>Ga0214471_10004830_pt1 | contig 10399 bp, 9 predicted proteins | sample RVTome_5_FD_207665 | JGI IMG/M metagenome (GOLD analysis project Ga0214471, IMG submission 207665) | Soil microbial communities from uranium-contaminated site in the Upper Colorado River Basin, Wyoming, United States - RVT142D155 | ecosystem: Environmental > Terrestrial > Soil > Contaminated >... | reverse complement strand
CTACGGAACGGGCCTTCGACATTCCCTGTCGTTCATTGGACACTTAGCACTCCCGAGGGTGGCTGACGGGACTTGAACCCGCAGCCTCCGGAGCCACAGTCCGGCGCTCTAACCGATTGAGCTACAGCCACCACGACCCCCCGGGAAACCCGGGGAGGACCGCAACGTAGTCCCCGCCTAAATGGTAATCAAGCCGAGGGCCAGAAGCGCTCCGCGAGACCGTCCAGCAGGTTGCTCGGCGGGACCGGGCGCCCGTCCAGCGCGGTCACCCGGACCAGTCCCCTGGCCGCGTTCACGAGACCTGCCGGGAGCCCGTTCAGGCCAGCGACGGTGACCCAGGCCGCCCGCGTCCGGACTCCCGCTTCCGCCGCCACCGCGAGCAGGCGAGCCAGGCCCACGCTCGGCAGGCCGCCAAGGCCGGGATCGGGATAGCACAGCTCCTCCCCTTCCACCCAGACCACCGCGAAGCGCGCGCCTTCCACCACGGTCCCCGTCGCGGTCGAGAGCAGCGGCTCGTCGGCCTCGGCGTGGCGGGCGGCGGCCAGCGCCCGGTCGAACGCGGCCCGGTCTTCGGTCTTCACCGGATAGCCCGGGTGCGGCTCGGCCACCGTCCGGACGCGCCACGCGGCGGGGTCCTCGAGCGGTCGCTCGCTCCACCGCGGCCCCGACGCCGACCACGCGAGCCGGAGGATACGGTCGTCTCCGTCCCGGGCGCGGTCGGCGGCCTCCGGAACCAGGACATCCGGCACCGCAGATAGCCCGACGGCCGCCGCCCCCCGGCGCAGCCGGGCGCCATGCGCGTCGAGCAGCGGCACCCGACCGTCCCGCACGCGCATCGTCTCGAAGATCACCACGTCGCTCAACCGTTCGCCCCGAGCGCTACCCGGATCGCCGCCGCCTTGCGCAGGCTCTCCCGCCACTCGCGGGCCGGATCCGAATCCCACACGATCCCCGCTCCCGCATGGATCCCCACGATGCCGTCGCGGAACACCGCCGAGCGGATCAGGATATTGAGCTGCGTGCCGTCCGGCCCGAGCCACCCCAGTCCCCCGGTGTAGGCCCCGCGCGCCACCGGCTCCAGCTCGGCGATCACCTCCATGGCCCGGATCTTCGGCGCTCCGGTGATCGTCCCGCCCGGGAACAGCGCGGCGATCGCGTCGGCGACGGTCCGGTCGGGTCGCAGCAGCCCCACCACATCGCTCACGAGATGAAAGACGTGGGAGTACTCCTCGATCACCTCCCGCTCCGCCACGTGCACCGACCCGAACTCGGCCACGCGCCCGACGTCGTTGCGCGCCAGGTCCACCAGCATCCGGTGCTCCGCCTGCTCCTTGGCATCGAGCGTCAGCTCGGAGCGCATCGCCGCGTCGCGGTGGGGATCGCCGGTCTTTTTCCTGGTTCCGGCAATCGGGCGGGTGCGGATGACGACGGGACCGCCTCGTCCGCCTCGCCCACCGACTTCCACCAGCAACTCCGGCGACCCCGACACGATCTGCCAGTCCCCGAAATCCGCGAACCCCATCCACGGGGATGGGTTCACGGCGCGGACGCGCAGGTACAGCTCCCAGGGGGTGAGGGCGGTCTCGTAGCGGTCGCCCACGGCGAGGTTCACCTGATACACGTCGCCGGCGGCGATGTAGTCCTTGACCCGCCTCACGGCGGACTCGAACGCGGGCTGGGTGAAGCTGCGCTCGCGGAGGACGGGAGCACGGGAGGACGGGACCACGTGCGTGTGCGGATCGCCGGCCCGGCCGCCGAGGTCCCCCCAGTCCCCGAGCAAGAGGTCCCCCGTTCCGCAGTCTACGACCAGCTCGTGGGCCGGCTCGAAGAAATCCGCCAGGGGCTGGGGCACGAGCGGCGCGGCCCGCCGGGCACGGGGTGGGAGCCCGAGGTCGTAGGCGACGGTTCCGTAGAGGCGGCGCTCGGCCGGCAGCGTCGCCAGCCACGGGAGATCCCCGATTCGGCGCTCGCTCCACTCCAGCCGATGCCGGGCTCGGGCGCCCCACGCGAGCCGCGCCCGCCCCGACCGCCCGCGGCCGTCCTCGAGCAGGACGAGCGGGCGCGCCAGGTGGGGAACCGCGGCGAGCAGCCGCGCGAGCGGCGGGACCGGTGTCAGCCTTTCTTGCCCTGGTTCGCGACCGCCCGCTCCGCCGCCGCGACCGCCTCGGGGTCGCCCAGATAGAAGTGACGCAGGGGCCGCATCTTGGGATCCAGCGCGTAGACGAGGGGGACGCCGGTGGGGATGTTGAGCCCCACGATCTCGTCCTCCGGGATGCCGTCCAGGTGCTTCACCAGGGCGCGGAGACTGTTGCCGTGCGCCGCGATCAGCACGCGCTTCCCGGATCGGATGACGGGCACGATGGTCTCGGTCCAGTACGGCAGGAACCGCGCAACCGTGTCCTTGAGCGATTCGGTGAGCGGCAGCTCGGCCCGCGGGACGGTGGCGTACCGCGGATCGTGGCCCGGGTAGCGCTCGTCGTCGGGCGTGAGCGCGGGCGGCGAGGTGTCGTAGCTCCGGCGCCAGAGCTTCACCTGCGCTTCGCCATGCCGGGCCGCGGTCTCCGCCTTGTTGAGGCCCTGGAGCGCACCGTAGTGCCGCTCGTTGAGCCGCCAGCTCCGGTGCACGGGGATCCACATCTGGTCCATGTCCTCGAGCACCATCCACAGCGTCCGGATGGCCCGCTTGAGGACCGACGTGTACGCCACGTCGAACTGATACCCGCCCTCCATCAGCAGCCGCGCCGCCTCGTGCGCCTCGGCCACACCCTTGTCCGACAGGTCCACGTCGGTCCAGCCGGTGAACCGGTTCTCCCGGTTCCAGTCGCTCTCCCCGTGCCGCAGCAGCACCACCGTATGCATTCGGATGTCCTCGTGTGTGCCGGGGAAGCTACCGACTATCGAATGGCCAACAAGGAACGAGGAATGCGGAAGGCTGTTCCCTGTTGGACATTCAGGATTCTACTCGCTCCCGATCGCCGTCCGCATCTCCAGAGCGGTCGCCCAGCGCCGTCCCCGTTCCTTTTCGAGCGCGCGGGCAATCGCCGCGGCCAGGCCGGGCGGCGTGTCGGCCCGCCGCTCGCGGACGTCGGGCGCGGGATCCAGCTGCTGCATCCGGAGCACGTGCTCCTCGCGCTGGTGCCAGAAGGGGGGGCGCCCGGTGAGGCATTCGTACAGGACGCAGCCCATGGAGTAGAGATCGCAGCGGTGGTCAATGTCGGGCTCCCCCAGCACCTGCTCCGGACTCATGTAGTGCGACGTGCCGACGGTGAACCCGGACCGGGTGAGCCGATCCGTGCCCGCGTCCGCAATGGCCTTGGCGATCCCGAAGTCCACGAGCACCGGCCCGTCGGGCCGCAGCACGATGTTGTCGGGCTTCACGTCCCGATGGACGATCTGGCGCTCGTGGAAATAGCCGAGGGCGTCGAGCAGGTCCCGTCCGATCCGGCACGTGTCCTCGACGGACACCCGGCGGGCGCGATCGAGGTGCTGCCGGAGGTTCGGCCCCTCGACCATCGGCATCACATAGAAGAGAAAGAACTCGGCTTCGCCCGAATCCAGCACCCGCGCCACGTGCGGGTGCTCGAGCTGGCGCAGGAAGCCCACCTCGCGCAGGAACCGGTCGGCGGTCACGGTCACGGCCAGCTCGGGCCGGAGGATCTTGAGCGCCACCGCGGTGCCGGCCCCGTCCCGCCCGGCAAACACGTAGGCCGCGCCGCCGCGCGCGATCTCGCGCTCCACCGTGTAGCGCCCCGCGAGCGCCTCGCGAACCAGCGTCAGCAGGTCACGCCGCATGCTGTGTCCCGCCCCTCACGCGCCGCGACCCGATCCCGGACGCATGGTCCCCATCACCGGGCACCGAACTGCGCAAACCCCACCAGCGTCCCGCACGGGGCGCGAACGAAAAACTCCTCGGATCCGTAGAACGTCTTCCGCATCGGGACCACAATCTCGATCCCCTCGAGCCGGCGCGTGATGTCCGCCACGTCGGCGACCTCGATGAACAGCAGCGTGCGCGTGCCCGCCCCGCTCGCCGCCACGGCCGCCACATCCGCCTCGATGCTGGCCCGCGACTGATACATGACCTCCACCCCGTGCCTCGCGAGGATCACGAACCCGAGCCGCCCCGCGTGCTGCACTTCCGCGGTCACGGCAAAATCCAGCCGCTCGGTCCAGAACGGGAGACACGGCTCGATGGTGTCCACGGTGATGATGGGGGTGAGCTTCTTCATGATCTCCGCCGGAAGGTGGTCGTGGGGAAATGGCGTCCCGAAGGGCCGCGCCGCAAGGTGGGCCGGTCAGGCGAGTTCGGCGGTCTCGACTCGCGCGATGAGTTCGGCCGCGTCACCCCCTCCCGTCGCTCCCGTCGTTCCCGTCGCTGCTTCGCGCCGTCCCGAGGTAAATCGCCCCGAGCGCCAGCACCGCCCCCGCCACGTCCCCCACGTCCGTGGGTCGCCCGAAGAACAGGATGTCCCACACGAAGGCCAGCGACGGCTGGAGCAGGAGCACGAGGCCCGCGCGGCCCGCTTCCACGTGGGGGATGCCGCGCGAGATCAGCAGCCAGCCCACCACCTGGGCCGTGATCCCGTAGACGCCAAGGATGGCCGCGGTGCGGCCGTCAGGGACCACCAGGGATTCGCCCTGCCAGACGGCCAGGAGGCCCAGCAGGAGGGCGGTGCCCCAGCAGATGGCCATGAGGTTGGGAAGTGGCTCGAGGCGGCCGGTGCGGGCCTGGCTGGCCCGGAGGACCAGCAGATAGGCGCCGTACGAAAGCGCGGTCAGCAGGCCGAAGCCGACGCCGGTCCGGTACCCCGCCGGGAGCGCGCGCCAGTCCACGCCCACCAGGAGCAGCAGCCCCCCCAGGGCGGTCACGATGGCGACGCCGAACCGCCAGTCCAGGCGCTCCCGCAGCACCACGATACCGAAGCCCGCGAGCAGGAACACCTGGAAGTTGGCCAGAATCGTGGCCAGCCCCGGCCCCACGAGGTGGATGCTCCGGTGCCAGAAGGCCAGATCCGCCGCGAAGAGCACGGAGCCGGCCAGGACGAAGGCCAGCGCCCGGCGGCCGACCCAGAGGCGTTCGCGCCGGGCCAGGGCGACGACCAGGAGGACCACGCCTCCGACCAGCATCCGGTAGAAGCCGGCCGCGGTGGGCCCGACCGGGGCCAGCCGCACCCAGACGGAGGCGAAGCTGATGAGCAGCGCGCCCAGGGCCACCTCGAGGAGGGCCAGGCGGGGCCGGGGGGCGGTTGGCGGGAACATTGCAGCGGGAAGCTACGCGTGACGCCCGTTGCCGGCTCGGCGTGGCATCACTCCCGATGCGTCCTTAGATTGGTTGACTGGGCCCCTGTGATGACCGAACGCACCTGCTCCCGCTGCGGCACCCCAATCGTTGCCGGCGCGCACTTCTGCTCGCGCTGCGGCCACGACGTCTCGGGGGAGCAGGCCGTGCTCGCCACCGCCAAGATGGCCACCGTGCCGCCGCCGCCGCCGGCCCCCAAGCCGGAATCCGAGATTCTCGAGCCGCTGCGGCACGCCACTACGGGTGACTACGACATCGCGGGGGAGCTGGGCCGGGGCGGCATGGCCACGGTCTTCCTGGCCCACGACATCGCGCTCGACCGGAAGGTCGCCATCAAGGTCATGACGCCGTCGCTCGTGACGGGCGCGGGCATGGTGGAGCGGTTCAAGCGGGAAGCCCGGACGGCAGCGTCGCTGAGCCACCCGCACATCATCCCGATCTACGCGGTCCGCGAGACCGGGAACCTCCTGTTCTTCGTGATGAAGTTCGTGGAGGGGCGCTCGCTCGACACGGTGATCCGCGAGCAGGGCCCGCTCCCCATCCCCATGGTCCAGGCCATCATGAACCAGGTGGGTGGCGCGTTGGGGTACGCGCACCGGCGTGGCATCGTCCATCGCGACATGAAACCCGCGAACATCATGCTGGACGAGGAGGGCTGGGCGGTCGTCACCGACTTCGGAATCGCCAAGGTGGCGGACGCGCGGGGCCTCACGATGACGGGGGTCACGATCGGGACGCCCACGTACATGAGCCCCGAGCAGTGCGCCAGCAAGGAGATCACGGGGGCCACCGACCAGTATTCGCTGGGCATCGTGGCCTACGAGCTGCTCACCGGCACGATCCCGTTCGACGCGGACTCGCTGATGGGGATCATGTGGAAGCACTTCAACGAGCCGCCCCCGCCCGTACGCCAGTTGCGGCCGGACTGTCCGGAGCCCCTCGCCGAGGCCATTGCGCGGATGCTCGCCAAGGACCCCGCCACGCGCTGGCCCACGATGGAAGACGCGGTGGCCGAGATCGGCGCCCCGGCCATGGCCCCGGGCGATCCCATCCGGAAGCAGATGCGCGCCCTCGCGCGCGGCGGCTCCGGAGCCGCGCTCACGGACGCCGTGCACACGCCCGCGAGCCCGATCCCCACGGCCTCCCCCGACGCGCCCACCATGCCGTCGGGTGCGGCCCCGATCCCGTCCGGGTTCCAGCCGGCGCGGACGCCGCCGCCCACGCCGGTGCCCACGGGGTCCCGGACCGGTGCCGATACGCCGACCGTGATCACGAGCGACGCGCCCACCATGATCACGCACGAAGGGGAAACAGTGGTGACGTCGGGGGCGCTGCCCTGGCCTCCCCCAACGGGAGCCTCCGCTCCCGCCCCCGCCGCCCAGCCGCGGTCCGCTCCGGCCGCGGCACTCGCCCCGGCCCCGGCGCCGCGCAAACGCGGGCTCACACTCGGGCTCGGCCTGGCGGGCCTCACCGTGGCCTCGGCGGCGGTGGTCGGCGTCCTGATGAGCCTGCGGACACCGGCCGCGACGCCGGACGAGCCCGTGGTCCTGCCCGAGCCCGAGGCGCCCGCGGCACCGCCACCCGCCCCGGTGGCGTCCGTGCAGCTCAACCCCCGGTCCCAGAGCATGGCGGTCGGCACCTCCGGCGAGCTGCTCGCCTGGCTGCTGGACAGCACCCGGACGCCGCTCGCCAATCGCGACATCACGTGGCGGTCGAGCGACCCTTCGGTGGCGACCGTGGCGGCGGGACCCGGGGTCAGCGGGATCGTGGAGGCGCTGAAAGCCGGGACGACCCGCATCATCGCCACCAGCGAGGAGGGCAGGGCCGATACGGCTGTCGTGACCGTCACGGCTGTGCGCGCGTCCGTCGCGGCCGTGACCGTCGAGTTGCAAACCGCCCAGCTCGCCCCCGGCGACACGGTGAACGTCTCGGCGCGCGCGGAAGACGCGAGCGGCGTGACCCTGGGGGGCCGGCCCGTGGCGCTCCAGTCGTCGGCGGCCGGGGTCGTTCGCGTGCAGGGAACCCGGCTCATCGCGCTGGCCGAGGGCACCGCCGACATCGTCGGCATCTCGGAGAACATTCGATCCCGGCCGACGCGCGTCACCGTGAGCATCCCGCCGGTCGCGTCCGTCGCCATTCGCGGCGGCCCGGGCACGGGGCTCGAACCGGGCGGCTCCGCACGCCTCGGCCTCACCGTGCTCGACGACCGGAACCGCGTGGTCCCGACGTACGAGGTCGCCTGGCAGTCCAGCAACCCGCGGGTGGCCACCGTCGCCGACGACGGCACCGTGCGGGCCGTGAGCGAGGGTGAGGCCACGATCACGGCCACGGTCGCGGGGCAGCGCGGGACGTTCGCGCTGCGGGTGCGCCCGCCGGCCCGGATCGCCGTGGCGCGGGTCCAGGTGAGCCGGCAGGTGGCCTCGCTCCAGGCGGGCCAGACCTTCAGCGCTTCCGCGTCGGCGCAGGACGCGAATGGCCGGACCCTCATGGACCGCACCATCACGTGGACGTCCAGCAACGAGCGCGTGGCGACGGTCGGTACGGACGGTACGATCCAGACGCGGGCGCCCGGCCGCGTGACCATCACGGCGAGCGCGGAGAATCAGGTCCAGGCCTTCGACCTCGAGGTGACGGCCCCGCCACCGCCCGTCGCGGCGGCCGACCCCCCGAGGGCGGAGCCGCTCCCCACGCAGCCCCCGGCCACCCCGGCATCGTCCGCCGTCACCGCGGCGTCCATCGGCCTCGGCGCCGAGTTCAGCTGTGCCACGCTGTCCGACGGCTCGGCGGCGTGTTGGGGAACCGGCGCCCCCGCGGTCTCGTCCGCGGCGGGGCTCCAGCAGGTCACCGCCGGCGCGGGCCACGCCTGCGGTCTGACCGGTCGCGGCGCCGTGCTGTGCTGGGGCGCCAATGCGAGCGGGCAGCTGGGCAACGGGCAACCGTCCCGGGAGGCGGTCACGCGGCCGGTCACCGTCAGCACCGATCAGCGGTTCAAGAGCATCGTGGCTGGCGGGGCGCACACCTGCGGGATCGCGACGGACGGCTCCGCGTGGTGCTGGGGCAGAAACAACGACGCGCAGCTCGGGAACGGGAGCGCGCGTGACGCATCCGCGCCGGTGGCGGTCGCGCGCGGCTTCACCTACCTCATGCTGGCGGCCGGCGAGAAGCACACCTGCGGCGTCACCGCCGAGGGAAAGGTCTTCTGCTGGGGCGACGGCTTCGCAAATCAACTGGGCATCGGCATCACCGAGCAGCGGCGCACGCCCGACGAAGCCAGGATGCGGGAGGCCGCGACGACCATGGCCGCCGGCCGCAACGACAATTGCGCCATCGGCGTCGAGGGCAACACCTACTGCTGGGGCTCGGCGTTCGGCGGCCAGCCGCGGCGCATCGAGACGGACCAGAGCTTCAGCCGGATCGCGGTGGGCGAGGGGTTCGCCTGCGGGCTGACGCCGGCCAGCGCGGCCTGGTGCTGGGGGAAGGGCAACCGCGGGCAACTCGGCGACGGCGGGGGCAAGGACTCCCGGACCCCGGTCCGGGTCGCGACCACCGAGCCCCTCACCTCGCTGGCCGCGGGCAACGCGCACGTCTGCGCGGTGGCCCGCGCGGGCCCCACCCTCTGCTGGGGCGAGAACGCCAAGGGACAAGTCGGCACGGCGGGCACCGATCCGGTGCTCCGGCCCGCGCCGGTCGAGATCCGGCGCTAGCGGGCGCCGGCCACCACGTCACCTCTGCTGGAGGAGCAACACATGCGCAGCGAATGGAGCGCCCGGATCGCCCTCACCGCCCTCGCGCTGACCGCGGCCGGCGGGGTGACGGCCCGCGCACACGCCCAGTACGTCGCCGAGCTGACCCCGTTCTTCACGAGCTATTACCCGCTCAGCAGCATCGGGGAGTTCGGCTCGATCCTCGAGCGTCAGGCCGCCGCGCCGGGAGGCGGCGCCCGGTTGACGTTTTGGATCAGTCCGTCGGTTGGCATCGAGGCAGCCGGCGCGTACGTCGCCAGCGGCACGAAGCTCACGTCGTCGGACGCCACCGTGACTGCCGGCGTGTCCCTGCCCGGTAGCATCATCGCGGGGACTGGCCGGCTCGTCTTCCGCCCGGCGCGCACGAACCTGTACCTCCTCGTGGGCGGCGGCATCGTCTCGCGCGGCGGGGACACGTGGGATCCCGACGTGACCGGGTTGCAGACCGAGTCGCTCACGAACATCGGCGGTGTCGTCGGCTTCGGCGCCCGGGCGAACGTCACGCCCAAGTTCGCGCTCAACGTTACGGTCGAGGGCATGCTGTATTCCGCCGACCCGGACGGCGACGACGGCGGCACGTACGAGTCGAAGCTTCAGTCCGACATCTACGTCAGCATCGGCATCCCGATCGGCTTCGGACGCAGGTAGACCTTCCCTGAGACGGCCAGACGGCGAGACAGCAAGCTGACGTCTCGCCGCCTGGCCGCCGCGATCAACAACTCTCGCTGAACTTCGTGCTGATCGCTGCCCCTACTTCGCACGACTCGGCACTCTCGCCCTCCGCGTTCACAGCGGTCACCACGAGGAAGTACTTCAAGTTCGGATCCAGCCCGGCGGGATGGTCGAACTTGGCCGCGAGATCGGGATGGAACATGTTGCCGGTGAGCGACACGTAGTTCACCCGCTTCACACCCGCCTCCGCCGCCATATAGACGTTGTACGAGGTGGCGTTCGACACCTCGGACCAGCTGAGCACGATGTTGTCATTCTCGATCTTGGCGGACACGGATGCCGGCGGCAGCGGTGCCTGCTTGGTCGTACCCGTCGTTTCGTCGTCGTCGCTGCACCCCACGACGAGGGCGGCCGCCAGGCCGGCGGTGAGCAGACTGCGCATGAGACCTCCCGATGCTGAGATGGCTGGGTTGCTGTACCCTAGGCCCAACCGGCCCTCGCTGTCAACGGGCGGCGACCATCTCGACCGCCTACAGGTACGGCGACGCCAGGCGCGCGATCCCGTCCCGGAGCCGCACCGGCACCGACCGCCCGTCCATCTCGGTGGGGGTGATCAGCCGGGCGGCGTCCCGCTTGGCCGTGAAGATCCCGGTCGCGGCCGCGGCCAGACCGGGATCGTAGCACT
>Ga0214471_10004829_pt1 | contig 10400 bp, 9 predicted proteins | sample RVTome_5_FD_207665 | JGI IMG/M metagenome (GOLD analysis project Ga0214471, IMG submission 207665) | Soil microbial communities from uranium-contaminated site in the Upper Colorado River Basin, Wyoming, United States - RVT142D155 | ecosystem: Environmental > Terrestrial > Soil > Contaminated >... | reverse complement strand
GACGTAGAGGTCGGTCGTGTCTTCCGCCTGGCCCGAAATGATGAGCGGCGTGCGCGCTTCATCGATCAGGATCGAATCCACCTCGTCGACAATCGCGTAAGTGAGCCCGCGCTGAACTTTTTCCGCCACCTGGTACACCATGTTATCGCGCAGGTAATCGAACCCGAATTCGTTGTTCGTGCCGTAGGTGATGTCGGCGCCATAGGCCGCCTGCTTCAGGTCGTGCTCCATCTGCGAGAGATTTACGCCCACCGTGAGGCCCAGGAACCGGTAGATCTTGCCCATCCAGTCCGCGTCGCGCTGGGCAAGATAGTCGTTTACCGTGACAATGTGCACGCCGGCGCCGGAGAGGGCGTTGAGATACGCCGGCAGCGTCGCAACGAGTGTCTTCCCTTCGCCGGTGCGCATTTCCGCAATTTTGCCGTTATGGAGCGCGATGCCACCGATCAGCTGCACGTCGAAATGACGCATGTTGAGCGTACGCCGACCGGCTTCCCGTACGACTGCGAAAGCTTCAGGCAATAGCTGATCGAGTGTTTCACCGGCCTGGTAGCGTTTCCTGAACGCGTCGGTCCTGGCGCGCAAGTCGCCGTCAGTGAGCTGTTGAACCTCGCCCTCGAGCGCGTTGGTCTGACGTACGGTCCGCTGGTACTGCTTGAGCAGCCGGTCGTTGCGGCTGCCGAAGACTTTCCTGAGTAAAGCCGTAACCATGAAATCCCGTGAGGAATTCTAGAATAAATAAAAAGGGGTGGGGAAACACCCCACCCCCCGCAAATCCGCTCTATCCCTTCAGCCCGGCAATCGCAGAAATCGCGTCGGATTTTGCGGAGCGCCTTGCCGTCGCACTTCGAAGTGCAAATGCGTTCCCGTGGCGCGTCCGGTTCTCCCGACTTCCGCGATCCTCGCGCCTCTCAAAACCACGTCGCCGACTTTCACCGCCCGTTTCGATGCATGCGCGTAGCGCGTCATCAGACCATTACCGTGGTCGATCTCGATCATATTACCATACTGGGGATGAAAGTCTGAATACGCAACGACGCCGCCCGCCGCTGCGTGTATGGGGGTGCCCTGCTCCGCCATGAAATCGATGCCTTCGTGGAACGCCCGCTGTCCGGAAAACGGATCGATCCGCCAGCCGTAATTCGAGGAATACCACCCACCTTCCACCGGCACCATGGTCGGTACCAGTTTTTGCTTCGCGCGATCGAGCGTGAACAGCGACTCAAGGATCCCGAGCCGATCGCCGCGGTCTTCGAGTTGCCGGGTGAGCAGTTCGACCTGGCGCGTGACATCCCCCATGGAAAGCTCCTGGCCGGACGAGGCCGGCGCCGCGCCTCCCTGGCCCGGGGTCTCACCAAACATCAAGTCCTGCGGCTTGAATCCCGCGAGCCGGGCAAGTCGGTCACCGAGCGTGTCCAGGCGCAACAGCTGCGCCTGCATCTGGCCGAGCCGGATCGCCATCGCGTTGACATTTTCCCGCAGATCGAATTGGTTCTTTTCATGCTGCTCGTTGCGGGTGGGGCCGATGAGCGCGTCAAGATAAGCCAGATTGCGGTCCGGCGCGAAGCGCAATATCGTGTAGTGCAGCAGTGCCGCCAGCATGATGAGAACGGAAAGAGCGCCGATTCCCAGCACCACGAGGTGCAGCGGCCCCAGCGTGATCGTCTTCGCCTTTGCCAGATTTTCGGAAACTAGAATAAGATTCATTGTTTCCTCACGATAATTGCTCGTGCCCCCCCAAAAAATCAGCGCGTTGCTCGGCGCACGCGAACTGCAGGCGTTATCCCGCAAGGCGCGGCGCTTGATGGAATTGCAGCAGGTATTCCTGGACTCCGCCCCGCCTTCCCTTTCCCGGGCAAGCCACGTCAGGGACTATCAGACGGGGACCCTCTTCCTTTCGGCCGAAAACGCCGCGGTCGCCACTAAGCTCAAGCAACTCGCGCCAAGCTTGTTATTGAATATCCGAAAACGGGAGCTTGAGGTTACTGGAATTCGAATAGCCGTGCAAGTGAAGGAAGTCACGGAGCAACCCCAGAGCAAATCCAAAAAACGTCCTCTAAGCTCTGAAAACATTGGTGTTTTTAGAGAGCTGTCGGAAGCCCTGCCGAATTCCAAATTGAAGTCCGCGCTCGCCAATTTAGTCCGCCGTCATGAGCGGCGGCGCTGATCAGATCACCAGTACCAGCCGCTCCAGCACGTAGAGCGCCATGAGCACCATCAGAAATATGACCGTAAACTGGAAAACCCGCCAGGCAAAGGTGAGATAGCGCCGGTTGCGGGTGAAAAGATAGAGGACCAGCGCCGCGCCGATTGCGATCAGCGCCAGCAGTCCGACCAGCCTTAAGACGACCATGCGCCGCCTCTTACGGCGCCTCCGCGGCCTGGAAAAGTCCGCTAATGCGGCGCGTCATGCGAGTTGCGTCTGCCAGCCCAGAAAGACCGGCGCATCCTCGGCGCGCTCGAAGCTCACGAATTCCCACGCCGGCTGCTCCTCGAGCAGACGCCGCAGCAGCTGGTTGTTCAGCGCGTGTCCTGATTTGTATCCGCTGAAGGCGCCGATCAGCGGATGGCCGAGCAGATAGAGATCGCCGATCGCGTCCAGCACCTTGTGCTTGACGAACTCGTCGCTGTACCTCAAGCCGTCGTTGTTGAGAACTCGATAATCGTCCATGACGATCGCATTATCGAGGCTGCCACCCAGGGCGAGCCCCTGCGCGCGCATGCTTTCCACATCCTGCATGAAGCCGAAGGTGCGGGCGCGGCTCACTTCGTTGATGTACGAGGTGGTGGAAAAATCCACGCAGACCGACTGACGTGTGCGGTCGAACACCGGGTGATCGAAATCGATGCCGAGTTCCAGCTTGAAGCCGTTGTGCGGCTCGAATCGCACCCATTTGTCGGCGTCCCGGACTTCGACGGGCTGGAGAATCCGGATAAACTTCTTGGGCACGTTCTGTTCTTCGATTCCGGCCGACTGAAGCAAAAACACCAGCGGCCCGGCGCTGCCATCCATGATCGGGACTTCCGGCGCAGATACGTCGACGTAAGCATTGTCGACGCCCAGCCCCCCGAATGCTGACATCAAGTGTTCGACGGTCGACACGCGGACGCCGTCTTTTTCCAGGCATGAGGACAGCCGCGTGTCGCCCACCGCATACGGCGTCGCCTTGATCTCGACCGGAGCCGCGAGATCGATCCGCCGAAACACGATGCCGGTATCGGGCGCAGCCGGTCGCAGCGTGAGAGAGACCTTTTCGCCGGTATGCAGTCCGACGCCGGTGGCGCGGATCATGCTCTTCAATGTACGCTGCCTGATCACGGAAAACTCTTCTATTTTTCAAATCGTTAACGTTGAAATTTTAGCACGGTCGTGCCTCTGGCGGCAAAGGCTGTTACATCCCGTTACTCCATCCAAAACAATGCCTTGGGCTCCGGCTGCACCATGCAAACGGCATGGTGCGGGAAGCGTGCGTTCTGCTTTGCGCTTCGCACCGCAGCGGTTCTCGTGCGCAAGCTCAGTGCGACCGCCCATCAAATCCCGCCAGACCGCGCTAATCGGCCTGCTTGCGCAGGAAAGCGGGAATGTCGAGCATTTCGACCCCGGACTGGCGCATGGCTTCGATCGTCGCGTCGCGATTGCGGCGCCGAATTACCGCCGGCTGCTCGAGCGCGTTGTAATCGATATCGATCGGGGTATTGTCCGTGCCGGTTTTCTGCGCCACCACCGCGAGCGGTTTTGCCTGATGACGTCCGATCGGTTTTCCGAGCCCGGTCGCCACAATGGTGACGCGCAGGCTGTCCTCCAGCCCGTCGTCGTAGACGGTGCCCACGATGACGGTCGCCGACTCGGCCGCAAACGCCTTGATCGTTTCCATGACGTCATACATTTCCTGCAGCTGGAACGTCGCCTTGCTCGCCGAGATATTGACCAGCACGCCGCGCGCATCCGAAATGTTGATGTCTTCGAGCAGGGGGCACGCAACCGCCTGTTCGGCCGCCACGCGCGCACGGTCGGGACCGCCGGCCTTCGCCGAACCCATCATGGCCATGCCCATCTCGGCCATCACCGTGCGCACATCGGCGAAATCGACATTGATCATTCCCGGGCAGCTGATGATTTCAGCAATGCCGGCGACGGCCCCGTGCAGCACCTCGTTGGCGGCCTGGAAGGCTTCATCGAGCGTCACCTGGCTGCCGAGCACCTGCATCAGCTTGTCATTGGGAATGACGATCAGTGAGTCGACGTGCTGGGCAAGCGCGTCGAGGCCGTCCTGGGCGATCCGCTGCCGCTTGCCTTCAAACGCGAAGGGCTTGGTCACCACCGCCACCGTCAGCACGCCGAGTTCTTTGGCGATCTCGGCAACGATGGGGGCAGCGCCGGTGCCGGTGCCCCCGCCCATGCCGGCAGTCAGGAACAGCATGTCGGCCCCGCTTACGAGTTCGGCAATGCGCTCGCGGTCTTCGAGTGCCGCCTGCCGCCCGATTTCCGGGTTGGCCCCCGCACCCAAACCCTTGGTGATGCCGGTGCCCAGCTGCAGCTGGATCTTCGCCTGATTGCGCTTCAAGGCCTGCGCGTCCGTGTTGGCGCAGATAAACTCCACTCCCTGTACCCCGCGCGCAATCATATGATCAATGGCGTTACCGCCACAGCCGCCTACTCCAACCACTTTTATTACCGCCTCCTGGGATTGCGTATCGATGAGTTCAATCATGTGGCCCTCCTTGTGAACGTGACAGTGGTATCAAACCGAACCTTCGTAAAACCCGCGTCAAAAACGGCAACCATCAGAAATTCCCTGTGAACCAGCTTCGCATCCGTTCCAGCACCTGCTGGAACGCGCCGACCTGCATGCGCGCAATCTCGCGGCTTCGATACTGCTGCACGCCGGCGAGCAGGAGCCCCACCCCGGTGGAATAGCGTGGATGACGGACCACCTCCGCCAGCCCGCCGCCGTAGTTCGGTTGCCCGATGCGCACCGGCATGTGAAAAATCTCTTCGCCCAGCTCGACCATGCCCTGCAGCACGCTGGAGCCGCCGGTGATGACGATCCCCGACGACAACAGCTCCTCGTAGCCGCTGCGCCGAAGCTCCGCCTGCACCAGCGAATACAGTTCCTCGACCCGCGGCTCGATTACCTCGGAGAGCGTCTTGCGTGAAAGTTCGCGTGACATGCGATCGCCGACGCCCGGCACCTCCACCATCTCCTGCGGATCGGCCAGCTGGGACAGGGCGCAACCGAAGCGCTGCTTGATGTCTTCGGCGTCCTTGGTCGGCGTTCGCAGCGCCATCGCGATATCGTTGGTGATCTGGTCGCCTGCGATCGGAATCACGGCGGTGTGACGAATGGCGCCGTGCGTGAAAACCGCAACGTCGGTGGTTCCGCCACCGATGTCGACCAGGCACACGCCGAGGTCTTTCTCATCGTCGCTGATCACCGCCAGGGCTGAGGCGAGCGGCTGCAGGATCAGGTCGCGCACCTCCAGCCCGCAGCGGCGCACGCACTTGATGATGTTCTGAGCGGCCGAGACCGCGCCGGTCACGATATGAACCTTCGCCTCCAGCCGCACGCCGGACATGCCGAGCGGTTCGCGCACGTCCTCCTGTCCATCGATAATGAATTCCTGGTTCAGAATGTGCAGGATCTGCTGGTCGTTCGGAATCTGCACCGCCTTCGCGGTTTCGATCACGCGATCGATGTCCATCTGGACGACTTCCTTGTCCTTGATCGCGACCATGCCCTGCGAGTTGAAGCCCTTGATGTGACTGCCCGCGATACCGGTGTACACCTCGCGGATCTTGCAGTCGGCCATGAGCTCTGCTTCCTCGAGCGCGCGCTGGATGGCATTGACGGTGGTCTCGATGTTGACGACGACGCCCTTCTTGAGACCGCGCGACGGATGGCTGCCCATGCCGATGATCTCGAATCCCCCTTCCGGCCTGATCTCGGCGACGATGGCGGCTATCTTCGACGTGCCGACATCGAGACCCACGATCAATTTGTTGTTCTCTCTCGCCTTCGCCATATCCCTTGCGCCCCCGCTATGACCTGTCCTTCCGCCCCTTCGGGGCCGTCCTTTCGTCCCGCAGTTCGGGTATGCGCACGGCAAACCCGTTGGCGTAGCGCAGATCCACGAAATCGATTCGCCGGTCGAACCGTCCCAGGGTGCGGCCGTAGGCGCCAACGAACCGCGCCAGGCGCGCCTCGACCTGTTCGCGCCCCAATTCGAGGGTAGGCCCGCCCTCGATCCGAATTTGCCAGGCGCGACGCGGCGTCACCTGGACCTGTGCCGGCACCTTGCCGATCACAGCGAGGCTGCGCCGGAAGTATTCGAACTGAGTCGCGATTTCCTTGGCCGACTCGGGCGGACCCACGAACAGCGGCAGAATGCCGTCGTAGGCTGCGTTGAACACTTCGCCGTGGTTGTTCACCAGCGCGAGATTGCCCCAACGCGCAAGCGGCACGTGCTCCTCCAGCGTGACCTCGAGCCGGTCCGGCCAGCGCCGGCGCATGCTGACGCTTCTCACCCACGGCAGCTTCGCGAAGGCGCCGCGGGCGGCAGCGAGGTCCAGCGTGAAAAAATTTCCCTTGATTTCGCGCCGGATCAGCGTTTCAACCTGCTCCCGGCTGACGAGTGCGACCGCGTTTGTCACGCGCACTTCGCGCAGTGGAAATACCGGCAGACGGAGCACGGAATGCAGTGCGCCGTAGAGAAGGAGCAGCACTGCCAGAGCGAGCAGCAGGCCGGCGATCCGATTCAGCGTGTCCGGTCTATCCCACATGCGCCGATTCCAGGATCCGCACCACCAGTTCTTCGAACGCCATGCCCCGTGCGCGTGCCGCCATCGGCACCAGGCTGTGATCGGTCATGCCGGGTATCGTGTTGACTTCCAGCAGATACGGCTGGCCGCTCGCATCGAGCATGACGTCCACGCGCCCCCAGCCACTGCAGCCGAGCAACTGGAACGCTGCCAGCGCCGCGGCCTGCACCATTTCTTCCTGCGCCTGCGGCAATCCGCTCGGGCAGATGTAGCGCGTGTCATCTGAAAAATATTTGGCCTGGTAGTCGTAGAACACCCGCGGCGTCTCGAGCCGGATCAAGGGCAGCGCTGCGCCGTCGAGTATGCCCGCGGTGAGTTCCATGCCTTCCACGAAGCGCTCCGCGATGATCACGCTGTCGTACTGCGCGGCCAGCTCGAAGGCGGCCTGGAGCTTCTCGACCGAAATCACCTTGCTCATGCCGATGCTCGACCCCTCCCGCGCGGGCTTCACCATCAGCGGCAGGCCGATTCTCGCGGCCACGCCCGCGAAATCGCTGTCTTTCGACAGCAGCTCGTACGGCGGCGTGGAGACGCCGGCTGCCTGCCACAGAAGCTTGGTGCGCCACTTGTCCATCGCCAGCGCGCTCGCCATGACGCCGCTCCCGGTATAGGGAATGCCGAGATATTCGAGCGCGCCCTGCACCGTGCCGTCCTCGCCGAAACGCCCGTGCAGCGCAATGAACACGCGGTCGAATTTCTGCGCGATCAGCTGTTCCAGCCCTTGATCCCGCGGATCGAATGCATGAGCATCGAGGCCTTTACTTCTTAGGGCAGCGAGTACCATGGTGCCGCTCCTGAGCGAAATCTCGCGCTCGGCCGAGCGGCCGCCCATGAGGACCGCGACTTTCCCGAAGCGGCTCACCACGCGGCCCTCCATTCGGCGAAGCTTTCACCGCAGAGGCGCAAAGGCGCAAAGAAAAACTTAAGTAACAATGTCTTCTTTGCGGTGGCGGTTCTGCCGTTCACTTTGCCACTCCGATGATTCTGACTTCGCGCTCGAGCTCGATTCCGAACTTTGCTTTCACCGCGCGTTGCGCCAGTTCGATCAGCGCCTCGATGTCGGCAGCCCGGGCATCGCCCCGATTGACGATGAAATTGGCGTGCTTCGGCGAAATCACCGCACCGCCGATCGCGTGGCCTTTGAGACCGCACGCCTCGATCAGCCGCGCGGCAAAGTCGCCGGCTGGGTTGCGGAATACCGAACCCGCATTGGGCTCGCCGAGCGGTTGGGTGGCGATACGCCGCGTCAACAATTCCTTGATCTTGCGCCGGGACACTTCGCCATTCCCGTGGGCGAGGCGGAACGTCGCGGCGACGAACCACTCTTCCGGGGGATGAGGGCTGAGGGAGGCGGGATCGTTGCTTCCGGCTGCCTTCAACAGGACGGTCCGATAACCGATTTGGTATTGCGCCGGCGTGCGCTCGTGCAGCGCGCCGCGCCGATCGACGGTGCACACCCGGGCCACGATCTTCCATGTCTCGCCGCCATAGCAGCCGGCATTCATCGCCAGGGCGCCCCCCACCGTGCCGGGAATGCCGGCGAGAAACTCCGCCCCGGCGAGCCCGTGCAACGCGGCATGGCGCGCCACTTTCGGGCTCGGCAGACCCGCTTCGGCGTGGATTTCATTACCGTCCGCTTCCAGGCGCAGTTGCCGCAGCGCCCAGTGGGTAAAAACCACCGTGCCCGGTAGACCGCCGTCGCGCACGAGCAGGTTGCTGCCCAGACCGACAAAGTAAATCGGCTCGGTCGCCGGCACGGTGCGCAGAAACGCCTGCAGATCCGGAAGATCCGCCGGTTGATACGTTCGCGCGGCGGGGCCGCCAGCGCGCCAACTGACGTGGCCCGCCATCGATTCGTCATGCCGCAGCTCCCCGCGCAGGTTGGCTCGCCTCGGCATCGCGTCATCCACCCGCTCCGTAGCCGCGCGAGCCGGAAGCAAGACGGAAGGATGAAAGCTCGATCCTTGAAGTTGCCGAGAAGCGCGCGCGAGCGTTCCTGTTTTCATCCGTCATCCTTCGTCCTTCAGTCTTGCGAGCATCCCCGCCACCCCGCCGATCGCGCCGGCGCCCATCGTCACCACGACGTCGCCGTCGCGGGCGGCGGCGAGGATCGCGGCGGGCAGCTCGGAGAGCGAATCGACGAATATCGGTTCCACCTTGCCCTGCACGCGCACCGCGCGCGCCAATGCCCTGCCGTCGGCGGCGACGATCGGCGCCTCGCCCGCCGGATACACCTCCGTGAGCAGCAGCGCATCCGCGGTGGAGAGCGCTTTGGCGAAATCCTCGAAGCAGTCGCGCGTGCGGGTGTAGCGATGCGGCTGAAAGGCGAGCACGACACGCCGCCCGGGGTAAGCGCCCCGCGCCGCCGCGAGCGTCGCAGCCATCTCCACCGGATGATGGCCGTAGTCGTCGATCAGTGTGAACGACCCGCCAGCCGGCAGGCCGATTTCCCCGTAGAGCTCGAAACGCCGGCCCACGCCCCGGAATTCGACAAGCGCCTTGGCAATCTTGGCATCGGGAACGCCGAGCTCCATGCCGACCGCGATGGCAGCAAGCGCATTCTGGACGTTGTGCCGGCCGGCGAGGTTGAGCGTGATCGGAACATCGGGCGGCGTTCTGCCGTTGGCGGCGCGCACCAGGCGGAATTTCATGCGGCTTCCCGCCGCCTCCACGTCGACCGCACGAATTTCGGCTTCTTCGACGAAGCCATAGGTGGTCATCGGTTTCGTAAGCCGCGGCATGATCTCGCGCACATTGGCGTCATCGGCGCACAGCACCACGACGCCGTAAAAGGGCACGCGTTGCACGAAATCGATGAACGCCTGCTTGAGTTTGTCGAGGGAATGATCGTAGGTCACCATATGGTCGGCATCGATGTTGGTGACCACCGCGAGCGTCGGTTGCAGGTAGAGGAAGGACGCGTCCGATTCATCGGCCTCCACCACGATGAATTCGCCCTGGCCCAGCTTGGCATGCGACCCGGCGGCCGCCAGCCGGCCGCCGATAACGAAAGTCGGATCCATGCCGGCTTCGGCCAGCACGCTGGCGATGAGGCTCGTGGTGGTGGTCTTGCCATGCGTGCCCGCGACCGCGATGCCTTGCTTGAGCCGCATCAGCTCCACCAGCATGAGCGCGCGCGGGACGACCGGGATGTTCTTCGAACGTGCGGCGAGGATTTCGGGGTTGTCTTCCGGCACGGCGCCCGACACCACGACGGCATCGGCACCGATGGCATATTCCGCGGCATGTCCTTTGAACACTTGCGCGCCAAGGCCTGTGAGTCGCCGCGTGGCCGGGTTGTCGGCAAGATCGGAGCCGCTCACCCGGTAGCCCAGGTTGAGAAGCACTTCCGCGATACCGCTCATACCGGCACCGCCGATGCCGACAAAATGGATGTGCTTGACCTTATGCCGCACAGGCGACTCCAGCGCCGGGAAACGCATGACGCGCGACGAGCTTCACTGCAGCGTAGCGGCGTGCGCTTGCCGCCTTGTAACGCCTTAACCGGGACATCATGCGGCCAGCTCCATGCACACTTCGGCCACCGCGCGCGCGGCATGAGGCTTCGCTGCTGCGCGCG
>Ga0214471_10004828_pt1 | contig 10400 bp, 10 predicted proteins | sample RVTome_5_FD_207665 | JGI IMG/M metagenome (GOLD analysis project Ga0214471, IMG submission 207665) | Soil microbial communities from uranium-contaminated site in the Upper Colorado River Basin, Wyoming, United States - RVT142D155 | ecosystem: Environmental > Terrestrial > Soil > Contaminated >... | reverse complement strand
AAGCCGTAATGCGCCGCATGGATTTCGGTCGTGATTGAGAGGCACTCATTCGGCGCAATGCGCTTCGCTTATCGCGCCCTACGCGGCTATACTTGCCGGCCTCCGGATCATTCATCGACCGACCCGAAATGAGTGACGCACGTTACACGAAGCAAGGACTGGTAATTCCGCCGAAGTATCTAAAAGGGATCGGAAGAAACGTACGCATTCGTCGCGCCGCGAATGTGCTTATCATCGAGTCCGCAGAGCGCGAAGCCGCACGCAAAGAACTCGGGCGACTGGTGGGCACGCTACGCGGGTCCGTCGCAAAACGGCGCGCGCCGACCTCTTCGGAAGTCCGAAAACTGGTAAGAGAAGTAAGGAAGACCCGTGCGGGTCGTCATTGACACGAATGTACTCGTATCAGGTTTGATTTCTCGCTCGGGGCCTCCGGCCCGAATCGTCGACGCGGTGATCCAGGGCCGGATCATTCCCGTCATGAGCGAAGCGACGTTTGCCGAGCTTGAAGAAGTACTCCATCGCCCCCGCCTTCAGCCCTTCTTTCACAGCGCACGGATTACGCCGTTTCAGCTGCTGACGGTTCTCAGAGATGTCGCGGTGTTTGCGAAACCCGGACGAAGTAGCGCACTTATACGCGACGTCGCTGATCGGCCATTTCTCGAACTCGCCGCATCGCGGCCGCCTCCGGACTTTATCGTCACCGGCGACAAGGATTTCGAACAAGATCACTACCACCACGTGCCTGTCATTTCGGCGACGCTGTTCGCGAAGAAGGTCCTACGTGCAAAGTAAGTGCGCCTCGGTCCAGTTCGATTCATTGAAACGCGATGGACCCGCGTCGGCGGTTCCTGCCGTCGCCGATCAAAGTTGAAATCAAAACCGCAGCGGAGGAGGATGACGGGGAAGACAGCGGAAAGTGGATGAATAATCGAGAAGGAATCCGCCAACGTGATTTCGGCTTTTCAACCGTTAGCCGGCTCACAAGTGGGATATGGGGCGAGCAGGATGCACAGGACAAGATCTGACCCTGATTCCCTGCAATGACCCTGATTCCCTGATTTGACCCTGATTCCCTGATTCTAGTGGATCGGCTCGGTTACCTCGCACTTTCGAGAATTTCCCGCCTAAAGGAAAATAGTCGGGCGTACGGGTCGTTTTCCGAATGGGCGCCATGGAGGGGACGGAGGGATTAAGCTTTAATCCCTCCGTCCCCCCTCCATCCCCCTTGCTGTCCTATTGGGACGGTATCCAGGACATACAGGTGCGGTGCTCGACGGAACACCTTGTCCGTCCCGATGTTCGCTCCCATCCCCGTATTGCCTTATTCTGCGTCTCCTGTCGCCTGGACAAAATAAGACGACTCTGCGGCGTTAACTCGATGCTCCCAATCTTTTCCAAGCCGTTAATCGAAGTAGAAGCAAGTGACGTTTTGGATCTCATTCGGGAACAGCACCCCGAAACGGACTTGGTTGAGTTTAAGGAAGCCTTGCCTTGCAAGAAAGGACAAGACAATTGGTATTCCGGATCAGACAGCATCGGCGAGTATGCAAGGAACCAACTTGTCGCTGAAATTATCGCGTTTGCGAACGCACATGGCGGCCACTTGCTCCTGGGCGTTGCAGAGAGCCATGACCACCCATCGCGCGCTATTGGAACTAAATACGTCCCTCGCTGCGTGGACCTTGCGGAAAGGTTGAAACTTCAAATCCGGGATTGCGTGGAGCCAACTATCCCCATTGTGGGAGTCCGTGCAATCGAAATGAACGGTGCCGGAGATGGAATCGTGCTTGTGCGAGTCTTGCAATCACGTGTAGCTCCGCACCGTTTGCGAGCTAACAAGGAGTGCTATTTTCGGCACGCAGATCGGACGGAAACAATGACTATGAGGGACATTCAGGATCTCACAATCCAACGGTCAGCTGCGGGCCAACATCTAGATAAAGTGCTCGCGGACCGCGATCTGCGATTTCAGGAGTGGATTCGCGCCTCGTCAACGACAAACCGCGTAAGCGTTGGATGCCGCGTATCGCTTGTTCCAACAGCGGATATTTACGTGCAGCACGTGTACCGGAATCATGCAGTCCTTCCCTATTTGCACCATTTCGATATTGAGTTTGGCAGCGAAAGCAAGCTTGAAGGACAGATACCGAGTACTGTGCATGATGAGCGTCCCATTGTGCGAGGCACGCGTCGGATGGATTCCAGTCAACAACCGAGCGTCATTCAGGAAGTGCATTGCTCCGGTCTTGTGGAAATCTGTTTTCGGGAAAGCAAGGAAGACGCGAAGCTTTATGATAGCTGGATACTTGGGGTATTTTGCAATGGTATCCTGATGGCTGATTCCTTTCGTAAAGCCGCGGGCGCGCCGGACGTTGAATATGCGCTTGAGTTTCAAGTCGCCGCGACGACGACAACCGTCCCGATCACCAGCATTGGTCGATTTCGGCAATTCGCTTTGCTTGGTACACCACCAAGCAGCCCGTGTCTCTACCCGCGACTGAGCCTCGGTGACTTTTCCCGTGAACACAAGAGTCTGATCGAAATAGCAATGACGGATATCTGGAACAGCTGTAGCATGCCGTTCTCCAAAAAAATCACGATGGTGTCTTGGCGCACGTAAGAGAGGCGCAGAGAGATGTGGCAAGGGACCAAAAAAACGGGACAGATTTATTTTTCACAACTGCAAAGTGAATTGAATAATAAATCTGCCCCTTTTTTGCGATATTTCGCACGTGCAAGAACCTCAGGGTCAGATCTTGTCCTGTGCGTCCCCCGGCGCTAGTCTGCCTCAATGGCAAGACCCCTGCGCATCGAGTTCCGCGGCGTACAAGAACCTCAGGGTCAGCAACTGTCTCACTCCACCACCTCCGCTGACTGGCAATGACGCCACGGCTCGTTCGTCCTCGCCATGGTATTCAAGATGACGAGAAGTTTGCGCATGCACGCGACGAGCGCGAGCTTCTTCGGTTTATGGCGCGCGAGGAGCTGCTGGTAGAACGCCCGAATCACGGGATTGTGGCGCGTGGCGACTAAGGTCGCCATGTAGAGCGCCGCGCGCACACTCCCGCGTCCGCCGTAGATCGCTCGGCGCCCACGCAGCGTGCCGCTGTCGCGGTTAAAGGGCGCGACACCAACAAGCGCACTGATCTCGCGTCGATTCAGTTGACCGAGTTCCGGCAAACACGCGAGTAGCGTCGCCGTCATCTGCGGCCCGACACCGGGCACGCCGCGGTAGAGTGCCTCTTTCTCGCGCCACAGGGGCGAGGCCTGAATGGCGTCATCGAGATCCCGATCGAGGCGTTTCAACTGTTTCTTGAGAAAGGCGATCGTCTGTTCGATGCTCTTGCGGACCTCCCCGCGCGCGTGAATCAGGCGGTTTTGCTCGGCCACGATCATCTCCAGGAGCTGGCGCCGGCGCGCGAGCAGGCCTTCGAGGGCGCGGGTTTGCTCGTCTTTGAGCGACTTGACCGTTGGGCGTATACGCTCACCGAAGAGCGCCAATATCCGGGCATCGATGACGTCAGTCTTCGCCAGGCGCCCGAGGGACTTGGCGAAATCGCGCACTTGGCGCGGGTTGACGACCACGACCGGAATCGCGGCGGCCGCGAGCTTGGCGACCGTGAGCGCCTCATAGCCGCCGGTGGCTTCGAGCACCACCAGCGCGACATCATTTACTTCTCGCAGCCGCCCGATGAGTTCGTCTAGTCCTTGATCCTCATTGGGGTAAGTGCGCACCGCGCCGTCCGGCCCAAACGCGACGTCACACTGTTGTGAAGCGATATCAATCCCTACGAACATGACGCCTTCTCCTGTCGTTCCTACCTTGCGTTATTCGGACTCATCAACACCATGGTCCCGGCAACTGTTCGGACTCTCGAGAGAATTGGCGCGACGCACCAGCTGACCCACGGGCTCGAAGCCCTAAGTCTTTGCGTGCTGTCGCACCAAGATCGCGTGCGCGATCATGCGTAAACTATCACTAACTACAGATACAAGATCTTGTCCTGTGCGTCCCCCGGCGCTAGTCTGCCTCAATGGCAAGACCCCTGCGCATCGAGTTCCGCGGCGCCCTCTATCATGTCACCGCCCGGGGTAATGCCCGGTCGGACATAGTTCGCGACGATGCCGATCGGCGCTTGTTTCTGTCCGTACTCGATCGGGTCGTCTCCCGATTTCAGTTGCGGCTCTACGCCTATTGCCTGATGGACAATCACTACCACCTGCTGCTGGAAACTCCCGAAGCCAACCTCTCGAAGGCGATGCGCCAACTGAACGGGGTCTACACCCAAGCCTTCAATCGCCGCCATGGCAAAGTCGGCCACGTGCTGCAGGGCCGCTTCAAGGCCATTTTGGTTGACCGCGACAGCTACCTTCTGGAGCTCTGCCGCTACGTGGTGTTAAACCCGGTCCGCGCCAAGCTTACCCGCAAGCCTGGGACCTATCGCTGGTCGAGCTATCGGGCTACCGCTGGACTTGGCCCGGTACCGGCTTGCCTCGCGCGCGATCGGCTGCTCGCGCTGTTCGGCCAGCAACGCGCGGCGGCGCAGCGTCGGTACCAAACCTTCGTGGCGGACGGGATCAACGAAACATCGCCCTGGGAGAAGTTGCGGGGGCAGGTGCTGCTCGGTGGCGAAGCGTTTGTCGAGCGGCTCGCGCCCGGCCTGCGGGAGCGGCAGCGCATCAAGGAAATTCCCCGCCGGCAACGCTTTGCCGACCGCCCGGCACTAACAAAGCTTTTCCGCAAAAACGTAGTGGGCAACCAGCGCCATCGCAACCGGATCATTCGCCAAGCGCATGTGGCGCATGGCTACAGCTTGTCCGAGATCGGCCGCGCGGTGGGGTTACACTATTCAACGGTTAGTCGGATCGTGAACCGGGAGCAGGACGAGCGGGATGCACGGGGCAAGATCTGACCCCGAATCCGTGACCTGACCCCGAATCCGTGACCCGGGGCAAGATCTGACCCCGAATCCGTGACTCCGCATCCGCATGATTGACCCCGAATCGCCTTGACCCCGAATCTTCTACAGAACGTTCCGCCAAGCGCAAACGGGGCTCCGAAACCGCTAGAGCCCCGCGTTTGCACTGCGCGATCTTAGCTCGAAAGAGTCCTGACCAACTCGTTGAACTGCTCGCTGGTCATGTTCTTGTAGTCGGGCCCGTTCACGCAGGTCCGCTTCGACGCTATCCCGTTGCCGATGACGGTACCGTCATTCGCGATCGTCGGAGCGCTATCGGGCGCCGCCACATGCACGCAGCCTCGCGCCGGTGCCTTGGCGTCCCACATGCTGGTCCCATCATTGTTGATTACGAACCCGGCGAATGCCGAGCCGGCGCTCAAGAACGAAGCGAGCGCCACCGGAATGACATATGAAAGCTTACGCATTGAAACTGTCTCCTGTTAAATTGGTTAAACGGTTCGTGTTAGCTAACGTTACGTTAGTCGAACGACTTCCAGTTTCCTTTCACCGTGGGTCGGCGAATTTCAAGCGTCGAACGGCGCGGCGGCACACAAGCCGCGAGGGTAAACGTTCGAGCGCGTCGTCTTCGCGCCATCGATGCCGTCGTCTGCAAGTCTTTCAGCATCGCTATACGTGTCGGGCACAGAATCGGATGCAACAAGTCGAGCGTCACACCGCGGATTCGAAAAAATAATGTTGAGCTGCGCTTGCGCGCGAACTTCTCATGAAAGGGATGTCAAACGCTCGCGACAGAAACCGCGTAGAAAAAGGTGACAAGAAGAAGGTGACAGATTTATTTCTTCTACAAAAACTCTAGAAGCAACTCACTCACGCCACCTGTTCCTGCTGCACCCAATGTCCAAGTCATGGATGAGGTGACTGCGGCGCATTTGCGTGCACACACGCTCCTGCCCGTTACTGCGTGAGACAAGCTCTAAACACCTTCCTGCCGCACCTCATACGCCGTCGTTTTCGGCACGGCGAACGGCTTCAGCTGATAGCCGGCGGGGAGGTGGTTGCGCGCGGCTTCTTCGGTCGTGTTGCATAACAGGATGTGATACTTCGCGTCGCGCGCGTAATCGCACAAGTGCGCGGCGAGGTTGACCGGCGCGCCCATGATCGTGAACGCGCTGCTCGCGCCGTAACCCATGCGGCGGCCGTAGACCGGCCCGCTGGCGATGCCGATGCGGTGGCCGAGGGCGTCCAATTTGTAGCCGACGCGCTGCCATTCCTCGGCGATTGCCTTGAATTCCCGCTGCATGGCGATCGCGGCGTGCAGCGCCTGGCGCGCGTTGCCCGGCCCGGCTGTTTCGAAGCTGAGCATCATCCCATCGCCCACGTACTTATCGACGCGCGCGCCGTGCGTGACGCCGATAGCGCCGAGTCGTTCCAAGTATTCGTCGATCAGGGCCGTGGCATCCGCCACCGGCAGCTTTTGAAACAGCAGATCGGAGTTGGTGATGTCGGAAAAAAGAATGGTCGCTTTGTTGATGTGCGGGTCGAGCACGACGCCCAACTGAATCAGGCGCGCGGGATCGGCGATCAGGTGCGAAACCGCGAGCGCCAGCTTGACGCAGATCGGTTCGATCCTGGCTTCGTCGGCCGGCGTGAACGGCGCGCTGTCGTCTTCGTTGAGAAATTGAACGACGCCGACCGCCTCGGCGCCGAACTTCAGCAGCGGCTTGGTCAGAATGTTTCGCGACTGGTATCCCGATTTCGTGTCGACGCGTTTCTCATGCGTCTTGTCGGCCGCCTGGGCCGAATAGATCGAGGTCTGGCGCGATACAAAAACATTGCCCGCCTGGCTGCCGTGCAGCGCGATCTGCATTTTGGCGATGCGGTGCGCGGCGGGTCCATGCACCATCAAAAATACCAGCGCGTCCTCGGCGTAGGGACTGCGAATGACGATGGAGTCGGCGGTCGCGCGCAGCAGGCTGCGGGCGTCGGCCAGCAGCGTATCGAGTTGCGCCTTGTGCTGCTGAATATCGAACATCCCTTTGTGCAGCAACTCGTTGGATTTCTTCTGCTGATCGAGCTCCGCTTGCAGGTTGGCGACCTTTTCCTTGCCTGTTTCCAGTTCGCGTGCCAGTTCTTTTTGCCGGCGCCAGAACAGCCAGCCGCCGAACACGATCCCCAAAATCGGCGCCAGCCACCAGGTCGAGATCGTTGCCGGTATCAATTTCAGAAAGTCGCTCAGCATGGTTCCTTCCGGTGAGTTCAGCGAGTGCCGCTAGCGAACACGGCAGGGGCACGGGTTGGCGGGAAAAGTCACGTTGTTGGAAAGGCCGGAGCCCAATGTCCTTTTAGGGGAGCAACCGCTCGCGGAAGAACGCCGCGATCTTGCGATCCACCTCGGGTAGTACGGCGCGGTCGAAGCCGGGCGGGTCGCCCATCAACTCGGCGAGAAGACCGCTTACCGGCGGGTACGGTGAGAGTAGCGCGCCGTGTCCGCCGTTCGGGATGTCGGCGAGATGCACACACGGCGTGCATGCCTTAAGAACCTTTTCGCTATGAAAGCGCGGAACCAGCCAAATGTCCTTAGGCGCCGTCACGAGCGCCAGCGGCACGCGCGGTTTCTCGAACGAGGTCATATCGAAGTCGGCGGCATACGGCACGCCGGCGACGACGGCGGCGATGCGCGGGTCGTTGTGGCTGTACGACGTCGTGTCTTTGAGTCGATAGCGAATCGCCCACAGCGCAATCGTCTTCTTCATTCCGTCGAAGATTCCGCCGCTCAGGCGTGAAGCCAGACCGACGCAGCTGTTGAAATCCTCCGCGATGTGCGCCTCGCAATGTGCCTTCATTATTGCCGGCGACCAGCGCCCGCCCGCCAGTGTCAGCGCGGTGTGCCCGCCGGCGGACATTCCGTACATCCCGACCTTGTCGAGCGCGAGCAGCGGCGCGAAACGCGGATCACGCCCGACGGCGTCGATCGCATGCGTCACTTCGACCGGCCGGTGCCTCCAGCTCGGGGGACCGGGCTCGCCCGGGTCGTTGAAGTTGTCGCCCTTGTGCAGGGGCAGGGCGACGACGAACCCCTGTTCGACCAAGGTGCGCGCCAGGTCGGAATGGACCCATGCATTGCCGCCGGAACCGTGCGAGACGACGACCAACCGCCCATTGCCGCGTGTGGGCGCGCCTTGAAAGGCGACATCGAGCTTGAACGGCCCGCGCGTCAAGGTTTGCGCTTGGCCGCTCGAAGGATAGAAAACCGTGACCGGGTTGTCGCCGTCAGCGCCGGCAACCTCGGTCAAGCCGACCGTCGCTCGCGCCGCGAAGGCGAGCAGGGCAAGTGCGACGGCGACGCAGCAACGCGCGTGGAAAATCCTCGAACTCATTACCATGTGAGCCACTCCTTGGACGGCCGCGCCGATTCTTTCACGACGCTACGCGGCCGTCGACGGTATCGTCCAAGGACGATCGGTGGGAGTGGGAGCCGACATGAGGACACATCGTGAAGTCGACTCGGTGCGGCAGACGCGAAGTTCTTGTTCCGCCGGCCGGCGACCTCCAGCGTTTTTGTGCAATCGCGGCTAACCCGCTGATCGGTGGTGGGATGCTACGCGCTTGGTTGCCGATCAACCGCTCAGCTATCCCTTTCCGGTGAAATGTTTGTAAGATGCAGGCACAGATAAGAGCGCTAGGGCGGATAAATTTGTCCGTATCCAAGGCGAAGCCGATATTGATGGGGGGTTTCCAGTGACATCACCAAGGGTTTTGTTTGTGGGTCTCGACGCGGCCGATCCCGGCCTGCTTGCCGAAGGTTGCGCGCAGGGGTGGCTGCCCGTCCTGGAGGGTTTGCGTCGCGACGGCGCTTGGGCACCGGTGAGCGTACCGCGCGGCTTCGGCGACGGAGCGATTTGGCCGAGCCTGATTTTCGGTGTCAATCCGGGAAAACACGGGCGCTACTTCAACCGCCAGCTTCGCCGTGGCTCGTACACCGCCGTGCCGTTTGTCGAAGACACGGATTTCGACCGCAAGCCCGTATGGGAGTATCTGAGCGAAGCCGGCCGCCGCGTTGCGGTGATCGATATGGTAAAGGCTCCGCTCTCGAAGCGTCTCAACGGAATTCAGATCGTCGACTGGACGGTGCATAGCCGTTACGGCGTGCCGCGAAGCCGGCCGGCCGGCCTAATGTCGGAAGTGATCGACCGCTATGGCCCGGATCCGTTCGACGGCAGAACCGACGTTTTCAAAGTGCGAACCGCGGAGGAATATAAGGCGTTCCGCGACGCCATGATCGATCGAGCCCACGCCAAGGCCGCGCTTTGTCGGCAGCTCCTGAAACATGACAGCTGGGATTTGTTCGCGGTTGGATTCGGTGACTCGCACGATATCGGCCACCAGTGCTGGCACTTGCACGACCCGGCTCACTCGATGCACGACGCCGAGTGGGTCGAGCGCTTCGGCGATCCGGTGAAAGACGTTTACGCCGCCGTCGACCGCGCGCTCGGAACCTTGCTTGAACAAACCGGGCCGCAGACGACGACGGTGGTATTCGCGGGGCCGGGCATGGGCCCGAATTACTCCGGCAACTTTCTGCTCGATACGATTCTTCGACGAATCGACGGCCGGCCGGATTCGGACAGAAACCTCATTCCACACGCCATCGTGACGAGGGCACCGTTTCGCGCGCTTCGGCGTCTTGGCGAACGGGTCAACCACGCGAAGGGCATGTACCACATGCGCCGACGCCGATCTTTCTCCGTTCCGCACAATGAGGGTGCCGGCGCGATACGTCTGAATGTGATCGGGCGCGAGCCCGCCGGGTGCATCGCGCCCGGTGCGGAGTGCGCGGCCGCCTGCGACGCGATCACCCGCGATCTGCTCGACGTCGTGGATGTCGACACCGGCAAACCGGTATTCAGGGAAGTATTTCGCGTCGCCGATGAAACCCACGGTGAACGAAGCGGGGACTTACCGGATTTGTTTGCGGTGTGGGCCATACACGATCGACCGTTCAGAGCGGTCCGCTCCGCGAAGATCGGCACCGTTACCGGAAGCCCGGTCGTGGGCGCACGCCCGGGGGACCACAACTGGGATTGCGCGCTTTTCGTCCGCAGCGCCGCGGTGGCCGAGCAATGGAAGTTAAGGGATGAAACAAAAGTCGAGGACCTCGCGCCCACGATCGCCGCGCTACTCGATACGGAGTTTCCCGACTGCGACGGGGCGTCTTTATTGCGCGATGCACGCACTGGCGGTTCCGAAGACACGATGCGGCACGGGCGGCGATCTTTGACCACATCGTGATCTTCTGCAAACGAGAGTGCCGCATGAAACGCTGACTGCGTGAGCCCCGTGCGGTATGGAGAAACGAGCTGCCGCTTAATTCAGTTTAAGGTAAACCCCCCGGCTCTGCCCGGGGACTCACCGAGGTTTGACCTATGCGGCGCTCGCTACAAATATATTTCCCTCCCCCTGGAAGGGGGAGGGCGAGGG
>Ga0214471_10004827_pt1 | contig 10401 bp, 11 predicted proteins | sample RVTome_5_FD_207665 | JGI IMG/M metagenome (GOLD analysis project Ga0214471, IMG submission 207665) | Soil microbial communities from uranium-contaminated site in the Upper Colorado River Basin, Wyoming, United States - RVT142D155 | ecosystem: Environmental > Terrestrial > Soil > Contaminated >... | reverse complement strand
CGAGGGCTATACCCACGGGATGTCGATGGTGATCGAGAACGCCCGCCAGCTGCGCGGCACCGTGGACGACTACTGCCCCAAGGGCACCGAGGGCGTGCACACCTACGACTATTCGCCGGGCCGGTGCCGGCAGGTGAAGGACGCAGAGGTCACGATGAACCTGGGATGGGCGATGCCTCCACTCGGCTCGGCGTTGATCATGAGACGAGGATGATGCGCTCAGCCGCTTGTCCACATGGGGGGATCCGGGACGGATCCCCCCAATCCCCCCGTCGGCACTCAACCGTTCTGACCCCGGAGGCCTGATGCCTCAGCCCGTGACCTATCGCGGCATGTCGCTGGTGGTGCCGGACAACGACAGCGAGTGGAACGAGTACTTCGCCCACGCCCGCCAGCATCGCCTCATGCTGCGCGCGTGCGCAGCATGCGGCCTCATGCGTTATCCGCCGACTCACGCCTGCCCGTGGTGCATGAATCTCGGCTGGTCGTGGCAGGAGGTCAACGGGCGTGGGACGATCCATTCGTACGAGGTCGTGATGCACGCGATCCAGCCCGGCTTCAAGGAGGCGACGCCGTACGCCGTCGTGCTGGTGGAGCTGGACGAGCAGCGCGCCCAGCCCACCCCCGACGAGGCGCTGCGGATCATCGCCAATCTCGTGAAGCCGGATTTCACGCCCGAGGCCGAGGAGAACGTGGCCATCGGCAAGCGCGTGCGCGTCGTGTTCCAGGACCTGGCCGACCACTTCGCACTGCCGCAGTTCACCCTCATCGACGAGCCCGCCGAGGGCCGCGTCTGGCGGTTGCCCGGCTGACGACCCGCAGGGAGGTCCTAGCCGGGGGGCTGGCCTTCCTCCAGCTCGGCCGACTGACGGCGTCGGGCGGCATTCAGCGCGTCGGGGGTCGGCTCCAGCAGCAGCCCGTAGAGCTGCTCGGCGGCCAGCACGGGCGGGATGAGCACGTAGTCGGCGCCCTCGGCGTAGAGACGCTCGGCCGCCGCCAGCGTGTCCGCCGTCACGATGCAGCGCGCCCCGGGGACAAGGCCGCGCACCTGGCGCAGCAGGCGGAGGTTGCTGGTTCCCTGCAGGAACCAGTCGGAGATGCTCGACACCACCACGTGGGCCTTCTCGATGCCCGCGTGGCGCAGCATCTCCGGGCTGCTCACGTCGCCGTAGTGGCAGTCCACGCCGTCGGCCTGCAGCTGTTCCAGCGTCTCCGGGTTGTAGTCGACGGCCACGATGCGCCGCTTCATGGCCGGATGCTCGCGCTCGAGGTGGCGCAGGAACGCGAGGGCCTCGCGGGAGACGCCCAGGAGAAAGATGTCGTGCGGATCGGCCGCCGCCGCGGCCGCCGCTGGCGCCGGCTGCCCCAGCCAGCGGGGCAAGCCCGTGGCGGCCATGGCCCGCGCCAGCAGCGTGGCCAGCGCATGGTTCCAGCGGATCGCGTAGGTCGAGATCACCGCGGTGAGCAGCAGCGTGTAGAGCACCAGCGTGGCCAGGGACGAGCTCACGTGGCCGAGCGCCAGGCCGAGCGAGACGATCACCAGCGAGAACTCGCTGATCTGGCCGAGGTTGACCGCGACCACGCCGGCGGTGCGGGTGTCGAGCCGCAGGAGGGCGAAGGTCGGCAGCATCGCCACCAGCCGGCTGGCGATGACGAAGCCGGCCGCGAGCCCGGCCAGCAGGAGCAGCCGCCCCGACGGCGCCGGCACCTTGAGCCCGAGGGCCACGAAGAACAGGGTCACGAAGAAGTCGCGGACGCCGGACAGCCGCGTGACGACCTCGGTCCCGTAGGGGAAGGCGGCGATGACCATCCCGGCGATGAGCGCGCCCATCTCGCGGGAGAGGCCGAGCGCGCCGGCCGTGCCGCTCACCAGGAAGCACCAGGCGACCGCGGTCACCAGCAGCAGCTCGTGCGAGCGGGACACGGTCCGGAAGAGCCCCGGCAGCACCAGGCGCGAGAGCACGCCGGCGGTGACCACCAGGCCCACGCCGGCGCCCAGCGAGGCGAGCAGCGCCGCCGGCCGCAGCGCGTGCAGGCTGGGCTGCAGCGCCAGGAACGCGATCGCCCACAGGTCCTGGAACACGAGGACGCCGAGCGTGATCCGGCCGGCCAGCGTGCCCATCTCGAACTTGTCGAAGAGCAGCTTCACGACGATCAGCGTGGAGGACAGGCTCACCGCCACCGCCAGGTAGAGGCGGTCGAAGCGGCCACCGGTATCCGCCGCCACACCGCCCAGCGCCCACCAGCCGAGCGCCACGCACAGCGGAAACTGCAAGAGCCCGCTCAGGACGATGGTGCGGCCGGCCTGGGCGAGGGCCGGCACGTTGATCTCGAGCCCGATGATGAAGAGCAGGAAGATCAGCCCGATCTCCGAGATCAGCTCGATGCTGGCCTCGTCGGAGACGAGGCCGACGCCGACGTTGGGGCCGAGGACGGCGCCGGCCAGGATGTAGCCGAGGATCAGGGGCTGGCGCACCGCCCGCGCGAGCAGCGCGAACGCCGCCGCGGCGACGATGCTGACGCCGATGGCGGTGAGGAGGTCGTGCGGCGCCGAGGCCGTCACGGGTTGCGCGGGCGGCCTATCGCGTCAGCCTCGCCAGGATCTCGTCGAACGCCTTGTCGGCCAGCGCCCGGACCTCCTCACGGGTGAGCGGCTGGATGGGATGCGCGACCACGACCGTCCGGTAGTCGATGGCCCCCAGCGCCGCCGCCTGGGCGGCCGCCGCCCGCACGAACTCGCTGGAGACGACCGTCGCCACCGGGATGCCCTGGTCCTCGAAGAACACGCCGTCGTGCACACTGCACGTCGTGCACGACCCTCAATCGGCGAGGGCCTCGATGAGCACGTCGGTGGCGCCGGCGATCTCCCGCCGGAGCGGATCGGGCGCCGGCCGCGCGAACGTCGGCTTCTTCTTGCGCACGATCGCTCTGGGCTTCGTGCGCTCGCGGAGCAGCTCCTCCAGGCGGTCGAGCAGGTGGTCGCCCTTGGCCTTGGAGATGTCGAGCAGCGTCACCACCTTGCCGTCGAGGCTCGCCGGCCGGGGCGCGGTCGTGCGGGGCACGGCGACGGAGTCGGTCGGGTCGAGATAGTCGTCGGTCATCGGATTCTCCTCATCACGAGGTTGGAGCCCTTCGAGAAGGACCAGCCGGCCACGACGGCCGAGAAGCGGCCGGCGCTGCCGCCGGCCACGATGAGCTTGATGTGCTCCGGCGCCCGGAACTTCGGGATGAGCGTCGGGTCGTGGGCGGGGTCGACGAACTTGCGCAGCACGTGCTCGGGCAGGCCATCGCCGCCGTCGACGCCGGGCACCAGCTCGCGCACCGGGCGGTGCAGGCGCTCGAACAGGAACCGGCGGACGTCGGCCTTGCTCCAGCCGTCGCCGGCCACGACGGCGGCGTGCTCGGGCGAGAGCACCAGCAGCGTGTCGCCCCAGTGGGTCATCTTGTGGTGCTCGAGGACCGCCATGCTGGCGGCGACGGTGGCCAGCAGATCGGGGGCGGTACGGCTGCGCTGGTCGTAGACGGTCAGCGGCGCGTCGGCGGCCAGCAGCGCCACCGTGTCGTCGGTGGGCGCGAACCCGTGCTCGACCGCCAGCGACTCCCACGGGCTGGCCTCCTCCCGCTCGCCGATGCAGTAGGTGTAGCGGCCAGGGTGGGCCAGGGTCGACATGCTCACCACGCCCGGCCGGGCGCCACCCAGGTTGACGCACACCAGGCGCAAGGCCCGGCCGATGGTCGCGTTGGCGCGCCAGCCCGGCCCGAAGACGCCGGCGCCGCAGTTGACGTCCAGGGCGTGGCGGATGGGGCCGTTGACGATGATCAGCGGCGCCGGCGCGTTCGTGGTGGCCGACACGCCGTGCAGGTCGAACCTCTCGTCGCACACCGCGTCCACCGCCGCGATCACCACCGGCAAGTACTCCGGGCGGCAGCCGGCCATCACCGCGTTGATCGCGATCTTCTCGACGGTGGCGCGGCCGTAGTTCGGCGGCACCAGCGCGATCAGCTCGCCGGCGGGGCGCCCGCCGGCCTCGAGCGCGCGCTGCACGCGCTCCCGCGTGGGCGGCACCACCGGCAGGCCGTCGGTGACGCCGCGGGCGTAGAGCTGTTCGATCGGATCGGTGTTCACGCGGCGGTGTTCGGCCCGGCGCGGCTGGGTCGGCATCGCGCAGAGGCTACCACAGACGGGTATGCTGGCCGTATGTCGCGCTCCGCCGTGATCCTGCTCGCCGTGCTCGTCATGCTGCTGCCGGGTTGCGCGGCCGGACCGGCCGCCGTCGATCTCGGAGCCTGGCAGGCGCCGCTGGGCCGCGAGCACCCGCTGGCCGGGCGGATCTGGGACACGCGCGCCGGCCGCTTCGTTTCGCTGGATGCGCTGGCGGCGGAACTGCCCCGCGCGCGCTACGTGCTGCTCGGCGAGCGGCACGACAACCCCGACCACCACCGCCTGCAGGTGGCGCTGGTGCGCGCCCTCATCGCGACCGGCCGCCGTCCCGCGGTGGCGTTCGAGATGTTCTCCGCCGACGACGCGGCGGCCATTCGCCGCCACCTGGCCTCGGCGCCACGCGACGCCGCCGGCCTCGCCGAGGCGGTGAACTGGACACGCTCGGGCTGGCCCGACTGGGCGCACTATCAGCCCATCGCGCAGGCGGCCCTCGACGCCGGCCTGCCCGTGGTCGCGGCCAACCTCGCGCCGGCCGCGGCCCGCGCGCTGGCGCGCGGCCAGCGGGCGGCGCTTCCCGACGGCCTCGCCGAGCGCTACGGCCTCGATCAGCCGCTGCCGGGCGGCGCGCAGGCCGCGCTCACCGCCGAGATCGACCGCGTGCATTGCGGCCACGTGCCGGCCGAGCGGCTGGACGGGATGGTGCTGGCCCAGCGCGCGCGCGACGCGATGCTGGCCGACAGCATGCTGGCGGCGGAAGGCGACGGGGCCGTGTTGATCGCCGGCGCCGGCCACGTGCGCACCGACCGGGGCGTCCCCCTCTACCTGCGCGCCCGCGCGCCCGAAGCCTCGATCGCCACGGTGACCCCGCTCGAGGTGCGTGACACCTGGCCGCGGCCGGAGCAGTACGGGGCCGCCTTCGACGACGGTCGGCTGCCGTTCGACTGGGTCTGGTTCACCCCGCGCGTGAACGGCGGTGACCCGTGCGCGCGGTTCCGGCGGTCGTGACGGTCCGGTCTCCCGATGCGCGCCGCGATCGCCTCTAGCTTCTACACACCCGGAAGTTGGCGTAGTCGCCGGCGGCGGTGGACTTGGTGTCGTCGGCGTCGGTCAGCACCGCGATGCCGGCGGCCCTGGGCGTCCTGGATTCCTTGAAGCCGGCCTTCCAGTCGTCCCGCACGTTCACCCGCTCGTCGACCCAGGCGTCGTTCGAAGCCGGCGGGCCGCTGCGGAGTACGCGCACCTGGGTCAGACCCTGGTTGGAGGACAGGCGGGTGCCGGCCGGGACCTTCTCGCTCCAGATGTACTTCACGGCCCTGGGGCCCCGGATCCTCGAATGGGGCACGCCCATGTAGACGGCGAGCGCGCTGTCGTTGGCGGCCGCCACGCGCTCGTCGGCGCCCCGGGGGAACTCGCGCGGCCGCCAGGACCAGGCCAGCACCGGGTGTGTCTCCAGGTCCCACGTCGGGGTCTCGCGAGCGCCCTGGACGCCCAGGCCCCTCGCCACCGCAGCCAGGAAGCGCCGGCCAGCCTCTTCGCCCACCCGGTAGACGCGCTTGCCTTCCTCCTCGCGGACCTCCCACCCGGCGGGGAACTCGCCGACCTTCGACCCGGAGAAGTCGTGGAGCCCGATGCAGTCGTCCTGCGCAACGGGTGGCGCCGCCGGCGCGACGGCCAGGCCGACAGCGACGAGGAAGAGGACGAGCACGCGCGCGGGCACGCCCTCGGCAGGGAGCAAGCGCCGGGCCAGCGGCCGGCGCCGGCACGCTACCGGCCCCGGCGCCACCACTGGTGCACGAGATGGTCCACCACCTCGCCGAGCTGGCCGATGGTGCGGCACTCGCGCACGATGTCGCAGGCCGGCGCGTACAGCGGCATGACGCTGTCGCCGATGCCCCAGCCCCACTGGCCCTCGGGGTTGAGCCAGATGATGCCTTTCACGCGCTCGCGGATCTGGCGCAGCGCCCACGCCTGGGGGTCGTTGTAGTTGTTCCGGGCGTCGCCGAGCAGCAGGATGGTGGTCTTGCGGTCGAGCGACTCCAGCTCGGTGGTGGCGAAGCGGTTGAACGCATAGCCGAAGTCCGAGCGGCAGTGGTAGTCGACGGGCGCGCCCTTGAGCGCCCACTCGATCGCGCGCTCGACCGGATAGGCGGCGAACGCCTGGGTGACCTCGGCGATCTCCGACACGAACACGTAGGAGCGCACGCGGCTGAAGCACTCCTGCAGGCTCCACACCAGCTGCAGCATGAAGCGCGAGGCGTTGCGGACGGAGTCCGACACGTCGCAGATCGTGACGAGCTTGGGCTTCTCGCGGTGGCGCCGCTTGAGGACGATCTCCATGGGCACGCCGTCGTAGGACAGGCTCTTGCGCATCGTCCGCCGCGAGTCGATCCGGCCCTTGTGCTCCTGGCGCTGGCGCAGGGCCAGCGCGTCCTTGATCCGCCGGGCCAGCTTGGCCACGACGCTCTTCATCTGCGCGACCTCGTCGGGGGTCAGCGCGAACAGCGGCTTGTCGGCGAGAACCTCGCGGGTGAGCTGCTCGCCGGCCCGGTAGGCGCGGCGCTCCAGCTCGCGCTGCACGTGCTGGCGGATCATGCGGCGGAAGGCCTCCAGCCGCAGCTCGAGGTAGTTGCGGATGCGGGCGAGCTGGCCGGGGTCGAGGCCCCGCGCCTCCAGCGCCTGCATGATCTTCTCGATGTCGCGCTCGATGGCCGACCAGTCGAACTGATCGGAGATGCGGCGGCTGAAGAAGCCGACCTGCAGGAAGTACATCAGCCGCTCGAGGCCGGCGTTCTGGGCGCCGCCCCGGATGGCCATCTCCATCTCGCTGCCCTGCCCGCGCATGAGCAGCTCGGTCAACTCGTCGAGATCGAGGTTGTCCTGATCGAGGAGCTGGTCGAGCGTCTCCTGCACGCGCGGGTCCTCGGGGCCGAGCGCCTTCTTGAGCCCCTCGCCGAGCGCCTCGAGGTCGAGGAAGTAGAGATTGAAGATCCGCTCGAAGGTCTCGTGGTCGCGCGCCTCCTTGACCAGGGTCGACGCGAGCGTGGCCTTGAAGGTCTCGCGGTCCGTCAGACCGACCTCCGCGCTCGCCGCCAGGGCATCGAGCGCTTCGGCGGTCGAGATGCGCAGCTCCGCCCGGCGCAGGTCGCCGATGAACTCGAGAATTCTCTCGTCCATCTCACTCGCCGCCGGGACGCCTTCGCCGGGCTCCGGCGCTCGCCGGTCGGGCGGTCGATGCGCTCACGGCGGCCCTCACGCCGGCGTGTCGGCCAGCACCTTGTCGAGGGCGCCCTTCACGCGGTCGAGGTCCTTCTCGTACTTCACGAGCATGGTGAGCGTGGACTCGACCAGCGCGGGATCCAGCTCCCTGGCGTTGAGGATCACCAGCGAGCGCGCCCAGTCGATCGACTCCGACACCGACGGCGGCTTGCGCAGGTCCATGGCCCGGATCTTCTGGACGGCGGCCACCACCGCGCGGGCCAGCCGCTCGGGGGCCTCCGGCACCTTGAGACGGATGATGTCCAGCTCGTCGGCCGGCGTCGGGAAATCGATGAACAGGTGCAGGCAGCGGCGCTTCAGCCCGTCGCTGAGCTCGCGCGCGTTGTTGGACGTCAGCACCACCAGGGGGACGTGCTTGGCCTTCACCGTGCCCAGCTCGGGGATCGAGACCTGGAAGTCCGAGAGGACCTCGAGGAGAAACGCCTCGAACTCGGGCTCGGCCTTGTCGATCTCGTCGACGAGCAGGACGACCGGGTCCTCGGCCCGGATCGCCTGCAGCAGCGGGCGCGGCGACAGGAAGCGGTAGGAGAAGAACGCGTCGTCCTGCCCGGCGATGCGCGCCACCGCCTCCGGCAGCGAGGGCGCGTCGGCGATCAGCTCGCCGATCCGCTCGCGCAGCAGCTGCGTGTAGAGGAGCTGCTTGGCGTACTTCCACTCGTACAGCGCCTTGCCCTCGTCGAGCCCCTCGTAGCACTGCAGCCGGATCAGGGCGCGCCGGGTGACGTCGGACAGGGTCTTGGCCAGCTCCGTCTTGCCCACGCCGGCCGGCCCTTCGATGAGCACGGGCCGGCCCATGCGGGCGGCGAGGAACACGACGGTGGCGATGCGGAGATTGGCGATGTAGCGGGCGTCCTTGAACCGCTGCTGAACCTCCTCGACGGACTCGAACATGCGGGCTCCCTCGTCTTCCTCGGAGTGAATGCCGGTTCATTGTACCCGAAGGCGATGCTCAGCGGCTGCGGCCCCCGCCCCTGATCAGCCGATCGCGAATCTCTTCCTGCGTGGTGTCGGCCGGCGGGTCGGCGGACGGCGAGCCGCGCAGGACGTCGAGGACGCGAGTCCCGAACCCCTTCGCCGGCTCGCGCGGCTCCGGCGCGGCGGGCGAAGGCGCCGGGCGGCCAGCGTCGGGCCACAGCGAGGCCACGTCCTGCACGAGCCCCTCCGTCTCCACGCCGGCCTCCTCGGCGATCGTGCCCCAGGCCGCCCCGGTGCGGCGGGCAGCGAAGACCTTGGCGACAGGGTGCCCGCCGCGCGCCGCAATCCGGTGCGCGATGAACAGATCGCCCCAGCCCAGGCCGGTGCCGGCGCGGTCCCCGTGCAGCGCGTCCGGCGTGGTCCCCAGGAACCGCGCCATGCGCTCCACGGCGGCGGCCTCCGCCGCCGGCGCGGCCGTGGCGTGGTCCACTGCGGCGGCGACCACATCGAGACGATCCTGGCCCGCGGCCGGCAGGACTCCGAGCCCGACGATGAGCAACACGGTCAACCACGACATTCCTGCGCCCTCCGAAGCCGTTGCACGTCCGCCGAGTATGCCGCGGCAGGCGGCAACCGACAACCGTCCGTCACCGGACAGACGCCGGACGGTCGCCGTGTCGGGCGGGGGGACAGTCGGGGCCACGAACGACCTCCAAAGTTCCCGGTGCGACGGCCGAACGGTCTGGCATGACAGTTGATAGAATCCGCCGAATCCACCGACATGGAGGATCTCTGCCCATGAAACGCATGCTCGTCGTCTTGATGGCGTTCGCGACGATGCTCCCGGTTGCCGCGCAGGCCCGGGCCGCCGGGCCGGCGGTCGAGGCGCCGCTTGTGCGCTGCGGGGCTGTCGAGTACCCGGCCACGCTGACCGGATGCGGCACCGACCCACTCGGTCGGGGGCAGGTCGAGGTCAAGCGAAACGGCAAGCTGGAGCTCGAGGTGTCGGGGGCCGTGCCGAACGCGGCGTACGACATCGTCCTGCATTCGCTGGACGGCGCCAGCCAGTTGGCCGTCGCCGTGCTCACGACCGATGCCACCGGTGCGGGCGAGGTCGAACTGAAGCCCGCCTTCGAGCTGAACCAGGCCGGGGTGGTGGCGTTCTCGCTCAACCGCAACGGCAGCGTGCAGTTCGTCGCCGGCTTCGACGACGAGGAGGAGCTGAAGGCGGACCTGATCCCGTGCGGCGCGGTCAACCTGCCCGCCGTGCAGACCGGGTGCGGGAGCGACACCCTGAGGAAGGGCCTGGTCAAGATCGAAAGACGCGGCGAGGTCAAGGTGGATGTCGTGGCCGGGCCGCCCCTCACGACCTACGACGCGGTCCTCCGGCCGCTCGGCGGCGGCCCCGACGTAGCCCTCGGCACGCTGACAACGGACGCGGCCGGCCACGGCCGGCTGCGCCTCGACGACTTCGTCCCCCGGGGTACCGTGGGCGCCGGCAACGTCGTGCTGCGGCGGGAGTCGCTCGACCAGTTCGTCTCGGGCTTCCAGATCACGCACAAGCACGCGCCCCAGGTCGCCAAGCTCAACTCGGGGCTGGTGCGCTGCAGCGAGGTCAACACGCTGGCCCCACTCGCGGGCTGCGGCATCGACCAGCTGAAGAAGGGCCACGTGCTGATCATCGAGACGGGCGACGTCAAGGTCCAGCTCCAGGGCGGCGTCCCGCTGATGGAGTACGAGGTGGTGTTCGTCTCCTTCGACGCCACTGAGGAGGTCTCCATCGGCACCCTGACCACGAACCCGGCCGGCAACGGCCACCTGCACGCCCGTGACGCCTTCCCCGTCGACACTCGCGCCACCGGCAACGTGGTCATCAGACGTGCGGGCCTCGACCAATACGTGACGGGGTTCATCGTCGTGCGCTAGTGAACGCGGCGCCTCATCCCCCTTCCGACGCGCGGCCGCGGGGGGGGGGGGCCGCCGGCCCCCCCCCCCGGAGGGGGCAGTCTCATGAGGCGCCGGGCAGGTGCCTACCCGGTGGTCAGGCC
>Ga0214471_10004825_pt1 | contig 10404 bp, 10 predicted proteins | sample RVTome_5_FD_207665 | JGI IMG/M metagenome (GOLD analysis project Ga0214471, IMG submission 207665) | Soil microbial communities from uranium-contaminated site in the Upper Colorado River Basin, Wyoming, United States - RVT142D155 | ecosystem: Environmental > Terrestrial > Soil > Contaminated >... | reverse complement strand
AGCCCAGTCCGTCATCCGTCTGCCGAGAATCGACATGATGGAATCGATGCGTTCCCCGACTCGCTCGTCACTGAGCTCTTCCTCCAGCGCGGCGGATTGGTCCCTCAACCGCTGAGATTGTTCCTCAAGCGCCTTGGTGTCTGGAAGCTCGGGCAGGCTCTCCAAATACAGACTGATGCGCCCAAGGATGAGTGCACGCTTGGCCGTTTCATCCTGGATTTGCTGCAACCGATCGCTCGAGCTCTGCACCGCCTCCATCTCTGCTCGGTTCTTAGCCAGCGCCGCCACGACCCGCTGTAGCCGGGAGTCGAGCTCGGCAATGGCTCTCTCGACCTGCGGGGCCGCCCGCGTCACAGACTCGAGGCGAGACGACACGTCGGTTAGGGCGTTCTTGATCTGTGCAACAGCCGGCACCGCGACCGCATCGGGGAGATCTTGCGAGCACAACGGACAGACGTGACCCGGCTCCGAACCGTTGAATATTCCAATAGAGGCCAGTCGAGCTCGTTGCTCGGATGCCTCTCGCGAGAAACCCTTTTCATCTCGTTCGAAAGCGCGTGCGGCCGAGATTTCGTCACGCATTCGGCGCTGCTCATCGAGCAGTTGATCCCGATTCACGGCAAGGCGCGAGTACTCCTGTCCGTCCGGAAGCTCAAGAGCAACCCTCGCCATCGGGGTTCGAGACATTTCCCGAAGCGCGGCGACCGCCTCCTCCCAAGTGTTCGCTTCGCTCGATGCAAGACCAACGTCTCTCGCTTGAGCCAGAAGCGTCGCCGCTTTGCTAGTCCCACTTCCCTGAAGCGATCGGAGCTCGGTTAGTTGCCGCTCGCACGCTCGCAATTGTTCGCGCACTCGCCGAAGTTCCTCACACTTCCGCACAAACCCATCATCGACCGCCCCAAGGAAGTACGGTAGCGTGTCCTTCAGCGCTTGGGCGATGAAATTGTCCCCCGCGCCATGAAAGAGCTGCTGGCGGCGAATGATCTCGTCCTGCGGCTGAAAGCACAACCCGAGCGCGTGTCGCACATTGGCTGACAGTGCCGGCCTGGTCTGACCGGGAGGCGGCTCATGGATGTTGTCGTGGATCCCGCTCCAGCCGGTAAGGAGGGCGCCAAGACCCTTCTTGTTCGTGGTCTGCCGAAGAGCACCCGCATCCGGTACGTCGACTCGGTCCCCGACCTCCACGAAACAGTCTTCGCTAGATACGGATCGCGCATCGGGGCAACGCCTGGCAATGAAGGCCTGCCCGCTATCGAGTTGAAGCCGGAGGCCGAACCACGACACTAACCGCCGAATTGGCCCCTCAGGGACTCGGCACTCGCCCGCGCCGAAACAGTAATCGACAATGTCTATGAGAGCGGACTTACCGGTCTTCGATGCGCCCGTGATGATATTCACCGTGCCGGTCTTCAGCGGGAGAACACGTTGCTGTCCGTGGTGACTGAAAACAACGATGTCCAAGATCTGCATTGTCATGGGCGCACTCCAATCAAAGCGAGAACGGTCGCGGCGCTCCCGGCTTGGGCGAACCAATTCCCGATGAAAGATGCTCGCTTGGCGATGCCCTTGACCTCGTCACTTGACTCCGTGAGCGTTCGGTTCACGGCTCGTTGCCAAGTCGCCTCTGCCCGCAGTCTGCCTTCATCAAGCCGGATGAATCCGTGGACGCCACCGAACGTCAACGCCACCTTGGTGAACGGGACCAACAAGCGCGCACGGCTCGCCACTCTGCCTCGCGCCAGAGGATTATCATCGAGCCACACAGCCAGCGACGTACGGCTGGAGCGAGGCAGGGTCTCTCGCGTCTCACGATGGAGTACAAACGGCAGCACCAAGAACGATTCCTCAAACGACAGCGCACCGTCGGCGTCGCTCGAATATCCACTGGCCGCGTGCCAGAGGAGATTCGCGCAGAATCCTGGGTTCAGGAGCGCTCGTTCCTCGTGAGATCGATCAACCCACGCCGTCATTCGGTGTCCTCCTTGGCGCTCAAGAGAAACTCGAGCCGGGCTCGAAACTCTGGGTGCCATCCGATCCGAACTTCATCAGAAAGCATGTGTAGGGAGCCGCGACTCACGAACGGCTCGGTTACGCTAGGCCGAATCGGAATGGTTGTGCGCTCTGCCCACGCAAGCACCGAGCGCGCAGCTTGTTCTTGCGCCTCATCCGTAGCGGTATCTCCCACATCGTCGCGCATCGCCTCGAAGACCAGTTCCCATTCCTCGCAGAGTCTCTTCTCATACTCGTGAAGGTCCAGGCCAACCACCAAATCGTCGCGTATCCACCGGGATCGCTGTTCGAAAGCTCTGTAGTAGTCGCGAATGGCTGCAGCTATTCGCCGCTTACCAGCCTTGATAATTTCCAACTGCCTGACGAACGTAGAGTCCTCATGAGCGGCCTTGGTCGCATCATCGAGCGTGAACTCACGGAGGTCCTCGTCAATCGGTAACGCCTCTTGCTTGAACTGTTCGCGCAGGTCGGACATCTGCGCCTCGAGTTCAACGGATCCTACTCGATCTTGCGGGGCGTCGGTCAGTTGAAGAAGTATACGACGCAGCCACCAACCCTCGAGCCGATCGAGAAATGCTGCGTGATGTTCCTTCCCCGCCGCCCAATAGACTTCTTGACGCAGTTCGCCATCGAGATCTGCGACCGTCGGAGCGGCATCAACGATGGTGATCTTGCTGAGAATCGCAGTGCGCTCGGCCGGAGTTGCCTTGAGATACACAGCGTAGGCACTCATGTTCGTCTGATTGGTTGATGTCGCCGCCGTGGCATCCAGCGCATTCTGCGCCGCTGCAAGGTCGCGAGTCGCCGCGCGGAGCCGCGATGCCGCTGTACAGTCAGGCGCTGCACTGGTCGTTACGAGGCACAGGTTCGCGGTCATCGGAATCTGCCCCGACGCATGGCCCTCAAACCAGATCCTTAGCGTCTTCCATAGGTCCGGGCTCGCATCAGTTAAAGATGCGGAACCCTTGCGATGGTGCTTCGTTTGGAGCAAATCAGTCGGGTTGCCGCCAGCCGTCTCGAAGGTCACGTCATCAAGCGTTTCAACAGACACAAGGAAGTCGGGCTCGCTTTTCTGCCTCCGCAGGCCCCAGAGCAAAGCCGACCGAACCTGGTAGAGATATCCCAGTGTGGCGTCGACTGCTGAGAACGGACTGCCGCTTCCGATCGTCACTGCATAGCCTCGGCCACTGTCTTGGAATAGGCGACTCTCAACTCGCCAGAGTTGAGCTTGGGCTGCTGCGTGTCGCGCAGAGCGGAGAGGGTGAGGGATTCACGCTCTTCCTCAGCCATGTCCGCAATCAGCCGGACCACGCGTTTGGAGGCTATCGTCATGAGCTTGCCCCCAACTTCTGGAGGTTATCCAACAAGCGCGGAGCCAGTTTGCTGATAATCCTCGCGAGTCCTCTCACCTCATCAGCACTGATACAAATCTTCCGACCGATGACCGCGTCGATGTCGGCTGTCTTAGTGAGGTATTCCTGATCCACAACGCCCAGTTTGTGCGTGACGAGGTGGCGCTTCTGAAAGCCGATGGTCGCCGTGCGCCATTCCTCCGTTGTTACCTCGGCGGAAAAGTCTATACCGAACAAGTCCAGGAAGGCCGTTTTCGAGCCTTCGAGATTCTGAAAGCTCATCTTCTCCACCTTCGCGGGGTTCCGGGCTCTATTCGCGTGGAGACGGCATAGTTCACGCCCGAAACCGTCGAAGGCCGAAACGCAATCCTCCAAGGCGTTCTCGATGAGCTTTTCAGCAAGGACTTTCTCCGCCCCCGTTGCCAAGTCCAACATCTTTTCGACCACTTCGAGGTTCTTGCCAAGAATCTGGAGCGAATTGTGCTGGCCGCAGTCCGGACAGAAGGCGAAGACGCCGTAAATCGAGTATCGGAGCGTGCAGTTGTCGCAGTCGACCTCGGTTTCGAGCTGTTTCTCCCTGTAGAAGTGGATGGGCGTCGGGCGACCCGGCTTGGCCTTCATCGAAATGCCAATGCCGAACGCGCCTTTCGGCTTGTGGTCGAACTCCAGCTTCTTGAGGTCCTTGTGGATTGCGTCGGTGATTTGCCGCATGGCGACCGAGGTGGCGTATTCGATCTGTTCCTTTGTCCAGAATTGGTCGTGGTCAGCTATGTGACCACAGTACGGGCAGTGACACGGGAGTGCTTCGCCTTTGAGGCCCGTACCAAATTCGATCTTGAAGTACCCCTCGCAGTCCGGTTGCGGGCACTCGCGTCCTGTGAAGGCGTTCTCGTCCGCCTGGATCGGGATCGAAATGCTGTTGCCGAGTCGCCGAAGGTGATCCATCAGACGACCTCCACATTCCGTTCGACGTCCTTCACTCGTAGCTCTCCGAAAATGAACTTGGGTAGCAGCGTGTCGCGCAGGTCGGCGGGAGACAGGTCGGGATTGAGGCGCACGAGCGTTTGGCACAGGCGGCCCTCCAGCACCATGTCGCGGTAGATTGGCTCGCTCCGCTCGGCGCCGAGCATGCCAGCCGCGATGCCGGGCTCGTGCAGGACGGCGTAACCGAGTGCCTCCAGCCACACGGGGGCGGCTTGTTCGACGACGGGTCCGGTAAAGGCACTAGTCATCGGTATGCCCCGACATTCTCGTTGCAATGCTTGTGCACTTCCGTGAGCCAAGTGTCATACCAGTACCACGTCTTTGCAATCTGAACTCCGTATCCCTTCGATGTGTTCTTAGCGTCGCGGCTCTTCCAGAGGTCAGTGTGGTGGTTCATTCCGAATCTCGGAAATCCCTCGGTCTTTACCTTGGCCACAATCTGCGAGGGAAGCCACTTTGGACGTTCCGTCTCACGAATCACTGCATACGCAGCATTGGCTGTCTTAGCGATCTCGGAATCAGCTTTGACAAACGTGATGACCTGATCTGCCTGGTTCGGATGATTGGTGGTCTTGGGCACGAAAATCACCCGGTAAGCAAACTTTGTGCTAGCGAACTCATCAGGCGCGAGCGCACCGTCGAACCCCTCTATGTACTGCTTTATGTGGCGTGGCAGTCCTACCTGTTGCTCAAGCGTATCGACCTGCTCCTGGCTGAGGGACGAGAATTGCAGACTAACCGCGAGGTGTTTGGCGATGCCGTACCCCTTGCCGAACAATGACACGACCGCATCGTGATAGTTGATGCAGCACGCCTGGAAACGTGCACTGAGAAGGTCGTCGATCCGCGTGGTCATCTGATGCTCGATCTCGTGCCGCAGACCAATCAAGAACCTCAAGTTCTGGCCGACCTCAGGCTCAAGGGGGCATTGTTTATCGTTGAGGCACCTCTCCAGTTCCCAATGCTTGAAGGCACCGTTCTTGGTGCGGTCGTAAAGCTTCCTCTTCTCTCCTTGGGTGAAGTATCGGTAGTCAACCTTCTTGCCGCGGCAGTACGCATGGAGGAGATATGTCCACGCGATGATCATCAGGACGACGTAGGTCTCAGACTTAAAGGTCACATTCGGGTTGTTGAAGATCTGCACTGCCGCAAGCGCTGCTTCGCGGGACTTCTTCAGCAGTTCCTCCTTCACGGAGAAGACTCGGCGAATGCGCTTCGCGTTGCTCACGCCGAACCCCCCTCAGCAGCGGTCAGTCTCGTGGCCTGATCGAACGAGTGGGCCAGGGCTGGGATTTTCGCTGACAGCACGAGCTCGCCCTGGGACAATCGGTCCGTCCAGTACTGCCCCGCGAGGGACTCTGGAGGATCCCCCTGCACGTTTAACAAGAGCGCTCCGTGATGAAGCGGGCTGCGTTCTCGAACTTGTAGGCGGGGTGTGTTCCGGTAGACGGCGGCCACGTTGCACGTGCCGTCGTCGCATCGCACCACGCGGGCTGAAAGTGTTTCGGAGTGCGACTCGGCCGTGAAGAGTCGCAGACTGACGGTCGAAAACGTCTGCCGAATGACCATGTACGCAATGACCTCGTTGGACGACGTTTCCGGTGCCGTGGGATGAATGGCGACCTTCCACGTTCCATTGAGATCCGGCATGTTGAAGAGCCAAGGGCGGAGCCAACGGAGACGCCAGAGCCACTTGTCCGCGATGGACAAGACTAGAACCAAGACGCCGACAACAACGGAGAACGGCCTGAACCAAGACGCTGTCACTGGAACGCCGGCAAGAATCAGAGCGACGCCCCAGACGCCGGCGGCGATGAGAAGAATGCCTGAGATGTGAAGTCGAGATATCACGGTGCCGTCCTCATTCGAATCCAATGTAGGTCCACGCGGCCTGAAGAAACGTGTTCGCCTGCTCGTGGGTCCACGGCTGTGCTTTCCGGAACAGGTACTTGAGTTCGTTGATCTCGCCCCATTCGCTGCACGAATCAACAGTTCTCGTGTTGTTCCAGAGGTGGGCGATCACAAACCGCACGTCTTCCTTGTAGGTGTCGTGGCCGAAGCCCTCGTTCGGCACGTTCCATACCAGGCACTCGTTCAAGAACGACGGAATCGGTTTCGCCGCACCGATAGCAGCCTCGTTCATCTCGTTCCGGAGACGCTTCATAATGCGGACGATCGCCTTGAAGCGTTCATCAGTATGCTGGTTCTTGCTGACGCCGTTGTCGTAGTTCTGGGTTGGCCAGTTGATGACCTCGCCTCCGTTGTCGGGTATGAACTTGGTTCCCTCGTTGTAAGCGGAAGCCGATGTGTACCGGCGATACTCGAAAGTCGGAACCACGTCGGCATCTACGCGGTAGCTGTTCGCATGCACGTCAAAGGCCTTGTTCCCACGGGTCACTGCGGAATAGCCGAAGTAGTCGCTGAGTGCAGCACGGACTTCGTTCTTGAACTGTGCGTACTCATAGCTCGCCGGCGTGAATCCGTATGACTCTGGGAGAACGCCGGCAGGCAGGTCGTAGTAGAAGACGTCGCGACAGAGAACACAGATATCGACGTCGCTGTCCTGACGAACATTGGTGCGATTGGCATAAGAGCCTTGAGCAAAGGCATTGATGGAGCGTGCGGCGAGAGCAGAGCTCGCCGCGATCGCCTTTCGAACTGCTTGTTTGGCGTTCTCGCACTTATCGCGTTCGGTTTGGCTTGGTGCCTGCCCCCACGAGCGAAATGTGCTCTCCCAGTCACGACTCACAACGGCATCCTCGCATTGCAGTCCACTTCACGGTGGCCATCACCTGAGATGGTCTTTTTGAGACCACGTACGCGCAGCTCGCCGGAGATAAGCTTGGGCAGCAGCGCGTCGCGCAGGGCGGCGAGGGTGCGGGATTCATGTGCGCTCTCGACGATGCGCTCATAAAGAGGTCGCGCCAGCTTTTCAAATACCCGCATCACGGTGGCTGATGGAGTGACGACCGGAATCGGGCGGAAGTTCGTCTTGCTGATCTCAAGGAAGGTCGAACCGTTCGCGCGGCTGACGATCTCTTCGTGTGCAACGCTGGCCCAGAGAAGCAGGAAGATGTTCGGCGTTCCAGTCTTGGGCGTCATCGCGATGAAGCCTTGATTGATCGCAACAGGAATCTCTGCGACGGCCAAGTAGCCGATTGGGGCTCTCGATGACAGAAGGACTGTTCCCATTGGGAGCAATCCGGAACCGATCTGCAACAGTCCCGCGTCTGTGATTTGCCGTTCTGTATTGAGCAGGACCGGAACCGATAGTCCGGACAGGTCCTTAGGTGTGGCCCATGCGTACGTCCCGCCCTCCCAATAGGCCGACTCCTTGGTGCTCGGAGTAGTGCCACCCACCACATCCGCGAGGTCGCCGATGGATTGGATTTCCCACCCCTTCGGAATCTCCCCCAGCTCCGAATCCTCGAAGGAATCCGGGAAGAGGTCGGCGATGGGCTTCGGCAGACTTGTGTCGTGACCTTCGGCTTTCGCCCGCACCGGGTCAAAATCGACAAACCACGACTTGAAGAGTGCCTGCGCGATCGCCTCCAGCGTCGTGTTCATCCGCCGGTTCAGCTCGATCTTGTCGTCAAGCGTGCCAAGGATGTGCACGATGGCACGCATTTTATCGCGGTCGTCCGGGACTAGAATCGGAAACTCCCGTAGCGATCCTAATGGAATATATTGCTGGGTAGTCCCCCGTGCATGCTCGCGGATCAACTGCTGCGAATCGGAGCTACTCAGGTAATAGTAGAGCCACTTTCCCTCTACTTCTCCTTTGCTCTTGAACAGGCCAATGTTCTTAATCGCGAAGTTTGGCTCCTCTTTGATAAGGCATGGCTCACCGACCGTTCCGATCATCGAAATCAGGACGTCCCATTTATCAACCTTGCTGCGCTTATTGATCGCATCGAAGTCCTCTTGCGAAATCAGGTAGGCATTGCCGAGGTCAAGTCGACCTCCGGTGATGTGGCGTGAGGTAACGAGGAAGCGCCCATGCACCGCCGGCTTCGGAGAGTCGTGTGTCCCATCGCGGACTGACGCACAGAACTGCTCCGCGGGTAGTGATCTCCACTCACCCGCCATACCCAAGCTCCTTCAGGTTGGCGGCGATGGCGGCGTCCAGCTTTGTGGCCTCGGCCTGCTGCTCCCGCAGCGTCGTGGAGAGCCGATGCATCTTCTCCTCGAACGGCTCGCCATCGTCCTCGATCGCTTCCGCACCGACGTATCGTCCGGGTGTGAGCACGTGGCTGTGCTTGCGTATCTCGTCGAGCGTGGCGGCTTTACAAAACCCGGGTACGTCGGCGTACTCGCATGCTCCCTTGTCTCCGCGCCAAGCATGGTAGGTCCCTGCGATCCTCGCGATGTCCTCGTCGGTCAGTTCGCGGTGGACGCGATCGACCAGCGTCCCCATCTTGCGTGCGTCGATGAAGAGCGTCTCGCCTCGACGGTCCCGGAAGCGCCCGTTCTTCCGGTCGCGAGCGAGGAACCAGAGGCAGACCGGGATCTGGGTCGAGTAGAAGAGCTGCCCCGGCATCGCCACCATGCAGTCCACGAGGTCGGCCTCGATGATCGCCTTGCGGATCTCCCCCTCGCCCGACTGGTTGGACGACATGGAGCCGTTTGCGAGCACGAATCCCGCGATGCCCGTGGGCGCCAAGTGGTGTATGAAATGCTGGACCCATGCGTAGTTGGCGTTGCCCGCGGGCGGCACGCCGTAGACCCACCGCTTGTCGTCCTTGAGCAGTTCCCCGCGCCAGTCGCTGTCGTTGAAGGGCGGATTGGCCAGTACGTAGTCGGCCTTGAGGTCGGGGTGGCGGTCGATGTGGAAGGTGTCCCCGTGCCCGATCTGCGCGTCGATCCCGCGGATGGCGAGGTTCATCTTGGCGAGCCGCCAGGTCGTGTAGTTCGACTCCTGCCCGTAGATGGAGATGTCGCCGACCTTGCCGCAGTGGGTTTCGATGAACTTCTCGCTCTGGACGAACATGCCGCCCGATCCGCAGCACGGATCATAGACGCGCCCCTTGTAGGGGGCGAGCATCTCCACCAGCACGCGCACCACGCTGGAGGGCGTGTAGAACTGCCCGCCGCTCTTGCCTTCCGCGCTGGCGAAGCGCGCGAGGAAATATTCGTACACCCGGCCCAGGGTGTCCTTCGCGCGGTCGGCGGTGCTTTCCATGGCGATGTCGCTGACGAGATTGATGATCTGCCCGAGCCGCTGCTTGTCGAGGCCGGGGCGGGCGTAGTCCTTGGGAAGCACGCTCTTGAGCGAGGGGTTGTCGCGCTCGATGGCGCTCATGGCGTCGTCCGCCAGCGTTCCGATGGTGGGCTGCGGGGCGCTGGACTTCAGGTGCGACCAGCGAGCCTCCTTCGGGACCCAGAAGATGGAGGCGGCCCGGTACTCGTCCGGGTCCTCGGGGTCCGCGCCCTGGGATCGTTGCGCATCTAGTTCAGCGTGTTTCGCCTCGAAGGCGTCAGAGATGTACTTGAGGAAGATGAGACCCAAGACGACGTGTTTGTACTCGGCCGCGTCCATGTTGTTGCGGAGGGCGTCTGCAGCGGCCCAGAGTTTTGCTTCAAAACCAAGATTGGCGGCGGTGCCGTTTCCTTTCGGTTTGGCAGGGCGTGCCATCTATCCTCCGATCATGTGAATGAAAGACACAGAAGGAAAGCGCGTCCTCCTACTCCACCGTCACCGACTTGGCGAGGTTGCGGGGCTGATCGACGTCGGTGCCTTTCAGCACCGCCATGTGGTACGCAAGAAGCTGGAGCGGGACCACCTCGAGGATCGGGCGCGCGTACCGGCCGCAGGAGGGGAGGAAGATCACGTCCTCCGTCTTCCCTTTCAGGACGTCGTCCCCCTCCGTCCCCACGGCGATCATCCGCCCGCCGCGGGCGTGCGCCTCCTCCAGGTTGGAGAACGTCTTGTCGTAGCTCTCGCCCTTCGCGCACAGGACCAGCACCGGCATCCGCTCGTCGATCAGCGCGATCGGGCCGTGCTTCATCTCCCCGGCGGGGTATCCTTCCGCGTGGATGTAGGAGATCTCCTTCAGCT
>Ga0214471_10004824_pt1 | contig 10405 bp, 9 predicted proteins | sample RVTome_5_FD_207665 | JGI IMG/M metagenome (GOLD analysis project Ga0214471, IMG submission 207665) | Soil microbial communities from uranium-contaminated site in the Upper Colorado River Basin, Wyoming, United States - RVT142D155 | ecosystem: Environmental > Terrestrial > Soil > Contaminated >... | reverse complement strand
AGCGTAATCACAGGAATCTCCGCGATTCCTGCCGGTCTAAACACCGGCGCGTGATTTTTGCGTGACTCAGTGGTGGACGGTTGTGGTCAGTGCTGGAATCGTCGCAACGAGCGCCCAACCTCAGTTTGTTGTCGTTCAAATAGTTAGAGCCTGCTCATCGTTTCCCGAAGACAGTGCTCTACCAGGCTGAGCTACACCCCGACAAAAAGCATCTGGAAAACAGGAACTTAGACAATCCAGAATGCGGGGAAAGCTTAACACATTTCCGCTGAACCAGAACTGCGCGTGTGTATAAGTGACTGTTTGAAAAGGCAAATTGATATCGCGAACAGCCTCGCCCCGCGGACAGTGCTCCGACCGTTGAACGCCTGTATAAATCAATGGCTTAGGAGGCGCTTCTTCGTGGTTCGGCGTCCTTGCGTGAGTTTTGCGTGACATACTGGCAGTGACCGGTTTCAGGCTGGCGCTGCCCGAGCGGGGGTTGCGCTCCTTCGCGGCCAAGGAAACGGAAACGAGCGTAAAATAGCGCCGAACACCGGATCGAATGGACACCGGCTGGGAACGGGGGCGCGCTCATGAAGACATTGACACGCATCACGACGAACCCCGGGATCATGGGGGGCAAGCCCTGCATTCGCGGGTTACGTGTCACCGTCGGCACGATCGTCGGCCTCGTGGCTGCTGGGCGATCGAAGGACGAGATCCTAAAGCTATACCCTTACCTGGAAGAGCCCGACATTGCCGAGGCGCTGGCGTACGCCGCGTGGCGTGCTGAGGAGATCGAGATCCCGCTCGCATCGGCGTGAAGGTTCTGGTCGACATGAACCTGTCCCCGTCGTGGGTGCAGGCGCTCGAGGACCACGGTCTTCCTGTCTCGACGACCTCTCTCAATACCGCATATTCTCGTCCAGGGGACTGAGCGACGCCCATGACACACGCTCAGTCGCGCAGCCCAATCGACGGCTCGAGGTGGGCCACGCGCCTGCCGCCAACGATGGCAGCGGCCCCGGCCGCGATCATCGTTATGATCAAGGCGGCGACCAGGTGCGAGACCTCGAGCCGGCAGACGGGTTGACCCCCGCCGATTGTCGGCGCGAACAGCGTATTGAGCGTGCCTTGTACGGTCAAGAAGACGGCGACAGCCAGAACCCAGCCAAAGGCAGCCGTAAACCCCGCTTGCAATACCGGAAACCAGACGATCTCGCGCGTCCGGAACCCGGTCAGCCTGAGCACGCTGAACTCACGGCGCTTTCGGTCGACGTTGGCCCAGACGTTCGTCGCGAATGAGACGCAGTAACCGGTGACCGCAATCAGCGCGATGATCCAGTAAACGATGCTCAGGTTACGGTCCAGCCTTTCGACGAGCTCGATATCGGCGACGCTCGTACGGACCTCGATGCCCTGGTCGATGAAATCTCGGCGCAGACCGGCCACATCGTCAATCGTGCCGGCATAGAGACGAAAGCTCGCAAACGCGCGGTCGGCCGGCCGCGGCTCGGCGCCTTCCCAATTGAGGACAGGCACGGCGCGTCCGTCCAGAAAATCCTCGACCGCCTTAATAAGCTCGGCGGAAACAAACAGGCCGTCCCGCGCGAACGCCGTGATCGGTGCGAAGCCGACAATCGTCATAGGCAGGCGCTCGGATTCCTGGCGGCCATTACGCGTCCGTGCCACGATGCCTTCAAGCCGGTCACCGACGCTGACAGAAAGCTTCTCCGCCGCCGTCGTTGTCACCACGACCTCGGTGAAGCCGCTCGGGGAGCCGTTCGGCTCGTCGAGCACCGGATCGCCCTCGGCGGATGGAATCAGCTCGATATCGATGATGCGGCCGATGTCGCTCTCGACGGCCCGCAGACGAATGCTTGCCGCAAGAGATCGCGTCCGCGGCACGACGAACGCGACGTCATTCCGGGTGCGCATCTCTTCGAACCAGCCGGGTTCATAATTGCCACTGCCGATCGGCACGATCTCGCGATAGCGCGGATTCTCGATCAGCGGATCGAGCAGGTTGGTGATGATGCCGTACTTGAGCCCGAACAGGACGAGCAGCGGAATCAGGACGGCGGAAAGCGCGAGCACAGCGCAGCCCGAAATCACCCACTCGTGGCGATAGTCGTCGAACGCGAGGCGCCCGCAAAGCTCGAACCGGCGCTTGAAGCCTTGCGAGCCAACCGCCTGGTCAGGCATGCTGCACCGTGACAGTCATCGATTGCTCGTCGCTCGCCTCGATCTCGAGCGGCAGCAACGTGAACCCACCTTGGCGCACGAGCTCGTGCGCATGCGTTGCGAGGATCAATGTCACGCCGAGCGCTTCGACGAGATCGACTAGCAACGCCATGATCCGTTGCGAGTTCAATGGGTCGATCGCGGCCGTCGGCTCGTCGGCGATGACTATCGGCGGCTCGTGCGCGAGCGCGCGCCCGATGGCGGCGCGCTGCCGCTGCCCGACAGACAAGGCCGACGGCAGCTTGTCGAGCTGCTGTGCGATACCGAGCTTCTTGGCGAGATCGTCGGCAACGGCGTCGACGGGAAGACCGAGCAGGACGCGCGGCAACTCGATGTTTCGACGTACGGTCAGATACGGCAGCAAACCGCCGTGCTGAAGAACGTAGCCGATATAACGGCTACGCAGCTCGCTGAGCGTGTCCGAACCGCGCTCGAGCCAGATGGCATCGAGATCGTTCACCGGTGCGCCACCGGACGGAGAGAAGCTGAACCGGCGGGCCTCGGTCGGCATCAGAATCATGGCGAGCAGCTCGAGCAGTGTGCTCTTGCCCGAGCCGCTCTCGCCGATCAGGGCCAGCTTCGTGCCCCGGGCCACATCGAGACGCGGCACCTTGAGCTCGAATCGAGTCCCGCCGGCATCGTATGTCTTCTGGACATCGCGCAGCGAGTAGATCAGCCCCTGATTCAGGGCAAGGCCTCCAGCAATAGCGGGTATACCGAGTCGCCGTCAACGGGTCCGCCGTCGAGTGAGACCCACAGGTCGAGGTTGTCGTGCAACGCGCGGTAATAGGCGACTTTGCTGTCGAGCGAATTGATGAATTCGAACTGCTGCACGGCCGTCCAGGTCTGCCAACTTGCGAGATCGAGATCCATGACTTCGCTTTGATACGGCAGACCTTCGATGTATTCGCGCATGTAGCCGAGATCGGCGAGGCTCATCGCACCCCCGGCGCTAGCCGCCGTTTCGACGGCCTCCGGGTCACGGCTGACGATTGCCGCGAGGCTGCGCAGCTCATCGATGAAATTCTGTGGCGCGAGCGCGCCTTCCTCGGCGCTCACGAGTATTCGTGCAAGCACGTCGTGCATGTCGCTCAGCTGATCACGGGTCAAGAGCACGCGCACATCGACGGCTTGCTCGCTCGGCGCCTCGAGATCGCGGTCGAGCATATAGGCGTTGAATAACGCGGGCACGGCGTCGCTACCAGCTTGTTGCTGCTGGTAATCGAGACGCAACGCATAGCCCAGGCGTTCGACCCTCTGCTGGAAGGCGGCAAGCTCGGTCTCGCCGTTCACGAGCACGGAGCCGGACCCGCGGAGCGGCTGGATCCCAGAAGCCGCGATCTCCACCTGGTTAGTCAACTGGCGCATCAAAGTCTCGAGCGCGTTACCGAAGTCGGCCACGTCGCCGGTCGCGACGGGATAGTAGAACTCGCCGATGTCCTCTACCCGAGACAGCTCGCGATATTCGCGTTCGGCGGAGGCGTGATCGTTCTCGCGCTCGCCCGTCGGAGTTTTTAAATGAATCGCCCAGGCCGAGACGCCGAGGTCGGCGAGCCTTGCCCTGAGCGTCGCCGTATCGAGCCCCGTCCCCGACAGCGGGTCGTCGCCGAGCCTGGGCCCGGCATCGGTGATCAGGATCACATAGCGTGCGAAGTGATTACTCCAGTCGATCTGCTCGAGCGCTGTGTCGATGCCGGCATAGGGATCCTCGTTGAAGCCCCGGCTCGAGGTTGTCGCGGCGCTGACCGACGCGACCTGACGCAGAAACTCCTCACCACTGCCCGTCAGATCGGCGAATACGCGCGAGACGTAGTCGAGCGCCGGTACCGCCGTCGTGCTGTCGCGAAAACCAACCAGACCATAAGCTACACGGTCCGATAGGCCGGCCGCGTTGATCTGATCGTAGATTCCGCGCATGATCTCGCGCGTCTGCTCGATATACGGCTGCATCGAGACCGTCGTATCGATGACGAAGACGATCCCGGTGCGATAGGAATCCGGGTAATCGAGCGGTACGCTCGCGACCTCGAGCAAGCGGGCCTGGTAATCGCCGACGAGCACGTCCTCATGGCTCAGGATCGGCACAAGATAGAAGTTGCGGCGGATATCGACGAAGCCGTCGGGCTGCACGGCGACGACGCCCGAGTCCCCAATGTCGCCGTCGATTGCGCGCTGCCGAAGCTCGCGGTAGGTCTCAGTGTCGTTGCTCTCGGCGAGGGCCTTGAGCTGATTGCGATCGGCAAACAGCGGCACGCGCGGCTGATCGGCCGGATCCTTGAAGCCGACCGTCAGCGTTTGCCGCCATTCGACACCCTGCTCAGCTGGCAGCCAGCCCTGAATGTCGCCCGTGCTGTCGACCCCGACCCTGAGCCACTCGCGCCCCTCAACGCTTGTGCGCTCGTAGACGTAGAAGACTGTGAACGGCACGACGGGCTGCGCCTGGCGCATCGGTGCGCCAGCTGTCGCCACGACGCGCGCGCCGGGTACGGCGATGACGCGCTGGTACAGCGCGCGCTTGCCTTCGAGCGTCAGCGGCCTCGTAACCTGCGCTGTGGCGCTGCTGAGCACGGCAACCAGCAGGGCTGCGGCGAGCGCCCCTCGGGCCACGACCGTCAGTGCCAATGCATAACGCATGTTCATTGCTCCCATTGCAGTAACAGCCTCTCGGCCTCTGAGTCACCGACCGCGGCCGCTGCCTCGGCCCACTCGTGTAATGCATCGAGCCGCTCAGCCGCAGCGTCGATGCCACCGTCGAGCGCCGCCGAATACCAGCGAAATGCCTGGAACGCATCCGGCTCAGCCAGCAGGCTTGTTTCGGGCGAATGATGATTTGGGTCGTTCATCTCGGCGTAAGCGTAGGCGGAGCGGGCATGGCCCTGACGCGCGCCAAAGAAAAAGAGTACCTGGGCGTCGTCGAGCTGCCCGGCTGCCTGCAGCTCTCGAGCCCGCTCGAAGGCGGCGTCGAGCTCGGCATCCGCACCGACCGGCGCTTCGCGAGCCAGCTCTGGCGTGACCGCAATTGCGCCACGGTCGGCCGGCTGCTCGGCCGCCTCGTCGGGCCGCTCGATCAGGGCCGGCTCAGGCCGCGCTGCTGGCTCGGCGGCACCGCTTTCGCGCCGCTCCTCGATTTCCGCAATGATTCCGCGTGCCTCTGCGGCGCGGCCCGGTCCGGTGATCGGTGCCGAGCTGTCGGACACACTGCGCTGCAAATAAACCGCGATGCCGAACACGACAATGACGGCCGCCAGCACCACGGCGCCGATTGTTAGAGTTTGTCGATTCATCCCGAGCCCCCTTACTCGTTGGCTTGTGCCACCCGAACATACGAGATTCCGTCGAATCGCTCGTATTCGTTACGATAAACATTTCCCGATGCGTCCGCAAAGTCCCTAGACCCGCAAAGATAGTAATATGAGAGGAAGCCACGAAAGCCGACTCCATGAAATCTCGATCAACATCCGAACGCCTGCAAAAACGCGCATTCCCGCAGCATGGCAGGATTCGGCGGGCGCTGCTCCTCATCCTCGGCCCGATGGTCCTGGGCGTCGGACTGTACGGTCTTGCCGGTTTCTACGGTGGGCCGTGGCTCGTCGATCACTGGCTCGCCCACTATCAGGCCACTGCACCCGGACGCGCCACCTTACGCGAGACGGTCCGGTTCAATCCGTTCACGCTCGTCGCCGAGATCGTGGCGCTCGAGACGCGCGACGAAGCCGGCGCCGCTTTCGCCGCGGACAGACTTATCGTCGATTTGTCTGCGCAGAGCCTGACCGAGCTTCGGCTCGTCGTGAGCTCGGTGGTCATAGAAGGACCTCGCATTGCCCTCGCATCGGTCGCCGACCTGAGGGCGCTTGGCCGGCGCGCACGCGGCACGGCGCTCGATCAGATACGCGTCGATCGCCTCGAGCTGATGGGCGGCACCTTCGCCGCCGGCCTCGGCACCGACCGGCCCGTCGAATTCGCTCGCTTCGATCTGTTGCTGACAGGATTCGACGGGCGTTCCGGAGCCGCCGGACGCTTCAGCCTTGACGCAGTAACGGCTGCGGAAGCCAGCATAGCAAGCGATGGGGCGCTGGCCGCGAGCCTCGAGCGCGCGGATGGGCAGTTACACCTCGGTGCGATTGAGCTGGGCGCCGTCGCGGCTCGAATCGGCGGCATTATCGGCTCCGTCGAGCCGCGCGGCCTTGTCGACCTGTCGGCCGACTTCAGCGCGACGTCTTTGCTGACCGTCCCGACACTCGAGCTGACTCGTACGAGCCTCGTGTTGTCAGAGCTATCCTTGACCCCAGCGGCCGACCTGGTCGTGACCGCCGATCGCGCCGCTGCCGCCGCCAGTCTGTTGCTCGCGGCGACTGAAGACGGAATCGACGTCAGCGGTCGTATCGAGGTAGACAGTGCGCGGTTGTCCGTCCACGACGAGCGCGTGGTGCCACCGCAATCTTTCGCTTTCGATGATGCGGCCGTGCTCGTTGTGGCCGATGCCGACGCTGACGGGTTGTCGCTGAGGCTCGGAGGCCGGCCCCGTGGCGTCGGCGAGGCAACGCTGAGGGTTCGCGTGCCGCCCGGCGTGACAGCGGAGCACAGAGTTTCGATTGAGGCAGTGCGTCTGCCGGCGACGAAGCTGTCGGCATATGCGGTTGACGCGCTGGGTCGCCGGCTCGGCGCAGGCAACGCCGACCTCAGTCTCGAATATTCCCTGAGCGGCAATCGCGTCGATGGGTCCCTTCGCATCGTCGCGCGCGAACTCGCGTTCGCCACAGGGACGGCCGAGCTAGGCTCCAACGTCGGCGGTCCATCGCTGGAACTCGCGGTTGCGCTGCTCGAAAACCCCGACCGCATCATCGAGATCGATCTGCCATTTTCGAGTTATATCGGGACCGTTCGCAACGCCGTGACCGCTGCGCTCAAGGCGCGGCTCGCGACCGTAACGGAAGCGCCCTTCGACACACTCGCACCCCTCATGGACGGCGCGGCAGAAGCAACAAATGCGGTCCCGTTTCTGCCGGGCGATGCCGCACTCAACGATAGGGCACTCGCTTCGATCGTGCGGCTCGCCTACGCCCTGAATGCCCGTCCGAGACTCGCCGTGCGCGTACATGGTGGTTACGACCCGACCGTTGATCGCGACGCGCTGGCCAGACAGCAGATCGAGCTTCACGTCCAGCTCGCAACGGCGGGTCCGAATGCGCAGGCGCGGCCTACACGCGTGGACCTCGACTCAGCCCGCGCGCGGAACGTGCTCGATGAGTTCGCCGGCGAGAGACTGCCGGCCGCGCGGATGGCGGAACTCGCCGGGCGCTTCGATTGCCGAGGTGCGTCGCTTCCCGTGTGCGAGCATGCATATTACGAGCAGATTTTCGATGCACTCGTTGCGAATGAGGAGATCACACCAACAGCGCTGAACCGCCTTGGCCGCTTTCGCGCGCAATCGGTCGTCGATGCTTTGCGAGAGCACGGCATTGCGGACGAACGCATCGAGCTCGTGACAGGTATCGACGTCGTTGAAACTCCTTTCGGAGTTGGCCCGTGGGTCGAGTTGACAGCTGCAGATTCGCAATCGTGGGCCGCTGGCCACTGGCGTGGGTCATATGCGGAACATTGAGCCCGCCGACATCGAGGATGGCCTTGATCAATACGCAACGTGGATTAACCACCATTTCAGTCTCAGCCGGCCAGGACGTCACGGTGCGGGTCGAGTTCAATCTCAAACAGTAACCTTCCCGAGAGAGGAGTCATAGATTACCAGCGCTCGGGGGCGCTCATGAAACTCAACCTGCGGTTGAGGAATTTGCTTGCAGAATCGTCTAAGCCCCTGGCGAGTATGTGATTAGCCGCCTCGAAAACGTCACCCGCGGTTACGTGCCCGTCTTCATGGTCCACGACAGATTGCTCAGAAAGCCTTTTCGTAACTAGCGCTTTGAAGCACCATGGTGGGGGCGGGATCAGCCTGCCCTGTGTGGCCGAGAAACGGCGGCGCTACTCACCACCGGCGATTTCGATGATCGCCTCGCCCGACACCGGATCGGTGACGCCGAGTCCACCGCCGAGGTCTTCAAGCATATCGCGGAAACCATTCAGCGATTCGATCATTTTCGGACGCGCCGCGACGATTGCATCCATGCTGTCCCATTCGCCTATGAAGCAGTAGGTCCGGTCGCCGGTCTTGATCGCGGCGAATTTTCGCATGCCGGTATAGTCACGCTCGATGCTGCGTATGGCCTGTTCGAAATCCTTCTCTCGTCCTGGCCTTACGCGATTGCGAACAACATTGTATGCGGTCATGGTGGTCCTCCCGATTGAATTAAGCGAGTGCTTGCAGGATCAATCATACGCCGAAGCGAGGCGGCGCGATCCTGCGCAGCTCCTCAAGGCCGTGATAAGGACGCTCAGACCGTGCATGGCTGATTGCCGGTGGTGTATATCTCGGCGCCGGCACCTGAGTTTTCTTTTCGGGCGGGCTATCGCGCCCGCTTGAACGCCGGCCGTTCGGCGCAGCGCTTGCACCATATCGCGACGCGCGGGTGGCGATCGAGCGCAAGACCGAACATCGTTCCGAGCAGCAGCCAGCTCGCCCCGGCGATGTCTGCGAGCGAGAACCCGCCGAGCAGATTGTCGCGCGCTTCGAGCCGCGTCTGGAGCGCATCGAGCAAACGCTCGAGCTGCGAACGGTTGTATTCGGCCGCGGCCTTGCTGCGGTCCTCCGGCTTGTACGAGACAGGCGTATCGTGCCCGTGGTAGAGCGTCTGCATCATGTAGGGGCCGAGCTCGGTCATCGCCCACACCGTCCAACACACGGCGTCAGCGTGCTCCTGCCCCCCGGACTCGGGCCACAGGCCCTTCACCGCGCCGTAGCGATTGCCGAGATAGAGCAGCATGGCGCCCGACTCGAAGAACTTCAGCTCGCCGTCGACGAGCGCCGGCACCTTGCCGTGCGGATTCACCGCCAGCACCTCGGGCGAGCGGTGCGCTTGCTTCCTCGAGTCCAGCTCCACGTACTCGTAAGGCAGCGCCAGCTCTTCTAGCGCCCAAGCGACGCGCGTGCCCGAACTGTGCGGCCAGGAATAGAGCTTGATCGTCATGGTTTCTCGATCTCCTTGCGGTCACGCGCCGGCAGCGCGTCGCGGAAGCAATCGAACGTCTTCCAGCCTGGCACTGGCGGCATATAGTCGGGACGCGGCGCGTAGGCCGAATGCGCGATCAGCTTCATCTGGTGGGATGTAGCGTGGACAGTTCGGGAAGATCAGCTCCGCGGTGACACGCGCGATGAACACTGACCCCGGGAACTCGCAACGCCGCAGATCTTCTTCGCGCACGTGCGCGTTGCCGCTGACGCGAACGCGCTTCGGGTTCTCGAAGTTGAGGAAGAGTAGCCCGACGTACGGGTTGACGAGGACGTTGCCCCAGGTGCGGTACATGCCGTTGCTGTCGTAGTCGGGAATCGCGAGCGTGCGCGTGGCGATCACACGCGCGAACCCAGGCAGCCGCATGCCGTCGTGGTAGATCGAGTCCATGGGCATATAGCCTCGCCACGCTTCTCGAATAAGTATAGGCGATTCGAAGCCATCTGAGCTGCTCAGAAAGAGTGACGGTGAAATACGAAGATGGAGACGTTGTCGGGAAGCCGTGCACCTCGTCCAACTGTGGAAAATTATTTCAGCGTATCTCGGCGAAACTAGGTGTTAACTCAGCGTAGCTCCGATTTCTTTACCACACCTTGAACGGCGAATCTCCAGATGGATCAACTACCTAATGGCAAACGGAGCTCGATCTTTTAATCCGGTGCTCAGTAGACGTAATGACACGAATTTCACGCGACACCTGCCGGGTCTCAACACCGGCGCGTGATTTTTGCGTGACTCAGAGGTGGACCGTTGTGGTCAGTGCTGCAATCGTCGCAACGAGCGCCCAACCTCAGTTCGTTGTCGTTCAAATAGTTAGAGCCTGCTCATCGTTTCCCGAAGACAGTGCTCTACCAGGCTGAGCTACACCCCGAAGAATATATATTAAAAACAGCGACTTATGAGTTCGCTCGGGAGACGAAAGTCTATCACGACTCGATACGGTGACGATAGCGGTTTTTGTGTAACTCACTGTGCCGCTTGAAGTTTCGCAGTTGAGGTCGAGCGTTGTCCTGCGCTGACAGTGCTCGGCTTTGGAGCGCAGAAACATCCTTGGCAAG
>Ga0214471_10004823_pt1 | contig 10406 bp, 5 predicted proteins | sample RVTome_5_FD_207665 | JGI IMG/M metagenome (GOLD analysis project Ga0214471, IMG submission 207665) | Soil microbial communities from uranium-contaminated site in the Upper Colorado River Basin, Wyoming, United States - RVT142D155 | ecosystem: Environmental > Terrestrial > Soil > Contaminated >... | reverse complement strand
CGGGCCAGGACGTCCCCAGGTGTCCCTGCCGGCGATGGCCCAGGTGGGCGCGATCCTGGCGGCCGATCCTCGGTCGTTCCTGAGCGTCCACGACGCGGACGGGACGTTCACGTTCACGACCTCTTCCATCGACATGCTCACCGGGCGCCAGCCCGGCGACCTCCAGGGCCGCTCCCTGTACGACATCGTGCACCCTGACGACGTCGAGCGGGTCCGTGGGGCACACCGCCTCTCGGCCGCCCCGCCCGCGTCCGTGTCCGTCCGCTTCCGGCTGCGTGACGTCGATGACGCCTACGTCGAGGTCGAGAGCCGGTCGTGGGGCACGCCGGACGACGACGGTGCGCTGGCCTCGTTCATCTGCCTGACCACGCCGGCCTCCTGACGCTCGGGGCGGCCAGCTCGCCTTCCGTTCCACTTCGCCGGCGAGGAGCTGCCTGCCCCCTCCGGGGCGCCGGATGCCCGCGCGTTCGGCTGACCCGGTGGGGTGGGCAACCCGGGACGCATGTGCCACCGAACCACGTCGCGAGTGCCGGGACCGAGAAGCGGTCCCGCCCGTCAGTGAAGGAGCGCACGTGAACGGCAACGCTGTCAAGCTGTTCGGCAACGTCTTCGGCGCGATCTACGCGCTCGTCGGCGTCTTCGGGTTCGTGGTCACCGGGTTCGTCGGCTTCGCCGCGACCCAGGGCGAGCACCTGCTGTTCTTCGAGATCAACCCGCTGCACAACCTGGTCCACCTGGGCGTCGGTGTGGCCTTGATGGTGGCCGCGAGCTTCCCCACGCGGATCACGCGCGCGGCCGTGCTCACGGTCGGCGGGGTCTACGCCGTGGTCGGGGTGGCCGGGTTCTTCGTCGCCGGCACCGCCGCCAACATCCTGGCGCTGAACACCGCGGACCACCTCCTGCACCTGGCGACCGCGTTGGTCGCCGTCGCCGCCACCGTGGTGGTCGGGACCGCCTCGGATCGTGACGGCGGCGAACGCATCGGCGGGGCTGTCGCCGGAGCATCGAGCCGGACTTCCTGACCGGCACCCGCCCCCAACCCTCCCGATCGGGTGTGCTCGTTCCTACGTCATGAGGCAGTAACGAGCACACTCGATTATGGTGCTGCGGCGAGGGGCGGGGGGCGCGGTCAGTCGCGGGAGCCGCTGGCGCGGCCCATCCTGGCGGCGACGGCGCGGTAGAGCGGCGGGGCGAGGTGGCGCAGGGCGACGAAGCTGCGGTAGAAGCGCGGCACCGTCCGCTCCGGCGTGCCGCTGACCAGCGCACCGAGGATCGCCTCGGCGACGTCCTCGGGCGTGCCGAGCAGCCGCTCCTGGGGGCCGCCCTTCATGTGCTTCTGGGGGAAGCCCTCGGTCTCGATGAAGCCGGGGTTGAGCTGGGTGACGGTCACGCCCCGTGACGCCCAGGACAGCCCGAGGGCCTCGCTGAAGCCGACCATCCCGAACTTGCTCGCGGCGTAGGCGGCTGGCCCGATGCCCAGCTTGCCTGCGACCGAGGCGACGTTGACCATCCGGCTCGGCGCGCTGCGCCCGAGCAGGTCCGCGAACGCGGCCGCACAGCGGATCGTGCCCAGCAGGTTGACGTCGATCGTGCGCAACGCGTCATCGAGGTCGTCGCGGCCGTTGAACGCGCCCCCGCCGACCCCCGCGTTGTTGATCAGGGCGTGGCAGGCGCCGAACTCGCCCTCGACGAACGCCGCGAGGGCGTCGACCTGGGCGGTGTCCGACACGTCGGCGGCGTGCACCACGATCCGGTCCGAGGTGGCCGCGAGCTCGGCGAGCCGATCCTCGCGGCGGGCGACGGCCACGACCTGCATGCCGGCTCCGGCCAGTCGTCCCGCCGTCGCGTGACCGATGCCGCTGCTCGCGCCGGTGACGACCGCGATCTTGCCTGCCGGGCTCCAGCTCACGTCTGCTCCTCGGGTCCGTCGTACCTGGCGTCGCACCTGGGTCTGGTGCGCGGGCGAGGTTCGCAGCGTTGCGGTGCGCGTCGCAACTCGTGACCAGCGCGGTTGGGCGAGGACGGCGAGCGAGGACCCCTGGCTCGGGAGGGACCGCGGGCGGGTGCTGTGGAGCGGGAGGTGTGCGGTCGCAGGCGGGGCGTAGCCTGCCGGGCGATGACCGACTGGCCCGCCCCGCCGTTCCCCGGACCCCCCGCCCTCGGGCGCGGGGCGGTGATCGCCGCCGGGGGACAGGTGCCGGCCGAGCTCGAGGGCGCGTTGTACGTGTGCATCGACGACGAGGTGCTGGCCGAGCCGCGGCACGCCGCCGACGTCCTGCACCGGGCCTGGGCCCGGCGCGAGCCCTACGTTGTCGAGCTGGCGGTCCCCAACGAGGCGCTGCGGGCTCCCGAGTCCGAGCACCGGCCGCCCTACGAGCTCCCCGCGGACTTCGGCTTCGACCGTGAGCGGCTGTTCTTCCTGGTCTGGGCCAACACCTACGACTGCCGCACGGGGACCCCGGCGTGGCACCTGGCCAGCCACTACGCCAGGGCCGCCGGGGCGCTGCCTCCCACGGATCGCGACGTCCGGCTGCGCGACGGGACCAGCGTGTGGGTGGACGGCGGCCCCCGCGGCCCGATACCCGGCTTCGACGAGCCGGTGGTGCACCGCGAGTCGGTGACCCTGCTCGGCCGCCTCACCCCGCTGCGCAGCCAACCCCCGTCCGCGGACCTGGCCCCGGACCAGCTCGCGGCGGTGTCGCACCCGTCCGGGCCCGCGCGCATCCTGGCTCCGGCGGGCTCGGGCAAGACCCGGGTGCTGACCGAACGGCTGCGCCACCTGCTGCACGACCGCGACGTGGAACCCAGCCTGGTGACCGCGGTCGCCTACAACACCCGGGCCGCTGACGAGATGCGCCAGCGCACCCCCGACGTCGAGGCCAACGTCCGCACCCTGCACTCGCTGGCCTTCCGCATCTGCAACCGGGTCGAGCGCCGCGAGGTGGTCCACGAGCGCGATGTGCGGACGATCCTCGACAAGCTCGTGCGCACGGCCCGGATCCCCAACCAGGATCCCTACCAGCCCTACCTCGAGGCGCTGGGCGAGGTGCGCCTGGGCCTGCGGGATCCCGAGGAGGTCGAGGCCGAGCGCGACGACGTCGACGGCTTCGCGCAGATGTTCCCGCGCTTCCGCGAGGACCTCGCACGCCGTCGGGTGACCGACTTCGACGACCAGATCTACCGCGCCATCGAGCTGCTGCTGACCCGGCCCGACCTGCGGGCCACGGTCCAGCGCGGCTGCACGCACCTGCTGGTCGACGAGTTCCAGGATCTCACGCCGGCCTTCCTGCTGCTCGTGCGGCTGGTCGCCTCGCCGGCGCTCCAGGTGTTCGGCGTGGGCGACGACGACCAGGTCATCTACGGCTACTCAGGCGCCACGCCCGACTACCTCCTCGGCTACGAGCAGCTCTTCCCGGGCGCCTCCAGCTACCTGCTCGAGGTCAACTACCGCTGCCCTCCGGTCGTGGTCGGCCAGGCGTCGACGCTGCTCGGCCACAACCGGCGCCGGGTCGCCAAGTCCATCCGCCCCGGCCCCGGCCGCGCGCTGGACGGGTCGGCGGCGCGCGTCCACCAGGTCGACGGCGGGGCGATGGCTCAGTGCGCCGCCGACGTCGTCCAGGGCTGGCTCGACGCCGGTGCCGCCCCCACCGATATCGCCGTGCTCGCCCGGGTCAACGCCGCGCTGATGCCGAGTCAGGTCGTGCTGACCCACGCCGGCATCCCGCACGACGCGCCGCTGAACGCCCAGGTGCTGGGCCGGACCGGGATCCGGTCCGCGCTGGCGTGGCTGCGGCTCGGGCTGGATGCCGAGCAGATGTACCGCGACGATCTGTTCGAGACGCTGCGTCGCCCCTCGCGCAAGCTGGTCACCAAGCTCAACGACCCGCTGCGGTCCCGCGGCCGCTGGGCGCTGACGGGCCTCTACGACCTCGCGGAACTGCTGGACGGGACCACCCAGAAGCGGCTCACCGAGTACGCCGACGACATCGCCCACCTGTCGGCGGCCGTCACCGAGGGGGCCGACACGGCGCGGTGCCTCTGGATCATCCGCCACCACATCGGGCTCGATGAGGCGGTCCAGGCGCTGGACGCGAGCCGGTCCAAGCCCGAGGGCTCCAGCCACGGCGACGACCTCGATGCGCTGGAGCAGTTGGCGGCCCTGCACCCGACCCCGGCCACGTTCCGCGAGTGGCTGGTCGAGCAGCTACGCGTTCCCGGCTCCGAGCACGGCGTCACGCTGTCTACGGTCCACCGCGTCAAGGGCATGGAGTGGGACCGGGTCGTCGTGGTCGCGGCCAACCGGGGCCTGTTCCCGCACCGGCTGTCCGAGGACGTCGAGGAGGAACGGCGCATCTTCCACGTCGCGGTCACGCGCTGCCGCGAGTCGGTCGCGGTGGTCGCCAACCGCGAGGCGCCCTCGCCGTTCGTCGCCGACCTCACGACCACGGCGCCCGCCGTCGTCGACGACGAACCCGCGCCAAGCACGACCCGGCGCCCCCGGCACGCCCAGCCCACACTGGCATCGGAGGGCGGCCCGGCGGCCGCGGACGACGGGGTGGTCGCGGAGGTCGGTCTGGCCCTGACGCTGGCCGGCGGGTTCAGCGGAGAGGTCACCGAGCTCGCCGACGACGCCGCCGTGGTCAAGACCCCGCGCGGCTCGACGCTGCGCGTCCGCTTCGGCGAGCGCGTGAAGGTTGAAGGCCAACCCCGGACCCTGGTCGGCGCCGCTGCCCATCCAGCGTCGGGGCGGGGCGGCCAGGACAGCCCAGGTGCCGACGCCCGGTTCGAGGCACTTCGGACCTGGCGTCTCGAGCGATCACGCGCCGACGGGGTCCCGCCCTACGTGGTGCTGCACGACAGCCACCTGCGCGAGATCGCCCAGCGCGACCCCGCCTCCCTGGTCGCCCTGGCCGCCTGCCCCGGCATCGGCCCCACCAAGCTCGACCGCTACGGCGACGACATCCTGGCCACCCTCGAGGACGCCACCACCTGACCCCGCCGCCCCGGCTGTGCCCCCGAAGCGGACCTGACGAAGCAGACTCGTTAGTCTGCGCGACACGTACGGCGAGCCAGTGAAGGGGCCACCGGGTGACGGACGAGCAGAACCACCGCAGGGCACCCCGAGTCGCCACCGAGACACCCGACCTTGCTCAGCGCAACCGCCAGTACCTACGTGACCTGTTTCCAGCCGCCCTGGCTGATGGCGAGTTGGACCGCGACCAACTCCGTTCGGCGGTCGGCGACATTCCCGAAGCAGCCGGCGAGCGATACAGCTTCACCTGGGCGGGCAAGCGCGACGCCGTCCGGCTGGTCCAAGCGCCCAGCAGGGCCACACTCGCGCCCGACTATGACGCTTCCGAAGACTTCGATAGCGCCAACCACGTGTTCATCCGGGGGGACAATCTCGAAGTCCTGAAGCTACTGTTCAAGCCTTACTTCGGCCGCTTCAAGGCCATCTACATCGACCCGCCGTACAACACCGGCAACGAGTTCGTTTACCCGGATGACTACACCGATCCGTTGGACACGTATCTCCGCCTAACCCAGCAGCGGGACGAGGAAGGCAACATCCTCACCAGCAACGTGGAAACCAGCGGACGCTTCCACTCTTCGTGGCTTTCAATGATGTACCCGAGGCTCTTCCTTAGCCGTCAGCTACTCGCTGAGGACGGCGTGCTGTTCGTCAGCATCGATGACAACGAGATCCACCACCTTCGGCTGCTACTAAACGAGATCTTCGGCGAAGAAAACTTCCTTGCCCAAGTCACCGTCCAGTCCAATCCGAAGGGTCGAGGGCTCGCCGAGGGCTTCGCACGCAGCCACGACTACATCGTCGCCTACGCACGGTCCAAGGAAGACACGGACCTAAGGGCTTGGAGCGAAATAACATGGTCATCGACCTGGTGCATCTACGCTGTCGGGTATGGCAATCGACGAAGCGGTGGTGGCACGCAAGTTCGCGGCGATCGCGCCGTTCCTGGACGAGCGTCAACGTCGGTTGTGGCTGGGGGTGGAGGCGCGCGAGCTGGGGCACGGTGGGATCAGTGCGGTCGCTCGTGCCGCGGGGGTGTCGCGACCGACGGTGACCAAGGCGATCAAGGAACTGACCGGCCCACACGAGGCCTTGCCGGCTGGTCGGGTGCGTCGGCCGGGTGGGGGACGCAAGCCGGCCGTCACGCACGATCCGGGCCTGGTGTCGGCGTTGGAAGCGCTGGTGGATCCGGCCACCCGGGGCGACCCCGAGTCGCCGTTACGGTGGTCGTCGAAGTCCACACGGGAGCTGTCGGAGGCGTTGAGGGCGGCCGGCCATGCTGCCAGCCACACGCTGGTGGGCCGGCTGCTGCGCCGGTTGGGCTACAGCCTGCAGGCAGCGGTCAAGACCCGCGAGGGCGCCGGGCATGCCGACCGCGACGGCCAGTTCCTCTACCTGACCGCCCAGGTCAACGCCCACATGGGCTCGGGGCAGCCGGTGGTGTCGGTCGACACCAAGAAGAAGGAACTGGTCGGCAACTACAAGAACGGCGGCCGGGAATGGCAACCGGCCGGGCAGCCGGTCCAGACCAACGTGCACGACTTCATCGGCGAGCAGGGCAAGGCGATCCCCTACGGGATCTACGACGTGGCCGCCGACGTGGGCTGGGTCAGCGTCGGTAAAGACCACGACACGGCCGCGTTCGCCGTGCAGACGCTGCGCCGCTGGTGGCAGACCATGGGAGCCCCCAGCTACCCCGATGCCGACCGGCTGCTGGTGTGCGCCGACGGGGGCGGCTCCAACGGCTACCGCACCCGGCTGTGGAAGACCGAACTCGCAGCCCTGGCCGCCCAGACCGGGCTGACCATCACCGTGTGCCACCTACCGCCTGGCACCTCCAAGTGGAACAAGATCGAACACCGGCTGTTCTCCCACATCTCGATGAACTGGCGCGGCCGGCCCCTGACCAGCCACGAAACCGTGGTCCAACTCATCGCCGCCACCACCAGCCGCACCGGCCTGAAAGTCCACGCTGAACTCGACGAGGCCACCTACCCCAAAGGCGTCAAGATCACCGACGCCCAGATGCGCGCCCTCCCGCTGCACACCCACGAGTTCCACGGCGAATGGAACTACACCCTCCGACCAGAATAACAACCTTGTAACTTTACAAGCCCTAAGCGTCGAGAAATCGGACGCGGAGGTGCGGGACGACTATCCCGAAGAGGACGACCGAGGTCGATACCGGCTCCTCGAACTTCGCAACACCCACAGGCAGTTCGGGAAACACAACCGTCCCAACCTCTACTACCCGCTGTACGCGGATCCCAACACCGGTGAGGTTTTACTCGAACCCGAAACCGGCTACATCGAGATCCTTCCGCACTGGGATGATGACTACGAAGGATGCTGGACGTGGAGCCGAGAGAAGGTTCAACGGCAGCGTGATGAGCTTCGAGCACGGGCAGTCAACGGCCGCTGGAAGGTCTATCGCAAATCATATGTAACCCCGAAGAAGCTCAAGACGATCTGGACGGACAGCAGCTACCACACGGAAAAGGGCAGTGACGCGCTCAAGCAGCTCGGTCTCGGCGGAACCTTCGACTTCCCGAAGCCGGTCGAACTCATCAAGGCCTGCATAGACCTGGCCACACAGGGAGAAGGCGACGAACTGATCCTTGACTTCTTCGCCGGAGCGGCGACCACAGCGCAAGCCGTGACCGAACTCAACGCCAGCGACGGCGGTAACCGACGCTTCATGGTTCAGTTGCAGGAGCGACTCGATGAGCCCATCGATGGGCCGTCCGGGCGAGAGCTCGCCACCCTTGCCGACGTCGGGCTCGAACGCTCGCGCCGAGTTCTCAACGACGGGGAGGGCATCCGAGTCTTCGACCTGGCTGCATCGAACTACAAGCCATGGGCAGGCGTCGCCGGGCAGAACCCCGACGAGTACGCCCAGCAGATGAAAGCGTTCACCGATCCCTTGGTGGACGACTGGACTGCGGCAGCCGTCCTGTGGGAGGTCGCCATCAAAGAGGGCTTCAGGCTCGACGCTGCGGTTGAGGAACTGACCCTTGACGGCAACACGGTCTACCGCATGACCGATGCAGCCAACGAGCGGACAGTCTTCGTGTGTCTCGACGACGAGATCCAGGCCAAGCTGACAAGTCAGCTCGACCTGGCCGCCAGCACGCTTCTCGTTACCCGAGATGACGCCGTTGACGACGAGACGGCGGCCAATCTGGCGCTCCAGTGCCGGTTCAGGACGATCTGAGGGTTCCTGTGGATTTCCGATTCGACGCTCACCAAGACTACCAGCTCGAAGCCATCCGTGCGGTTAGTGACCTCTTTGAGGGCCTCGCTCCCCAACGGCAAGACGATTTTTCTTTCGAGTTCGGGGCCGGTCTCGCTGCTGTCAGCAACCAGCTCGACAGCGACGACACCCAACTGCTGCCCAACCTGCAAGCCGTCCAACGCTCCAACGACATCGAACCCGACGGCCAGTTGGAGACCATCGATGAAGTCATCGAAACGCCGGACGGCGGAACGGAGGTGAGCTTCCCCAACTTCTCCGTCGAGATGGAGACCGGAACCGGCAAGACCTACGTGTACTTGCGCACTGCCCTAGAACTTCACGACCGCTACGGGCTACGCAAGTTCATCGTCGTCGTGCCCTCGCGAGCAATCCGCGAAGGCGTACTTAAAGACCTCAACATGACCCGCGAGCACTTTCGCGAACTCTACGACAACGTCCCCTACCGCTGGTACCGCTACAACTCCGAGAATCTCAGCCAGGTGAGACAGTTCGCTCTCAGCAACAGCATCGAGTTCATGGTCATGACACTCGATAGCTTCAACCGCGCCTCCAACATCATCCACCGGACCACCGACCGGCTCCAAGGCGAGACACCGATCCATCTCGTCCAGGCCACGCGGCCAATCCTCATCCTCGACGAACCCCAGAACATGGAAACCGACCTCGCGATCAAATCGATCGCAACACTCAATCCGCTGCTAACGCTCAGGTACAGCGCAACTCACCGAAACCCGTACAATTTGATCTACCGGCTGACGCCACACGACGCATACCGGCGCGGACTCGTCAAACGCATCGAGGTCGCCAGCGTGCTTACCAGGGACGATCTAGCGCGGCCATACATACGTCTCGAAGGCGTAAACACATCTGGCAACCGTGTCACCGCGCGCCTGAACGTCCACAAGCTTCGGAGTTCCGGCACCGTCGCTGAACGAGCCGTCACCGTGCAACCCAATGATGACCTGCAAGCCATCACTGCCCGTGAGGTATACGCCGGCTACCTCATCGATGAGATCAATCCAGGGGGCGGGTTCATTCGATTCAGCAATGCGACCGAGTTGCGGGTTGGCGAGACGGTCGGGGAGGACCGTGAGTCTCTCTTTCGAGCTCAGGTCGGCTACACGATCGAAGAGCACATGAGAAAGCAAGCAAGACTCGCGCCCCACGGCATCAAGGTGCTCTCGCTCTTCTTCATCGACAGGGTTGCCAACTACGTCGGCGACAAACCGATCATCAAGGAGCAGTTCGACGAAGTCTTCCGCGAACTTCGAAGCCGCTACGAAGGTTGGGAAGACCGAGAACCGGCCGATGTTCGCGCCGGTTACTTCGCATACACGCGTAACCGCAGAACCGATGAAGTGACTTATTACGACAGCAGCACCGGGGACTCCCAACGCGACCTGTCGGCCTACGACCTCATCCTGAAGAACAAGGACCGCCTTCTAGGATTCGACGAACCCGTCTCGTTCATCTTCTCACACAGCGCGCTCCGCGAAGGGTGGGACAACCCCAACGTCTTCCAAATCTGCACCCTCAACCAAGCCGCATCCGACATGAGAAAACGTCAAGAGATAGGCCGGGGTGTTCGGCTGCCCCGCGACCAGGAAGGCGAACGGATACAAGACGAGAGCATCAACGTCCTGACCGTAATCGCCAACGAGACCTACGAGAACTACGTAACCGGTCTCCAGTCAGAGGTCGAAGAGGACTACGGGACGGGGGAAGGTCCGCCGCCTCCAGAAGACGCACGCAAGAGAAGGACTGCCGGACTTCGCAAGCAGCGAACTCTGACCCCGGAGTTCAAGGAACTCTGGGAGCGGATCAAGCACAAGACCAGGTACTCGGTGACGATCGACACCGACCGGCTCGTCGAGGACGTCGCCGCTGCGCTCAGCCATGCGACGATCCCCGAGCCGCGCGTAGAGATCACCAAGGCGCAGGTTCGGGTAGGGGAAAAAGACGTCTACCAGGCCATGCAGGTCTCGGCCGCCAAGGCCGTTTCCCACCTCGCCGGTCGGTACCCGCTACCGAACTTGGTGGACGTCATGGCGCATCAGCTCAGAAGCAGCACGCCACCCACGTACCTCACTCGGAGGACACTCCTACGCATCTTCGAGA
>Ga0214471_10004822_pt1 | contig 10406 bp, 10 predicted proteins | sample RVTome_5_FD_207665 | JGI IMG/M metagenome (GOLD analysis project Ga0214471, IMG submission 207665) | Soil microbial communities from uranium-contaminated site in the Upper Colorado River Basin, Wyoming, United States - RVT142D155 | ecosystem: Environmental > Terrestrial > Soil > Contaminated >... | reverse complement strand
CTCGCGCACCGGGGAGATCGCCTCCCGCCTCACCAACGACAGCGAGCAGCTGCGGCAGGTGATCGGATTCGGCTTCTCGCTGTTCCTGCGCAACGGCCTGATGATGCTCGGCGCGCTGATCCTGCTTTTTGCCACCAGCCTCAAACTCGCCGCGCTGATCGTGCTGGGCGTGCCGGCGACCCTCATCCCCATATTGATCGTCGGGCGGCGCGTGCGCGGGCTGTCGCGCGTAAATCAGGACCGGGTGGCCGACGTTTCGGCGCACATCGACGAGTCGCTGCACGAAATGCGCACCGTGCAGGCGTACGGGCACGAGGAACGCACGCGTGCCCGCTTCAACGATGCCACCGAGGCCGCCTTCGAGGCCGGCCGGCAGCGGGTCCAGGTCAAGGCGTGGCTCATCTCGGTGGTGATGCTGATCGGCTTTTGCGCGGTCGGGGTGATACTGTGGATCGGCGGGCACGACGTGCTCGACGGGCGCCTCACCGCGGGCGAGCTGTCGGCGTTCGTGTTCTACGCGGCAATCGTGGCGGGCGGCGCCGGGACGGTGTCCGAAGTGTGGGGCGAGATCCAGCGCGCGGCGGGCGCCACCGAGCGCCTGATGGAATTGCTCGACACGGAGCCTGCACTCTCGGTGGTGGCTCCGGTGCGCCATATGCCGCCACGGGCGGGCGGTGCGATCCGCTTCGACGAGGTCAGGTTTTCCTATCCGGCGCGCCCGGACACGGTGGCGCTCGGCCCGGTTTCCTTCAGCGTGCCGCCGGGTGAGCGCGTCGCGCTGGTCGGCCCGTCGGGGGCGGGCAAGACGACGGTCTTCGCGCTGATCCTGCGGTTCTACGATCCGCAGTCGGGTCGCGTGCTGATCGACGGCATCGACGTCCGCCACTGCGATCCGCATGAGGTGCGCCGCGCGGTGGCTATCGTCCCGCAGGACCCGGTGATCTTCGCGGCGAGCGTGACCGAGAACGTGCGCTTCGGCCGCCCGGAGGCCTCGCTCGACGCGGTTCGCGACGCCTGCGCTGCGGCACACGCGCTGGAATTCATTGAACGCCTGCCGCAGGGATTCGACACCGATCTCGGCGAGCGCGGCGTGAAGCTCTCCGGCGGCCAGCGCCAGCGCCTGTCGATTGCGCGCGCGCTGCTCGCCGATCGTCCCATACTCCTACTCGACGAGGCGACGAGCTCGCTCGACGCGGAAAGCGAGCGGCAGGTTGCCCAGGCCCTGGAACGGCTCGCGCGCGGGCGCACCACGCTCGTGATCGCGCATCGCCTCGCAACCGTGCGCAACGCCGATCGCATCGTGGTGATGGACGGCGGGCGCATCCACGCGCTGGGCACGCACCAGGAACTGCTGCGCGAGAACGGCCTCTACGCGCACCTCGCGCGACTCCAATTCGCCGCCTGACAGAGTCGTCGAAAAGATAACGCAGAGGACGCAAAGATAGAAGAGAGACGCAAAGCGTGCCTCATTACTTTGCGCCCTTTCTTTTTTTCTTTGCGTCTTTGCGTTAAAGTCTTCTGATCGCGAGTTATCCAGTCTGAAAGGAAAGTCCATGCGTGAACTCATTCCCCGTGCGGAAAAGGCTGCCGCGCTGCTGAAGGCCCGCAAGCACACCATTGCGGTCGCCGAGTCGTCTTCCGGCGGCCTGATCGCCGCGGCGCTGCTCGCCGTGCCCGGCGCTTCCGCGTACTTCAAGGGCGGCGCCGTAATCTACACGCGCCACGCGCTGCTGGGCATCCGCGACGTCCGCGAGGAGATGCTCGCCGGAATACGCGCGGCGACCGAGCCTTATGCCCTTTTAAAGGCGCGCATCATCCGCGAGCGCTTCATCGCCGACTGGGGCGTGGGTGAGAGCGGCGCGGCCGGCCCCACCGGCAATCGCTACGGCGACGCCGCCGGGCACACGGTTTTCGCCGTGGCGGGGCAACTAGAACGTTCGCGCACGCTCGAGACCGGACACGGTGACCGCGTGGCGAACATGTACGCGTTTGCCGGCGCGGCGCTCGATCTTCTGGTCGAGGCTTTGGAATCGAAGTAGTCCAATGCGAAAAGGCGGCTAACCGCCGATGCACGCCGATGAATGCGAAACCTGTCTTTTGAATCAACGGAGAATGAGCATGCACGTGAAGCGTATTCTGCGGCGGGAATTCCTGGCGCTGTGGTTGGGCTTTTTCAGCGCAGCGGTCTTCGCGCAGGCGCCGGACGAATACAAGCCGCACGTCGGGCAGGAGGGCAAGGACGTGGTCTGGGTGCCCACGCCGCAGGCGCTGGTGGACAAGATGCTCGACATGGCGCAAGTCACGCCCCGGGATTTTGTGATCGACCTCGGCGCGGGCGACGGCCGTACCGTGATCACCGCGGCAAAGCGCGGCGCCCGCGCGCACGGCATCGAATACAACCCCGACATGGTCGAACTCGCCAAGCGCGCGGCGGCGAACGAGGGAGTGAGCGAGCGGGCGACGTTCGCCAAGGCCGACATCTTCGCGAGCGATTTCTCGCAGGCGACGGTCATCACGCTTTTCCTGCTGCAGAGCCTCAACCTGAAGCTGCGCCCGACGCTGCTCGATTTGAAGCCCGGCACGCGCATCGTGTCGAATACGTTCACCATGGGCGACTGGGAGGCGGACGAAACCGCAGGCGTGCAGGGGGACGACGGGAGCTACTACAACACGGCGCTGCTGTGGATCGTGCCGGCGAAAGTCGAGGGAAAGTGGAAACTCGGGCAAGGCGTGCTGACGATCAAGCAACATTTCCAGGTCCTGGCGGGGTCGCTGGCGGGCGGAGCGGAGCCCACGATCATCGAGCGCGGGAGACTCCGCGGGGACGCCATCACTTTCCACGCCGGCGCCGCGCAATACTCCGGGCGCGTGTCGGACAACACCATGTCCGGCACCGTCACCTCCGGTGGCAAATCCGCGAAGTGGAGCGCAACGCGCGTGCCGTAACGGCCCGCTCCGGACGGGGCGGCACGCGAATCCCGGGTTCACGAGCTACAGAGACTTGAGGGCAACACCACATGACCCCAGACTCACAGGCACCTGCTATCAGGCACGAGACGCCAGTGCCATCACCCGCGAGCGACAGGGTGTACGGCAGCGATGCGATCGCCGCGACGCTGCGCGCGCTCGACATCTCCTACATCGCGCTCAATCCCGGCGCAAGCTACCGCGGGTTGCACGACAGCCTGGTGAACTACCTCGGCAACCGCGCGCCGCAGATGCTGCTGTGCCTGCACGACGAGAACGCCGTATCGATTGCACAGGGTTACTGGAAGGCTTCGGATCGCATGATGGCCGCCGCGCTGCACTCGAACGTCGGACTCATGCACGCGACCATGCCGATCTTCAACGCCTGGTGCGACCGCGCGCCGGTGCTTGTTCTGGGTGCCACCGGGCCATGGGACGCGGTAAAACGCAGGCCGTGGATCGACTGGATACACACCTGCTCGGATCAGGCCGCGCTCGTGCGCAATTACACGAAATGGGACAACCAGCCGGGTTCCGTTCCCGCGGCGATGGAAGCGCTGCTGCGCGCCGCGCAGATCGCGCGCACCGCGCCGCGCGCGCCGGTCTACGTGAATTTTGACGTTTCGCTGCAGGAAGGCCAGCTCGATGCGCTGCCGGCATTGCCGGACATGGCGCGCTACGCGCCGCCTCCGCCGGTGCAGCCGGCCACGGCGGAGATCACGGCCGCGGCGCGGCTGTTGTCGCAGGCCAAAAATCCGGTCCTGCTGGCGGGACGCTGCTCGCGAAGTCCGGAGGGTTGGAACGCCCGCGTGGCACTTGCCGAGAAGCTCAACATGCGCGTGCTCACGCAGATCAAACTGGGGGCTGCTTTCCCGACGGATCACCGGCTGCACGCGGTCCCGCCCGGCAACCGTCTCGCCGCCGCCGCGCGCAAGGCGCTCGCGGAGGCCGACGTGATCCTCGCGCTCGACTGGCTCGATCTCGGGGGGGCGCTCAAGCAGTCCGTGGGCGGCAAACCGGTTACCGCGAAGATCATCAACGTTTCGTGCGATGCGCAACTACATCGCGGCTGGAGCATGGATTACCAGGCGCTGCCGCCTGCGGATATCTACATGAACTGCGAGCCGGAGGCCGCGGTGCCGTTGCTTGTCGATGCCGTCAGCGCGCGGCCCGCCACGGCGCATGCCACGCCGCATGCGCTCGCCGGCAAGCCGGGCGATCCGCTGAGTCTTTCCGGCCTCGCCTGGGCGTTGAACGCCGCCGTCGGCAGGAGCGAAGTCTGCTACACCTATCTCCCGCTCGGCTGGAGCGGGGCTTACACGCATTTTCGCCATCCGCTCGACTTCATCGGCTCCGACGGCGGCGGCGGCGTCGGCGCGGGTCCCGGCATCACCATCGGCGCGGCGCTCGCGCTCAAGGGCAGCGGGCGGATTCCCATCGGGTTGGTAGGCGACGGCAACATGTTGATGGGCATCACCGCGGTGTGGACCGCCACCCACTACCAGATTCCTTGCCTGATGATCGTGTGCAACAACCGTTCGTTCTTCAACGACGAACGCCACCAGGGTGATGTCGCCGAGCACCGCGGCCGGCCCCCCGAGAACCGCTGGATCGGACAGCGCGTCGCCGACCCCGAGATCGACATCGCCGCGATGGCGCGCGCGCAGGGTGCCGAGGGCATCGGCCCGGTGACGCAGATGGCCGACATGCAGCCCGCGATCGAGCGCGGCCTCGCCATCGTGCGCGCGGGCGGGGTGTGCGTCATCGACGCACGGGTGGCGCCGGGTTACGACGCTGACTGAGAGCATCACCGCAAAGGACGCGAAGGACGCAAAGGAAGAAGAGACGCGAAGGATTTGGAATGCGAACACACCATTCATTCGTCGTAGATTTTCCTTGGCGTCCTTTGCGTACCCCTCAAGGGGGTATTGAACAGAATCGTTCGTGTTCAGCTTTTAGTCTTTCCCTCGCGCGAGCCGCCGCAGTCATCTGCTTGGCCGCCAGCGTGCTTGCTGCCTTCACTGCCGCCGAGGCCGGCGTGAAGGGCTACCAGCACAGCTCATGAAACCAGTTCACAGGTTCGAGGCGGGGGGCTATCGCTTCCTGGAAGGTGGCTTTCCGTATTGCCAGGGCGTTGCCGCGGAGCCCGGTTACGAGATCGTGCGCGCGCGCTTTCGGCGCGTGACGCCGGTCGCCGCCGGCTTCGCGGCCATCGAACATCACTTGAAGTCGCTTGGCCGGCCGCTCACTGCGCTTTGCGCCGCGGAACTCCGTTCTCCGAAACCGTTCTCGATGGACGGCTTCCGCGAGTTCAACGCAGGCTACGTCGGCGTGCTGAAGGCCTGGAACCTCTACCGCGACAAGCTGAACCCGGTCGCGCGCAGCAACCTCGCGCCGGTGATCGAGCCGCCTGCGGAGCCGGGATTCTTTGCGTTTTCCTACACCGTTCCCGCGACGCCGGGCGCGCCGCTGACTTTCGTCATTGCCGGCAATGGCGATTGTCCCGAGGGCGGGCGCATTCCCGAGGACATCGTGCGCCGCGGCGAGACATCTGCCGACGCGGTGCGCGAGAAGGCGCGGCATGTGGCCGGCAAGATGGAGGCCCGCATGCGCGCGCTGGGAGCGGACTGGCGCGACGCGACTGCGGTGCACGTCTATACCGCGCTCGACGTCGGCCCCGTTGCCGCGGAACTGAACGCCCGCGGTTTCGCGAACGTCGGCTTCAACTGGTTCTACGTGCGCCCGCCCATCGTCGGCCTCGAATTGGAGATGGACATGCGCGGAGTCCGCACCGAGATCGTGCTCGACTGAGCGGGTCACGTGGCGGGGCTGTTCCAGCCAACGGTGCGGTGCGTGCAATGTGTCCTTGCCGCATTCGCGCTTCTGCTCGCGTCGTGCCAGAGCGTCCTCGTCCACGAAGCGCGCTCGCCGTTTTCTCATATCCAGATCCGCGACGGGAGTGACCGGCGCGCAATGTATTTCATCGGGGAAGGCGGCGCCGCGACCCTCGAGACGCTGATCGACTTGCGCCAACCGCATCGCCTGCAGCTACGCTACACGCGTACGATGATGGCGGGCCTCCTCTATGGGCCCGACCCGCGTGCGGTTCTCCTCATCGGGCTGGGCGGGGGCGCGATCGCGCGCTTCCTCAACCACGAATACCCCCGGATGCAACTCGACGTGGTGGAGATCGATCCGGTGGTGGTGGCGCTCGCGCGGGAATATTTCGGCACCGTGCCGGGAGAGCGCACGCGGATCTTCACCGAAGACGCGGTCGAGTACCTACGGCGCACGGGCACACGTTACGACCTCATCCTCGTGGACGCACACCTCGTGCAGGGTGCGGAGACCAACGCAACCGGCCTGCCCCAGCGACTTGCGGCGCAGGCGTTCCTCGCGAATCTGCGCGAGCGCCTCACGCCGGGCGGCGTGGCCGTGTTCAATCTGATTGACGGGCAGGACACGCACGCCGGCATAGCGCTCATCCGGGGCACGTTTATGGCGGTCGACGTGTATCAATCGTCGCCCGGCAACGTTATCGCGGTGGCGCTCACCGGCGGTGGCCGGCCGCCTGACAACGAGTTGCGCGAGCGCGCGCAAGCCCTTGATCGGAGCGCCGATCGTGGGTTCTCCTTCGAGCACCTGCTCGACGAGCGCGAGAATCTGGAAAAAACATCAAACGCAGACGGCGCAAAGAACGCAGAGAAAATCAGTATCCTGTACGAGTAGTTCGAGTCGGGCGAACTCCGGCTGGTGGGAGGCGAGGTAACGGCGGTATTCGGCGCCATTCATGAATACCGGCTCCATCAGGTTGCGGGCCATGTAGTCCTGCCAGCCCGCGCTCTTGTAGCCTGCTGCTATTTGGCGGATGGGCGGCGGCGCTTCAGGTATTCGCCAGGCGGCCGGATTTCGACTCTGCTCGCGGTTCTGCCGAAAAGATGGCCGAAGTCCTGCCGGTCGCCGGTAAGCAGATGCGTCGCTCGCGCTTCGATGGCAGCGAGGAGGATGGGGGCGTCCTTGTCGGCAAGCTGGATGCCGCGCGGCAGGCCGGAAGAGGGCCAGGTCGTCACAAGGTCAACCTGCGCCAGGAGCCGATCGAGCTGCTTGCGTTGCTTAGGCTCGTCGAGGTTGCGGCGCGCTTCCTCGACGGCGTACGAGGAACTCAGCAATACCGTCCCGGGCAGCCGCCACAAATCCGCCAGCCGCGAGGCCGGCAGGTACGCGCGCGAGAACAATACGTTGGCATCCAGAAAAATCCGGTCGGTCACGGCCGCTTGTGGGGAATATCGGCCGGGTCCAGGCCGAGTTTACGCACGGTGCGCGATGCGCACCCTACCGATGTCCGCGCGATGCGCACCCCACGGATTTCAGCGGACGGGGACGAGCGTGCTTTCCACCCAGTCCCACATATACGCGATGCCGATGCTGACGTTGTCGATCTGGCAGTGGTGATAGCCGCCTTCCTCGCGGGTGAAGACCTTGAACGTTTTCTGCTTCGAGCCGACGGCGTCGAAACACTGCTGCGCAAGTGCAAGCGGAATCTGTTCGTCGCCCGCACCGTGCACCAGCAGGAACGGACATTGGATCTTCTGCACCACGCCGTCGAGGCGGAAGCCTTCGAGCTTCTTCATCGCTTCCCCGCGCGTTGCGACGTCGAAAATCCACAGCAGGTGCTTCCACGGCACCGACAATGACGGCGATCCCCCGCTGTCGAGCTTGTCGAAGCGGCCTTTCCAGATCGCCCAGTAGTCCCACTGCGCGCCCCACGCGATGCAGCAGGCGAAACGCGGCTCGAAGGCGGCGGCGCGCGGCGCGTAGTAGCCACCGAGGCTGATTGCCATGACACCGATGCGCTTGGGATCGATTTCAGGACGCCTGGCAAGGAATTCATAAGCCGCAGTGCCGTAGCGCTCGGTCTCGTGGTGGAGGTACAGGTTGCGAAAGCGCACGCTCTCGCCGTTGCCCGGCCCGTCGACGATGAGGCAGGCGATGCCGCGCGCCGCGAGGTCCGGCACACCCTTGAAGTACTGGATCTCCTTGGTGATGTCGAAGCCGTCGAAGAACACCATCGCCGGGGCGGGAGCGCTGCGGCCGGGAATGGGATCGGCGTGCACCAGAACGGCGGGCAGTGTCGCGCCCTCGTACGGAATCTCGACGTGCTCGATCTTCGGCCGGCGCATGAGGCGCGCGGCGTCGCGGAAACAATCGACGCCCCGGCGGTACGCGGCGAGGCCGTCGCTCTTGGGTTGCAGGAAGCGCTCGCCGACGTGGTAGTAGTTCGCTGCGCGCAGGAGATACGAGGCGGCAGTGGCACCACGGCCCGCGGCAAGATGCGCGCGTCCGGCCTGCTCCACGGTCCCGGCTTCGCGCGCCCACTCGCGGAACCACGCGGTGTCGTCACCAACATGTGCACGCAGACGCAGGCCGATGCGGTTCACCTCGCCGATCTCGGCGCCGCCCCACGGCGCGGCGTTCAAGCCGATCAACACGCCGTGCGACCAGCGGTAATCCTCGGGAAAGTACATGAACGAGAGTTCCTGCGACTGCTTGACATCCGTTTGCGCCATGTCTGAATTCCTGTTTCGTTGATCGGGAGGGTTGCCCGGCTTCCCGGGAATGACGAACAGCATATCGGGTCGCGGCTGCGTCAATTGCGTGATATTCCGGTATGATTATGCCGGAAGCACAATTATCCTATCCCGCCTCGTGGTTCGGCCTGAGGCACTATCGGAGAAAAGTCATGATCGCTGCACGTTACGCGCGCCGCGCGCTTCTCGCGCTGTTGCTGTCCGCCCTCGCCGCCGGCGCCTTCGCCCAACGGCAGGAGGCGCCCAAGGAATTCACGCCCGAGGTGGGGCAGTCGGGCAAGGACGTAGTATGGGTGCCCACCCCGCAGTCGCTGGTGGACAAGATGCTCGAGATGGCGAAGGTGACGCCCAAAGATTACGTGATCGACCTCGGCTCAGGCGACGGCCGCACGGTGATCACCGCTGCGAAACGCGGCACGCGCGCGCACGGCATCGAGTACAACCCCGACATGGTGGAGTTGTCGAAGCGCGCCGCGGCGAAGGAGGGGGTGAGCGAGAAGGCGACCTTCGCCAAGGCGGATCTCTTCGCGAGCGATTTCTCGCGGGCCACGGTCATCACGATGTTCCTGCTGCCCGACATCAATCTGAAGCTGCGCCCCAAGATCCTCGGCCTGAAGCCCGGCACGCGCATCGTGTCGAATTCGTTCACCATGGGCGAATGGACCGCCGACCAGACCGTCAACGCCACCGAAGGCTGCACGTCCTATTGCACGGCATACCTGTGGATCGTCCCGGCCAAGGCGGAAGGCTCGTGGCGGTTGCCGCAGGGCGAACTCAACCTGACGCAGACCTTTCAGATGCTTTCCGGAACGCTCACGACCGGAGGCGCAACTGCGAAGATTTCCAACGCCAAAATGACCGGTGACCGTATCCGCTTCAGCGTCGGCGGCGCGCAGTACACCGGGCGCGTGAGCGGCGGGAGCATGGAGGGCACCGTCAAGTCGAGCGACGGCACCCGGAAGTGGAGCGCCACGCGCGACGGCAAGGTCTAGCAGCCTGTCCGGACTAGAAGCTCCGACAGGCTGCCGGTTATTTGGGGCCGACGCCGGTCGGCGCGAAGTAGGCGGAATTCCGGGTGCGCGTCGCACGCCACGGCAGCACCATGCTTTCCACTCCGGACTCCTCGCCGTCACGAGGCCAGGTCATCCTGACCTCGCCTTCGATCGCGTCCCCTTTCACCCGCCCCGTGAACTTGTGGCGGGTGTAGCCGGAACCGTCGAGCGTGATCGACAGCGTGAACGTGATTCGGCACGAACGGCGAGTAGCGCCCCTGCGCGGCAGTTGAACCGGCGGCCAGGGCTGCGAGTGAAATCCAGGCGCCGTCACTGCGCCGGGTTCACCGCGACGGGCCCGTTTGCAGGATAATCCGGCTTGGACCCACTTATACAGGATCGCAAATGGCCAAACCCAATTACGCATTCGCGAAGCGCCAGAGAGATCTCGCCAAGAAACAGAAGAAAGAGGAAAAGCGGCAACGCAAGCTGGCAAGCCGCGACGAGAAGCTGCCAGAAACCTCCCCTGAGAATTCCCCGCCCCCGCCCGGTACCGACACGACCGGCGCCTGACCTCTCGAATTTCTGTCAAAGTGGGCAGGATGAACAAGATTGAAACCCGCGTTAGGTTCCAATCCCGTGAATCAGGAAGATCCTGTCTGGTCCGCCTCTTGAGTTAAGGATTTTGTCGGGGCAAAGTCCGACAAAATCCTAGACGATCAGATTCCCTGCATTGACGTTGAGGCTCACCCCGGTGATGTAGCGGGCCTCCTCGGACGCGAGGAAAAGCGCCGCTTCCGCGGAATCCTCGGGTTCGACCAGGTGGCGCATCGGATTCGTGGCTGCGATGTTCTCGATG
>Ga0214471_10004820_pt1 | contig 10409 bp, 6 predicted proteins | sample RVTome_5_FD_207665 | JGI IMG/M metagenome (GOLD analysis project Ga0214471, IMG submission 207665) | Soil microbial communities from uranium-contaminated site in the Upper Colorado River Basin, Wyoming, United States - RVT142D155 | ecosystem: Environmental > Terrestrial > Soil > Contaminated >... | reverse complement strand
GGTGGCGAGCGCCAGGCCGACGAGGGCGCCGACCGAGCCGATCTGGCTCAAGTAGACCGGGCCGGCCAGCTTCTGCAGCATGAAGTAGAGGACGTAGAGCAGCGCGAAGATCGCCGTCTGGCCGACGAGGAAGGCCGTGGCGGCGAAGCTCCAGGCGGCGGGCTGCAGCGGAATGCCGGCGGCCAGCACGCCGATGAGCAGGGCGAGGCCGCCGACCAGCAGCATGCCCGGCGAGAGCGCCAGCGCATCGGCGCCCTTGGGCCAGTAGAGGCTGCGGTAGAGGTTGCCGACGGCGAGCACCAGCGGCGACGCGAGCGCCGCCAGCAGCCAGGGCGAGGGTTCTACACCGAGGGCAGCGTCGCCGAGGGCGATGACGAGGGCGCCGGCGAGGCCCAGCAGCACGCCGGCGAGGCGCTGGCCCTGCAGCCGCTCCAGCCCGACTGAGAGCGCGAGGCCGTAGGTGAGGATGAGCGGGAAGGCAAAGCAGAGCGCGACGATGCCGGCGCCGACGTGCTGGGCGGCGCCGAAGGCGAGCGCGTTGGGCAGCGCCAGCAGCAGGCCGGAGACGAGGTAGTAGCTGAGGTAGGGCCGGGTGGTGTTCACGCGCCGCCCGCCGGCCGCGCTGCCGGCGAACTGCAGCGCCGCGGCGCCGAGGTTCGCCCAGGCGAGCAGGGCCAGCGGCGGCCAGCCGGCCAGCGCCGCGGCCTTGGCGTTCACCGCGGTGATGCCGATCATGGCGCCGACGACGAGGAGGAGCAGCGGCGCCGCGAGAGCGGGGGAGAACAGCGTGGGGCGCGGGCGCGCCAGCGCGCGGGAGCGAAGATCGGACATGAGAGCGGACTCCTCTTGCCTGTGGCGTTCACGCGCCTCTCTGCCATTCCCTCAGGTCGTCATCCCGGCCAAGCGAGCGCCCCTGGAAGTCCTATGGGGGAGCGCGAGCCGGGAACCAGGGCGGCCGCTCCGTCGCGTGCCTCCAGATGCGCCTTGGGACCCTCGGAACAAGTCCGAGGGTGACGAGAAGGGGAGCCTGCAGCAGCGCCTCTTGCCCTGAACGCGACCGAGGGGCAGAGTGGCGTTGGCTCGATGGCAAGTATCTTGGCACAAAGTATCTTGATGTCAAGAGATATGGATCAGGAGGAATTCCGTGGGGGAGGGCAAGGTGACAGACAGGGCGGCCAAGGCGCGGGCGCAGTGGGAGCGGGAGCGGCCGGACCTCGACCTCCTGCCGATGGAGGTGATCGGCCGGCTGAACGGCGCGGCGCTGGTGATCGGCCGCGACCACCTGGCGCCGCTCTTCCACGCGCACGGCCTGCAGCGCGGCGAGTTCGACGTCGTCGCCACCCTGCGCCGCGCCGGCAAGCCCTACCGCCTGACGCCGACCGAGCTCTACGAGAGCCTGATGATGTCCTCCGGCGGCATGACCGCCCGCCTCGACCGCCTGGAGAAGGCCGGCCTCATCGAGCGCCGCCCCAACCCCGACGACCGCCGCGGCACCCTGGTCGGCCTGACGCGCAAGGGCCTCACCCTCATCGACAAGCTGGTCACCCTCCATGTCGAGAATGAGCACCGGATTCTGGCCTGCCTCACCCAGGCCGAGCAGAAGGAACTGAACCGGCTGTTGGGGAAGCTGGTGAAGGGGCTGGGGGAGGGGAAATAGTACTGCAAGCTCCAGTAAGCGTCGCCAAGGCAGTTGAGTTCAAGCAAAAGAATTCTCTTTATGATACGCGATCGTTCTTGCTACGTTCAAAAATGGAGATAGCCTATTTGCTGCGATAAATGGCGCCGACAGATGACCATGCGGATCTCTCTTTCCCAATTTAAAAGCCAAATCCGCCAAGCGGAGGCGCAGCTGCGGCAGGCGCTTCAGAGGCTAAAGAGCGAGGATCAGCGGCGACGGCAAGCCTGTCCCATCAGGCCATTTACCTATGAGGTTAGGTAGCCTTCTTGCCTGCATCCATTAAAGTCGGGCCAAACGACCCGTGTCCTTGCTGGAGCGGCAAAAAGTACAAGAAGTGCTGCCGCCATCACAGAGACTGGAACGCCATTCTCCGGTCCGGCCAGGGTTTCCAGCAACATTTGTCGATTCGCGGCAGAAATATTCTGTTTGCAACCGCTGTAGCGGAAGCACTTCAACTAGACGAGGTCGAAGACTTCTCGCTGCCGAGGTTTAAGAAGGCATTCACGCCGGGGGCGGTTAGGAAGATCTACGAGGCGTTGGTCGAGCTTTGGCCTCCAAGCACAGACATTCAATCGCTTTTGAAGCGCACGGATGCAGAAGTTGCGGGCCTTTATATTGGTGACTATCAACAACCGTTTCTGCAGAGAGCCGTTGTCCGACATTCGACGTATGCGGACAAGATACTGCTAGTCGATCCGTTCTTGCACCCTTACGTCACAGCCGATGAGTACAATCCCCTCTATGAGCCGGCTCAGCACCGAGCGCAGACGCTGAAGAATGTCCGCACATTCTTTTCACTGCTACCTTGGATCGAAGCTGGGATTGTTGAGGTCATTCGGACCCCGGACGATTTTGACCGCGAACTCGCGCATGGCGCGTTCCGCCGAGCTGAAGCTCTGAAGTTTGCCCCTGACCTTCGAGAAAAGATTGAAGCGTCAGTTTGCGAGTTGATGGATAGGCACTATGAGAAGATGTCATTTCAGAGCGTGATCCTGGCTGCTCCTGACTCTTCCTTGCGTCGGCATTTTCGAGAAGCGCAGCTAGACAAAGAAGGTGTTAGTGAAGACGACTTTATCGACTACGTGAATCGACAGAGGGATCTGGACCCGGACTTCCTGGAGCCTGTTGGTGTAGGCCCCGAAAACGGTCAGCTCCATATAACGAGTACGGGCGGAACTTACGAGATTGCAAAGCTAGCTGCCCAGATGAGCGGCGCCTACCTCTTTACTGACTTGAAAGCACGATGGGCGCTTATTCAACACGACCGTGCGAATTCTGGTGCTGAGTCGCACGTGTGGTCGCCGTTTGCAAAGGCTGTTCAAGAAACCAGACTGAACTTCCTTAATAGCCTCTCTCTGACCCATGCTTTGAGGTTGAGGGAGGAGAGGCGGCTGGAGGGTGTCAGATCGGTAATGCGATCTGCCTGGCTCAAAGATAAGAGTGACGACCCGTTTGATGAACAAGGTGCCATCTACTTTGCAGAGAACCTAAAAGACGAGGTACGACGGGCAGAAGCTGAGTGGGACGAAATCAAGAGCGATTTGGCCAAACTCGGAGGGGCCGAACTTACGGCCGGAGGTCTACTTGCAGCTAGCCCGCTAATCGCAACCGGAAACGCTAGTTGGGTCGCCGGTGCAGCAATCGCTGGAACCGTAGGGTTTTTGCTCTCCTCGCACTACAAGCAGAGGACGTTTCTCAAGCGACATCCCGCGGCCTTCTTCATGGATGTTCACGAGTTTGACGAAGATTGCTAAACCACGTTCCGCAGAATGATGAAATGCGTGCTAGCGAGCGACTCTTGCCTCGCTCGATTCCTCCAACGTCATGAACTGTAGGATTCTAGCACTGTATAGTCCTCACAAAATCTGGCTTAAAAACTCCCGCGTCCTTGGGTCCTTCGCTTCCTTGAAGAAGGTGGCAGGCGGGCCGTGCTCCACGATGACGCCGCGGTCGGTGAAGTAGATGTGGTCGGCGAGCTCGCGGGCGAAGCCCATCTCGTGGGTGACCAGGATGCAGGTCATGCCCTCCTCGGCGAGTTGGCGGATGGTGACCAGCACCTCCTTCACCGTCTCCGGGTCGAGCGCGGCGGTCACCTCGTCGAACAGCATCACGTCGGGCCGCATCGCCAAGGACCGCGCGATGGCGACGCGCTGCTGCTGGCCGCCGGAGAGCTCGCCGGGGTAGGCGGACTCCTTGCCTTCCAGCCGTACCTTCCTGATGAGCGCGCGAGCGCGCGCCTCGACCTTCGCGCGGTCTTCCTTCAGCACCTTGATCGGCGCCATCATCACGTTCTCCAGCGCCGTCTTATGCGGGAAGAGGTTGTACTGCTGGAACACCATGCCGACCTTGCGGCGCAGCGCCAGCTTGTCGAGCCTGGGGTCGTTCACCTCCTGCCCCTCGACCGTGATGGAGCCGCGGTCCATCGGCGCCAGCGCGTTGATGCAGCGGATGAAGGTCGACTTGCCGGAGCCCGACGGCCCGATGACGCAGACCACGTCGCCCTTCATGAGCTCCAGCGAGATGCCCTTCAGCACCTCCAGGCTGCCGAACGACTTGTGCACGTCGCGGCAGGCGATGATCGGCTGATCGGGCGTCCAGCTCGGCAAGGGGGTCATGGGGTTACTTTCACGCCAGTCGTTCTGTGATCGTTACCGCAGTAGAGGTTTGCTCTCGCCACACCCAAGGCTGTCGTCCCGGCACTTGTTGCCGGGACCCAATGTCCTGTCCGTTCAACGGACCGTAGCAATATTGGTGCTGCGGTTGGCGAGGATGTAATCGTCGTAAGGCATCGCCGCGCGCTCACGCCAGTGGGTCCCGGGAACAAGTCCCGGGACGACAGCGGTGTGTGTATGTGCATCGCGAAAGGCATCACGCCTTCACCTGGTAGCGGCGCTCGAGGCGGCGGGTCATCACCGCGATCGGGTAGCAGTAGGCGAAGAAGCAGACCAGCACGAAGCTGTAGAAGGGGATCAGCAGCTCCGGGCGGTTCTCGGCGGCGAGCGCGCGGCCGGTCTGCGTCATCATCTCGGAGACGCCGACGATGGAGGCCAGCACCGTCGCCATGGTAAGGATGGCGTAGAGGTTCATCCAGGGCGGCAGCATGCGTTTCACGCACTGCGGCAGGATGATCTCCCACAGCGTCTGGCGGCGCGAGAAGGCGAGCGAGTCGGCGGCCTCCCACTGGCCGGACGGCAGCGACACCACGGCGCCGCGCACGATCTCCGAGACGTTGGCCATGACCGGCAGCGAGAGGCCGAGGGTCGCCTTCACCCAGTCGGGGAAGGGGATGGTGACGCCGCCGACAACGAACTCGAAGGGCAACAGGAACATGCAGAAGAACAGCAGCACCAGCCAGGGCGCGTTGCGGAAGAACTGGGTGACCAGCCAGGAGCCGGCGCGCAGCGGCGGCAGCAGCGAGATCTGCAGGAGGCCGAGCACCGCGCCGGCCAGCGTGCCGAGCGCCATGGCGAGGAAGGAGATCGCGATGTTGAAGACGAAGCCCTCCAGCAGCAGCGGCGCCCAGTCGATGAGGGCGGCGAGGACGGAGCGCCTGGCTTCCTCGCTGGTCTGCGCCTCGGCGAGGCCGGCGGAGAGCAGCAGCAGCGCGGCCAGCCAGAGGCCGTGGCGGCCGGCGAGGCGCGGCGGCGCGGCGGGCGACGGAGCCTTGGGCGGCAACAGCACCGGCAGGTCGGTGGTGCCGAGGAGGACTCGGTTTCTCATTGCCCGAACCCCGGCAGCCGCATGGTCCGCTCCCACCTGTGCATGGCCCAGACCAGGATGCCGACGAGGAACACGTAGGCGATGAGCAGGAAGCTCATCATCTCCGGCACGTTCACCGAGTCCGACCAGATCTGGTTCGCCATGTAGAGCATCTCCGGCACCGCGATGGCGTAGGCGAGCGTGGTGGTCTTCACCAGGTTCACCAGGTTGTTGTTGAGGGACGGCAGGCAGACCCGGAAGGCGAGCGGCAGCACGATCCAGATATAGGTCTGCAGCCGCGTGTAGCCGAGCGCCTCGGCGGCCTCCTTGGTCGATTCGGGCACCGCCTCGATGCCGGAGCGGAAGATCTCCACGTTGAAGGCGCCGGCGAAGAAGGAGAGCGAGAGCACCGCCCAGGCGACGTTGTCGAGGACCGGCTCCTGGAAGCCGAAGCGATTCTCCGTGGTCGGCAGGATCGAGCCGATGGCGAAGTAGAAAAAGTAGAGCTGCACCAGCGGCGGCGTGTTGCGGAAGAACTCGATGTAGGCGGCCACGCCCCGGCGCAGCAGCGCCGAGCGCGCGCCCTGCGCCCAGGCGCCGGCGACGCCGATGACCACCGAGGCGGCGAGGCAGACGAGCGACAGCCACACCGTCATCCAGAAGCCGTCGATCAGGCGTCCGCGGTCATAGCTGTCGTAAATGAAGGTGAGGTTGATGCCGGTGTCCAGGTAGAACTGCCGGAACCAGTCGTAGATAAAATCCACCGCTGCGCCCGCGCCCCGCTTCTTTCTTCTGTCATGCTCGGGCTTGACCCGAGCATCCATGGATCAACCTTCTCGCTGTCGCGCCATGGACCCTCGGGTCAAGCCCGAGGGTGACAGCTTAAAAACTCCTCATCGCTGGATCGAGGGGTTCACCGCCAGGAACGCATCGTGCATCTTTTTGGCGAAGGGCGTCTGCTCCAGCTTGTACTTCTGCTCCAGCTCGAGGATGCGCCCGCTGAGGTGCCACTTCACCACCAGGCCGGACATCAGCGCCGCGAAGGCGGGCTGGCCCTTCTGCACGGCAAGGCCCCAGGGCGCGTCGTCGATGGTCGGCAGCGGCATCTTCCAGCCCTGCCAGTCGGCCTCGGCGAGGCGCGAGACGATGAAGGAGTCGTCGTAGACGAAGGCGACGCAGCGGTTCTGCTTCAGCGCGGTCAGCGCCTCGGCGGTGCCCTTGAAGGCGACGATCTCGGCGCCGAACTCCTCGGAGGTCTTGCGGTTGTAGAAGGCGCCCTGGATGCCGCAGACCGGCGCGCCCTTCAGGTCCTCCCACTGGGCGAAGCTGCCCTTGGTCAGGATGTTGGTGCCCGAGGAATAGTAGTTGGGGTCGATGATCTCGACCACGCCGCGCCGCTCGGCGGTGTCGGTCATGGTGGCGATCATCAGGTCGATCTTGCCCTGCTCGAGGAACTGCATGCGGTTGGACGACACCACCGGCACCAGCTCCAACTGGACGCCGAGGGTGTCGGCGGCTTCCTGCGCCAGGTCGGGCTCGAGGCCGACGATCTTGCCGCTGCTGTCGAGGAAGCCGTAGGGGGCATAGTCGGCCTTCACGCCGACGATGAGCTTGCCGCGCTTGCGGATATCGTCGATCGCGTCGGCCGCGGCGCTGCCCGTCACCGCCGCCGTGGCCAGCGTGGCGATGCCGGCGGCGAGCGCCAGCGTCTTGATCCACCCGTTCATGGTTCTCCCTTTCGTTCGTGCAATGGCATTTCCGCGGGACTCCCCGCCCGCTGAGTGCTCAACACTAGTGCGGCGGCGGCAGCCTGTCCATGCGCTGCACCGCAACCTGGTTGAACGGCGCCGCGACGGCGCAACCCCGGTCCGACCTGGACCCCGCCTTGACCCTGCCAACCTTGACCCTAGGGGCAATCGGCGGGACAGTCGCCCGCGAAGGCCGCGAGCGGGAATCGGGAGCCATGGGAAAGCGGGACAGGGAGAGCCGGGACAGCATGATTGAGAGGGAGGCCGCGGGGGCGGCAGGCGGCCTGGGGCCGCTGCGCGAGGCGCTGCGGGACCATCTGCGCCGGGACGAGGCCGCCGTGGTGCGCGCGCTGCTGGATGCCGCCAGCCTGCCGCACGACGCCCCCCACACTATCCGGGACCGGATTGCCGAGGAAGCGCGCCGCCTGGTGGCGGCGGTCCGGCGCGAGCGCGTCGGCCTCGGCGGGCTCGACGCCTTCCTGCACGAATTCGAGCTGTCCAGCCGCGAGGGCGTGGTGCTCATGTGCCTCGCCGAGGCGCTGCTGCGGGTGCCCGACGCCCACACCGTCGACAAGCTGATCCAGGACAAGATCGCCGACGCCGACTGGGAGGCCCACCTGGGCCAGTCGGATTCGCTCTTCGTGAACGCCTCGACCTGGGCGCTGATGCTCACCGGCCGGGTGGTGAAGCTGCGCCGCGACGAGGAGCGCGACCTCGCCGGCACCCTGCGCGCCATGGTGCGCAAGTCGGGCGAGCCGGTGATCCGCAGCGCGGTGACCCAGGCCATGCGCATCCTCGGGCGACAGTTCGTCATGGGCCGCAGCATCGGCGAGGCGCTGGAGCGCGCCAAGGCCAACGAGAAGAAGGGCTACCGCTACTCCTACGACATGCTGGGCGAGGCGGCCCACACGGCCGCCGACGCCGAGCGCTACTTCGAGTCCTACCGCAAGGCGATCACCGCCATCGGCAAGGTGGCGGCGGGCAGGGGCGCCATCGAGGCGCCCGGCATCTCGGTGAAGCTCTCGGCGCTGCACCCGCGCTACGTCTTCGCGCAGCGCGCGCGCGTGCTGGAAGAGCTGGTGCCGCAGCTTAAGGCGCTCTGCGTGGAAGCGAAGGCGGCCGGCATCGGCCTCACCGTCGATGCCGAGGAGGTCGACCGCCTCGACCTCTCGCTCGACGTGATTGAAGCGGTTTCTGGAGCCCCGGACCTGGCGGGCTGGAACGGCTTCGGCCTGGCGGTGCAGGCCTACCAGAAGCGCGCGCTGCCGCTGCTCGACTGGCTGGCGGCCATGGCGAAGCGCCACCGGCGCTGCCTCATGGTGCGGCTGGTGAAGGGCGCCTACTGGGACAGCGAGGTGAAGCTGGCGCAGGAGCTCGGGCTCGACGGCTACCCGGTGTTCACCCGCAAGGCGGCGACCGACCTCTCCTACCTCGCCTGCGTGAAGCGGCTCCTGGCCGATCCCGAGGCCTTCTATCCGCAGTTCGCCACCCACAACGCCCACTCGGTCGCCTGGATCCTCGAGGCGGCGGGCGACAGGAAGGACTTCGAGTTCCAGCGCCTGCACGGCATGGGCGAGGCGCTCTACCAGCAGATCGTCGGGCCGGACAAGTTGGGCCTGCCGTGCCGCATCTACGCGCCGGTCGGCAGTCACGAGGACCTGCTCGCCTACCTGGTGCGCCGCCTCTTGGAGAACGGCGCCAACTCCTCCTTCGTGAACCGCATCCAGGACGAGAAGCTGCCGATCGACGAGATCATCGCCGACCCGGCGGCAAAGCTGAGGAGCGTCGCCCGCATCCCGCATCCGGGCATCCCCCTGCCGGCCGACCTCTTCCAGCCGGAGCGCAAGAGCTCGACGGGCGTCGACCTCAACGACCCGCGCAGCCTCGCCGCCCTGCAGCGGGCCATCGACGCCGCCCGCGCCGAGCCCTGGGAGGCCGGGCCGCTGGTCGGTGGCGCCCCCTTGAAGGGCGCCTGGCGCGACGTCACCAACCCGGCCGACCGCCGCGAGCGGGTCGGGCGCATCGCCTGGGCGAGCCCGGCGCAGGCAGAGGAGGCGCTGGCCCGCGCGGCGCGCGCCGCGCGCGGCTGGAACGCGACGCCGGCAGCCGAGCGCGCCGCCTGCCTGGAGCGCGCCGCCGACCTCATGACCGGGCAGATGCCGCGGCTCATCGCCTTCTGCCAGCGCGAGGCCGGCAAGGCGCTGCCGGATGGGGTGGCGGAGGTGCGCGAGGCGGTCGACTTCCTGCGCTACTACGCGGCGCGCGCGAAGGCGGACTTCGGCGCGCCGACGCCCCTGCCGGGGCCGACGGGAGAGCGCAACGAGATCTCGCTGCACGGGCGAGGCGTCTTCCTCTGCATCTCGCCGTGGAACTTCCCGCTCGCGATCTTCACCGGGCAGGTCGCGGCGGCGCTGGCCGCCGGCAACGCAGTGATCGCCAAGCCGGCCGAGCAGACCGGCCTCATCGCCGCCGAGGCGGTGAAGCTGCTGCACCGCGCCGGCGTGCCCGGCGACGTGCTGCATCTGCTGCCGGGCGACGGGCCGAGCATCGCGGCGCCGCTGGTCAGCGACCGCCGCGTCGCTGGCGTCGCCTTCACGGGCTCCACGGAAACCGCGCGGCTCATCAACCGGGCGCTGGCCGAGCGCGAGGGGCCCATCGTGCCGCTGATCGCCGAGACCGGCGGGCAGAACGCCATGCTGGTTGATTCCACCGCGCTGCCCGAGCAGGTGGTGGAGGACGTGCTGACCTCGTCGTTCCAGAGCGCGGGCCAGCGCTGCTCGGCGCTGCGCGTGCTCTTCGTGCAGCAGGATGTTGCCGACCGCATGCTGAAGATGTTGAAGGGCGCCATGGCCGAGCTGGTGGTCGGCGATCCCGCCTTGCTTTCGACCGACGTCGGCCCGGTGATCGACGAGGACGCGCGCAAGATGCTGGAGGCGCACAAGGCGCGCATGGCGCGCGAGGCCAAGCTGGTCCACGAGGTGCCGCTGCCGAAGGGCTGCGAGCACGGCTGCTTCGTCGCGCCCGCGGCCTACGAGATTTCAGGCATCGACGTGCTGGAGCGCGAGGTCTTCGGGCCGGTGCTCCACGTGGTGCGCTACGCCGCCGACCGCCTCGACCAGGTGCTCGACGCCATCGCCGGCACCGGCTACGGCCTCACGCTCGGCGTGCACAGCCGCATCGACTCGACGGTGGAGCAGGTCTACCGCCGCCTGCCGGTCGGCAACACCTACGTGAACCGCAACATGATCGGCGCCGTGGTCGGCGTGCAGCCCTTCGGCGGCCCG
>Ga0214471_10004815_pt1 | contig 10415 bp, 10 predicted proteins | sample RVTome_5_FD_207665 | JGI IMG/M metagenome (GOLD analysis project Ga0214471, IMG submission 207665) | Soil microbial communities from uranium-contaminated site in the Upper Colorado River Basin, Wyoming, United States - RVT142D155 | ecosystem: Environmental > Terrestrial > Soil > Contaminated >... | reverse complement strand
CCGCCATCCGCACCGCGGCCGCCAGCGCGGCGGCGAGCGAGGTGCTCGCGCGCGACGACGCGCACGTGCTCGCGCTGCTTGGTTGCGGCGTGCAGGCCGAGACCCACCTCGAGGCGATGCTGGCGGTGCGCCCGATCGACCGGGTGCTGGTGTGGGGCCGCTCGCAGAGCAAGGCGCGAACCTTCGCCGAGTGGCACGCGCTCAAGTACGAGCTCCCGATCGAGGTCGCGCCCACCGCGCAGGCGGCGGTCGAGGCCGCCGACCTGATCTGCACCCTCACCCACAGCCCGACCCCGATCCTGCAAGGCGCGTGGCTGCAGCCCGGCAGCCACCTCAATCTGGTCGGCGCGCACACCCCCACCACCCGCGAGGCCGACACCGCGGCGGTGCATCGCGCGCGGGTGTTCGTGGAGGCGCGCGCCGCCGCCTGGAAGGAAGCGGGCGACCTGGTGATCCCCTTGCAGGAGGGCGCGATCGACCAGGGCCACGTGATCGGCGAGATCGGCCAGGTGATCCTGGGCCAGGTCGTGGGCCGGCAAGCGCGGCAGGACGTCACCCTGTACAAGTCGCTCGGCAACAGCGCGCAGGATCTCGCCGCGGCGCGGGAAGTCCTGCAGCAGCTGCGCAAGCCATGAAGACCGCCCTTCTCATCGCCTTGGTGGTGCTGGCCGCCGCCTACGTGCTGGTCCTCGCGCGGGCGGTGCGCCGCGGCCACGAGCGCGGGCCGACGGGCGGCTGGTGGCCGAGCCTGCACCACACCGTGGTCGGCTTCGTCACCAACTTCTTCGACTCGCTGGGGATCGGCAACTTCGCGCCCACCACGGTGTGGTTCCGGGCGGCGAAGCTGGTGCCCGACGAGCGAATCCCCGGCACCATGAACGTCGGCCACACCCTGCCGGTGATGCTGATGGGCCTGCTCTTCATCGACGTCGTCGAGGTCGAGCCCGCCACGCTGGTGAGCATGATCGGCGCCGCGGTCGTCGGCGCGTGGTTCGGGGCGGGGCTGGTGTCGCGCCTGCCGCGCCGCCAGATCCAGATCGGCATGGGCTTGGCGCTGCTCGCCGCCGCGGTGTTCATGGCGGGCTTCCAGTTCGCGGGCAAACCCGCTGGCGCCGACGCGCTGGGCCTCGAGCTGCCCGCCTTGCTGCTGGCCTCCGCCGCCATCGCCGCGCTCGGAGCTTTGATGACGATCGGCGTCGGCCTCTACGCCCCGTGCATGGTGCTGGTCAGACTGCTCGGCATGAACCCCATTGCCGCCTTCCCCATCATGATGGGCGCCTGCGCCTTCCTCATGCCGTTTGCCAGCACCCGCTTCCTGAATCGCAACGCCGCCGCCCTCCGCCCCAGCCTGGGCCTCACCCTAGGCGGCCTCCCCGGCGTCCTGCTCGCCGTGCTGGTCGTCAAGTCCCTGCCCCTCGACGCCCTACGCTGGCTGGTGGTGGCGGTGGTGTTGATCACCGCGGTTTCGATGTTGCGGTCGGCCTCGCGACAGGCGGCCTGACCCTTAACGCAAAAAGTAGCCGCGGTTCGTCACTTGCGGCGGGATCGTCGGTCGCCAATCGGTAGGTTTCTAGGGATTGGATTGGAGCTCTCGGCAACATTGACCCTGCCCGGCGCACCCATCAACGACGAACGAGCGTCTGAGATTGCACCATTAGCAATGGCCCTAAAACGGGGTCCACGTCAGTGGTATTGATCACCGCGGTTTCGATGTTGCGGGCGGCGCGCCAACCGCGACCGGCGCAGACTCAACGACCCCCGGTCTCCAAACGCTGCGCTGTTAGTGGTCTTGATCGTTGGGAGACACCAAGACCGGTCGAGTCGACAAGCGCGCGACGATGCTCCCTCGGAATGCACTCGCCGCGACAGTCAGCGGACTCGCGAGGTAGAGCTTTCCCGGCCCTGAGCGACCCTGGAAGTTGCGGTTGATGGCACTGACTGTTACCTGTTCGGAGTATTCCGAAACTCCCGGTCCACACCCAATGCAGGCACCACAACCGGGGTCAATCAGGGTGACGCCGGCCTTTTCGAACAGCTCGATCCAGCCTTCGCGCTTGGCGACTTCCTTGGTGTGGACCGAGCCGAACTGGATGTAGAAGCGGACGCCTTCGGCGACCTTCAGGCCGGCGTCGACGGCTTCTTTGCAGACCTGGGCGTAGTAGCGGAAGTCGTCGACCTTGCCGGCGGTGCAGGAGCCGCCGTAGGCGATGTCGATGGGGACTTCGCCGAGTTCGCTGATGGGGATGCCGTAGGTGGGGTCGCCGGGGGTCGCGACCATCGGCACGATCTGGGCGAGATCGATGACGTGCGTGCCGCCGTCGTAGACCGCGCCGGGGTCGGGCGCGACGCATTTGGCCCGCAGGCTCTCGGGGCTCTCGCCGGGGCGGCGCTGCGCAAGCCACTGTACGGTGGTCTCGTCGGCTTCGCAGATGCCGGTTTTGGCCGTGCACTCGGTGGCCATGTTGCACAGGGTGGCGCGCTCGTCCATCGACAGGCTGGCGAGGCCGGGGCCGCCGAACTCTATGCTGCGGTCGAGCGTCTGCTCGTGCTTGGCGTGATGCAGCAGGATGTACAGCATCACGTCCTTGGCGGTGCAGCCGGGGTCGAGCTCGCCGTGCAGCTCGAAACGGATCGACTCGGGCACCTTGACGAAGGTGTAGCCGGCGTGGATCAGAGCTGCGTACTCGGTCGCCCCCACCCCGTAGGTGAGCGCGTTGTTGCCCCCGCCCATGCAGGTGTGGCTGTCGGTCGCCTGGATGAAGTCGCCGGGGTCGACGAACTCCTCGCGCGCCACCTGGTGGCAGATGCCGGGGCTGATGCCATCGACCGCCGAGTAGTCCCGCACCCCGGTGTGGCGCTGGAACTCCTTCTGCAGGTCGCGCAAAGTCTGGATCTTGGCGGCGAACGGCGCCATCTTGGCCACCCCGTCGGCGTAGAGCAGGTGATCCTCGAAGACCGCGAGCTTCTCGGGGTTCTGCACCTTGTAGTCGGCGCCGAACTCCTGCGCCAAAAAGGTGTGCACCTGCGCGGTGGTGAACTCGTGGCTGTAGCCGCCGTCGACCCGCGCCAGCACCGCATCGCCGGGGGCGACGAAGGCGGCCGCGGTTTCCCCTCCCTCCCCACTGCCCGACGCTTCCGCGTCGGCGCGCACCAGCTTGCCGGCGATGATCTTCTCGAACATCGTCATGGGCCGCGGTTCGCGGCACGGCGCGGGCACCGCCACCTTGCCGGCCTCGAGCTTCTTGGCGAAGGCGAACAGTCCCCCGCTCTCCAGGATCAACCTGGTGACCGGGTCGAGGGCGGCGGTGAACTCGGCCAGCGCGAGCGTTTCGCCCGCCTGCAGCCGCGCGAGCTGCGCGTGGTCGCCCATCACCTGGCCCAGGTTGATGTTGTTGCGCTCGTGGATCGGCGCGAAGCTGGCGGCGATCACCAGGCGGATGCCGCACCAGCGCTCGGCCTGCGGCGCGGTCTCGCGGCTGCTGCCGGTGCCCTTGCGGTGGCCGCTCACGATGCACTCGAAGTTGCCGTCGAGCAGCGCGCGCTCTTCGAACACGCGGCTGCCGTCCAGCATCAGGCCGGCATAGGCGTTGAGCGCGATGTCCTGGGGCCGGTGGTTAAAGCACACCCACGCCGGCGTCATCACGTCGGTGTTGATGTCGTCCAGCAGCTCGTCGACCGTCAGGTCGGCCATGCGCAAGTCGAGCCCGTGGTAGAGCTGCTTGCGGATCAGCTCCAGGTCCTTGGTGAGGAACAGGACGCGCTTGCCCGGCGTGAGCCGGATCTGCGACGGAGGCCAGGTTTCGGTCATGAACGCCTTGCGGGAAAAGGACGAACCGCCGGACCCTTTCCAGGCCTCGGCGGGACCGAATTCTAGCGCGCGCGCCGCCCGCTCCCCAATTGCGGCGCCAGCGCCCCTAATCGGGGCAATGGACGATTTCGAGCGGGTTGCCCGAGGGGTCGGCGAAGAACACCGCGTAGTAGCCCGCGCTGTACTCCGGCATGGCCTTGGGGCCCGAGATCTCGCGCGCGCCGGCCGGGCCGAGCAGGGCGGCGAGGCGGTCGACCTCGGCGCGGCTCGCCACCTGGAAGGCGATCCGGTTGCCGTTGGGCACGTGAGCGGGGTCTTCGGTCCAGCCGAACCACGGCTGCAAGGGCTTGGCGAGTCCGGGGCACGAGAGCGTGTCGAAGTTCTTGCCGCGGTTGAGGACCGAAAGCCCCAATTCGGGCAGGAACGCCAGGTAGAAGGCCCTGGCGACCGCGCGGTCCTGCACGCGCAGATCGACGTGTCCGAAGGGATTGTGCGCCATTTCGCCAGGGTAGCGGCGCCAGATTTCGCGTTGCGCGGCGGCTTGCGGCCATAAAGGAACGGCGGCGCCGTCAGCCGGCCGTCACGCACCAGCCTTAGGCTCGCAGGCCCCCCTGCAGCCAAGATGAGAGTCCCCGCAATGTCCACCCGCATGAAGCGCAGCCTGCTCGGCGGCACGCTGGTCTGGGCGGCGATCCTGTTCACGGTCGTCGTCCTGATCGAAGGCGTGCACTAGCTGGCCGTCAGTCGAGCGAGGTCTGCAACTCCGGGTCGCAGGGGAACACCACCTGCACCCGGATCCAGCCCTTGTCGAGCTCGAAAGCGATCCGCAGGCCCATCACGCGGGCGATCGCTTCGCACAGCGCCAGGCCCAGACCGAAATGCGCGCTGCCGGTGCGCGAGGACTCGCTGCGCCAGAAGGGCTCGGGCAGCTGCGCCAGTTCTTCTTGGCGCAGTTCCGAGGCCTCGTTCTCCAGCGACCAGGTGACGGCCTCGGCCGACACTTCGACCAAGGAGCGCACCGGACCGCCCTCGGCCGCGTGGTGGACGGCATTCTCGACCAGGTTGCGGACCAGGATCGCGAGCAATTGGCGGTCGGCGGTCAGGTCGACGCGCGCGCCTTCGTCGACGAAGCGCAGGCGGCGCTCCTTGGCGACCGTGCCGGTCGACTCCCAGGCCTCGCGGATGCACGCGCGCAAGTCGCATGGCCGGTGCGACAGCTGGGCGTTGCCGCTCTCGAGTTTGGAGAGCCGCAGGATGGCGTCGACCAGCCGCTGTAGGTGCAGCGCCGATTCGCGCGCGGTCTTGACCGCCTCGGCGGCGAGCTTGGGGTCGTCGGGCCAGCGATCGGCGACTTCGGCGGCGCTGCGGATCTCCGCGATCGGGGTGCGCAGCTCGTGGGCGATGTTGGCGGTCATCCGCCGCTCGCGGCCGAAGGCGCTCTCGAGCCGCTCGAGCAGTTTGTTGAGCCGGTCGGAAACCGCCTGCAGCTCGTGCGGCTGCTCCTCGACCGGCAAGCGCACGTGCAATTGGTTGGCGCCGATCTCACCGAGCCGCTGCTCCAGGCGCGCCAAGGGCCGCAGTCCGCGGCGGACGCCGCCGGCGGCCACCAGCGAGGCGACGCTGATCAAGAGCGCGGTGACCAGCAGCTGCTGCAGGAGCGAAGCGCGCATCGACGCCAGCAATTGCTCGCTGGAGACCGCCACCACCACGTGCAGGAATTCGGAAGGCTCGGGCGCGCGGACGTCGATGCCCTCGTCGTTCTCGTATTCCTCGTGCAGCGGCACCAGCATCGCCACCGAGCGCCCGGAACGGCCGTCGGGGAGCCGCGCGTTGCACATGCGCACCTCTCCGGCGGACCCAAGTTCGCAATGGAGGTCGCGCTCGCCCAGGAGCGGCGAGCGCTGCAGCACTTCGCGGTCCTTGAGCCACACCTCGAAGTAGATCGGCTCCTCGGTCTCTTGGTACTCGGCGAGCAGGTGCTCGGGGAAGTCGAGTTCGACGCCGTCTTCTTCGAGCGTCATGTGGGTGGCGAGCAGTTCGGCGCGCGCGATCAGCGCGGCGTCGAACTCGCCGTAGACCGCGCCGCGGAACAGCAGGTAGACCGCCCCGCTGAACACCAGGAAGGCCACTCCCACCAGCAAGCTGATGCGGGCGGTGAGGTCCGCGCGGATCGAGCGCATGCCGCGGTTCAGGCGCGCGGCGCCTCGAGCACGTAGCCGAGGCCGCGGTGCGTGCGCAGCAGGTCGCGGGCGCCGGCTTCGCTCAACTTGTTGCGCAGCCGGCTGATCGCCGCGGGCACGGCGTTGCTCATCGGGAAGTTGTGCTCGTCGTAGAGCCGGTCTTCGAGCTCTTCGCGGCTGACGATGCTGCCCTGGCGCCGCGCCAGGCACGCGAGCACCGAGTACTCGCGCGCGGTCAGTTCGAGCCGCGCGCCCTGGCAGTGCGCGGTGCGGCTGGCGGAATCGACGGTCAGCGGGCCGATCTCCATGGCGTCGCTCGACAGCGCGCCGCCGCGGCGGCCCAGCGCGTCGACGCGCGCCAGCAGTTCGTCGAAGGCGAAGGGCTTGGGCAAGTAGTCATCGGCGCCCATCCGCAGGCCGGCGACGCGGTCGGGGACCTCGGTGCGCGCGGTGAGCACCAGCACCTTGGCGGTGCAGCGCTCCTCGCGCAGGGTCTTGAGCACCGTCCAGCCGTCGACGCGCGGCAGCATGAGGTCGAGCAGGATCAGCTCGTAGGGGTTGGCGCGCGCGTAGGCGAGGCCTTGATGGCCGTCGGCCGCGCGATCGACCGCGTGGCCGGCCTTGCGCAGTCCGCTCTGCAGGGACGAGGCCAGCCGTTCCGAATCTTCGACGACCAGGATTCTCATGGTTCCGCCCGGGGGCTTCTCGATTCTAAGGCACGGCCCATTACGCGGTTGTGACGGCGGAACCGGTCCGGGCCCGGGCAGGAAATCGGCCAGGGGCGGGGGCATAATCACGGGCGTCCGGACGCCCTCACGCCGGTCGGAAACCGTGTCGGAAAGCTCGCCCCCCATCCAATCCGACGCCCCCGGCGGCGTCTTCCACTGGCGCGGCAAGGTGCCCTTGCTGGTCCTCGGCCCGCTCACCATCGCGGCGGCGACCTCGCCGATGCACGCGGCGGAAGACACGCTCGGCAAGATCGGCTTCGATCTCGCCGGCCTGCTGCTCATCGGGCTCGCGATCTTCTGGCGCACCTGGGCCACGCTGCACGTCGGCGGGCGCAAGACCCGGCACCTGGTCACCTCGGGCCCTTACTCGCTGTCGCGCCACCCGCTGTACTTCGGCAGCCTGCTCACCGGACTGGCGCTCGCGACCTACTTGCAGAGCGCCACCTTGTTCGTGGCGGTGCCGCTGGTCGGGCTGCTGATCTACGTGCCGGTGATCCGCGAAGAAGAACGCGCGCTGGGAGCGCTGCACCCCGAAGAGCTCGCCGAGTTCCGCCAGCGCGTGCCGCGCAAGATCCTGCCCGGCCGCATGCCCAAGTTCGAGCGGCAGACGCTCGAGGTCAGCACGCACGCGCTGGGCATCCACGTGCGGCGCTCGCTGGTGGCGCTGGCGATGATCCCGGCGGCGGAGGTGGTTTCGCACCTGCGCACCACGGGGGTCATCCCGGTGTGGTTTGGCCTTCCCTAGGCGCGTTCGATCAGCATCGCGATGCCCTGGCCGCCGCCGATGCAGGCGCTGGCCACGCCGTAGCGCTTCTTCGCGCGCTCGAGCTGGTGGTACAGCGTGAGCAAGAGGCGCGTTCCGGTGGCGCCGAGCGGGTGGCCGATCGCCACCGCGCCGCCGTTGACGTTGCACTTGTCGCGATCGAGCTCCAAGGCCTTTTCCACGGCGAGGTACTGCGCGGAGAAGGCTTCGTTGATCTCGAAGTAGTCGACGTCGTCCTTGGCCACGCCGCCGCGCTCGAGCGCCTGCTTGATGCTCGGCACCGGGCCGATGCCCATGCGGCTCGGATCGACGCCGCTGATCCCCCACGAACGGATGTGCGCGCGCACGGTCCAGCCTTCGGTCTTGGCGCGCTCTTCGGTGGTCACGATCAGCGCGGCGCCGCCGTCGACGATGCCGCTGGCGTTGCCGGCGGTCACGGTGCCTTCTTTGCCGAAGGCCGCGCGCAGTCCGCCGAGCGCCTCGAGGCTGGTGTCGGGCTTGATGTGGTCGTCGATCGCCACTTCGACCTCCTTCCGGCCGCGCTTGACGATCACCGGCACGATCTCCTCGGCGAACAAGCCGTTCTGCACCGCGGCGGTGCCGAGCTGGTGGCTGCGGAAGGCGTACTCGTCCTGCGCTTCGCGGGTGATGCCGTAGTCGGTCGCCAGGTTCTCGGCGGTCTGCGCCATGAAGAAACCGCAGAAGGGATCGAGCAAGGATTCGAACAGGTAGTCCTCGATCTTGGGCGCCCCGCCCAGGCGGAAGCCCTCGCGCGCGCCGCGGATCAGGTGCGGGGCTTGCGACATGTTCTCCATGCCGCCGGCGACGCAGACTTCAGCCTCGCCGGCGAGGATCGCGTGGCAGGCCGAAACCACCGACTGGATCCCCGAACCGCACAGGCGGTTGACGGTCAGCGCGGGGATCTCCTGCGCGAGCCCCGCCTTGAGCGCGGCGTGGCGGGCGCCGTAGATGGCGCCGGCCTCGGTCTGCAGCGCGTTGCCCATGAACACCTGGTCGACGCGCTCCTTCGGCACTCCGGAGCGCGCGAGCGCGGCTTCGATGGCGTGGGCGCCGAGCTGGTTGGCGCCGAGGTCCTTGAAGAGGCCGTAGCCCGGGGTGCCGACGTATTCGGTCATGGCGGTGCGGGCGCCGCCGACGAGGACGAGATTCATGTGCATTGGGTCTCCATGGCCGTCTCAAGACCGCCGAGCCGCACAGTCTAGGATGGTGGAGCTGGCCATGAAACTTCGGTTCCTCTCCGTCCTGGTGGCGTTGGCCGCGTCCGCGGTCGCGCCGGTTTCCGCGCAGGTGGTGCTGCGCGAGGATTTCGGTCCCGCCGACCGCGGCTGGTTCGGCGCCGCCGTGGCGGCCGCCGGCGACGTCGACGACGACGGCCATCCCGATCTGGTGGTCGGCGCGTACTTCGAGGACTCGGGACTCGGACCGGCGCAAGGAGCGGCCTACGTGATCTCCGGCGCGGACGGCCGGGTGCTGCACCGAATCGCCGGATCGTTCGTCAACGGCCGCTTCGGCACCGCGGTCGCGGGAATCGGAGACGCCGACGGCGACGGCCACGACGACTTCGCCGTCAGCGCGACGCTCGAGCCCGACGGTTTCGGCGGCCTGCAAGGCGTGGTGCGCGCGTACTCGGGGGCCAGCGGCGCGCTGCTCGCGCAAGTGGCGCGCGCGTCCGCGGAGAACTTCGGCCTGACCCAGGCGGCTGCGGGCGATCTCGACGGCGACGGGCTCGGCGACCTGCTGGTGGGAGCGCCGACGGCGAACTTCGGCGGCGGCGCCGAGGGCGCGGTGTTCGCGTACTCGGGACGCGCCGGCCGCTTGCTGCACCAGAAGGCCGGCGCGACCGCGGGGAGGGTTTCGGCGAGGGCCTCGCCGGGGCCGGCGACGTCGACGCCGACGCCGACGGCTCGGACGACTTCGCCGTCGGCGCACCGCGGCACGGCGCTCCGCAAGTCGGGCGCGTGCAGGTGTACTCGGGGGCGACCGGCGGGCTGCTGCACGAATTCCTCGGCCTCGACGGCTCCAAGTTCGGCACTTCGGTCGCGGCCGCCGGCGACCTCGACCGCGACGGCTACGCCGACGTGGTGATCGGCGCCCCCGACTTCCCGACCGCGCTCTTTGACACCGGCGCGGTCTTCGTGCAGTCCGGGCGGACCGGCGCCAACCTGCTCGGCATGCGCGGCGACACCGACGACCGGCTCGGCGTGGCGGTGGCCTCGGTGGCCGACTTCGACGGCGACGGCGTGCGCGAGATCCTGGCGGCGAGCCCGTCGGGCTTCACCAACGGCCAGCGCACCGGCTCGGTGTGGGCGATCTCGGGAGCGACCAACACGCCGCTGTTCCGCCATCCGGGCCCCGTGCTCGCGCAATTCGGCCTGGTGCTCCCCCGGCTCGGCGACGTGAACCACGACGGCTTTGCCGACTGGGCGGTCGGAGCTCCGCAGGACGGCCGGCAGCGTCCCGACGGCGGTTCGGTGACCGTGATGAGCGGTGGCCAGCGGCCGGCCTTGGTGCTCGACCCACTGCAGTTCGGCGCCAGCGGCTTCCTCACCGCCGCGGGCTCGGGCGGCACCACCTTCGGCCGGTACCACTGGCTCGGCGCACGCCGCAGCGGCCGCACACCGGTCCCGGGCTGCGCCGAAATGGTGCTCGGCCTTGCGGCTCCCCACCGCGTCGGCACCGGCACTTTCTTCTTGGACGGCACTTTCAGTCTCACGGTTTTCGTGCCGCCCGCGCTGCGCGGCCGCCGTTACGAGTTTCAGGTCGTGGAGCCTGGGGTTTGTCGCGTGAGCAACAAGCGGAGTGCGATCATCCAGTAAGCGGAAGCTGGCCCCTCTGGATGGGTGGTGGTTGCGGAAATGCGCGTAACGAGTGCCGTGGAACGCGTCGTCCAGAACGTGACCGCGCTCCAGGTAGCC
>Ga0214471_10004814_pt1 | contig 10417 bp, 10 predicted proteins | sample RVTome_5_FD_207665 | JGI IMG/M metagenome (GOLD analysis project Ga0214471, IMG submission 207665) | Soil microbial communities from uranium-contaminated site in the Upper Colorado River Basin, Wyoming, United States - RVT142D155 | ecosystem: Environmental > Terrestrial > Soil > Contaminated >... | reverse complement strand
CTGGAACGAGGCAAAGATTCACATCCTCACGCATTCGCTGCACTACGGCGGCGGGGTTTTCGAAGGGATTCGCGCCTACGAAACCAAGCGCGGCCCTGCGATCTTCCGGCTTACCGAGCACATCGAGCGCCTGTTTCGCTCCGCAAAGATCTTCATGATCGAGATCCCGTTCTCCGAAGAGCAGCTCGTCGAGGCGTGCAAAGAGACCGTCCGCGCCTCGGGCTTGCCATCCTGCTACGTCCGTCCGATCGTCTACATGGGCTACGGCGAGATGGGTCTCAACCCCCTGCTCGCGCCGATCAACGTCGCGGTCGTGGTGTGGCCGTGGGGCGCCTACCTCGGCGACGAAGGCCTCGCCAAGGGCGTGCGGATGATGATCTCGTCGTGGCGGCGCCACGATCCCAATATCATGCCGCCCGCCGCCAAGAGCACCGGCGGCTACGTCAACTCGCAACTCGCCAAGATGGCGGCGATCAAGGCCGGCTACGACGAGGCGATCATGCTCAACTCGCAGGGGCTGGTCGCCGAGGCGACCGGCGAGAACATCTTCATCGTCGTCGACGGCGAACTGGTCACGCCGCCGCTGTCGGCCGGCGCCCTGTCGGGCATCACGCGCGATGCCGTCATGACGATCGCCCGCGACTTGGGGATCACCGTTCGCGAATCCGAGATGGCCCGCACCGACCTGTATCTGGCCGAAGAGATGTTCGTCTCGGGCACCGCCGCCGAAGTCTGCCCCGTTCGCGAGGTCGACGACCGCGTCATCGGAGACGGCCGGCCCGGCCCGATTACCAAGAAGTTGCAGGAGACCTTTTACGCCGCCGTCAAGGGCGAGGTCGAGCAGTACCAGTCGTGGCTCGAGCACGTGAACTGATCCGGTGCCTTCCCCACTGATTCTCTACGACACGACGCTGCGGGACGGCGCGCAACGCGAGGGCATTTCGCTAACGGTCGAGGACAAGCTCAAGATCGCGTCCTGGATCGACCGGCTCGGCGTCGCGTATATCGAAGGCGGCTGGCCGGGTTCGAACCCGAAGGACATGGAGTTCTTCCAGCGCGCCGCCGAGATCGGGATGCGCAGCGCGAAGCTGTCGTGCTTCGGCGCGACCCGCCGGGCCGGCGGCCGGGCCGACGCCGACCAGAACCTGCGTGACATGGTCGCGACCGAAGCGCCCGTCGCGTGTATCGTCGGCAAAGCCAGCCGCGCGCAAGTCGAGCTGGCTCTCGGAGCCACCACCGACGAGAACCGCGCGATGATCGCCGACACGGTCGCGTTCCTCAAAGGCGAAGGGATGGAGGTCTTCTTCGACGCGGAGCACTTTTTCGACGGCTACAAGCAGGACGCGGCCGTTGCGCTCGACGCGCTGAAAGCAGCGATCGGCGCGGGCGCCACCACGGTCGTGTTGTGCGACACCAACGGCGGGGCGATGCCCGGCGAGGTTCGCGACGTCGTTGCGGCCGTGATCGAGCTCGTCGGCGGCTCGACGATCGTCGGCGTGCATTTCCACAACGACACCGATTGCGCGGTCGCGAACTCGATCGCCTCGATCGAGCTCGGCGCCACGCACGTGCAGGGGACGGTGAACGGCATCGGCGAGCGCTGCGGAAACGCCAACCTGCTCAGCATCATCGCCAACTGCGCGCTCAAGCTGAACCTTCGGCCCGTCTCCGGCGAGCAGTTGTTGCAACTGACGGCGGCAAGTCATGCCGTCGCCGAAATCTGCAACGTCAGCCCCGACCCGCATCAGCCGTACGTCGGCGCGAGCGCGTTTGCGACGAAAGCCGGTCTGCACACCAGCGGGCTGTCGAAGATGGCGGGCGCCTACGAACACGTCGATCCCGGTTTGGTCGGCAACGCCCGCCGCCTGCTCGTCAGCGAACTCGCCGGCCGCTCGACGATCGTGATGAAGGGCCGCGAACTGGGGATCGATCTGGAAACCGATCCCGCCACGGCCGTTGCGGTCCTGAATGCCGTGAAGGATCTGGAGCATGTCGGCTACACCTTCGAGGCCGCGGACGCCTCGCTGGAGCTGCTGATCCGGCGCACGACCGGCGACGAGCGCGAGTTCTTCCGGCTGGAATCGTTCCGCGTGTTGATGGAAAAGCGCGCGACCGGCGACGTGGGCACCGAAGCGACCGTGAAGATCTGGTGCCGCGGCGAGCGCCACATCGCCACCGCGGAGGGCAACGGTCCGGTGAATGCGCTCGACGGGGCGCTCCGGCTGGCGCTGACGAAGTTCTATCCGGCGCTCGCCCAGATCGAGCTGACGGACTACAAGGTCCGCATTCTCGACTCGCATCAGCACACCGCCGCGACGACCCGCGTGCTGCTGGAGTCGACCGACGGACGAAAAGAATGGTCCACGATCGGCGTGTCGCCCAACATCATCGAAGCCTCGTGGCAGGCGCTGTGCGATTCGATTGCCTACGGCCTCGTCCACGATGAGACCGGCAATGAGACTGGGGATGAGATGGGGGAGCGCGAGTGAAGATTTGCCGGGTGTCCTACGGCGGGGGCATCTCCTTCGGCGTTATCGAATCGGGTGACGTGGCGGAGCTGGACGGACCGCCGATCGGCGAGCTCCGCTTCAGCGGCAAGCGCGCGCCGCTGTCGGACTGCCGACTGCTGGCGCCGGTGCTGCCCTCGAAGATCGTCGCGATCGGCGTCAACTACCGCGACCACGCCCAGGAGATGGGCCACACCCTGCCGGCCGAGCCGCTCATGTTCCTGAAGCCGGCGACGGCGGTCATCGGTCCCGGCGACGCGATTCAAAAGCCGGCCGTGACGCAGCGACTCGACTACGAGGGGGAATTGGTCGTCGTTGTGGGCGGCTTGGTCCGCAAAGCCGATCGCGCCGCGGCCGCCGAGGCGATCCTCGGCTACACGATCGGCAACGACGTCACCGCTCGCGACTTGCAGGCCTCCGACGGGCAGTGGACGCGCGCGAAGGGCTTCGACTCGTTCGCGCCGATCGGTCCGTGGATCGAGACCGACCTCGATGTCGCCTCGGTCGCGATCGAGACGCGCCTCAACGGCGAGATCCGCCAGTCGTCCAACACCAAGAACCTGATCTTCGACCCGGTCGGGCTGGTGTCCTCCGTGAGCAACGTCATGACGCTGCTCCCCGGCGACTGCATCTTTACCGGCACGCCGGCCGGCGTCGGACCGATGGAGCCCGGCGATCGGGTCGAGGTCGAGATCGAAGGGATCGGCGTGCTTTCGAACACGGTGGCGGCCGGATGACCTCGCCCATCGAGCGTGTTCGCACTCGTTTCGCGCCGGCGCCGTCCGGATCGCTTCACGTCGGCAACGGCCGGACCGCGCTGTTCGCATGGCTGTTCGCGCGTCAGCACGAAGGCGTCTTCGTCCTTCGGATCGAGGACACCGACGCGTCGCGCGCGACCGAAGAGCATATGCACGGTGTCATGGATGTGCTCCGGTGGCTCGGCCTGGACTGGGACGAAGGACCCGACGTCGGCGGCCCCTACGGTCCCTACCGGCAATCCGAGCGCTACGAGCGGTATCGCGAACGCGCCGACGCGATGGTCGCGTCCGGCGCCGCCTACCCGTGCTACTGCTCGCCCGAGGAGCTCGACGAGCGTCGTAAGGCGGCGCTCAAGGCGGGCAAGACGCCCGGCTACGACCGCCGGTGCTTGGATCTGACTCAGGCGCAGCGCGCGGTGTTTGAAGCCGAGGGTCGCGCGCCGGCCGTCCGCTTCCTCGTGCCCGAGGGCGAGACGGTCTTCGAAGACCTGGTGCGCGGCGAGAGCCGCTTCGACCACGCGACGATCTCGGATTTCATCGTGTTGCGCGCCGACCGGTCGCCGACGTACCTGCTCGCGGCCGCGAACGACGACATGGAGATGAAGATGACCCACGTCGTGCGCGGCGAAGACCTGATCACCGCCACTCCCCGGCAGATGATGTTGCTGGCCGCGATGGGCGCGACCGACGTGCCGCGATACGCGCATCTTCCGTTGATCGTCGGCGCGGACCGGCAGCCGCTGTCGAAGCGGCACGGCGTGACCGCGATCGAGCATTACCGCGACAACGGCTTCCTGCCCGAGGCGTTGACCAACTATCTCGCGCTGCTGGGCTGGTCCTACGGCGACGGCGTCACCGAAAAGTTCTCGCGCGACGATCTGGTCAAGCATTTCGCGCTCGAAAACGTGTCGCGAAACCCGGCGGCCTTCGACATTCCCAAACTGACCGCGATCAACGGCGACTACATTCGCGAGATGCGGCCCGATGAGTTCGCGCGGCGCCTGCTGCCGTCCCTCGAGCGCGACGGCCTGACTCCCGACCCCGCGACGCTCGCCGAGATCGTGCCCCTGATCCAAGAGCGGATGCAGCTTCTCACGGAGGCGGCCCCGATGATCCGGTTCTTCTTCACCGACGACATCGAGCCCGACGAGCAGGCGGCCGCATGGCTCGTCCCCGAATACGCTCCTGCCCTGGAGCGGTACGCGGTCGTCCTGGAGGCGCTTCCGGTGTGGGAGACCGAGGCGATCAAAGCCGCGATGTTCGAGGTCCAGGAGGGGCTCGGATTGAAGAAGAAGGCGGCGTTCATGCCGGTTCGCTCGGCCGTGACCGGCGCGAAGATTTCCCCGCCGCTGTTCGAGTCGCTCGCGGTTCTGGGTCGCGAACGCTCGCTCGCGCGCATTAGAGCGGGGCTCGAACGAGCCCGAGCCGGATCGTGATCCCACGTCGATTCGGTTGCCCCGCCGCACCCGCCCCGATAGCATCGGGGGGTTTCCTTGGGGCGTAGCGTAACCCGGCAGCGCGCCTGATTCTGGTTCAGGTAGTCCTGGTTCGAATCCAGGCGCCCCAGCTCGGATTCATCCGAGGAAAGGGCCCCTTCGTCCAGTGGCCTAGGACAGCGGCCTCTCACGCCGCAAACACGGGTTCGAATCCCGTAGGGGTCACCACCCGAAAAGCCCCCGCCTCTGGCGGGGGCTTTCCGCTTCCGGGTCGGCCGCAACAGCCGGTTTGCGGCCGCCGGCGGGCGAGGGAACCGGCACGCGGAAGGCGAAGAGACACGAAGACGGCGCCTGGAGGGGACGCCGGCTCCGCAGCAGGTCGCGGAGACCCGCATCACGTTCGAGGGAGAGACTCATGCGCATGCGCTTCGCAGTGGCCGGTCTGGCGGTCGTCGCCGTGCTCGGCGGCGGATCCGCGTTCGCCCAGCATCGACCGAATTATCAGCCGTCTCAGCACTGCGACGGGACCACGCCCGGCGACCCGTTCTCGACCGGCGGCAACAAGGTTCCGTTCAAGACCAAGATCAACACGGCCGACCCGGGCGTGTGCTTCAACCTCATGAACGGCGGGTTCAAGGGTGCCGCCGTCGTGGACTTCCAGGACTCATCGGTCGTGATCGACGGAGACTCGACCAACCACAACACCGTTCGCTGCTTCGACGGCTACGTCGGCGTCCGGATGGCCGGCAGCAGCGGCCCGACGTTGCTCATGAGCCAGGGTGACGACTACGACCCGAGCGCATCGGCGCGCGACGGCGGCAACAACGGACACGCGGCCGGCAGCCCGAACGATCCGTTCGACCCGACGACCGAGTACCCCGAAGTCCAGAACTGCTTCATCGGCGCATAGGGGAAATCGCCTCGACCGCCGCGACGCGACGGGAGTAATCTGCCCGTCGTGATCATCCGGCCGATGGTGGAAGACGACCGCGACGCCTTCGTCGTGCTCCTCCGGCAGTCCTTCAACCAGTCGCCGCCGTACGTCGCGCGGATGCGCGAGGCGCCGATCGATCGGTACCGCGTCGCCGAGATCGACGGAGCGCTCGTCGCCTGCGCCGGCAGCCTGCCCGTCGGACATTATTTCGGCGGAGTCGCGGTCGGGTGCGCCGGCGTCTCCGGCGTCGTGGTCGCGCCGCACGTTCGCGGCGGCCGGATCGCCGAAGCGATCGTCGAATCGATCCTGCGCGAGCAGCGACCGTCGGCGCCGTTGTCGTCGCTGTATCCGGCGACGGTTCCGATCTACCGGCGCCTGGGCTACGAATTCGGCGCGATCCGGTGCACGTACCGCGTTCCGATGCACCGGCTCACTCGCTTCGATGATCCGCTCCCCGTCGAGCCGTGGAACGACGATGCGCTCGACGAGGTCGTGGACGCGCACTGCGCATGGGCCGCCGAGCAGCACGGAGTCATGGAGCGATCGACGGCGTACTGGGAACGGCTTTGCAACCAATTCGGGGACGACCCCGTCTATCGCGTGCTGGTGCGCGAAGACGGACGCGTGACCGGGTCGCTGATCTACCATCAGGAGAACGGCTTCCACATGGACCTGGTGTCTCACGACTTCTTCTGGCGGACCCCGGCGGCCGCTCGCTCGCTCATCACCTTTGTCGCGAGGCACCATTCGCTGGGCCGGGATTTCGTCTGGTCGGGACCGTCCACCGATCCGCTGCTGTTTCACAGCGCCGAGTACAAGATCCGCGAAAAGGAGCGATGGCACCTGATGCTGCGTCTGCTCGACGTGCCGGCAGCCATCGCGGCTCGCGGCTATGCCGCCGCCATCGACGCGGCCGTCACCGTCGAGGTTCGCGACGAGCTGTTCCCAGAGAACGCCGGGCCGTGGCGCATCGCCGTCACCGGCGGAAAGGCGGAAGTCGAGCCCGCGCAGCAAGCGGAGATCGCCGTCGGCGTCGGAACGCTCGCTTCGCTCTACAGCGGCCTGATCACGCCCGCCGACGCTCGCCGGTCGGGCCTGTTGGACGGTTCTGCCGGGGCCGCGGACCGCTTGGCCGCGGTCTTCACCGGGCCGGCTCCGTGGACCCCCGACTTCTTCTGACCGAGCCCGGCGAAAAAACCCTAGGATTTTCGGGGTTTTTTGCCCCCGGCTTCTTTGACTCTTTCCGCCTGGTCCTCTATCGTTGCGCGCGATTCAGGGAAAACAGCGGTTTTCGAGGCCCGCGGCCCGGCATCCGACGGGGGCCCCGACTTCACGGGAGGTGGTTCGTTGAATAGGGCGCAGTTGCTCAAGACGGTCGCAGAGAAGACGGAGATGTCGAAGAAAGACGTCGAAGCCGTCTACGATCATGCCATCCGCGCGATTCAGGACGCGGTCAGGAAGGGCGAGCGCGTCGGTCTGACGGGCTTCGGCAACTTCACGCAGAAGGTTCGCAAGGGACGGAAGGCGGGCCTGGTCCGCAACCCGTTCACCGGCGAAATGGTGAAGGCGGCCGCACGCCCGGCACAGAAGCTCCCCAAGTTCACGCCGGCGAAGCTGTTCAAAGAGTATGTGAGCGGCGCCGTCAAGGCGCTTCCCGCCGTCGGCGGCGCCAAGAAGGCGGCTCCGAAGAAGGGCGCGAAGAAGTCGGCGGCCAAGAAGAAGACGGCCGCGCGCAAGCCCGCCAAGAAGTCGGCGGCCAAGAAGCGGCGCTAAGAGTCCGAACGAGCGACGAGGGCGGAAGATCCCGCCCTCGTTCGCGTTTTCGCCGCCCTCACCCGTTATCCGCCGGCGGCAGGCCATCCAAGAAGGCGCGGATGATCGGCGTGACCTCTGCCGGTTTCTCGTGCGGGCTCGCGTGGCCGGCACCTTCGATCCGGTGCAGCGGCGCGTTCAGCGCCGCCGCCAGCTCTTCGGCTCGCTCCATCGGGATCGACAGGTCCTCGGTTCCGTGGATGACCACGGCGGGCGCGGAGATCTCGCCGAGCCGGTCCTGGATGGACGGCCGGTCGAACACCGCGCGGGCGATCGCCTCGAAGCGCGGCGGGTCGCCGCCCTGAAGCTTCTTGCGCCACGCATCCGCGGCCGGCGTGGCGGCGAACGGCTCGGAGAACAGCAGCATGAGCAGGATTCCTGCGAGATCCTCCGAGATGCCGTCGGTCAGCGCCACCTGAAGGAACGCCTCGTACTGTGCGACTTTCTCGGGATCTTCGGGGCCGGCGGACGTGTCGGCCAGGATCAGCCCGCGGGTCGCCGCCGGCCGGGAAAGCGCGCACCGGATCGAGGTCCAGCCGCCCATCGACTGCCCGCCGAAGACGGCGCTCCGGACGCCGATGCCGTCGAGCAGCGCCCACACATCGGCGGCGCAGTCGTCGAAGGTGACGCCGACCGGGACGGGATCGCTGTCCCCATGCCCCGGCGCTTCGACGGTCACGACCCGATACGCGTCGCGCAACGCCTCGACGTTGGGATCCCACAATGACCGGTCCATCAAAAGACCGTGCAGCAAGACGACGGCGGGACCCGCGCCTTCGTCGCCGTAGGAGATGCTGCGCCCGTTGCGATCGAAGGTCGCCATGTCCTCACCCTTTCCGAATTGTCGCCGGTCCCGAAGGCGCCGCAGGCGCTACATCGTGACGATCTGCAGTTCGCGGACCTTCTGACGCGGTGGATCCCCGACAAGGAGGTAATTCACGCGCTGCCCCAAGCGCAGCTCGCGAAGACCGCTGCCGCGAAACGACTCGAGATCGAAGAACAGCTCGTTCTTCGCGTCGTCGATGATGACGCCCGAGCGGGTTTCCACGTCGTAGGACTTGATCGTGCCCTGCCCCATGTTCCTGCGTTCCTTTCGAAGCGGCTGCCTCGGCTGCGTTGCCGGGCGCGCCGCAACGATACCCGACGAGCCGCGCCCGGCGACAACCGCGGGCGTCCGGCCTACCACGAGGCGATGCGGTCGGGGAACCCCAGATCGGTGAGCGCGCCGCGCGTGTTCGAGCCGATGGAGGCATCCCAGGCGTCCTTCAGATGTGACGGAAGATCCACGTCGAAGGCAAGGCCGGGGCGGTGGACGACTTCCACGGCAATGCCGCCCGCTTCTGCTGCCGCACGGTGATGCCGCGCGCTGGCCTCGCCGAAGATCAGGGGGATCGCGTCGGGCGGACGCCGCCACAGCGCATTGGTGCCGGTGCCGGACGCATCGGTGGCGACGAGCACGCCGTCGAACCCGGTCATGGCGCGTACGTCGTCGGGTGTGCACGCCGGCAGGTCGCTCGCCACGATCAGCACGCCGTCGTCTTCGAGCGGGATCGCCGCCTCCAGGGAGGCGTTCAGGCCGGCGGCCGGGGACGGATCCCGGACGACGCCGGCGCCGAAGATGCGCGCGATGGCGCCGGCGTCGGTGTCGCTCGCCACGACCAGAACCCGCCCGCAGTCCGCCTCGACCGCGGCCGAGCAGACGTCGGCGAGCATCGCCAGGCACAAGGTCCGTCGTTCGTCCGGGGTAAGGACCGTAGCCAGTCGCGCTTTTGCTCGCGCGAGCGGCTTTGCGGGGACGACAACGAGAGCCATGAGGGTCGCGGCTAGAATAGGGCCGATGCCGACTGGGAGGTAATCCAGACGTGGAACCCGCGTATTCGCTGGTCGTGTGGACCATCCGTCCGCTGTTTCGTCTGCTGTTCCGCTGGCGAATGACCGGCCTGGAGCGCATTCCGCGACGAGGCGCCGCGATCTTCGCGTGCAACCACATCTCCTACATGGATCCGCTCGCACAAGGCTACGCGCTGGTCCAAAGACGCATCGACCACATTCGCTACTTCGCGAAGGCAGAGCTGTGGAAGAACCCGTTGCTGCGACTCATCCTTCGCAGCGCGAAGCAGATTCCCGTCGAGCGCGGTTCGGGTGAGGCCGGTCCCGTCGACGGAGCACTGCAGGCGCTGGCGCGCGGTGACGGCGTCGTGATCTACCCCGAAGCCACGATCACAACCAATCTCGACCTGTCGCCGATGCGCGGAAAGACGGGCGTTGCCCGCGTGGCGATCGCATCGGAGGCGCCGGTCGTTCCGGTCGCGGTATGGGGATCGCATTGGGTCTCTCCCAAGGGTCGCGTGCGCAAGCGCCGCCTGCTGCGAACCGTCTTCGTTGCGATCGGCGAGCCGATGTCCTTCGCCGGCATGCGCGGCCGCGAGGAGGATCCGCAGACGCTGCGCGAGGTGACCGACCGGATCATGAGCGAACTCGAGCGGCTCGTCCGGGAGCTGCAAAAGGACTATCCCGGCGGCGCCGCCGTGCCTCCGCTGCTGCCCCCGCGCGAGAAGGCCGCATGAGCCGGCGCGGGCACCTGGCCGTGATCGGCGCCGGCTCGTGGGGCACGGCGTTCGCGACCGTGCTTGCTCGCAATCATCTGCCGACCGTGTTGTGGGCGCGCCGGGCCGAGCTGGCGCGCGAGATCAACAGCCGCCACCGCAACGAGGCCTATCTGCCGGGGATCGACCTGCCGACGACGCTGCGCGCCACGAGCGACCTGGACGAGGCTGCCGGACGCGCCTCCACGCTGATCGTGGCCGTCCCCAGCCACGCGTTCCGTGAGAAGCTCAAAGAGATGGGTCCGCTGATCGCGCCCGACGCGACGGTGGTGCATCTGACCAAAGGCGTCGAGCCGGACACGCTGATGCGCATGAGCGAGGTGATCGCCGAGGCCGCCGGGATCGAGCCGGGGCGCACGGGCGT
>Ga0214471_10004813_pt1 | contig 10419 bp, 10 predicted proteins | sample RVTome_5_FD_207665 | JGI IMG/M metagenome (GOLD analysis project Ga0214471, IMG submission 207665) | Soil microbial communities from uranium-contaminated site in the Upper Colorado River Basin, Wyoming, United States - RVT142D155 | ecosystem: Environmental > Terrestrial > Soil > Contaminated >... | reverse complement strand
CATCCCCTCAGCCGTGATGCGATCGAGCCAACTTCCGCGCTCAACGCCATTCCAGGGGGCCCTCGCAAGTCAATCAAATCGGCAAGACCAGCCGCCGGACCCGTCAAAAAGCGTGGGAAGCGACAGGTAGGGCCTGTCCGACCAGAGCCGCAAGAGCATCGCGCCCTTGAGCACGAAACGATTGCGCTTGGCTGATCGACCGAGGCGGTACAGGAATCGCTCGAAGGCGTAGGCAGTGAGCAGGATCTGGTAGTCGTCGCCCGATGTCTTCGCCTGACTGAGCAGGCGCGCTGCGACCGAAGCGGCGATGTTTCTCTTCCCTGAGGTCATGCAGTGGCGTCCAGGTACGGCTGCATCACGCGGGTGACCCGGCAGATCCGTGCGAACCGAGCCAGCTCAGTGGCACCTCCGCGATGATGGCGGGTGAAGTCGCGCAGCGCCTCGACCGCGACGTCGAGTCCGATCTTGTTGCGGTACTTGAAGCAATCGGCCACGGTCTTGGCCGCCGAGTAGACACGGATGGTGACGCCTTCCAGCCGGTGCGTTTCGATTCCCTCATGGAGTGCCGCCCCCGAAAAGCGGGCCACCTGGAGTCGAGGGTAGTCGAGTTGGGGCCTGCGCGCCTTCCCAGGAATTGCGATCCACACCTCGGGCGGCGCCTGAGTCGTCAGGCCGTGGAAGCGTAGCGCGGTGAGAAGGCAAAACACGGCCCTGGGAACGCGCTTGGCGACCTGGGCCAGGGCGTGCCCGGCGGTGGGGGTGTGGTCCCTCACCGAGTAAACGCCCCGAGCCTGCCGTTCGACGAGTCCCTCACGAACCAATCGATACAGCAGGCTTCGGGGCACCCCAAGCGCCTCGAGCTCCTTCGGACGGACAAGACCCCGGGCCCGGATGATCTCGAGGGCTAGTTCTCGGGCAGCCATGGTGGACATGGTACAAAACGTAGGTATTTGATATCAATGCCCTACGATTTGCTCGGTACCCGGAGACCGAGATCGGCTCCCCCCCCGACCCGCAGATTCAGCGGGTCAGCAGCTCGACTCCGTTGATCACCGCCGCCTTGCCCCTCACCAGACTCCGGGGGTCAAGAAAGAAGAAAGGAGAAAGAAGAAAGGGGTCAGACACGATTCTTCACTCTACGGAAACAGACCAGAGCGAGGCGAGCGGGGTGGAGGTATCGGCGCGTACTCTGCCGAGCCGGGGGGGGGCAGGGGGCAGGGGAGGGACCCCTTCAGGGATGAACGGACGTTCCCGTGCTCACCGTGTGAAGTCACGGGGGCCAGGGGTCAAGGGAACGGTCGGGGGCACCGGGTGAGGGGCCAGGGAGAAGGGGCCAGGGAAGGGGGGAAAACCGAGGCCAGGCGAGGAGGCCCGGAGCGAGCAGTGAAAGACCGGCCGCCGTTGCTTCGACGAGACTGTCTGCGCCCACCCCTTCGAGATCTTGCCGAGAACCGTGACGGCGCGCTCGGCGAGGAGGTTCGCAGCGACATGACTCGTGGGCATCGCCACGTGCCACCCAGCTACAACCCATCTCACTTGCGCGTGGAAAGTCGCAGCGAACCTCCTCGCCGAGCGCGCTCCCCACACCCCCTCTTCGGCCCCCTCGCCCACGACGCAGCCAACTTCCACCGCAAACAACGAACCCGGCCATCTTCTACCGCGAGCGACCTCACCAGACTCCGGGAACGAGCCGCTTGGTCTTCTTCCGGTAGGCCTCGTACTCCTGGCCGAACCGCTCCCGCATCATGCGCTCCTCGGGACCGAGGCGGAACACGAAGAGAAGAGCCATGGCCACGCCGTAGGACGGGCTCGCGATCCAGTTGGGGAGAGCCAGCGCCTGGCCCACCGAATAGACCAGGAGAGCCAGGTACATGGGGTGGCGGACGTGGCGGTAGATGCCCTGCGTCACGAGCTCATGTTTCTCCCGCACCTCGAGGGTGATGGACCAGTTCGTCCCGAGGTCTCAGTGATCGCCCTGATCACGAAGCCGGAGGCGATCGTTGCCATCCTGGAGTGCCTGGGGCTTCCGTCGAGACCTCCCCCCGTGTCCCCGGCGCGTGCCCCACCTTTGGGCTTGCCGGGGTTCGAGGATGCGATCGGGTGAGATCAGGGCAGGGAGCTCCGCGGCTGTTTTCGATGGCGTTGGAGGAGGGGATTCCCCGTGGTGGAGGTGGAAAACGAGGGGGATTGAGGGGGGATGGGGAGGATCCCGGGGAGAAAGAGGGTCGGAGAGGGGCTCGGACGACCCCGTCGTTGACCCGGGTTCCTGGGTCGAATAGGGTCACCTGGCCGGAAAAGCGGGTTTGGATTCCCTACCCGCCTCCTCTCCTCTCCGTCGGGCCGGGCCGTTTCGTTGGCCCGTCATGGGCCGGCCAGGGCCATCGCGAGCGGCAGGGGCCCCGTGAAGGAAACGGCAGCCGTTCCGGACCCCCGAGCGTACAATGGATCGATCATCGTTCTCGCCTGGAATCCGGAGCATCCCCATGCCATTTCCCGCGTCATCCCTGCTGTGGCTGACCCTGGTCCTGTCGACTCCCGTTTCCGGGGCGCCTTCTGCAACCGCGGACAGCAGCCTCGAGGTCGCGCACAAGAGCATCGTGGCCCCGGATCTCACCCACCACGGGGCTTTTCTCTCCAGCGACGCGTTCGAGGGACGCAGGGCAGGCTCCCGGGGAGAGGGCCACGCCGCCCTCTACATCGCGAGCTGCCTGCGGCGGCTCGGTCTCGTTCCCGGGGGGGCCGACGGAACTTACTTCCAGCACGTGCCCCTGAAAGGGGACCGGCTCGGCTTCAACGTGCTGGGGCGGATCGACGGTACCGATCCCGGGCTGCGCCACGAGGTGGTGGTGCTGGGCGCCCACTACGACCACCTGGGCATCGATCGAAACGGCGAGATCTGCAACGGGGCCGATGACAACGCATCGGGCACGTCGGCTCTGCTCGAGCTTGCCGAGGCGTTCACGATCTTCCCCCCGCGGCGCTCGGTGGTGGTCATCCTCTTCTGCGGCGAGGAGCAGGGACTTCTCGGCTCGAGGTTCTACTGCGAGCATCCGCTGGTTCCTCTCCGGGACACGGTGACCATGATCAACCTCGACATGGTGGGCCGTAGCGAAGACGACTATCTGTTCGTGGGGGGGGCCGGCACCTCGCCCGTCTTCCGCCCCCTCCTCACCGGCTGGAACCGGAGATTCGGGTTCGAGATGGAGCTCAAGGACCCGGGGGGAGCGCCCAGCGACAACATGTCGTTCTTCAACAAGGTCATCCCGGTCCTCTTCTTCTTCACTTCTTCTTCACCAACGTGCACGAGGACTATCACCGGTTCACCGACGACTGGGAGCGCGTCAACCTCGAGGGGATGGAGAGGATCGCGCGCCTGGTCTTCGCGGTGGCCTCGGAGGTGGCCAGCGCCGACGAGCGCCCGGGATTCGTGAAGGCGAGCGGCATGGCCCTTCCCGACACCTTCATGGAGAAGATGAGGGGCGGTTGGCGCCGCGGGCGGCCGGAGCGATGAGCGGTCAGCGCCGGGAGCCGGGCGAGAGTCGGTGATCCGGAAACTGTCCGATTCGAAGGCCATGTGTACGGTGACGGACGAGATCATTCAGTGAAGCGTGAGCGAGACATGGGGCCAGAGAGCGACGGAGGCGTTCCTCTCGATCAGGTCGTGTCGCGGGTCTACGACGATCTACGCCGGCTTGCCGGGCGGTTCATGCGCGAGCAGCCCTCGGACCACACGCTCCAGACCACGGCCCTGGTTCACGAGGCATTCGTGCGCCTCGCCAGGTCCAGGGGGCCGGCGGTTGAATCGTGCGCGAGCTTCCTGGCCCTCGCCGCAGAGACGATGCGGAGCGTGCTCGTCGATCACGCTCGAGCCCGAAACGCCATCAAGAGGGGCGGCAACCGTGTCCGGGTCAATCTGGGCGAGCCCAAGGCTCCGCCCTCCCCGGAGCTCGATCTCGTGTCGCTCGATGAAGCCCTGGGCAAGCTGTCGCGCATCGACGGCCAGAAGACCAGGATCGTCGAGTTGCGCTACTTTGCCGGTCTCACCTTGCAGGAGACCGCGAGCGTGCTTCGCATCTCCACCGCGACCGTCAAGCGAGACTGGGCGATGGCGAAGGCATGGCTCCATCGCGAGATCGCAGGAAGAAGCGAAGGTGGATCCTGAGCACTGGAAGCGCATCGAGGAGATCTTTCACGCAGCACTGGCGCTTCCGGCCGATCGTCGCGCGGTCTACATCTCCGAGACCTGTGGCCATGATCCGTCTCTGAGGAGTGAAGTCGAGTCTCTCCTCCGTTCCACCGCAACGGCCTCCGATTTTCTCGAGACACCGGCGCAGGATGGGAGGCACCTGCCGACCCTGCAGGATCTCGAGTCAGATGTCGGACGACGCGTGGGACCCTACCGACTCGTCAGACTCCTCGGGTCGGGAGGAATGGGAGCGGTCTATCTCGGCGAGCGCGAGGACGACGTCTATCGCGGCTCCGTGGCCATCAAGATCGTGAAACGCGGAATGGAAACCGATGGAATCCTCCGCCGGTTCCGGACCGAGCGACAGGCCCTGGCCAGCCTGACTCATCCGAACATCGCGAGACTCCTCGACGGTGGATCGCTCGAGGATGGACGACCCTATCTCGTCATGGAGAGGGTCGATGGAACGCGGATCGATCGCTTCTGCGACGAGCGCGCGCTCTCGATCACCGAAAGGATCCGTCTCTTCCGGAGGGTCTGCGGCGCGGCACAGCACGCCCACCAGAACCTGATCATTCACCGCGATCTCAAGCCGTCGAACATCCTGATCACCGAGGAGTCCGATCCCAAGCTGCTTGACTTCGGGATCGCCAAGGTCCTGGAGGGATCCGGCTCCGGGGATCCGACGGCGGGGACGATGGAGGGCGCCCGGCTCATGACGCTCGACTATGCCAGCCCGGAGCAGGTCCGCGGCGAGGCGATCACGACGTCGAGCGACATCTATTCGCTCGGCGTGATTCTCTACGAGCTTCTGACCGGCCACCGTCCTCATCGGATCGCGAATCTGTCGCATCAGGAGGCATGGCGCCGCCACGAGGGAACACCCGAGAAGCCGAGCACGATGGTGGGGCGTGTCGAAGTCGTTCCTCATGCAGATGGAACGTCGGAGACGGTTGCCCCGGAGACGGTCAGCCGCGCCCGGGGGACGACGCTGGAGAGGCTCCGCCGGCGACTGAGAGGGGATCTTGACAACATCGTCCTGATGGCGCTGCGCGAAGAACCCGAGCGGCGGTATCGGTCGGTCGAGCAGCTTTCTCTGGATCTGGACCGATTCGTGCGCGGCCATCCGGTCATGGCGCGAGAAGATACGTTTGCCTACCGGACCTCGAAGTTCGTTCGCCGGCACAGGGCGGGAGTCCTCGCCGCGATCCTGCTGGTCGCCAGCCTGATGCTCGGCATCGTGGGGACCTGGACGCAGGCCAGGGTTGCGAGTCGCGAGAGGGATGCCGCCGAGACCGCCCGGATGGCGGCCGAGGATGTGACGAGGTTCCTCATCGACCTGTTCGAGGTCTCCGATCCCGGCGCGGGCCAGGGCAAGAACACGCCAGCGATCGAGTTCCTCGATCGCGCGGCGGTGACGATCGAGAGCGAGCTGCGAGAGCGCCCGGTGGTGCGAGCCGCCCTCATGCACTCGATCGGGAGCATCTACCGCAATATTGGCGCCTACGACCGTGCGGGGTCTCACCTCGAAGAGGCGCTGGCCATCCGGGAGAGAGAGCTCGATGCAGGGCACCCCGACATCGCCGCGTCGCTCCGGAGCCTGGGCGAGCTGCGCCAGCTCCAGGGAAGGTTCACGGATGCGCTTGCCCTGATGCAGAGATCCCTGGATCTCCAGAGACCGGGGCGCGGTGCCAGCCATACGGAACTGGCGCAGAGCCTGAACGGCGTGGCCGTCATCCAGATGGAGCTCGGCAACCTGGACGAGGCCCGGAGGCTCCTCCTGGAAGCGTTGAGGATGGCGCGCGAGGAGCCGGACGTCGAGAGGGGTATCCTCGCGGCGACCCTCAACAACCTGGCTGCCCTCGGGATCTCCAACGCGGACTACGAGGAGGCGGTCCGACTGGCGAGCGAGGCCCTGAGCGTGCAGGAGCGAGAGTACGGAACCGATCACCCGGACCGTGCCACCAGCCTCTACCACATCGCCGTGGCCAGACAGAGGCAAGGAAAGCTCGAGCAAGCCGCGGCCGCGTTCGGCAATCTGGTCCGGATTCGCGAGAAGACCCACGGGGCCGATCACGCGCTGACCGCCGTTGCCAGGAGCTCGCTCGGGATCACCCTGCGAGGGCTCGGCGAGGAGGACCGGGCTGAAGCTCACCTCCGTGCCGCCGTCGACGTCCTGCGAAGGGTCGGGGAGACCCATCCTGCTCTGGGCAGCGCACTGTGCAACCTGGCGGAGCTCCTCGTGGCCAGGAATGACCTGGACGGAGCCGAGGCTCTCTATGGGGAGGCCCTGGAGACGGTGGGGGCCTCCCTCGGACAGGACCATGCCCTCTACGCCGGCGTCCTCAACAACCTCGGATTCATCCAGGAATCGAGGGGGAACATCGTCGGGGCGGAGGAGACGTACCGGCGCGTCCTGGAAATCGATCGGCGGCGGCTTCCGAAGGGGCATCCCGATCTCGCCACGAGCCTGGAGAATCTGGGCCGCTCCTGTCTGGCCAGAAGACGACTCGAAGAAGCGGAGCACCTGTATCGGGAGGTCCTGGATGTCCTGCGCGATGCCAGGGAGATGCGCCCGGGTGCCATCGACCCTCCTCGCATGCAACTCGCCATCATCCTGGTCGAGAGACGGAAGTTCGACGAGGCCGAGACCCTGCTCCTCGAGTCAGCGAGGGCGATTCGCGAGCGAGACGGCGAAGATAGCGAGGAGTACCGTTCCGTGCGTACGGCGATGGAGTACCTCTACGATCGCCGGGGCGAGTCGGAGAAGGCCGCGATCACGAAGTGAGCATCATCGCGAAGCGACCCATCCTGCCGGACGGGGATGGCTCGAGCTCGGGGGAGAGACTCCCCGCCGGCGAAGGTCGATCGAGCAGGCCTACGGCACCACCTGAAGCACCATCCCGTTCGTGACGCTGAAGGGCACCATCCCCTGGCTGCAGCTATCCTCGATGATCCCCTGGAGGGTCAACGTGATCGGGAAGCCCACACCGCCGGGAAGAGTGAGCAGGGTGAAGCTGCCTCCGTCGGGAATGAGCGGCGGTGGACCGGGCGCGTCATCCGCGCCAAGCTTGTTGATCCGACCGATCGAGTTCCAGGTGGCCACGGGAAGGCGGGTCGCGAGAACGGGAGGGCCGTAGCACATGGGGCCCAGCCCCAGGGGAAGGGTAACCACGTCGCTCGCGGTGGGTGACGTCGTCCAGGCGTAGATGCAGGCCTGGCTGTCGCGCATGTCTCCGATGTTGGCAGGGGCCTCCGCCAGCGTGATGGTGACGGGGTCGGTTTGACCGAGTGACAGCGTCCTCGCGGTGCCTCCCGCCATTCCGTTGACGAGGAGCACATCGACGGTGGCCCCACAGCCGGAATTCACGCCGCCGAAACCGCATGTCGGCACCACGGGGGCTTCAGTCTGGGTGTAGGACAGGGTGGCGGCGTCGTCCTGGCTTGACCCGCCGTTCGAATAGCCGGTCACCGAGACTCGTCGATCGAGGCCTACTGCGATGGCCATTCCGTGCGACTGATCATGGGGCGCCCCGCCGTAGAGCAGCTCCCACTGCAGCATGCCCGCGGCGTCGTACTTGATGGTGAAATACTCGACGATCAACCCGTCGGATACCCTGTCTCCGACGATGTAGATGTCGCCGAGATCGTCGATCGCCATGTCGTTGGGCGCGTCGATGAAGGTCTCCAGGCCCGCGTAGATGACCGTCCAGATCTCGTTGCCCGCGGGAGAGAGCTTGACCGTCAGCACGTCGTAGCCGCCGCCGGGACCGTCGATTTCCCCCGTCACGATGGCGTTATCGGCGGCGTCGAGAACGAGGGCCTGGGCATCGTCGTGGAGGCCGTCCGGTCCGTCGTACAGGACCTCGGAGAGGGTGGTTCCATCGGGGGCGATCCGGACGACGGCGATGTCCGTGGTAAGCGTGGGGAAGCTGTTGCCGCTGTAGGTACCGGCGGCGACGATGTTGCCGGAGGAATCGATCGCCATGTCCGTGGCCCCATCGAGGGCGAACGAGCCGGTCCGGCCGTAGGTACGGGCCCAGGCGACCGTGCCGGATGGCGTGACTTTGAGCACCAGCAGGTCCTCGTCGTTGTTCGCGACCTCCGAGTTCCCGCCCAGGTAGACGGCGTCATCGGTGACGACTATCGCCTCCGCACGCGACGATGGCGTGGAGTACACGAGATTCCAGAGGAACGATCCGTCGGCTGCGTATTTCACGAGGACGATGGACCACGGCGAGGACGTGCTCGGCCAGTGGTTGCCGTACGCGTAGATTGCTCCCGTCGAGTCCGTCGCCACCCCGGCGAACGAGGTGAGAAAGCCGGGGCCCGGATCGTAAGTCGTCGACCAGAGCGGAATGCCGGCGGCGCTGTACTTCACCATACCGAACAACGCACCGGCACTGGCCGAGCCGACGACGATCACGTTGCCGGCGTCATCCACCGTCATCGTCCGTCCGATGCCGCCGCTCGCCGTGGTCGCGGTGCCGATCCAGGTCCGGGTCCCGTCGGGGGCGTACTTGATGGCCAGATAGGAGCCGCCCGGCGTCTCGGAGCTGAACCCGCCGACGATCGTGTTGCCCCGGTCGTCGATCACGATGGCAAGCCCCCGGTCCGTCCGGTGGTCCGTCCCGTCGTACCGATCCAACCAGGATTGCACGACGGTCTGAGCACTGGCCACGGGGGCGACGGACAGGGTGATCATGGTGGCTGCGATGCAGGCAGAAATGGCCACCGTGGTTGCTGTCGGGTGGCGTCGGTCGAGCATGGTGCCTCTCCTTCTCCGTCGGTGAGTGACTCGGGCAAGGGAATCGATCACCTTGTGAGACGAAATCCAAGGATAATCTGGCTCAAGAAAATCACCCCGACGGAGTGAGGGCCTCGGTGTCCTCGAACGGGATCACGAGCCGGAGCTTGCTCTCCCACCTGCAGACCCTCACGCGGAGGCCTTCTCCTGATTCCATGGCGTCGCGCTCGATCGCTCCGTCCACCCCAGCAACTTCTCGAGATCGGCATCGGCGAACACGTCCACGTTGCCCAGGGACTCGGTCTCCTTGCGCACGCCTCCCGCGATGTTCGAGAGCACCTCGAAGGTGTAGACGAGCCCGAGGGAGATCCCGCCTTCTTCCAGGCGGGATCGAAGGTCCTCCCAGTCTCCGAGGAGATGCTCGCGCGCGAGGAGATTGGCCCGGGCTCTCTCCCGGGCGAGCGCGCTCGAAGCGAGAACGAGAACGACCAGGGCCAGCAGGAGGATCACCCCGGGAGCTTGCGATGATCGGGGAGATGGAGTGGGCACGTGATCTCCGGAAGAGCGCCGCAACGAAAGAGGAGACCCGTCTTCACGTGTCTCCTCTTCTGGCACGATCGGGAGGTCGCTTCAGCTCAGCTTCGACAGCGCGTCCTGGACGGTGCTCCAGTCCCTCTCCTCGCCCGTCGCCTCCTGCACCTCGCAGAAGGCGACCTTGCCCTGCTTGTCCACCACCACGGTGGCCCGGTGGCTGATGAAGGGGACCTTGGGGTGCTCGAGGCCGAACTTCTTCGTCACCGTGGGTGAAGCTGTCGATGCGCCCGTTGAGGTGTCCGTAGAAGTGATCGAACCCGCAGGCCCGGGGCAGCATCGACGGGTCGGCGTGGCCGGCGTGCCACTTCCCCACCAGCGCCGTCCGGTAGCCGGCGGCCTGGAAGGCGCGAGGGAGGACGGCCTGCCGCGAATCGATGCCCTCCCGACCCCAGGGGCGGATCACCGAGTAGACGAGTCCGCTCCGGATCGGGTTGCGGGCGGTGAGCAGCGCGATGCGGCTCGGCGAGCACTCGGGGAAGGAGTAGAACCGCTGCAGGACCAGCCCCTCGTTCCTGGAACGGCTCGCGGTCCTGGTGCCTCCTCCACGGTCTCACCTCGTGGGGTACTCGGGGGTCCTGGCCCCGAACTCCTCCCTGAGGTCGAGGATCGTTCCCGGAGCCAGAGGAGCGAAGAGGCGGGCCCGGTCCGGAGATGACGGCCAGGGTGCCGGGGAAGCCCCCGTCCCCCCGGGCTCCTCCCGCCGCCGCATGAGCTGGGCAGAACTCATGAAGAGGGTGTTCCTGCTCGATGTGGAGATCTGCCCTGACTGCGGCGGAAAGAGGTCGGTGATCGCCCAGGTCACCAAGCCCGAGGCGATCGTTGCCATTCTGGAGTGTCTGGGGCTCCCCTCCCGACCGCCGCCGATCCACCCCGCGCGCGCCTCGCCCGAGAC
>Ga0214471_10004812_pt1 | contig 10421 bp, 9 predicted proteins | sample RVTome_5_FD_207665 | JGI IMG/M metagenome (GOLD analysis project Ga0214471, IMG submission 207665) | Soil microbial communities from uranium-contaminated site in the Upper Colorado River Basin, Wyoming, United States - RVT142D155 | ecosystem: Environmental > Terrestrial > Soil > Contaminated >... | reverse complement strand
TGATCGTAGCGCCACGACTGCGCCCGCCCACACCAGGGGCAGAAGCGCATCGGGTACATGACCCCGCCGCCGCAGCCCCAATCGCACCGGGCGTGGAACTTGAACCCTTTGGGCGCCTTCAGCGGCTCGTCGCTCGAGTCCTTGTCCTCGATGTTACGGCCGCACCAGGGACAGAACGACGAGGCGTCCGACACGATCCAGCCGCAGTACGCGCACTCCGCGCCGGTCTCGCGCTGCGAGTCGCGCCACTCGAGCCGGCGGCTGCAGCTCGGGCAATAGCTCCAGAACCGCTCCAGCTCCGTGTGACAGCGGGGGCAGCGCAGCTCGGGCGTCGGAACTTCGCGGCGGCTCACCGGGCGAGCGCCTCGTCCACGATGCGTTGAATGAAGGCGTTGTACTTGAGCCCCGACTTCTTGGCCGCTTCCGCCAATTCGTGCTCGTCGGCAATGAAAGGGTTGGGATTCACCTCGAGCACGTACACCTCGTCGTCGTGGGCGAGCCGCACGTCCACGCGGCCATAGTCCTGCAGCCACAGCGCGTGGAAGGCGGTGCTGCAGATCTCGCCGATCCGGCGCGTCAATTCCTCGGAAACGCCTTTGGCGAACACGTTCTTGATCTTCTTCTTCTTTCGATAGTCCTCGTCCCACTTGGCCTTGTACGTCGCGATGCGGTGCTCGGTGGTCTCCGGCTCACCGAATGTCATCTCGGTCAGCGGCAGCACCTCCAGCTTGTCGTTGCCGATCAACCCGACGTACACCTCGCGCCCTTCGACCAGCTCTTCGACGATCGCGGCCTGGTGGTACTTGGCGTGTATGAACTCGACCCGTTGCTTCAGGCTCGCATCGTCTTCGACGACGGATGCCTGGGCGATGCCGATCGACGCGTCCTCGAGCAGCGGCTTCACGATCAGCGGAAAACGCAGCTCGGACGGCCGTACCAGCCCATCGCCTTCGTGAAATTCCGCGAACGCGGGCACGCGGATGCCGTGATAGGCGAGAATCTTCTTCGTCAGCGATTTGTTGCGCGCGACGAGCAGGGCGGTGGGGGAGGAACCGGTGTAACGGTAGCCGTACATATCGAGCAGCGCGGCGATCGCGTACTCGTGGCGTGCGTTCTTGCGGAACCCTTCGCAGCCGTTGAACACGAGCCTGGGCTGGAATTCGGCCAGCTTCGCGAGGAGCGGCGCGACGTCGTCGCCGATGCCGATCATCAGGACATCGTGGCCGCCCGCGAGGAGGGCCCGCGCGACGTCGTACTCCGCCTCTTCCACTTTTTCCTCGATCTCGCGCTTGAACGCGGCATCCTCCCATTCCGGGTGCGGCGAGTCGAAGATCACCGCGATCTTCATGCTGCGACCCGTTCCATGTCGCGGGACACGGTCTTCAACCCGATGAGGATGACGAGGCCCCCGAGCAACCCCACCGCGGGCAGCAGCAGCATCGCCGTGCGCAGGTCGCCGGTCCGGTCGGACAGATAACCGATGAGGGGCGGCGCCAGCGCGTCGCCGGCGAGGTGCGAGAACAGCACGAACGCTCCGAGGACCGATGCCTGAACGGCGGGCGGCACGATGTCGAGAATGACGGCGGCGAGCGGACCGTTGTACCAGGTATACAGGAAGTAGGTCGCCATGATGAGCGGCCCGAACCAGCGGAGATCCTGGACGAGCAGCAGGGCGGCGCAGACGGGAGCTCCCAGCACGAACCCTGCGCCCGACACCAGCACGCGGCCGCCGCGCCAGTTCTGCTGAATCCGGTCCGCGAGCCGCCCGCCGGTGAGCGCGCCGAGCACACCACCCCCCAACGCCCACATGCCGAACTCGGCGCCGACGCGCGCGACCGAGAGCCCGTGCATCCGCTGCATGAATGCGGCCGCCCAGGCGATGAGTCCGTTCCCCGCGAAGGTCACCATGGCGCCTCCAAGGAATATCCAGATCAGGGTGGGGGTGCGAAGCACGAGCGCGCCGGCGTCCTGAAAGTCGTCGAGCGCGCCGGCCGCGATGGCGCCCGCCTCGGTGGTGCGACGGATGGCGAGCGGCACGAGCCGCCATACGGTCCACGCGATGCCCAAGCTGACGCCGACGCCGAACACGGCGGTCCCGAACTGCGAGGGAATGCCTTCGAACAGGGCCAGGACGGCCGCCAGCAACGCACCGACCCCGGCGCCGATCGCCAGCGGCATGACATAGTGCATGACGCCATGCATGCCGTGTCGCAGCCAGCGGCGCAGCGTCTCGACGATCGGGGGCGGCGGGCGCCGATCGAGCTCACGCAGCCGGGACGCGAGCAGCGCGAGCACGAGACCGGGAATGCCCATCCAGATGAACGCCCACCGCCAACCGTAGCGCTCCGCGATGACCCCGCCCAGCCAAATGCCGAGCACGCCGCCGAGCGCCATCCCGACCGAGTAGACGCCGATCGCGAACGCCCGTCGCCGGCCCTTGTAGTACTGCGCGATGATCGCCTGCGAGGCGGGTCCGTACCCTGCCTCCCCGAATCCCACGAGCGCGCGGCACGCGAACAGCTGCCAGAAGTGGCGCACGAAACCGCCCGCCGCGGTCGCCGCGCTCCAGACGGTGACGCCCCAGGTGATGACGCTGCGGCGCGAGCGCAGATCGCCGATCACGCCGAGCGGCAACGCGGCCAGCGACAGCACGATGATGTAGGCGGAACCGAGCCAGCCGAGCTGCGCGTCGGTGATCTGGAGCTCGCGCTTGACGGGCTCGAAGACGGCGTAGACGACGTTGCGATCGAGATAGTTGAGAAGATTGACCAGCGTCAGCAGCCCCAGGACGTAGACGGCGTACGCCCTGGTTGGAGTGCCGGACTTCCCTGGCTCAGGTGGCGCGGCCGCCAGTTGCTGCCTCGGCGCGTGCGTCCCGGTCCGCCTTCGCCTCGAGATACGAATCGGTGAGCTCGCGCATCATCTCGGCACGCCGGTCATACAGCCGCTTCAGCTTGCGGGGCTTGCGCCGGGCCAGCGCGTACGCGGCCAGAATCGGGAAGGCCACGGTGTTGTCCAGATAGGCGACGACCGTGCCGGGAAGCTTGTCCGGATCCACTTTGCCCCAGCTCACCGCCTCCGCCGGCGTCGCGCCCGAGAGACCGCCGGTGTCGGGGCGGGCGTCGGTGAGCTGGAGATAATAGTCGTGGCCCTTCTCGCTGATCCCCAACACTTCCTGGATCTGCGGCTCGGTTTGGAGCACGAAGTTCTTGGGGCTGCCGCCGCCGATGATCAGCACTCCGCTCTTGCCGCCGCGCACCTTTGCCGAGAAGACGATGGACGACGTCTCGTTCACGTCGGCGCTGACGTCGAAGCGCAGCTTGCTACCCGACAGCGCCTGCTCGGCGACGTTCATGCCGATCGAGGAATCGCCGGGCGACGATGTGTAGATCGGGACGGCAGCGGCGTGCGCGGCGCCGAGCACCGATTTGCGCGACAGGCCGAGCGCCTTTTCGCGCTCCAGCACGTAGCCGCCGAGCAGGTAGTGATACTCCGCCGTACTCATGGGCCGCTGAAATTCGTCCCGCGCGGAGACCTCCCGGACAAAGCGGTCTGTGGACAACAGCACGTCGTAATCGAAGAAGATGTCGTAGATCCGCACGACGCCCTCCTCGCGCAGCACGACGTCGTCCGCGAAGGGCGTGCCGCGATGCATCGACATGCCGAGTCCGAAGTGGGCGTCGTGGTAGAGATTCGCGCCGGTCGACACCATCCAGTCGACAAATCCCGCTTCGATCAGGGGGATGATCGTCGACATTCCCAACCCCGCCGGCGTCATCGCGCCGGTGAGACTCACCCCGACCGTGACGTCCTCTTCGAGCATCCGCTCGGCGAAGAGCCGGCATCCTTCTCCGAGGCGGCCGGCGTTGTAGGCGAGGAAGGCGTTGTCGACGAGCTCCGCGACCGTCTCTTTCCCGGTGATCGCCTGGGGATTGATTCGCTGTCCGCGCAGGAATTCGTTTTGCGTCATCGGGTCGCCTGAGCAATTTGGTTCATCGCGCGGAAGGCGCGGGTGCGGCGCTCCCGCGCTTCGACGATCCACCCGAGGGCTTCCTTGGGCTCGTCGGTCACAAGAAACAGGTTCAGGTCCTCGGGGGAGATCTTGCCTTCACCCGCGACGCGCTCCTTGAGCCAATCCGCGAGCCCGCCCCAGTACTTGCGGCCGAACAGCACCACGGGGAATTGCTTCACCTTGCCCGTCTGCACCAGAGTCAGCGCCTCGAACAACTCGTCCATCGTGCCGTAGCCTCCCGGAAACGTGATGAACGCAGTCGAGTACTTCACGAACATCGTCTTGCGGACGAAGAAGTAGCGGAAATTGATCGACCGCTCCACCCATTTGTTCGTACCCTGCTCGAAGGGCAGCTCGATGTTGCAGCCGATCGACAGGCCGCCGCCCTCCCTGGCCCCGCGGTTCGCCGCCTCCATGATCCCCGGGCCGCCGCCGGTGATGATCGCGAACCCTTCCTTCGCGAGCATCCGCGCCGTCTCGTGCGCCGCCGCGTAGTAGGGGTCGCCCTCCAGCGTCCGCGCCGATCCGAAGATCGTCACGGCGTTGCGGACGTCGGAGAGTGTATCGAATCCCTCCACGAACTCCCCCATGATGCGCAGGACGCGCCAGGGGTCGGTGCTCGTAAAGGAGGCCCGCCGCTCGACCGGAACGGACTGCGGCGGGATGAGAAGTTGCTCGTCCTCAGTGAGCGGGCTGCGAGGCGAGGCGCTCGGTTGCTCTGGCATGGTCATCCTGCACGTTATAGAAGAAGGGCGAGAACCGGACGTGCCCGGGCCGCGAGTCGGCGATTACGCCGCCCGCCGCCAGGTGCCGCACGCTCGCCGCGGGATCCGGCATCGGAATCATGACGATCGCCGAGCGGTCTTTGGGATCCGCCGCCACCTTCGGCTTGAAACCCGCCGCGCGCATCGTGGCGATCAGATCCTCGGTCAGCGCGGCGGTCACCTCACGGATAACCGGGATGCCGAGCTCCTCGATGTACTCGAGACCGCCAAGCTGGGCATAGACGGCGGCGAGCGACGGCGTGCCGAGCTCGAAGCGGCGCGCATCGTCGTGGAACGTCAAGGCGCGCGGGTCGAACGCGAACTGCTCGCGCTGCCCGAACCACCCCGAGATCTTCGGCTCGAGCCGCCGCGCCACCGCTTCGCGCACGTACAGAAAAACGATGCCCGGCCCACCGAGCAGCCACTTCAGGCCGCCGGCCACGAGCGCGTCGACCCCCGCCTCACGCACGTCGACGGGAATCTGTCCCACCGACTGGTACGCATCGATCAGGCAGAGCGCGCCGTGCGCGTGCGCGACTTCGGCGACACGCTTGATGTCCTGAATGGCGCCGCTCGTGAAATACACATGCGAGGTCACGACGAGCGCGGTGCGATCATCCACGGCACGCGCGATCGACTCGACCGGCACGCTGATCCGGTCCGGACTCTCGACGATCACGAGCTCGACGCCCCACTTCGCTTTCGCGAGCCACTGATAGGCGACCGTCGGAAAGTCGAGCGACGTGATGACGACTTTGGGGCGGGGACGGTAGTCGATGGCCTCGGCGACGCCACTGAGCGCGACGGAGATGCTCGGCGCGAGCGCGATCTCATGGGGCGCGGCATTCACGATGCGGCCGTAGCGCGCGCGCAGCTCGCCCAGGGCCTCCCACCACACGTCATACCACGCCGCCGCGCCGCGGCTCTGCCACACGTCGAGGAATTCCGCTACCTTGCGGCGAGAGCGCTCGCCCAGCGCGCCCAGCGAGCAGGTGTTGAGGTAGATGCGGTCCCTAAAGATGGGGAACTCGCCGCGGCATCTGGCGGGGGCGGGGGAGGCGAGTCCAAGCGCGCGCGGTTTTTCGCTGCTTGCGAGCGGCATAGGCCGGGAATATACAGAAGGAATGCAGCGTATCGCGAGTTGGTCAGCGTTCTATTTGCGTCTCGCGCTGAAGGCGTTGCTGCGTCCGCGACTCGCGGTCGATTTGTTGCGGCTCGCATGGAGTTTTCGCGCCCGTGACTGGTACCGCCGGCCGCCGTTTTTGCCGCTGCCCCCGCGCGAGTACATGCGATGGCGGATGTTCACCGCCTACGGCGATGAGCAAGCGATCCCGCCGGTCGACGACGTCGCCAACTTCGCGCGCTGGCGGCGCGAAACGATGGGATTATGAAAGAGGCGTCGAGCAGAAGCGTCGAGGTAAAGCGTCATGGCGCCGAACTCGGCTTCTCGGCCGTGGGGATCGCCCCGCTCGATGGCAATCCGCACGCCGCGGAGCTCGACCGCTGGCTCGCGGACGGACACGCCGGCACGATGACCTATCTCCATCGCCAGGCTGCCAAGCGGAAGGACCCGCGGCTCATCATGCCGGGCGCGCGCTGCGCGGTGGTCACACTTACCAACTACTATCACGGCGCAGCTGAGCCCGGGGCGGCGCCCGGGGGGAGGGTCGCTCAGTACGCCTGGTCTTCGGACTACCACGATGTGCTAGGCGAGCGTCTCGAGCAGCTCGCTGGTGAGATCCGGCTCCTGGCTCCCGGCTCCAAAACCCGCTGTTACGTCGATGCGGGGCCGGTGCCCGAGCGAGAGCTGGCGCAGCTCGCCGGCCTCGGCTGGATCGGGAAGAACATGATGTTGATCAATCCGGAAATCGGCTCGTTCACGTTCATCGGAGTCGTCCTGACGGACGCCGAGCTTGCCCCCGACCTGCCATTCGAGGCCGACCGCTGCGGAACCTGCACGCGCTGCCTCGATGCCTGTCCCACTGGCGCGTTTGCGGGTCCCGGAGACCTCGATGCGCGCCTCTGCATCTCCTACCTCACGATCGAACACCGTGGCGCGTTCTCCGATACGCAGCGCCAGCAGGTGGGAGACTGGGTCTTCGGCTGCGACGTGTGTCAGGACGTCTGTCCCTGGAACGTGAGCTTCGCCGAAGTGGCGGTCGATGCTGGGTTCGCGCCGCGTGCCGACCTGGTATCGCCGGATCTCCGGCAGCTGGCCGAGGCCGGCGAAGACGAGTTCCAGCAGCGCTATGGGGACACACCGCTTGCCCGCCCTGGACGGGAGGGGTTGCAACGCAACGCCGCAGCAGTGCAGTTTTCGCTTTCTCGCTTCCGGTGAGCTCACCAATGCGTCGCTCGATCCTCGCTCTGTTCGTGGTTCTATCAAGTTCTCCGCTCGCCTCGCAAACTCCGTATCGCACACCCCCTCAAGTCATCGTGGACATCCTCGACGCGCCGCCGCTTCCGGCCGCGAGCGTGTCGCCCGATCGGCAATGGCTGCTGCTGCTGGAGCAGCGCAGCATGCCGGCGATTGCGCAGCTGGCGCAGCCGATGCTGCGGCTCGCGGGCAGCCGCCTCAATCCGCGGACGACCGGCCCTCAACTACCCGGGCCGATCACCGGCTTGCTGCTGAAGCGCGTCGCCGACGGCTCGGAGCGGCGCATCAGCGTTCCCACGCCGGCGACGCTGTCGTTCGTGAGCTGGGCACCGAATGGACGATCCATCACGTTCGTGCAGACGCGTGACTCCGGCCTCGTGTTATGGATTGCGGATGTCGCGACCGGCCAGACGCGCGCGCTCACCGGCCCAACGCTCAACGCCACCGACGGGTCGCCGTGCGAATGGCTGCCGGACGGCGCGCGGCTGCTGTGCCGCTTCGTCCCCGACGGACGGGGTCCCGCGCCTGAAGCGCCGCAGACGCCGATCGGGCCGACGACGCAGGACGCGAGCGGCCGCGCCGCTCCCGCCGCCACGTTTCAGGATCTGCTCGACAACGCTCAGGACGAGGCGCTCTACACCCACTATTTCACGGCGCAACTGGGGATCGTAGACGCGGCGAGCGGGCAACGCACGGCAATCGGCCGCCCCGCGATCTTCGACGACGTGGACGTGTCGCCGAGCGGCGAGTACCTGCTGGTGTCGCGCACGCTCCTCCCTTACTCCTACCTCGTTCCCGCAGGGCGCTTTCCCAAGGAGATCGAGGTGTGGAATCTCCGCGGCGAGATGGTGCGGCGTATCGCGCAGCAGCCGCTCGCCGAGAACATCCCCATCCGCGGCGTGCGCCCCGGCCCGCGCGCCGTCAACTGGCGCGCGGATGCGCCGGCTACGCTCGCCTGGGCCGAAGCGCTCGACGGCGGAGACCCCAAGAGCAAGGTCGAGCATCAGGATCGCGTGGTGACGCTCGCGGCGCCGTTCACGGGGGAGCCCCTCGAGCTGCTGAAACTGGGAAAGCGCTTTACCGCCTTGCAGTGGGACTCGGGCGGCCGCGCGTTGGTGCTCGAGTATGACCGCGAGCGGCGCTGGACCAAGACGTGGCTGGTCGATGCGTCGCGTCCGGGGGGGGGTGCGCCTGCACGCGTGGTGTGGGATCGCAGCGCGGAAGACCGCTACGGCGATCCGGGCTTCACACTGAGCAGACCGACCGCCGCGGGCGACCAGGTCATTCAACGGAACGGCGATTGGACCTATCTGTCGGGTTTCGGCGCGTCCCCCCAGGGGGACCGGCCGTTCTTCGATCGCCTCAACCTGCGGACGCTGAAAACGGAGCGGTTGTGGCGCGCGGACACGGTGCATTACGAGACCGTCGTCGCCATGCTGGACGACGCGGGGACGCGAATCATCACGCGTCGGGAGTCGCGCACCGAACCGCCGAACTATTTCGTGCGCGACGTGCGCCGCGGTTCGCTCCGGCCCCTGACCGCGTTCAAGGATCCCGCGCCGCAGCTGACGGGCATACAGAAGCGTCTGATCACCTACAAGCGCGCCGATGGTGTGCCGTTGTCGGGGACGCTGTACTTACCGCCCGGATACACCGCAGGGACGCGCCTGCCGGTCGTGATGTGGGCGTATCCCACGGAGTTTGCCTCCGCGGCTGCCGCCGGGCAGGTGTTCGCCGCGCCGAATCGCTTCAACCTGATTCGCGGGGCGTCGCATTTGTTCTTCCTGACCCAAGGGTACGCCGTGCTCGACGATCCCAAGATGCCGATCATCGGCGGCGATACGGCCAACAATCATTACGTGGAGCAGCTGGTGGCGAGCGCCCGCGCCGCGATTCAGGCGGTGGTGAACCTGGGCGTGGCCGACTCGAGCCGCATCGGCATCGGCGGCCACAGCTACGGCGCGTTCATGACGGCCAACCTGCTCGCGCACTCGGATCTGTTCCGCGCCGGGATCGCGCGCAGCGGCGCGTACAACCGAACCCTCACCCCGTTTGGATTCCAGAACGAGGACCGCACCTTCTGGGACGCGCGCAGCGTGTACCTGGCGATGTCGCCGTTCGTCTCCGCCGACAGCATCAACGAGCCGATTCTCATGACGCACGGCGAAGCCGACAACAACTCCGGCACGTACCCGATTCAGTCGGAGCGGCTGTTCGCCGCGCTCAAAGGCCTGGGCGCCACGGCGCGGCTCGTGATGTTGCCGAACGAGTCCCACGGCTACGCGGGACGCGAGTCGGTCCTGCACACGCTCGCGGAGATGATCGACTGGTTCGACCGCTATGTGAAGCAGGCCAAGCCGCGAGCCGCCGGGGTCAACGCGACGGACGAGCGGTGATGGGCGCATGACGTCGGCTGAAGCCATCACCGACGTTCAGCGCAAGCTCGCGGATGGTCTCGCCAGAATCGATCCACACCACCGGCTGCTGGGCCGCCCGGTGACGTATCGGCTCGTCGACGCTCGGACACTCGAGGTCACGTACCGGGACGTCGCCGGGATCGCGGATGCCGAGGTGCTCGGCTGGAAGCGCATCATCGGTCAAGACTGTTCGTGCAGCATCAGCCCACAGACCGCGGAACAGCTCACCGTGCGTTTTGTGATTCCACTCAAATAGGCGTCATTTCGCGGCGACGCGGGACACCACGTCGTAGTAGAAGCGCACGCCGAATCGCAGCGCGTCGATGCTGACGCGCTCGTCGTTTCCATGCACGCCGCGAGTATCGCTCTGCGTCAGCGGGAACGGCCCCAGGCCGTAGCTCGCGATGCCCATGCGCCGGAAGTAGTGACTGTCGGTGAACCCGGGCAGCATCATCGTGGCGACGAGCGCGTCGGGGTGGCGCGCGCGCGCGACCGCCGTAATCGCGCGGAACAGCTCCGTTTCGGTCGAGCTTTCGGTCGCGGCCCAGGTCTGGCCCTGCGGCTTGAGCGTCACGGCCGTGTCGCCGACGACACGTACGAGCTCGGCCAGGAACGCCGCCGGGTCCTGACCCGGAAGCAATCGGACGTCGACGGCCGCCGTCGCGACCGGCGGAATCACGTTGGTCTTGTCGCTGCCTTTCAGCCCGGTAATCGAGATCGTGTTTCGCAGCAGCGCGTTGTAGGTCGGATCCCTGGTGATCGCGCGGACGGCTGCCGAATCCCGCAGCGCGCCGCGAATGTCGGCCATCCACCGGCGGACCGTCGTGTCGCGCTCGATCGTCGCGAGATCG
>Ga0214471_10004811_pt1 | contig 10421 bp, 6 predicted proteins | sample RVTome_5_FD_207665 | JGI IMG/M metagenome (GOLD analysis project Ga0214471, IMG submission 207665) | Soil microbial communities from uranium-contaminated site in the Upper Colorado River Basin, Wyoming, United States - RVT142D155 | ecosystem: Environmental > Terrestrial > Soil > Contaminated >... | reverse complement strand
GCTCGGCGCGCTCGGGGTGGTGAGCGCGCTCCGGGCCGTGCGCGGTCAGGTGCGGGCGCGGAGGAAGAGGGAGGTGCCGAGGCCGAGGAAGATGATGTTGGCGGTCCAGGCGGCGAGGAGAGGGGGAAGGAGGTCGGCGCGGGCGAAGGCGAGGGCGACGTAGTGGACGACGAGGTAGCCGGCCATGATGGCGATGGCGAGCGCCACGCCGAAGAGACGGCCGCCGCGCGGTGACTGCAGCGAGAACGGGATGGCCACCAGCACCATGATGAGGTTCACCAGCGGGAAGGCGACCTTCGAATAGAGCTCGACCATGTACTTCTTCGCCTGGAAGCCGGTGGACTCCAGCCGCTCGATGTAGTCCCGCAGCTCCCGATAGCTCATGGCGGCGATGGGCTTGTGGATCTTCGTGAAGTCGTCGATCTCCTCACGGAGGTCGATGGCCGTCATCGTGAACGGAATGGTGTTCACCTCGCCGCGCGGCCCGAACTCGCGGAAGGCGCCGTCGGTCAGCTCCCAGCCCGCCGGCGTCCAGTGGGCGCGGCGGGCGTCGAGCCGGCTGTGGAGGCGAAACGAGCCCTGATCGACCTCCAGCACGGTCACGCCGTAGAGATCGTTGGTCCCGGGATGGAGCAGCTCCACGCGATAGAAGCGGCTGTCGGCGGTGCGCAGCCACAGCCGCTCGCGCGACTGCAGGTGGCGGGGGAGCTGGCCGCGGATCTTCACGCGGTCGACTTCGTCGCCCAGCTCGTTCAGGCGCGGCAGCAGCAGCTCCTGGAAGAGACCCGAGGCCACGGCGACGGCGACGGCCAGCAGCAGCACCGGCGCCGCGACCCGGTAGAGGCTCATCCCGGCCGCCTTCATGGCCGTCAGCTCGTGGGCGCGGGTGAGCGCCAGGAACAGGAAGATCGTCGCTACCAGCATCACCACCGGCAGCCCTTCGTGCAGCGCGGCCGGCACGCGGTAGACGAAGTGCTCCAGCACGTAGATCAGCGGCGGCTTGACGCGGAGGTAGCGGTCGAGCGTCTGCAGCAGGTCGATCACCACGAAGACCGTCGCCGCCACCGCGAGGCCGATGCCCATGAACACCAGGTGCTCGCGCAGCAGGTAGCGGTCGAGAATGTGCGTCGAGTCGCGCCCCCCGGTGGCCAGGCGCTCCGTCCCGCCGCCCCGCTCGGGCAGCCACCGGCGGGCGGCGGCGAGCGCGCGCCAGAGCAGGGCCAGACGCGGCGGCCGCCATTCGCGCGCGGTCGCCACCAGCAGCCCGACACCGAGCGCGCTGAACAGCATGTTGGGCGCCCAGATCGCGACCCAGGTTGGCGCCCGATGGCGGAGCGCCGATCCCTCGAGCGAGCTCGATATCAGGTAATAGGCGACGAGGATGCCCAGGCTGCCAACCAGCGCGATCGACCGGCCGCCCCGATGCGAGCGGATGGCCAGGGGAAAGGCGACGAGGGCGAAGACCAGCGCCGCCACCGGGAATGCGAACCGCTTGTGCCACTCGACCAGGAACGGGGCGCGGGCGGCGCGGTCGCCGGCCAGCGTCTCGAGGCGCCGGGCCAGGGCCGGCAGCGAGAGGTCCTTCTCCGGCTTCTCCAACCGCGAGGCCCCGCGCAGCGGCGAGTCGAGCGCCAGGCTCATGTCGTAGATGCTGAAGTTGGTCAGGCGGTAGCGGGCAGCGCTGGCGGCCCCCCCGGCCGGCGGCGCCACGCCGGCGGCGGCCGCCGCCGGGCCGGCCGGCAGGACGTCGGCCTCGCTCACGGCGCCGTTGATGAGCCGCAGCGTGAGCCGCCGGTTCGCCTCGTCGGTGAGCAGCCGCCCCTCCCGCGCCGTGATGATGCGCGAGAGCTTCGGGTTCCGCTCGTCGGACACCAGCAGGCCGCGCAGCGCGACCTGGGAGGCGCTCACGTCCTCGACGTACACGATGAGGTCGCCGAACGTGGGATTGAACACGCGCTCGGTCAGGCCGCTCACCGCCCGGGCCTGGAGAATGCGGAACAGCTGGCGCTGGAACTCCTGGTTGGCCAGCGGGTTGACGACGAGGGTGAGGGTGGCGGTGGCCGCCATCACCACCAGGGCGGCCGCCAGCACGGGACGGAAGAGGCGCAGCGTGCTGAGGCCGGCCGCCTTGCAGGCGATGATCTCGAGGTCGCCGGCCAGGCGGCCGCCGGCCAGCAGGACGGCCACCAGCAACGCCATCGGCAGCGTGTGGGCGAGGAAGGACGGCAGCATGAACACCAGCAGCTGGGCAACGAGGTGAAACGGGACACCCTTGGTGATGACCAGCTCGGTCAGGTGGTAGATGCGGTCGATGACGAGGAAGAAGGTGAGCAGCACGCCGCCCAGGCAGAACGGTGGGATCAGCTCGCGGATGACGTAGCGGTCGAGCACCGGCACCGCTGGCGACCTCACCCGTCTGTTGTACCATAGGCCGGTGGCGCGGAAATTCCGCCGGGTGCTCGTCGCCGTGCTCGCCGTCGTCGCCGGCGCCGGGCCCGCGGCCGCCGGCCCGGTCGACCGGCTCGACCGCTTCCGCGAGCTGGCCGCCAGCCGGCTCGGCCTCGCCCAGATCCTCGACGACGAGTCGACGGTGGAGGCGTTCCGCGAGATTTACGCGCTGCTCGACGACGAGATCGTCGAGAGCCTGGCCTCCGGCGGCCCCTTCGCCTCGCTCGAGTTCCTGCAGGACCGCCTCGACACCCTCGGCGAGACGTGGGGCGGCGCCGCCTTCCGGCTGGTGCGGGCCGGCAACCTACTCGTCGGCGCCTTCACGCTCGACGAGCGCTCGGCCGGCAACAGCGTCCGGGTGTACGGGTCCCTGCGCGGGGAGCCGGCGCTGCTGACCGCGCTCTATCGCGAGGGCCGTCCCACCGTGCATGGGCTGCCGGGCGCGCGTGACGCCGCGCCGTTCCTGGTGGCATGGGAGGGGCCGCCGTCGGGGTGGGGGATGCGGTCGCTGCGGGTCGAGCTGCTGCGCCGGGCGGCGGACGGCGTGCAGGTGGTGTGGTCGACGGCGTCGCTGTTCGAGGACGGCCTCCGGGCCCGGAGCTGGAGCGTGCGGGGCGGCGAGCTGCGCATCCGCTACGAGGTGCGCTACCCCGGCTGGGCGCCGGGGTGCGCCGGCCAGACCGAGCAGGAGGACGTCTACCGGCTGGGCGCTCCCGGCCCGGTCGCCCGCGTCGCGCGCCACGAGCACGACGCGTGGCACCGGGACCTCCACGCGGTGGTCGAGCGGCTCACGGGGGCCCTGGCCGCGCGCGACCAGACGACGCTCACGGCACTGGTGCCGGACGGCGCCCTGCGGAGCCGGCTGCCGCCGACGCTCCGGCCCGAGCCGACCTGCGACGCCCGCGAGGGCGCCGCGGTGTCGGTGGCCGCCGCGGCCGAACGCCAGCCGTGGGCGCTCACGTTCCGTCGCGCGGGCGCCGGCTGGCGGCTGACGGCGGCGACCCTGGTGCTACAATGACACGCTCCAGGGCATGACGCCGCCGATCCCGTCCGCCAGCGCGCCCATTCCGGACCGCTACGAGCCCGCCGCCGTCGAGGCGCGCTGGTATCCGGAATGGGAGCGACGCGGCTACTTCCGCGCCGAGCCCGACCGTCCCGGCAAGCCGTACTGCATCGTGATCCCGCCGCCGAACGTCACCGGCTCGCTCCACCTGGGTCACGCGCTCGACAACACGCTGCAGGACATCCTCATCCGCGTCAAGCGCATGGACGGCTTCAACACGCTGTGGGTGCCCGGCACCGACCACGCCTCGATCGCGGTGCACGTGCTCCTGGAGCGCCAGCTCGAGGCCGAGGGCAAGACGCGCCACGACCTCGGGCGGACGGCGTTCCTCGAGCGGGCGTGGGCGTGGAAGGAGGAGTCGGGCGGGACCATCACGCGCCAGCTCCGGCGCCTGGGGGCTTCGTGCGACTGGAGCCGCGAGCGCTTCACGATGGATGCGGGGCTGTCGCGGGCGGTCCGCGAGGCGTTCGTGCGCCTCTACGACGAGGGGCTCATCTACCAGGGCGACTACATCGTCAACTGGTGTCCGCGCTGCCAGACCGTGCTCGCCGATCTCGAGGTGGAGCGCGAGGAGCGCGACGCCGAGTTCGTCTACATCAAGTACGGACCGCTGACGCTCGGCACCGTGCGCCCGGAGACCAAGCTGGGCGACACCGGGCTGGCCGTCCATCCCGGCGACCCCCGGTACGCCCAGTACGTCGGCCGCACGCTGCGGATCCCGTCGGTGGACGGCGACGTCGACATCCAGGTCGTGGCCGACGAGGCGGTCGACCCGGAATTCGGCACCGGCGTCATCAAGGTCACGCCCGGGCACGACCCGACCGACTTCGAGATCGGCCGCCGTCACAACCTGCCCGTGCGGACGGTCATCGGCTTCGACGGGCGGATGACGGCGCTGGCCGGCAAGTACGCGGGGCTCGATCGCTTCGAGTGCCGCCGGCGGATCGTCGAGGACATGCAGGCGCTCGGCCTCGTCGAGCGCATCGAGCCCTACCGGCACGCGGTCGGCCTCTGCTATCGCTGCAAGACCGTCGTGGAGCCGCTGGTCTCCAAGCAGTGGTACGTGAACGTGAAGCCGCTGGCCGAGGTGGCCGCCCAGGCGGTGCGGGAGGACCGGATCCGCATCCTCCCGCGCAGCTGGAGCAAGACCTACTTCCACTGGATGGAGACCATCCGGCCGTGGTGCATCTCCCGGCAGCTCTGGTGGGGGCACCGCATCCCGGTCTGGTACTGCGACGCCGACGGGTCGGTGCACGTCTCCCGGATCGACCTCGAGGCCTGCCCGAAGTGCGGCGGCCCGGTGCGCCAGGATCCCGACGTGCTCGACACGTGGTTCTCGTCCGGCCTCTGGCCCTTCTCGACCCTCGGCTGGCCCGAGGACACGCCCGAGCTGCGGACGTACTACCCCACGTCGGTGCTCGTCACCGGCTACGACATCCTGTTCTTCTGGGTCGCGCGGATGGCGATGCTGGGCCTGCGCCTCATGAAGGAGGTTCCGTTCCGCGACGTCTACATCCACACGCTGGTGCGCGACCCCCAGGGCCAGAAGATGTCGAAGTCGAAGGGCAACGTCATCGACCCGCTCGGCGTCATGGAGCGTTTCGGCACCGACGCCTTCCGGTTCACGCTGGCGGTCCTGGCCGTGCCCGGCATGAGCGACATGCGCATCGCCGACGACCGCGTGGAGGCGCACCGCAACTTCGCCAACAAGCTGTGGAACGCGGCGCGGCTGGTCCTCTCGAACCTCGACGGCTACGATCCCGCCGGCGTGGCGGCGCCGGCCGGGCTGCCCGATCGCTGGATCGAGAGCCGGCTGCAGGCGACGGTGACCGCCGTCCGCGAGGCCCTCGACGCCTACCGCTTCAGCGACGCGGCGGGGGCGCTCTACCAGTTCGTCTGGAGCGATTTCTGCGACTGGTACCTGGAGATCGCCAAGACCGCGCTCTACCGGGGCGACGATCCGGCCGGGCGTACCCGCGTGCAGCACACGCTGGTCACCGTGCTGGAGACCACGCTGCGCCTGCTGCATCCGTTCATGCCGTTCATCACCGAGGAGCTGTGGCAGCGGCTGCCGCACGCGGGGGAATCGATCATGCTCGCGCCCTACCCCCGCCCCGGGGCCGGGGCCGACCCCGCGGCCGAGCGGGAGATGGCGCTGCTGATGCAAGCAGTCACCGCCATCCGCAACATCCGGGGCGAGCTGCGGCTGTCGCCCGCCCAGACGCTGGCGGCGACCGTCAGGGCGGCGCCGGTCGAGGAACCGCTGCTGGGCGCGCACGCCGCGCTCGTCGAGACGCTGGCCCGCGCCCGGATCACGATCGATCCGCGGGCGACGCGGCCCCGGGCCTCCGCGCTCGCCGTCGCCGGCCAGTCGGAGCTCTACGTGGAGCTGGAGGGCCTGGTGGACCTGGGGGCCGAGCGCCAGCGGCTGGAGAAGGAGATCAAGCGCACGGCCGAGGTGATGGCGTTCACGCGGAGCAAGCTGGCCCGCCCCGAGTTCACCGAGCGGGCGCCGGCGGAGATCGTGGACAAGGAGCGCGAAAAGCTGGCCGAGCAGGAGGCGCTGCACGCCAAGCTCGTCGCCAGCCTGGACTGGATGGGATGAGGATCGCCGCGCCGGCGCCGTCCATCGTGCGCCTGGGCCGCGTCGAGTCCACCCAGACGATCGCGTTCGCGCTCGCCGCCGACGGCGCCCCCGACGGCACCGTCGTCGTCGCCGACTCGCAGGCGGCGGGTCGCGGCCGTCGCGGGCGGGCGTGGCTGGACGAGCCGGGCGCCAGCCTGCTGGCCTCGATCGTCCTGCGCCCCCGGCTCGACCCCGCCCGCCTGCCGGGCCTGTCGCTGGCGGCGGGGGTGGCGGTCGCGGAGGCACTGACGCGCGCGGCCGGCGTGATGCCACGCCTGAAGTGGCCCAACGACGTGCTGGTCAACGGCCGCAAGATCGCCGGCATCCTGCTGGAGAGCCGGTTCGGAGCCGACACCGAGCGGGCCACCACCGTCCTCGGTATCGGCGTGAACCTCACGCAGCGGGTGTTCCCCGCCGAGCTCGCCCAGCGGGCGACGTCGCTCTGGCTCTCCAGCGGCCGGCGGGTCGACCGCGATACGCTGCTGGCGGCGCTGCTCGACACCGTCGCGGAGTGGCGCAAGCGGCTCGAGCGCCAGGGCTTCGCGCCGGTGCGCGAGCGATGGCGGGCGCTGGCCGACACGCTGGGCAAGGTCGTCAGCGTGGACGGGGTGAGGGGCCTGGCCGTCGACGTGGACGCCACCGGGGCCCTGGTGGTGGACGACAGCGAAGGGCGGCGTCGCCTGGTCCTCGCCGGCGATGTCGGTGAGGTGACGCGCTGATGCTGCTGGCGCTCGACGTCGGCAACACCAACCTCAAGATCGGCGTCTACGACGGCGCCCGGCTCGTCGCCGCCTGGCGCCTGCTGAGCCGGCGCGACCAGACCGCCGACGAGTACGGGCTCTTCATCAGCGGTCTGCTGCGCGGCCGCGGCCTCGACCAGGCGGCGATCCACGGCGTGGCCATCGCCAACGTGGTGCCCCAGGTGCAGGGGACGCTGGAGTGGATGAGCGAGCATCACCTCGGCCACCCCGCCTACACCATCGGCGCCGACAACGCCGGGGTCCCGCTCGTCGTGGACTACCCGGCCGAGGTCGGCGCCGATCGCATCGTGACGGTGATCGGGGCGCTGGCGCGCCACGCGCCGCCGCTGGTGGTGATCGACCTCGGCACCGCCACCAAGTTCAACTGCATCAACGCGCGCGGCGAGTTCGTCGGCGGCGCCATCGCGCCCGGCATCCGGACGGCGGCCGACGCCCTGCTCAGCCGGGCCGCCCGCCTGTTCAACGTCGAGCTGACGCGCCCGAAGGAAGCCGTCGCCCGCAACACGATCACCAATATCCAGTCCGGGTTCGTGTACGGGTTCGCGGCGCTGGTGGACGGCATGGTGGCCCGCATCCACGCCGAGATGGGCGGCGAGCTGACGGTCGTGGCGACCGGGGGGCTGGCCCCCCTGGTGGCGGACGTGGCGCCGTCCATCCAGCACGTCTACGAGCACCTGACGCTGGAGGGGTTGCGCCTGGCCTGGGAGCGCGCGCATCCCACCTGAGCGTTGACAACCTCCCAGCGTGGCCGGTATACTACCCCAAATCTAGTGGGTCGGGGAGCGGCACTCACTATATTTGGGATGAGGACGGGCAACCCGGAGGCCGGGGAAAGGGAGACAGGCGCATGGGGATGTGGGTGGGTCGGGGGCGCAAGGCCAGGGTCGCGTACGGCTTCGACGACATCGCGCTCGTCCCGGGCACCCTGACGGTCAACCCCAGTGAAGTCGACATCTCCTGGGAGCTGTGCGGCCACCGCTACGAGCTGCCGATCATCGCCGCCGCCATGGACGGCGTCGTCGGTCCGCGGCTGGCCGTGGAGATGGGCCGCCTGGGCGGCCTGGCCGTGCTCAACCTCGAGGGCGTCTTCTCGCGCTACGCCAATCCCGAGGACGTGCTGGACCGCATCGTCTCCGCCAGCCAGGAGGAGGCGACCAGGATCATCCAGTCGATCTACGGCGAGCCCATCAAGGAAGAGCTGATCCACCAGCGCATCCAGGAGATCAAGAAGGGCGGCGGTCCCGCAGTCGTGTCCTCCATCCCGCAGCGGGCCGAGCGGTTCGCCCAGATCGCCCAGGAGGCCGGCGCCGACATCTTCGTCGTGCAGTCGACGGTCACGACGGCCCGCCACATCGCCACCGAGTACGCGCCGGTGGACTTCCGCCAGTTGAAGAAGTCGCTGGCCATCCCGCTGATCATCGGCAACTGCGTCACCTACGAGGCGTGCCTGGAGCTGATGGACACGGGGATCGACGCGATGCTCATCGGCGTGGGCCCCGGGGCGGCCTGCACCAGCCGGGAGGTGCTCGGGCTCGGCGTGCCGCAGGTGACGGCGACGGCCGACGCCGCCGCCGCCCGCGACCAGTACTACAAGCAGCGCGGCCGCTACGTGCCCATCATCACCGACGGCGGCATGACGACCGGTGGCGACGTCTGCAAGGCCTTCGCCGCCGGCGCCGACGCGGTGATGATCGGCTCGGCCTTCGCCCGCGCCATCGAGGCGCCCGGCCGCGGCTACCACTGGGGCATGGCCACGCCCCACGCCAACCTGCCGCGCGGCACGCGCATCCGGGTGGGCGTGGCCGGCACGCTGGAGCAGATCCTGTTCGGGCCCGCCTTCACCGAGGACGGCACCCTGAACCTGGTGGGCGCCATCCGCACCTGCATGGGCTCGGTCGGCGCCCCGAGCATCCGCGAACTGCAGCAGACCGAGCTGATCATCGCGCCGACCATCAAGACCGAGGGCAAGGTCTTCCAGCAGGCGCAGAAGCTGGGGCGCCCGCGGTAGGCGGCACGCCGGTGCAGTCGGGACCGGCGCACAGGGAGCCGCAGTGAACCAGATCGTCGTCCTGAACGCGGGTGGCCAGTACTGCCACCTCATCGCCCGCCGGATCCGTGAGCTCGGCGTTCACGCCGTCGTCGCCGACGTCAACCGGCCCGCCTCGGAGCTCCGGGGGGTTCGCGGCATCGTGATCTCCGGCGGCCCGTCGAGCGTGAGCGAGCCGGCTTCCCCCGCGGTGGATCCCGCCATCTACGGGCTCGGCGTTCCCATCCTGGGCATCTGCTACGGCCATCAGCTCCTCGCCAGGGATCTCGCCGGCCGCGTATCCCGCGGGATGGTCAAGGAGTACGGGCACTCCTTGCTGCACCATGAAGAAAGTCCGTTGTTTCGAGGACTTCCTGCCCGGAGTCTGACGGTCTGGATGAGCCATGGCGACACGGTGGTCGAGGTCCCGCCCGGGTTCACGATCATCGGCCAGACGGACGACTGCACGGTCGCGGCGATGCAGCATCTCGGCCGGCGCCTGTTCGGTCTCCAGTTCCACCCCGAGGTCGTCCACACCGAGTTCGGCAGCGAGATCTATCGCAACTTCGTGTTCGACGTCTGCGGCTGCGCGCCCGACTGGGATCCGCGCGCCCGGGTCGAGCAGGTCATGGAGGCGATCCGCGCGCGCGCGGCGGGCCGCCGGGTCTTCTTCCTGATCAGCGGCGGGGTCGACTCCACGGTCGCGTTCTACTGTTGCCATCGCGCGCTCGGCCCCGGCCGTGTGCTCGGGCTCTACGTGGACACCGGCTTCATGCGCGAGGGCGACGCCGAGGCCATCGAGTACCTCGTGCGCGAGGCCGGCCGCGAGGCGATCCACGTCGCCGATCGCAGCGGCGACTTCTTCGGACGCCTGGCCGGCGTGACGGATCCCGAGGCCAAGCGGGCGATCATCGGCGACACGTTCGTCATGGCGCAGGAGGACGAGTTCGCCCGGCTGGGGCTCCGCGAGGGGGAGTGGCTGCTGGGGCAGGGCACGATCTATCCCGACACCATCGAGTCAGGCGGCAGCCGCCACTCGGCCCGGATCAAGACGCACCACAACCGCGTCGAGCGCATCCAGCGCCTGATCGAGCAGGGCAAGGTGATCGAGCCGCTGGTCGACTTCTACAAGGACGAGGTGCGCGTGCTCGGCGAGCAGCTGGGCCTGCCGCACGAGGTCGTCTGGCGCCATCCGTTCCCCGGCCCGGGGCTCGCCGTGCGCTGCCTGTGCGCCGAGCGTCAGGCCCCGGTGGAACGCGCCACGATGACGTTGCCCGGCGGCGTGCGCGGCTGGATCGTGCCGGTGCGGACGGTCGGGGTCCAGGGCGACGAGCGGTCGTACGCGCAGCTGCTGGCGGTGGAGGGCTTCACCGACGTCGAGGCGGCCGGGGTGTTCGCGCGGCGGATCACCAACGAGCACCGGACGATCAACCGGGTGGCGCTGGTCGTCCACCGGCGCGACGGGCACGGGGTGGCCGGGCTGGCGATCCAGCCCGC
>Ga0214471_10004810_pt1 | contig 10422 bp, 11 predicted proteins | sample RVTome_5_FD_207665 | JGI IMG/M metagenome (GOLD analysis project Ga0214471, IMG submission 207665) | Soil microbial communities from uranium-contaminated site in the Upper Colorado River Basin, Wyoming, United States - RVT142D155 | ecosystem: Environmental > Terrestrial > Soil > Contaminated >... | reverse complement strand
CGCGGGCCGTCACCGAGGCGTCGCTGACGCGGCTGCCGTCCTTCGTGTCGAAAATGGCGACCATTACGTGGTGCAATCTTTTGGCGGAAGGAACGCCGCCGTGCATCTTGCCTTCGGGGTGTTCCCGGGAATGGCCTTGCACCATTTCCCCCGGCAGCACACCCAGGTAAACCGCAAGGCTGCCGGTGGTCTTGTAGTAATCCGCGGCGAAGGCCGGGATTGCACTGACAATCACATAGGCGATGGCGGTTAACCCCGCGTTGATCAGATGCGTCGATAAGAACCTGTTATTCACGATAACCTGTCGGGTAACCTTGCACGATGAAACAACTCGGTCTCGGGCGCGAGCGCTTCAGCCGCTCGGCGGGGAATCGGCACTCTGGTCAAGGCTGGCGCTCAAACACAAGCAGCGCGAGCTGGAAAGCGAGGGGGTTAAATCAGAAGGCGCAGCGTGCGCAAGTACAGACTGCGTGCAGGCGGACGTATCTCGTATTGCGCGAGAGTCCCGGAGCGAGTCGACACGATCAGAGGTCGCGTGGCAACCCCTTCGATCGCATCCCACCCTGACGGCGTGTAATTCGTTGCCAACGTCAAGGGAATTTGGGTATTCCATGGTACTGCGCTGCCGAGGTCATAACATGATGACTCGGAGCCATGATTCCCGCGTTCAGTACTAAGACTTTGCTTCCCTACCGGCGTGCCCGTGAACGTTTCGGGAGCGTTCGGCGCTATATTGCTGGCCGGTGCGGCGATTGCTTGGATGCACGGAGACAGTATCGCAGCGAGCGCGAACACCACCCAGCCCACCAGCAGCGCCGCACGGCCGAATTGAAGTGCGCCACCCAGTGTCCTGATCCGTGGCGCGCTTCTGATGCTTTCCATCATTGGAGCCATGTTGGTCACTCTATGCCGTGCCACGGTGCCCGCTTTTGATCTGGATCAAGTGAAACGGCGACCCGGTTTGTAAGAAAGGGCGTCTGTAGCCGTCGCGGCATCGGCCCTGTCCAAGGGTCAGCGCATCGCTGGCGAGTTATGCACACGCGGAATCCTCGACACACGCGCGGGTCCCAGTGCAAACCCATGACGATCTCTTTCATATCAACCTCCGCGTCACCGCTTACGCGGTCTTGCGGCCTTCCATGATCGTTGATCCGCGTGGCTCATCCCTACGTTGAGTCTTTTCTAGTTGGTACTCCGCCTTGCTTTCATATACTTCTGTTCCGCGAACAGGGTCTGTGTCTTTTTTGGCCCGAGACCCCGTATCGTGCTGATCTCCCTTTTTATGATGTCCTTTCATGAGTTTCATGTCTGCCACCAGGCCGATCCCGAAACCCGCGGCCGGCGCGATAACTGTCCACGGTCCACCCAGATACTGACCCACGGCATAGCCTCCAAACAAGCCTACGCAGCACAGCATATATGCCTCCTGTCACGACTGTACGGTTGACGTTCGAACCCACTCGATTTGATGAATACATTCGGTGAATTTGCCGGTCTTAATATCGCCCCTGCGATGACATGTGCGTCCTAGTCGCGTTCCCCGCTCAGCGCCATCAGCAACTGCAGCAGATTGGCGAAGATGTTGAAGAGGCTGATGTATACGCCGGTCGTCGCCATGATGTAGTTGGTCTCGCCGCCGTTGAGGATGCGGCTCAAGTCGTGGAGCAGAAACAATGAAAATACCACGACCACCAGCGCCGAGATCGTCAGCGCGAGAGCGGGTACCTGCAGGAACATGTTGGCGACCATGGCCACCAAAAGAACGATCATCCCGACCAACAGGAACTTGCCCATGAAGCTGAAGTCCCTGCGCGTGGTTGTCGCAATGGCGGCCATGACGAACAGCACGATGCCGGTGCCACTGGCCGCCAGGCCGATCAGCTGCGGACCATTCTTGAGCGCCAGCGCAAAGCTCAGCAGAGGGCCGAGGAACCAGCCGAGGAGGAATGTCATGCCGAGCAGGAAAATCATCCCCCACCCGCTGTTACGATTGGCAGCGATCGCGTATTGGAGACCGATCACCGCGCCGAGCATCACGAAAAAGCTCAAGATCGGGTTCCGGATGATGATGCCAGCCGTATTAATTCCAATCATGGCACCGATCACGGTAGGCACCATCGTCAGCGCGAGCAGCAAACAGGTGTTGCGCAGCACCTTTTGTTGCGGCAACGCGATTTCCCGTGCGACTGCCCGGTAAGCTTGATTGGTTTGCATCTCAGGTTGCATAGCTCGTTTCTCCTGTCGCTAATTCGTTAAGACTGCCGCCATGGTGTGTCCACCGCGAATATTGCCAAGCCTTCTTCACCGATAGCGAAGGGCGTCCATCAGCTCTTCGACGATCGTTTCCGTATCACCACGCTCGGCGGCAGTTGCTACATGCGCGCGCAGATGGCCCTCGAGAGTGATTCGACCGGCGTTCTCAAGCGCACCCTGGACCGCCTTGATCTGGCGGAGCACGTCTACGCAATAGGTGTCGTGTTTCTCCAAGGCGTGCAGAATGCTTTCCAGGTGCCCCCTGGCGATGGCGAGTCTGCGCGAGACCACTCTGCGCGTCGCCTCCGGCATGCACAGGCGGCCGTCCGCCGCGTGCGAGTGATTTGCATGCATTTCCTCGCCGTTCATTTGGAATCCGCCACTTGGGCCTTGTATCCTTCTTCCTCGATGGCCCGGATCAGAACCCCGGGGCTCGCTTTGCCGTCGACGCGGGCGCGCCCCGTGTCGAGGCTCACCGAGACATTCTCGACCCCCGCCACGGCTTGAAGTGCCTTGGTCACAGACTGCGCGCAGTGACCGCAGGTCATTCCGGTAACACTCAACGTGATTGCCATAAAAAGCTCCTTTCCTGAAAACGCGGGTCCAGTGTACACATGATCCTACCCACCTGGGTAGGGTATAGTAAGCAAGTCAGGGTATGTTGTCAATATATGTTGTTTTGACAATAATTAAAGTCAGGTGTATATTGCTTTCTACCCTACCCTGGTGGGGGGGATATGGTCAAATCTCTGGAAAGGAATGAGACCTCATGCAGATCCTGGAAATGGGTATTCGCGGCATGACCTGCGCGGCGTGCGCGGCGCGAATCGAGAAGGCCGTGAGAAAGGTGCAAGGCGTCGCGTCCGCCCAGGTCAATCTGGCCGCGGAGAGTGCGCGTGTCGAGTTTGACGAGAGCGTGGTGCGACCCGGCGAACTCACTGCGGCCATCGGGGGAGCGGGTTACACGCCTATCGTCGAAGTGGTCGAGTTTCCCGTTCGCGGCATGACGTGCGCGAGCTGTGTGGCGCGCGTGGAACGCGTTCTCAACAAGCTGCCTGGAGTGATCGAGGCGCGCGTCAACCTCGCTTCGGAAAGCGCCCGAGTGCGTTACAGCCCCGCGAGCGCGGGTCTCCCGGAATTTCGCAAGGTCATTGGCGAAGCAGGCTATGAGGTGCCTGCGGAAGCCACACAGGCTGCAGGCTCCGCCGGCGACGCGCAACGGGAGCGGGAACTCGCGCTGATGCGGCGCGAACTGTTCATCGCGGTCGCGCTCAGTATTCCCGTCGCCGTTCTGGCGATGGGTTCCTCCTACGCCCCTTTCCTGCGTTGGCTGGAGTCGTTCGGGCTGACGGAGGCCGTCATCAACTTCATCTTGTTCGTGCTTGCCACGCCAGTGATGGTGTGGCCGGGAAGACGGTTCTTCGTCTCCGGGTGGAAAGCCTATCGGCACCTGAGCCCGGACATGAACAGCCTGGTGATGACCGGAACCGGTGCGGCTTATCTCTATAGCCTGGTGGTAACCTTTGCGCCGCAACTGCTTCCCGAAAATGCTCGCCACACGTATTTCGAAGCGGCGGCCGTGGTTGTCACGCTCGTGTTCCTGGGCAAGTTCCTGGAGGCCGTGGCCAAGGGCCGGGCGAGCGATGCGATTCGCAAGCTGCTCGGTCTCAAAGCACGCACCGCCCGGGTGCTGCGGGACGGCAAGGAGGAAGAAATGCCGATCGAGGCCGTGCGCCCCGGAGACATCGTGTTGGTGCGCCCGGGAGAGAAAGTCCCTGTCGATGGCACCATTACGGGCGGCGCGAGCTACGTCGATGAATCGATGATCACCGGGGAGCCCGTCCCGGTCGCAAAGCAGCCGGGCGACAAGGTCATCGGCGCAACGATCAACCAGAACGGCGCGTTCCAGTTCAAGGCCGAAGCGGTCGGCGCCGACACGGTGCTCGCGCAGATCATCCGGCTCGTGCAAGGAGCGCAAAGCGCCAAGCTTCCCATCCAGTCGCTCGCCGACCGGGTGGTCGCGGTGTTCACACCGATCGTCCTCATGATCGCCGCGCTTACCGCGATCGTCTGGCTGGTCTACGGCCCGGCGCCGGCGCTCACGTTTGCACTGGTGAACGCGGTCGCGGTGCTGGTCATCGCTTGTCCCTGCGCGATGGGGCTCGCCACTCCCGCGGCGGTCATGGTCGGCACCGGCCGCGCGGCGGAACTCGGCGTGCTGTTTCGTCGCGGTGAAGCGCTCGAGACCCTGAGCCGGGTGAAAGCGGTTGTCTTGGACAAGACCGGCACGCTCACCCGGGGCAGGCCGGAGCTTACGGATCTTGCCGTTGTCGAGGGCTTCGATGAAAACGCTGTCCGCGCCTTGATCGCTTCGGCGGAAGCGGCCAGCGAGCATCCGGTCGCGCAGGCCATCGTCAAGGCGGCGCGTGAGCAGGGTCTTGAGATCCCCGAAGCGAAAGATTTCGAAGCCATTCCCGGTTACGGTGTCGAGGCAAAAGTGAACGGCCGCCAGATCCATGTCGGTGCGGATCGCTACATGACACGGCTTGGTCTCGACGTGGGGCCCTTCTCTGAGGTGGCGCGGCGCCTGGCCGATGAAGGCAAGACGCCGCTTTATGCCGCCGTGGACGGCCGGCTGGCTGCGGCGTTGGCTGTATCCGACCCGATCAAGCCCGGCGCCCGGGAAGCGATCACGCGGCTTTCCGCGATGGGAATCCAGGTCGCCATGATCACGGGCGACAACCGCCGCACCGCGCAGGCGATTGCGCGGCAACTTGGCATCGACCATGTTCTCGCCGAGGTGCTTCCTGACGGCAAGGCGCAGGCAGTCGCCGAGATCCAGAAGCGGGTGGGCAGAACGGCGTTCGTCGGCGACGGCATCAACGACGCGCCGGCCCTTGCGCAGGCGGACGTGGGGCTCGCGATGGGCAGCGGCACCGATGTTGCCATCGAGACCGCTGACGTCACCATCATGAACAGCGAGGCGCAAAGCATTCCCGCAGCCCTCGCCGTGGCGCGCAAGACCTTGCGGACGATCCGCATGAATCTGTTCTGGGCGTTCTTCTACAACGTGGTACTGATTCCGGTGGCTGCAGGCGTGCTCTATCCCTGGACCGGCTGGCTCCTCAACCCGGTGCTGGCAGGCGCGGCGATGGGACTCTCCAGCGTCTTTGTGCTGACCAACAGCCTGCGTTTGAAGCGCATCTCGCTGGGGATTCTGGCGCGCGCTGCGGAACCCCTGCCGACCGGCTTGGAAGGCGCAGAGATGAAGCTCGCTCTGCAACCTGTTTTCAACCACCCCGATCGGGGCTGATTTTCAAGGAGACTTGTCATGGACTGGCTATCGCAAAATTGGATCTGGCTGGTGTTGATCGTCGGCGTAATCTGGCTGCTCTCGCGGGGGCGCCATGGGGGTCTTATGGGGGGATGCTGCGGCACTCATGATATGGCGCGCGAGGGTCCTGCCGGGGAAGTCAAGGGAGGGGGCGCAGATTTTGCCCGCCCACCAATCAAGGACGAGAAGGCAGGGCAGGCCGCGGAACGCCCCGCGTCTTCACATCGCCACGGCCGGGGAGGGTGCTGCTGACCGCGCTCAAGGAGAATTCGTCATGGGCAAACAAACCCGGGAAGAACGTCATCAACGAGTCCGGCAGCGCCGCCGGCGGGTGCGCGCCGCGACCTTCGCCGTCATTGGTGTGCTCGTTCTCGGCGCGGCAGGCTACCTGCTGTTCGAAGCTTTCTGGAAACCCGAATTGCCGCGAATGGCCGGCAATGTGATCGACATCAGCGCCGATATGGGTGGGTTCAGTAAGAAAGTGGTGCGCGTCAAGGCCGGCGAGCCGGTCACGGTGCGCCTGAGGAGCCTGGACAATTCGCACCATACCGACGGCGGCGGCAAGCACCAGTGGGCGGTCGATGAACTGGGCGTCAACATCATCGCGCCGTCGGAAGGCTCGAGCGCCAAAACCTTTACGCCCGCCAAGCCCGGCACCTACACCTTCTACTGTGACATTTGCTGCGGTGGTCGCGCCAACCCCACCATGTCGGGCCGGCTCGTCGTCGAGGCATGACGCTTGAATCTGTACCCGCGCACCATCACCGTCGTCGCCTTTCTGAGCACGATTGCTCTCGGCGCGCTCGCGTTGACCGGTCTGTGGCATCCGAACGCGCCGGCGGAAGCGATGAAGGTGTACCTGCCGCAGGTGACCCTCGCGACAGTGCTCGTCGCGGGCGTCATCGATGGCATCAACCCGTGCGCGTTCACGGTGCTGCTGCTGTTTATCACGGCACTGACGACAACGCTGCAGGTTGGCGAGTACAACGTGATCCGGCTGCGCGCGCGGATGCTGGGCTTGGGCGGCATCTATATCGGCTCTATTTTCCTCACCTACCTTGCGCTTGGGGTGGGGGTGCTCGCGTCGCTGGACTTCTTCACACGGCAGCACATCCCGGCGCGGTTTGGCGCGCTGTTGGCGATCCTGTTCGGGTTGTGGATGCTGAAAGACTATTTCCTGCCAGAACTGGGCTGGCGCTTGCAGGCTCCCTCGCGGGTCGGCGCCACGGCGCGCGAGATGGCGAAGAAGGCGACGCTTCCGGCGTTGATCGTCGGCGGATTCCTGATCGGGCTGTGCACGGTGCCGTGCAGCGGTGCGGTATATCTCGGCGTGCTGAGTCTGCTCGCGCTGCAGCCTACCGCGCTCCAGGGCTACGGCTATCTCGTGCTCTATAACGTCGTCTTCGTCCTGCCGCTGCTCGTCATCCTGATCGCCGCATCCTCGCGCACGATGGTGAATCGCCTCGCCCACTGGAATCTGCACCACAAGGAGTGGGTGCGGCTGGCGCTCGGCAGCGGTGTCGTGGTCATGGGTCTTGCCATTCTAGTGACTGTTTGAATGGGTCATTTGGACACCATGCTTAATCTTGAGCTTTACAGGCGCGGCTTCCTGCCCGAGAGCAGGGCGGGCGAGAGGTTACGAACCGTAGAGCATGCGGGCGTCATCGAACTTTCCGCGGACGATCTTCCCGCAGTCTGCCCGCACGCCTCGATGCCGCTGTGGGCCTTGCACCCGCGCGTTTTTCTCGACGTCGTCAATCAAAACGAGGCAATGTGTCCCTACTGCGGCACGCGCTATTGCCTGCGGCCCGACGCCCACGCCCATGATCACGAATCTGGCGCACGTGGCCTGCACCAGCATCGGAAGCAAGACAAGATGGATGCCGATCCGCAGTGCGGGACCGCGATCCCTCTGGACGGTGGGCCCGCATCATCCCCATCGTCTTCCGCGTTTTTCCCGGCGCCGATTTTGCATTAGGCAACGGACGTCACATCGGAGGTGAATATGGAAACAAGAGAATGGAAAATTGTGGGTCCTTGGGCGGTCTTTCTGTTTTATCTGGCCATAGCGCTCGAGGTCGTGGTAATGGTCACGCCGTTTACGGTCTATTTTTATTCCATCTACGCCCCGGTACTGAATTGGTTGGAGTCGAATCCGCTGACGGCGTGGTTGACCGCATTCTTTCTTCCACACATCAGCTACACAGGTGATCCGCTCCTCACGGCTCTGGCCTATCTGGGCCCGATCCTGTTTGGTCTGGGACTCGCCATCTTTCTTGTTTGCGCCTATCAGGTGTATTCCGCGAAACTTCTCAGGCGCGGTGTTGTTTCCGGGGGGCTTTACGCCTGGATCCGGCATCCCCAGTATCTCGGCCTCGGCATTGCGGGTCTTGGCCTGCTGCTCTACTGGCCTCGTTTCATCATTCTGGTTCTTTACCTGAGCATGCTCGTTGTTTACTACCTCCTGGCCCGAAACGAAGAATCGCGGATGGAGAGGAAATTCGGCGATGCCTACCGAAATTACAAGTCGCAGATTTCCATGTTCCTGCCAGGAGAGCCCGGAGGGAAAATCCTTGCCTGGGTCACCGGCGGGTCCCAGCGGAAAGGTTGGGTTTTGGCAACCGTCTATTTGCTGGTTTTGGTGACTGGGGTTGGCCTTGCCTTTGGCCTGCGCTCCTATTCCAAAGCGCGGGTTCCGACGATAACGGAAAACGGCATTGTGGCGGTCTCCTTGTCGGGTCTTCCCAAGGGCCGTGTACAAGATCTGTTGCGCGCTTCGTTAGCGAGCGTGGAGGTGAAGAAGCTTGCGGCGATGTACCACAATCGGCCGGACCATGCTCTGGTGGCCTATATTGTCCCGCAGGACTACATGATGGCGCACCTCATCGCTGACCTCGGAGAGCATGAGGCGCACCACGGTAAAGCCGAGGAGCAGGGGGCGCTGGCCGTGATGAAGCACCTCGGGGAGATGTACGGCCTCAAGCCTTTGCGTCAACTCCGCGACGGAAGGACCTCGAGGGAGCGGAGAATTATTTTCACTGAAGCCTTGGCATCCGATGGGGAAAGTGTTTCATCTCGACGCGCGCTCGATGTGGATGTTCTCCGTCATCCTCTTTTCATTGCGGAAATGAACGGAACGGAAGTCGCCCAGACGATGGAGGTCCCTCGGCGTCATGCCTGGGGAAACATCCCGGTGCCGGCATTTTGAGGCCGTCACCCTCAGAATCATCCGAGCGGCGGCGCCAACACAGGAATTCAAGGAGACGAATGCATGTATCCAGTTCTCGTGCAGCTAGGAACTTTTGAACTTCGCTCTTATGGGATCATCGTTGCCCTGTCCTTTATTCTGGGCCTCTGGCTGAGTGTAAAAGAAGCGAAAAGAAAGGGGTTCGATCCCGGCCTCATCCAGGATTTTGCCTTCTACGCGATTCTTGGCGGGATCATCGGCGCGAGAATCTATTTTGTCGTCTTCTCGAACCCGGCCTATTTTCTACAAAAACCGTGGGAGATCGTGGCGGTCTGGCACGGGGGCATAAGCATTATCGGAGCGCTTATCGGCGGACTCGCGACTGCGATCTGGTACTGCCGGAGAAAAAAGCTGTCATTCTGGCGATTCGCCGATACCCTGGCGCCAGGCGTGGCTTTGGGACAAGCAGCGGGAGTGTTTGCCTGTCTCTTGAATGGTGACAGCTATGGCAAACCGACAGATCTTGCCTGGGCAATCACTTATACCGATCCGCGTGCCATGGCGCCCTTGAACATCCCTCTGCATCCCGTGGAGATCTACGAGATGGTGGCCTACTTCCTGGTTTTTCTTCTCGTCTGGGGCACAAGACAGAAATACAAGCCCGAAGGCTTTTCCTTCCTGACCTATCTGGCAGGCTACGGCGCAGTCCGCGTCTCCGTTGAATTTTTCCGCGGCAATCCGGCGATCTTTGCCTGGAATATTCCTGCGGCGCAGGTATTCGGCGTGGCGCTGATTTTGGTTTCCATAGCAGGTTTCTGCATTCTTCGAGAAGCGCAGGGAACGCGGCATCGACATTGACAGGAAAACATCCAACGCGGGAACGAACGCCCGTTAAGATTCGCAGTGAGCGCAGCTTGCTGACGGCTGGATGGTGCGGTCAGCGCATGCGGTCTCGAATGATTTTCACTGCCACGGGGATCAAGGTGATGACGCCCAGCGCCAGAATGGAACCCATGATCCGGCCGGATTCACTCGTGGCCATGTCGCTCCCGAAATGGGCCAGCAGAAAGCTCGCCGGCACGATGCCGACGAGGGTTGCAATGGCGAAACGCCAGAACGTGAGTGCCGTCAGCCCCGCGGCATAGCTCACGATATCAAACGAAATAAAAGGCAGGAGGCGGCTGACCAGCACGATGCCCATCAGTGCCGTCTGGGAACCCAATAACCCCACCGACAAGCGGTCGCCAAACCAGCGCTGCACGACCTCCCGACCCAGCAGGCGCGCCAGGCCGAACGCGGCAAGCGCTCCGATCTCGGCGCCCAGAAGAACATAAAGCGTACCCCAGGTATGCCCATAGGCAGCTCCGGCAGCCACGGCGATCGGCGCACTGGGGATGGGGCTCACCAGAATCGCCAGCACCATGAGACCGATCACCATCAGCGGCCCCCAAGTCCCCAGCTGCGCAACGCGTTCGCGAAGCTCGGCTCCGTTCAGGATCGTCATCAACATGCCGGTTTCGTGCAGCAGCCAGTACGTTGCCGCAAGCGCCGCAAGGATAAGAACGCCGGCAAGGTACTTGAGCCGCGCCGCCCGCGTCACAGCCATGCCGCGATCATCATATGCACATGATCCGGCATCGGGTGCTCT
>Ga0214471_10004809_pt1 | contig 10422 bp, 5 predicted proteins | sample RVTome_5_FD_207665 | JGI IMG/M metagenome (GOLD analysis project Ga0214471, IMG submission 207665) | Soil microbial communities from uranium-contaminated site in the Upper Colorado River Basin, Wyoming, United States - RVT142D155 | ecosystem: Environmental > Terrestrial > Soil > Contaminated >... | reverse complement strand
TGGCGAGCACCTGGGCCACGTCCACCTGATCGGCCCTCCGGGCTGGCCTATGGAGTAGATAGCCGTACCTCATGAGAGCACCGCAACCGATGAGCGAGCTGTTGGGCAAGAGAGCGCCGTAGAGACCGAGCGAGCCGTATGGTGTTGAGAGTACCGTGCAGGGTGAGCGAGCCGATGGGAGAGAGAGCACCGTAAGGCGAGAGCGAGCCGCATGGGCAGAGAGCGCCGTGGTATTTGAGCGAGCCGGAGAACATGAGAGCGCCGCAGGATAAGAGCGAGCCGAGAATGAAGAGGGCACCGTTCCCAATGAGCGAGCCGCGCCCGCCGAGGAGCACCGTAGAAAGAGAGCGAGCCGGAGAACATGAGGGCACCGTAGCACTAGAGCGAGCCGTAACTCCGGAGAGCACCGTAGCACATGAGCGCATAACTGAATGGCACTCGCCCTCCCCCCCCTTCCCGCACCCGGCGTTTGACATCGGCTAAACGGCGGCGCAGCCTATAGCGTGGCGAAGGCATCGGATGGATGGGCTGCGTGTCGCCCCCCTCACAGAGCCCCTGCAAAGCGCGGGGGCTCTTTCTTATGCATATGGCTGAGCAGAAACGGGCGACGAAGACCTACACGGAGCGGGAGCGACTGGGGACGTTGTTCCTGGCGCTGCGTGAGGGCGTGGTCAGCGCGTCACGCACAACCAAGGTGCCACAGCGAACGATTTACCAGTGGTTTGAGGACGCCGGCGGCGTCGCGGAGGTTCGCGGGTTCGTGAGCGAGCGGGCTGTCGTGGCGCTATCTCGGGCAGAGGCGGCGGTCTGCGAGGAGGTGGTGCGCCGGGCGGCGATGATGGGCGACAACGACTTGATGATTACCTTCCGTGAGCTGCTGCGGGTCCGAGCCGAGAGCGCGGGCGCGATAGCAGGAGCGGCGGCGCAGACGAACGTGAGCACGACGGTGGTGAACATCAACGAATGAAGACGCTGACATTGGAGCGGCCCGCCGACTGGACGGTCGAAGAGCGGGTCGAAGAGGCGCGCCGGGCTGCGAAGGCCCGGCGTTTTCTCTTGCCGTTTTGCCAGTGGGTGAACCCGTACTACATGACCGCGCCGCACCTGGAACTGCTGGCGCGGGAGCTCGAAGCAATCGAGAGCGGAGAGAACGACCGCCTGATCGTGGAGGAGCCGCCCCGGCATGGTAAGAGCGAGCTTGCCTCGAAGAACTTCCCCGCCTGGTATCTGGCCCGGAATCCACGCAAGAGCGTCATCTCGGCCTCGTACGGCGCGGAGCTGGGCCACGACTTCGGCCGCGCGGCGCGGAATATCCTGATGGACCCGCGCTGCCGCGAGGTGTTCCCCGGCGTCGAGGTGTCGGACGATTCGGCGGCGGCGCACCGTTGGCACACGAACCAGGGCGGCTACCTGATCGCCTCCGGCATCCCCGGTCCGATCACGGGCCGGGGCGCGCACCTCCTGAACATCGACGACCCGATCAAGAGCCGCGAAGAGGCGGAGTCGGAGGCGTACCGCGAGCGCGTGTATCAGTGGTACAAGAACGACGCCCGGACGCGCCTCGAACCGGGCGGCGCGATAGTGATTACGATGACGCGCTGGCACGAGGACGATCTCGTGGGGCGCCTCTTGCGGGAGCAGCCGGAGCGCTGGCGCGTGGTGCGGCTGCCAGCGCTGGCGGAGATGGGCGACCCCCTGGGGCGCGCGGAGGGCGCGCCGCTGTGGCCTGACCGCTACGACGCGGAGGCGCTCGCGGCGATCCGGACAGACGTCGGCGAGCGGGCATGGTCGGCCTTGTACCAGCAGAGCCCGACCCCGAGCGAGGGGCAGGTCTTCAAGTGGTTCCCGCGCTACAGTCGGGCGACGCTAGAGGACGCGCCGGCGCTGATCCTGGTGCCGATTGACACGGCGTTCGGCGGCAAGGAGACCAACGACTGGACGGCATGGGCGGCCTGGGGAGTCCGCCCGGGTCACATCGACTTACTTTCGGCGGCGCGCATCAAGGCTGACCCCCCGACGGCGGAGGAGAAGTTCGCCTGGTGGTGGGTGGACCTTTGCCAGCGCTACCCGCGCGCGCAGATCAGGCCACTGGTGCGCGAGAGCGTGGCGATCGACCGCGTGACGGCCTCGCACCTGCAGCATCGGGGGATCCCCGTCGTGCCGGTAAAACTCCCGGCGGGCAACACGAAAGAGGAACTGGCGAACACGGTGGTGGACTACTTCGCCTCGGGGATCGCACGGCTTCCGGAGACGGCCTGGACGGAGGATATAGCGGGCTGGCTGGAGCCGTGGACGGAAGAGCACAAGAGCTTCCCGCACGGCGCACATGACGACTGGGTGGAGACGACGCTGATAGCGCTCTTCACGTACCGCGAGATGGTGATCGTAGAGCCGAGCGGCAAGATGCGCGGGCAGAGGATGGCCGCGTGAGCGAGGACAAGACGCCGCCCACGGTGGCGGAGATCGGCGACCTCCGCCACCAGCTGACGGGCGACCCGGACTGGCGCCGCCAGAAGGAAAAGGACAAGCGCTGGTTCGAGATGTACCACGGCGAGCATGACGTGGAGAGCATCGAGCGGACGGAGGACATGCTGGTAGACCCAACGGCTTTCGTCACCCGGCTCAACACGGCGCGCGACTTCACCGACCACATCATCGGGGTCGAGAACGCCTACCCGACGCACGAAGTGGACGCGCCGGGCGAGGGGCCAAGGCGGCAGGAACAGGCGCAGAAGGTGAAGCGCTGGCTCGACGCCGCGCCGCCGCAGCTAGAGCGGCAGCAGGGCGACGAGACGCACTTCCGGGGCAACGCGGAGACCAACGTGTTCGGCTACTGCGGGCAGGAGGTCTACGCCAGCCTCGCGCCGTGGCAGGCAGCGGGCTACCCGGAGCGCGAGAAGGGCCAACGAGAGAAGGCGTACACAAAGGCGGCGGACGAATGGCGGCAACTGCCGAGCACCCCCCTGCCGCTCTGCGACCGCATCATCGGCGCGATGTGCTGGTATCCGATCCTCGACGGCAGCAAGGTGTCGGTGTCGCTGGAGGTGGTGCAGACGAAGGCCCAAATCCTACTCTCCCGTTACGGCTACGACATCAAGGAGCAGGGGCTGAAGCCGATGGACGACGTCGAGGTGACGCGCTACATCGACGACACGTGGGTGATTGTGGCGTGGGGAAAGGGCGTGGGCGGCAAGCAGTCCTCGATCCTGGTGCCGGCCGGGGCGCACGTGCAGTCGGCCTCGGGCTACGCCTGCGACCCGTACGAGCACCGGATGCCGGTGCAGCCGGGGCGCGCGCCGGTCGTGCTGCGGCAGGGGATGCGGACGCACGACGACCGGCCCGGCTACCGCTTCACGTCCCTTATCGAGTCCATCTACGACGCCTGCAAGACGGAAGACTTCATCGCGACGCGGCGGAAGGTCAAGGTCGCGTTCGAGTACCTGGCGACGGTCTACGCGACGGTCCGCAAGCTAACGCAGCTCGACGCCACGGGCAAGACGAACGACGTCCAGCAGTGGATATGGGGCGGGTACAACGAACTGCCGGAGGGCAAAGAGATCAACATCGTGACGCCGACGCCGGAGGGCGAGGCGGCGCAGCAGCTATGGGAGCAGGTGCGGCAGAAGATCGATTCGCGCTGGGCGCCGGTGCTCCGCGGCGAGTTCGACGGGCAGACGAGCGGGTACCTGTTCAACCTGGCGAAGCGGCTGGCGCTGGGGCCGCACGACCTCGTGATGGACCGGCAGGCCACGTCCGACTCGGAGGCGGCGGCGCTGCGCCTGATGTCCCTCGGCGCGCTCGAGGAGTTGGTCCCGGCGGGCAAGGGGCGCGAGGTGTACGTGGGAGAGCGCGACGACGACGGCTGGCGTCCGGTGGGGCTGGCCTGGCCGGACGTGGAGGGGATCGCCGAGACGCAGATCAGGTGCAGCCGCGAACAGAACACGCAGGAGGATATCCTGGCGAACTTCCAGGCGGCGGACGTGGCGGTGGCGGGCGGCTGGCTCTCGCAGGAGACGGCGGCCAAGGAGATCGCCCACGTGAGGAACTGGCCGGACGAGCGCAAGAAATGGAAGATGGAACGCTTCCTCGCGGGCCAGTACATGACGGAGCGCACCAACCAGGAGATCGCGCTCAAGACGCGGACGATCGTGGACGCGAAAGAGGGTCTGCCCCCGGAGCAGGCGGGGGGGATGAACCTGCCGCCGGGGCTGCGCACGGGCGGCGGCCTCGCCGGAGCGCAGCAGCCGCAGGCGGGGATGCCGGGCGGGCCGCAGGGCGCGGACGCTGCGCCGGTGCCGCCGCAGGGGAACCCGGCCCCTGACCGCTTACGGGGACGCGCTCCCGGCCAGCGGCGTCAGCCGGGCGGGCGCGTGGACATGCCGGGACGGGGGGCGTACTGATGGCCAAGCGGCGGGCGGAAGGCCCGATCGAGGAGAACGAGGAGATCGCCGAGATGGTGGCGGAGCAGGCGCGGGAGGACGTGGAGTGGATGATGCGGCAACTGGGCAACAGGCCGTGGGCGGGCGAGAAGCTTTCGTCCGAGCGGCAGTACGAGGCGTTCAAGGCGGTGGCGTTCGACGTGGCGTTCTGGCAGCAGGCGGAGCGGGACGAGGTGGCGGCGCTGCAGTGGTTGTCGCCGGAGATGAAGCCGAAGACGCTTTACGAGAGCGCGGCAAAGCTCTGGGAGAAGCACGGAGAGCGCATCCTGGCCGAGCTGGCGGCGGAGGGGATCGCGCCGGAGGGCTACCACCTGATGCCGGACGGGACGCTGATGCCGGACGCGGAGATGGGTTCCGCTTTTGCCCCCGCGACTGAGGGCGAGGAACCGGAACCGGAGATGGCGGCAACGACGCCGCAGAACAGGGGCGCGTACTGATGTTGCACGAATACGAACTGAGACTAGAGATGGCGCACCCATGGATCGGGCAATACCAGCCCGGCGATGTGGGCGGCGGCGGCGTGCTTCCGCCCCCACCCCCACCGGGAGACGACCCGCAGCCGGGCCAGCTGTACCCCGGCCAGATCGTCCAGCAGTACCCCGACGGGACGGCGATGATCTTCACCGGCCAGTACGACGGCTACGGCGACCCGGTCTACGACTTCATCGACATCTCGGCGCCAGCAGTGGGCGGCGGCGGCGCGGCCAACCCGCCGACGACGACGGGCGGCGTGCGGACGGAGAACATCCCCGGCGTCGGCCTCGTGCTGATCCAGGACACCAACTACGGGCCGCAGGTGCTGCAAGTGATCGAGCCCGACGCGGGCGGCACCGTCTACGGCGGGACGCCGCCCGCGGGCTACACGTTCGCCTACAACAACCAGGGGCAGCCGATCCAGTTGGTCAACGACCCGAGCTACCAACAGCCAACGCCGAACGTGGGGGCGCTGCAGCCGGGGCCGAACGGCCTGTACTACACGACCGACCCCGGCGGGGGCTACACCGGTTACATCGGCGACCCGAGCTACCAGCCGACGTACGGCGCGCCCACGTCGGTCGGCTCCGGGCTACTCGGCGTCCCCGGCCAGGGCGGCGGCGGCTACACCTCGTTCATCAACGATCCGACGTACCGGCCGACGTTCGGCGAGAACACCGTGGACCTGGGCAACGGGTACATCGGCTTCACCGGCCCGGACGGCGAGATCGTGGACATCACGCAGGACCCGAACTACGTCTCGGACTACACGAAGGGGATTGACGACCGCAACTTCGGCGAGGACGTGCGGCGGTTCAACGCGACGCTCGCGGAGGACACGGCGTCGCGGCAGGAGCACAACGCCTTCCTGTACGCGCAGCTCGCCGCCACGACCGGCGTGGAGCGGGAGCGGATCGCAGCGCAAATCCAGATGAACAACGCGCAGATCGCGGACAACGAGCGGCAGCGGCAGTCCACCGAGCGGATCGCGGGCTTCCAGGGCGGCGTGCAGCAGCGGGGCCAGGACATCGACTACGGGCTGACGACGCGGGGCCAGGACATCCAGCGGGAGGGGCTCGTCACGGGCGCGATCGGCGACTACTACGCGACGGCGGGGGCGCTCTCGGACGACCCCTTCAGACAGGCACAGCTGCTTGTGGGTGGCTCTGGCGGCACGACGCCGAACGAGCTTGCCGCGAACGACTACCGGGCGCACATCGCCCGCCTCAGCCGGTCGTACAGCCCGGTGGGGGCCGCAGCGCCGCTCCCGGGGACGATCTCGCTGGGCGCGAAGCGGGGGCTCACCGTGCACCCCGAGATGATCGAGATGGGCAACGGCAAGCAGGTGAGGATGCGGCCCGGCCAGGCGGCGAACGTGGCGGTGCACGATGGGGAGATGCTCCGCACCCGCATGACGCCGCGCGGCATGATGCTGGAAGAGGTTGTGCCACGCGACCGGGCGCAAGGGATGCGGGCGCGGTTCGGGGCGGCGTTCGGCCTCGTGAACGCCGCGGCGGGGGTATCGGCGGGCAATGCGGACGCCGAATACTACGCGACCTCGATGGACCCGGCGGGGCAGTACGTGTGGAGCGACGGGACGCGGCACAACGGCCCGGAGCGTCCGGGAAACACAGGCCCGGACACGCTTCCCGCCCCCAACACAGGCTCGGACGGCTTCTCGCAGCCTATGCTCCCCTCGCAGCCCGCTCGCCCCACGCGAGGCATTGGGCCAAACGGGGAGCACGTGATCGTCAACCCCGACGGCTCGATGGTGCTGGCCTCAGACGGCGTCACGCCAGTGAGTCCACGTCCCACACGTCCAGCAGGGCCGCAGCAGGGGTTCGAGACGGGGCTGTCGGGCGTGAACTACTACAACCCCTCGAACTCCTCCGCCGGCCTGACCATGCCGGCGGAGGCGGACCCACTGGCGACGTACTCGCCCGCGCAGCTCGCAGCGGCGGCGATCACCCGGACAGGTCCGGGGACGTACAACCTCCGGAACCGGGCGTCGGGGATGTCCTTCCGCATCGACTCGCCGCTGATGTGGGACGAGGCGATGCGGCGGCTGCGCGGCGTGACGCCGGACGGCAACCCGGACGCGGCGCCGCCAGCGGACACCGGCACGCCGGTGGACGACGGGACGCCGTCCACTCCGCCCGCCAGCCAGATCGGGGGCGACGACCTCGGCCTCGTGGACCTGGGGCTGGTGACGCCCGGCGTGTCGAGCGCGGCGGACGTGGAGGCGGCGCGGCAGTACGTGCGGGACACGCTCTCCGGGATCACGACGGGGGCGAGCGTGGGGGCCGGGGCGACCGCCTGGGACTTGAACCTCGACCCCGTGTACGACGTGAACATCGGCAACCCGCAGGACTACGCGGGGAACTTCTACGACATGGAGCGGCCTCAGCAGGACGTACTCGCGTCGGCGTTCAAGCTGCGCGGCATCGAGCCGGACGTGTTCGAGCGGCGGCTGCGCAAGTTCCGCCCGGCGGCGCTGCAACCGGGGATGATCGTGAGTTACAGCTAGGTGGGCTTTCTCGACTTCATGACCCCCGACCTCGGCCAGCGGATCGCGGCTGCGCGGCTGCGCGCGTCGGAGCGGCGAGCGCCGGTGCGGGGAGTGGAGGTGCGCCCGTCGCAGCGCGGGCTCTCGGCGGCGGCCCGGATTACGCAGCGATCGCCGCAGCGCGGAATATCGCTGGAGAGCGCCGCGCCGACGAGTCACCCCCTCGGCGGGTACTCGCCCGTGGGGCGGTACGACGAGTACGTCAACCAGCAGAAGCTTAGGGAGCTCAAGCAGCAGCAGTATGGCCGGGGGGTGGAGCGATACCGGGACCGGCTGCAGCGGCAGGTGATCGACTACTCGCACATCGGCTCGGCGTCCGACCCGAGGACGCAGGCCATGGTGCGGCAACGGGCGATGGAGCAACTGCAGGGGAGCGGCGGCGCGCTCGGCGTCGGCGGGTTCGTCGACCGGAACGTCGGCCGCCCGCTGCAGCGCGGGCTCTCTGTGGCGGCGGATCAGGCGACGCGTCCACTGCGTGAAGTGGGGGGCATACCATTCTTCGCCACGCCTGGCCGCCCTGGTTCGGGTGCGGGCGCTGTACGCGGGCCGTCGCTGGGTGAGGTGGCGGTCAGGTCGGCGACAGCCCCACTCCTGCCCGAGCGGGCCTACACGACGCTCGGGGGCGTGCCGGTGGCGGGGGAGACGCTTGAAGAGACGACGCGCGGGCTGACGACGCCTATTGGGGTGGCGGCGACGGTAGCGTTCCCGGGGGCGACGGCGTGGGGCGTGGGCGCGGGCATCGGGACAGGGATCGCGGGCCAGGCGCTGGACGAGCTCGGGGTGCCCGAGACGCCGCTGGGCGACTGGCAGAGCACGGGGATGATTGCTGGCGGGCTGTACGGCGGCGGCACGCGCGGGCGGCAGGCGCTGGGCATGGTGCCGGGAGCGCGGCGCTTCATGCGGACGACCGCGGAGAACCTGCCGGACACGCTGCGGGCGGGCGCGGTCAACCAGATGGACGTGTTCGGGGCGGGGCCGCCGGCGCGTGCGGTGGGGGCGCGGCCTGCGGGGCCACTGGACGACGCTGCGGAGGCGGCGCGGCCGCTGGCGGACGACCTTGCCGGCCGGCCTGGCCGGTTCCGGCGGTTCCAGACAGCGGAGGGCGCCGACGCCCCTCCCCCGCCGCCCCCAGTAGCGGCATCTCCGGGCGGCACGCTGCCGCCCGACGACCTGACGCTGCGCTCCCCATCGACTCGTATAACCCGCCAGGAGGCACGCTCCTACGGCCAGGGCGTGACCGAAATGGCGACCCCGCCACGGGAGGCGTCTGCGCCGCGGACACCGAAGGACCCGGTCGCCGAGGCGCTCGAGAACTTTGTCGCGCAGCCGGACAGGCCCATCAGCTTCCAGCCTCGCGCGTTTCAAGAGGAGATCGGGCAGTACGCAGAGCAGCTTCGCACCGCCGAGCGCATGCGCTCCGAGGCCGAGTCGACGCTGACGTGGGCGCGGCGCGCGTCGAAAGGTGGTCTCGTGTCGCCCGACCGCGTGGCGCGCGCCGAGCGGGATCTGAGTAAAGCCCGTACCGCAGTCGCGACGGCCCGGAAGGCACAGACCCGCGCCCTCGTGACTGCGAGCCGAGAGTCCGTGGTGGAGAACGTGCTCCAGCAGTCTGGTAGCCGCGACCTCGCCGACATCGTGGGGCGCCAGTTCGACCTCGCGCTCGCGCACGTTCCGGCCGATGAGACGCTGCTTTCGGCGGGCAACGCGCGAAAGTACGCGGCATCGGCTGAGAACGTGCTGACGGGTACGCCTCCAGGCGGCACGGGGATGGTAATGGACCAGAGATTTGCCCTCCGTAACGCGCTGGGCGTGTGGGCAGAGGAAACGATGCACCCCACCTTTGCCCGCGTTGACGAACTCCTGCGGGAGAACCTCAAGGGGATTCGCTACCGCTTGCCGCGTACCACCGCGCGCGGGCGGCAGTTGGCGGAGCTTGCGGAGGGTGAGTACAAGGCCTTCCACGTCATGCAGCACCCAGAATGGTTCGACATGCCGGCGCCGCTGCGCTCGGCGATTGCCGACGTGAACATCCTCAAGCGCCAGCAGCTAAAGGCGGCGCAGGCGCTGGGCTACAAGATCGAGGAGATTCAGGGCGCATACCTTGAACAACTGTGGGACACCCCGCGCGACCCGCTCACTCGCGGCGGGGCGTCGCGCATTCCGGGCAAGGTGTCGGTTGCGAAAAACCGCAGCTACGACGACTACATGCAGGGACTGCTTCGCGGCGAGACGCCGAAGGACGTGGGGGTGCAGGACCTTCTCAAGCACTCAACCTCCCTGATGAACGACGCCATCTCGGACGCATGGATGCGGCAGGAGGTGCTCCGGCGCTGGGGGAGCCGCACGGCGCGCGCCCGCTTGACAGGTAGCCGCGCGTTCACGCACCCGCTCTATAAGGGGTGGCACGGGCCGGGGGCCGTGGTGACGTGGGTGGACGAAATGTACAACCCGCCTGGGAATATCAGCCGCAACGTCGCCAACTTCACAAACGCGGCGAAGAACACCGCCTTTGGCACGGCGGACGTTGGCGTCATGGGCGTGCAGGCGCCTCTCACGATCGCGCAGGACGGCATCGGCGTGTTCATCGGCTCATTGAACCGGGCGCTAGAGCTGCTGCACCTGCCGCACGTACAGATTCAGATGCTCCAGGACGGGACCTTCCAGAGCCGCCTCGCGTGGTGGGCGCAGCACGACCTCCATACCGGCATCGGTCCTGCGGCGGTCGAGGCCAAGAGCGGCACGCTGCTCAAGTTCATTCCGGGCGTGGGGAAGACCATCGACAAACCCGTCCAGGCCGTCGTGGACGCTTCCGCCCAGTTCCAGTTCAAGACTGCGCTGGGAGCGGTCAGGATGCGCGGCGCGGAGGGTAATTACCTGATGCTAAAGTTCCTCCAGGATGTGACGCCGGCGTGGTTGACCAAGCTCCTCGGCGGCAAGGTGGAC
>Ga0214471_10004808_pt1 | contig 10424 bp, 3 predicted proteins | sample RVTome_5_FD_207665 | JGI IMG/M metagenome (GOLD analysis project Ga0214471, IMG submission 207665) | Soil microbial communities from uranium-contaminated site in the Upper Colorado River Basin, Wyoming, United States - RVT142D155 | ecosystem: Environmental > Terrestrial > Soil > Contaminated >... | reverse complement strand
CGCGCATTCCCGGCGCGCCGGTGCCGGCGCCGCTGGCCACCTACCTCGACATCATGTGCACCTCGGGCTTCTTCCGCCGCCAGACGCTGCACGCCGGCATGATGGCCTGGAACACCCTGCTGGCGCAGGCAAAGCCCGACCTCGTGGTGGCCGACCACAGCCCGATCCTGCTGCTCGCCTGCTTCGGGCGCTATCCGGTGGTGCAGGTCGCCGACGGCTTCACCATGCCGCCGGCCGAGGCGGAGCAGTTCCCGCTGTTCCGCAAGGGGCGCAAGCCGGTGGTCGACCCGGCGCACGTGCTGAAGATCATGCAGGACGTGCAGAAGCACCACGGCCAGCCCCGGCCGGAATCCGTGACCGAGCCGTTCCGCACCGCCGGGCGGCTGGTCTGCACGCTGCCGGAGCTCGACCCCTACGCGCCGCTGCGCAAGGACCCGGTGGTCGGCCCGGTCGAGGGCCTCCAGCAGCCGCTGCCCGGCCATGAGGGCGCGCCGCACTTCTTCGCCTACGTCAGCCTGGAGCACAAGAAGACGCGCGCATTCCTGCAGGGCCTCCACGCCAGCAGCCTGAGCGGCGAGCTCTTCGCCCGCGGCATGACCGACGAGATCGCCAAGTCGCTGCAGCGCCCCGGCCTCACGGTGCACCGCAGCCCGCAGCCGATGGACCAGGTGCTGGCGCGAGCGAGCGTCATCCTGCACCACGGCGGCAACGGCACCTGCTGCGCCGCGCTGAGCGCCGGCCGGCCGCAGATCCTGCTGCCGACCCACATGGAGGCGCGGCTCTCCGCCGACGCCGTGGTGGCGCGCGGCTGCGGCCGCCTGCTGACCACCGCGGAGACCACGGCGGAGGGCCTGCCGCCGCTGCTCGAGGCGGTCGCCGCCGACCGCGCGATGGCCGGCCGCGCCACCGCCCTCGCCCAGGCCATCGCGGCGCGCGGCCCGCAGCACACGGTGGACCGGATCCTCGCCACCTGCCTCGCCGTGCTCGACGGCGGCAAGGCCGCCGCGCAGTAGCGCGAGAACGCGGCCCCTATACACCGCTGTCGTCCCGGGGCTTGGCCCCGGGACCCAATAACGCTAGCACGCGGCGATGTCCTACGGTCTTTGCATCGATGGAACGGCTAGGGCAATGGGTCCCGGCAACAAGTGCCGGAACGACAGGTTTGTGTGCTGCAAAACCGCGCATGACGCTGCCGAGGCAGTTCACGCCGCCAGGTTGGCGCTGTCGAGCAGATCCTGGATCACGGCCTGGTCCGCCGCGACGTTGAAGTAGCCCGTCAGCAGGATCTCCACCGTGCCGCCGCCGGCGTCGGCGCCATTGGTGTCGATGTGCATGGTGGTGCCCTCGACCGAGACGGTGAAGTCGAGATAGGCGTCGAGCTCGGCGGCATCGGTGCCGTCCATCACCCCTTCCAGCAGGCCCGCGAGGTCGATCACGTCGCCCTCGCCGACGTTGAAGTCAAGGATCGTGTCGGCGCCATCGGCCGCATCGGAGAAATAGCGGAAGACATCGGCACCGGCATCGCCGACCAGGGTGTCGTCGCCGGCCCCGCCGAGCAGGGTGTCGTTGCCGAGGCCGCCGAACACGCTGTCGCTGTCCTCGCCGCCGGTGACGAGGTCGTCGCCCTCGCCGCCGGAGACGAAGTCGGCGCCGAGGCTGCCGAACAGGCGATCGTCGCCCTCCCCGCCGAGCAGCAGGTCGTTGCCGTCGAAACCGTTCAGCGTGTCGTTGCCGGCGCCGCCCAACAGCTCGTCGGCGCCGTCGTCGCCCATCAGGCTGTCGGCTCCGGCGCCGCCCTCCAGAGTGTCGTTGCCGTTGCCGCCGTGCAGCGTGTCGTCGCCCTCGCCGCCGAGCAGCGAGTCCCAGCCGCCGTTGCCGACGAGGAGGTCGTTGCCGTCGCCGCCGTCGATGGTGTCGTGGCCGCCGTTGACGACGGCGCCGTTGGCGTCGCCGTAGATGGTGTCGTCGCCGTCGCCGCCGAAGATGAGGTCGTCGCCGCCCATGGAGGTGACCTCGGCGATGCCGGCGCCGACGACCAGCGCGTCGCCGGAGATGAGGTCGTTGCCGGCTCCGCCGAAGATGGTGTCCTCGCTGCCGAGCCACACGCTGGCGGTGCCGTTCACGGCCAGCGCGTCGCCGGCGATGGTGTCGTCGCCGTCGCCGCCAAGGATGAGGTCGTTGCCGGCCGGCTCGCCGACGTTGTTCTCGAAGGCCTCCGCGGTGCCGCCGTCCAGCGCCAGCGCATCGCCGGAGATCAGGTCGTTGCCGCCGCCGGCCTCGATGGTGTCGCTGCCGACCGCGGCGGTGGCGCCGATCTGCGCCTGGTTGCCCACGCTCACCGTGCCGCCGCCGACCACCAGGCCGTCGCCGGCGATGGTGTCGTTGCCGTTGCCGGCGGTGATCGAGTCGCTGCCGATCGCGCCGTCGCCGTCGACGATGTGCACCACCACCAGCTGCGAGGCGGCATCGCCGAAGCCGAGCGCCTCGCCGGCGATGAGGTTGTCGCCGCCGCCGCCCTCGATGGTGTCGCAGCCGACCGTGCCGTCGCTCTGCGCCGACTGGTAGAGGGTGACGTCGAGCGCGCCGCCGCCGGTCACGGCGAGCACTTCGCCGGCCAGCCAGTCGTCGCCGCCGTTGCCGGCCAGGGTGTCGTTGCCGGCACGGCCGGCCTCGCGGGCGAGCGACCACATGTCGACCGTCACCGCGCCGGAGGAGGACAGGGCCAGCACCTCGCCGGCAACGCGGTCGGCGCTGCCGCCGCCGCTGACGAAGTCGTTGCCCGCAGCGGCCGCCGCGCCCTCGGCCTGGATCACGATCTCGGCCACGACGCCAAGCTGGCCGATCGCCAGGGCCTCGCCGCCGACGATGTCGCTGCCGGCCCCACCGGTCAGGGTGTCGTTGCCGGCCTGCCCGTTCATCGACTCCAACTCGACGACGGCCTCGGCCGCGGCGGCGGTGGCGACCGCCAGCGCCTCGCCGGCCAGCAGGTCGTCGCCGTTGTCGCCGGCGATGCGGTCGCCGCCGGCGGTGCCGCCGTTGTCGGTGACGTTCACCGCCGCGGCCAGCGCGATGCCGGCGGCGCTGTAGGCCAGCGCCTCGCCGGCGATGAGGTCGGTGTCGTCGCCGCCCGACAGCGTGTCGTTGCCGTCGGGGTCGACGAGGCTGGCCTCGTCGTCGTTGCGCACGAGCGCCGCGGCCGCGCCGCCGAGGCTGTAGGCGAGCGCCTCGCCGGCGATGCCGTCGTTGCCGTCGTCGCCGTAGATGTGGTCGTCGCCGCCGAGGTTCACGACCGCCCCGCTCGCCGCGCCGTCGAAGGCGTTGTTGAGGCCGTCGCCGGCGATGAGGTCGTCGCCGCCGCCCGCCAGCGCGGGACCGCCGGCGGGATCGTTGTCGCCGTAGAGCGTGTCGTTGCCGCTGCCGCCGTCGAGGGAATCGGCGTCGAAGCCGCCATACATGATGTCGGCGCCGGCGCCGCCGTAGAGCGCATCGTCGCCGGCCCCGCCGGCCAGGAAGTCGTTGTGGTCGCTAAAGCCGTCCGTCGGCAGGCTGCCCGGCGCCCCGCTGTTGAGCGCGCCCTGCGCCGCCACCTCGGCCGCGCTGCCGCCGTAGAGCGTGTCGCCGCCGGCGCCGCCGAACAGGAAGTCGGGGCCGCCGAAGCCTTCCAGCAGTTCGCCGCCGTCGCCGGCCTGGAGCACCGTCTGGCCCGCCAGCGGCTCGCCGTTCGGCTGGTTCGGATCGAGATCGTCGTGCCAGGCGTCGCCGGGGTTGGCGTCGGCCGGGCCGGCCGCGCCGCCGTCGTCGAGGTCGTTCAGCGCGCCGATCGTCTCGCCGCCGTTGGTCGTCCAGTCGGCGGCGCCGTCAGTGTCGGCCGTCCCGCCGCCGAAGACGCGCGAGAAGATGGTTTGCGCGCTCGAGGTCGTGCCGTTGAAGGTCTCGAACAGCAGGTCGAAGTCGGCCGGCGTGACGTCGCTCGGCGTCCAGCCCGTCTCCGTCAGCGCGGCGAGGTCGGCCAGCGCCATGTTGGCGGCGAAGCTGTCGAGCCCGGTGCCGTCGTTCAGGACGTTCACCGCCAGCGGCTCGCCGCAGTCGGCGCCGAGGTCCCAGAAGGTCTCGCCCGGCAGGTAGAAGCTGTCGATCACCGCGCCGGCCGCGTCGAACACCTGGCCAAGCACATCGGTGCTGGACGCGCCGGCCTCGGCGAACTGGTAGATCACCAGGAAGCCGCCGGCCGGCACGCTGAGCCCATCCGGCAGCGCCAGGGTCACCACCACGCCGGCGGGATTCAGGAATTCCACCGTGAGGTCGTCGCTGGTGAAGCCGTGACCGGTGTCGTTGTAGAGCTCGACGTAGTTCAGCGGGCCTTCCATCTGGTAGACGTCGTCGCCGAGCTGGATGGAGAGGCCCAGGTTGGCGCCGAGGCCGATCTCGTTGATCACCAGCGTGCCCTCCTCGCCGGCCGCGGGCGCGTGGATCTCGTCCTCCAGGGTGATGAGGCCGAAGCGGAGCTCGGTTGGCGGGATGACGCCCTGCGCCGCCAGCAGGTCGAGCACGGAGCCCAGGTCGTCGCTGTAGGCGGTCGCGCCGCCGCCCTGCGCCGCGGCCTCGGCCGCCGCCTCCAGGGCCTCCTCGGCCGCGCCGCTCAGCAGCCCGGCCTGGCTGAGCAGCAGCCCGGACGACACCTCGGTGCCGGCGATGCGGAACAGCGGCGCCGCGTCGGCCTGCGCGAGTTGCGCCAGATCCTCGAACACGATCTGCGCCTGCGCGCCGCCGTCGACGGGCGCGAAAGTCAGCACCAGGGCATCGCCCTCGGCCTGCAGGCTGACGCCCTCGGGCGCGAAGGCCAGGCGGTAGACGGCGCCCGGCTGCGCGGCGACCACCAGGGTCTCGCCGGCGGCCGGCCGCGCGACGGTGACGGTCCCAGCTTCGGGGGCGGTTTCTGGCGCGGCTGGCGCGGCGGCTTCGGCTTCGGGGGCAGCTTCGGCGACGACGAGCTCGGAACGGGACATGGTGCTACTCCGGTCAAAAGGGGTCGGGGAAGCACCGGGCAGGCCGCAGCCGTCCCTTGCGGCAACGCGACAGCGGGCCGCCTGGCATTTCCCATCGGTCTGCCTGTCAGTCGGAGGGAGTCCGCACGCGGTTCAAAGCGGACGGGAACAAGCGTCGCGGCCGTTAACCATGAGGCCGGGCCGGGCCGGGCCAAGCCCGACGACGTTCACACAGCTGTGGCAGGAGAGGCTGGTCCCTGCGACCGAAGGCTGTCGTCCCGGGGCTTGTCCCCGGGACCCAATGCCCTAACCGGTCAAACGGTCGTAGAGATCCTCCCACTCGGGATTGCCGCGTTCGATCAGCCGGATCTTCCAGGCGCGAGGCCACTCCTTCATCGTCTTCTCGCGCTGGATCGCGCGGGCGATTTCCTCGTGCGCCTCGATATACACTAGGCGCGTGACGCGGTACTTCGTGACAAAGCGCGAGCCGAAGCCCTGCCGGTGTTCCCAGACGCGGCGGGCGATGTCGTTGGTGACGCCGATGTAGAGCGTCCCGTGCTTGCGGCTGGCGAGGATGTAAACGGTGTAGGGCATCGCCACGCGCCAACGCCAATGGGTCCCGGGGACAAGCCCCGGGACGACAGTGATGTGTATAGCCGTAGTGATGTGTATAGCCGTTGCCAGACCGATACGCGAGATTTGCGAATCCCGCAGGGCAGCCCCGGGACGGCGGTGGTCTGTGCAGCCGTCGCGGTCAGTCGACCACGATGCTATCGGTCAGCTCGGCCGCCGGGGTCTGCTGCAGCACGACCGTGTAGTCGACCTGGCTGCCGCCGGCGGCGCCGTTCAGGTCCACGGTGACGGTGGTGTCCGTGCCGTCGTCGGTAAGGGTGACGAAGCCGCCCAGGAGAGCGTCGGTCAGGTCGCCGCCTGCGAAGCTGCCGCTGTCGAGCAGCGCCGAGAGGTCGAGCACATCACCGCCGGCCGCCTGAAAGTCGGTGATGGTGTCGAGGTCGCCGAGCACCCCGCCCCCGAACCGGAAGATGTCGCTGCCGTCGCCGCCGTGCAGCAGGTCGTTGCCGGGCCCGCCGGTCAGAGTGTCGCCGCCGCCGCCGGCGTAGAGCGTGTCGTCGCCGGTGCCGCCGATCATGTGGTCGGCGCCGCCGACGCTGCCTTCTATGTCGCTGCCGTCGCCGTAGAGCAGGTCGTCGCCCGGCCCGCCGGTGACGCTGTCGTTGCCGGCGCCGCCGTAGAGGGTGTCGTTGCCCTCGCCGCCCAGCAGGCGGTCGTCGCCGCCGATGCTGTCGTTGGCGTCGGTGCTGTCGCCGTAGAGCAGGTCGTTGCCGCCGCGCCCCAGCAGCCAGTCGTCGCCGGCCGAGTCGATGAGGATCGCCGTGCCGCCGCCGAAGGCCGCCGCGTCGCCGACCAGCACGTCGTCGCCGTCCGAGGCGTTCAGCGTGTCGTCGCCGCCGTTGGTCACGCTGGCGATGCCGCCGATGGAGAGCGCGTCGCCGGCGAGGGTGTCGTTGCCCCCGTGGCTGTGGATGGCATCGTTGCCCGCCGAGCCGCCGGGCACGTCGCTGCGGTTCACCACCACCGCGTCGCCGCCGCCGGTCGCCAGGGCGTCGCCCGCGACGAGGTCGGCACCGTCGCCGCTCAGCAGGATGAGGTCGCTGCCGGCGACGGCCAGCGCCGCCGCCGCAATGTTCGTCACCCGCGCCGTGCCGTTGGGGCCGGTCGCCAGCGCATCGCCGGCGATAACGTTGTTGTCGGTGTCGTAGGGGAAGAACCCGCCGGCCTGGAGGGTGTCGTTGCCGGCCGCGGCGCCCTCCCCGTCCGCGTCGTTCACCACCTCGCTCAAGCCTGCCGCGCCGGTGGCCAGCGCGTCGCCGGCCAGGAGGTTGTCGCCCTCGGCGCCCTGCAGCAGGTCGTTGCCGGCGCGGGCGGCCGCGCCCTCCGCCGAGCGGGCGGTGTTGCTCACGCGGGCGATGCCGCCGTCGCCTGCGGCCAGCGCGTCGCCGGCCAGGGTGTCGTCCTCGCCGCCGTAGTAGTCGGCGTCGGCGTTGTCGCCGTCGAGGGTGTCGTCGTCGGCCTGCGCCCAGCCGTTGCCGGAGGCCTCGGCCAGGTTGACGATCTCGGCCACCGCGCCCGCCCCGCCGGCCGCCAGCACGCCGCCGGACATGACGTGCTGCGGGAAGCCGCCATACATTAGGTCGCCGCCGGCTTCCGCCCGGCCGTCCTCGCCGGCGCGCGCCGTGTTGGTCGCCGCGGCGCGGCCACCCTCGCCCGGCGCCAGGGACTCGCCGGCGGCGGTGCCGCCGGCATGCGGGGTGACGATGATGTCGCCGCCGGCCGAGGCGCTGCCGGCGCCGGAGGCCTCCGCGGTGTTGTCGGTCGTCGCCCTGCCGTCGTCGCCGGCGGCCAGGGCATCGCCGGCAATCGAATCGCTGTCGGTCCAGTACATCCCGATGGTGTCTTCGCCCGCCGAGGCGAAGAGGTTGCCGGCGGCCAGCGCCGCGTTGTGCACCGCCGCCCCCGCTTCCGCCGCCAGCGTCAGGGCGTCGCCCGCCACCAGGTTGCCGCCGCCGGGGAGCCGGCCGGTCCCGGCTCCCAGCGAGTCGTTGCCGGCCGTCGCGGAGCAGTTCTCCTGGAGCGCCTCAGCCGTGTTGCGGACGACGGCGGCGAAGCCCGCCTCAGAGGTCGCCGCCGCGTCGCCGGCCAGCACGTTGGTGCCGGGCCCGCCCTCGAAGCTGTCGTTGCCGGCGGAGGCCTCGGCACGGCCGATCTCGCCGCCGACCGCGGCGGCGCGCGCGAAGTTCGCGACCGAAGCGTGGCCGAGCGCGCCGGTCGCCAGGGCGTCGCCGACGATCGTGTCGTTGCCGAGGTTGCGGATCTCGATGCGGTCGTCGCCGGCGGACCCGAAACCGGTGGTGAAGCTGATGGGCTGGGAAACGACGTCCACCATCACGTGGTTGAACACCGCGGCGGCGCCGGCGGCGCCGGTCGCCAGGGCGTCGCCGGCGATCACGTCGCTGCTGAGGCCGACCTCGACGACAATGGTGTCGCTGCCGGCCCACGCCCTGCCGCCGGGGCCGCGCGCCACGCCGCTGACCTCGACGAGGTTCTGGGCGAGGGCCTGGGCCTCCAGGCCGATCGCCAGGGCATCGCCGGCGACGGTGCTGCTGTGGGATCCGGAGGCGAGGTGGATGACGTCCCCGCCGGCGCCGCCGTCGAAGGCGCGGTTGGTCACCGTGGCAGCGCCGCGCCCGAGCGCCAGGGCGTCACCGGCGATCAGGTCGTTGCCGCCGCCGCCGAAGATGACATCGCTGCCGCTCGTGGCGAGATCGGTCCCGTCCGCGAAGTTGCCGACCGACGCGGTGCCGGGGCCGACGGTGAGCGCGTCGCCGGCGATGCGGTCCCTTTCGGTGTCGAACTCCCAGCCGCCGCCGCCGTAGAGGGTGTCGTTGCCGGCGGAGGCGCCCGCGGTGAGCACCCTGTTGATGGCCTCGGCCGTGAGGAAGTGATCGCCCCAGGCCAGCGCGTCGCCCGCCATCAGGTTGTTGCCGTTTCCCCCATAGATGAGGTCATCGCCGGCGCCGCCACCCTCGCTGACGTTCTCCGCCCGCGCCTCGGCCTGGCTGCCGCGCGAGATCGCCAGCGCGTCGCCCACCAGCACGTCCTCGGCGTTGCCGCCGTCGAGGATGTCGGCGCCGACCCTGCTGTCGTGGGAGGAGGCGGCGATACGGTTGGAGGCCGTCGCCGCGGCGAAGCCGGCCGCCTCGGCCAGGGCGTCGCCGGCAACGCTGTCGAAGCCGTCGAAGCCGGTGAGGCTGTCGTTGCCCGCGCCGCCGTTCGAGGGGCCGAGGTCGTCGTAGGTGAGCCCTGTTCCGCTGTTCTCCGCGATCGCCTCGGCGGTGCGGCCGACTGCCAGGGCGTCGCCGGCCGCGAGGTCGCTGCCGGAGCCGGCGGCGATGCGGTCGCTGCCCGCCCAGCCGCCTTCCGTCTCGTTCACCGCCCGGGCCAGCGCGATGCCAGCCGGCGAAAAGGCCAGGGAGTCGCCGGCGAGGCTGTCCGGCCCGGCGCCGCCGTTCAGGGTGTCGCCGCCGGCGGTCCCGTCGGCGGTGCTGTTCTGCGTGAGGGCGCCGGCCGCGCCGGCGCTTGCCCTCGCCAGGGCATCGCCGCCCAGCATGTCGGCGCCGCTGCCGGCGCCGCCGTGCAGGCGGTCGGAGCCGCCCGCCCCGCCGTAGTGACCCCCGTTCTCTGCTATCGCCGAGGCCAGGTCCTCGCCCACCGCCAGGACGTCGCCGGCCACGCTGTCGTTGCCGCTGCCGCCGTCGAGGCTGTCGTTGCCGGCCGGCCCTATGGTGTCCTGGTTCACGGTGTCGGCGAAGGCGAGCGGCGCGACCGTGAGAGACTCGCCGGCGATGAGGTCGTCGCCGCCGAGCCCGGAGATCGTGTCGTCACCGTCGGTGCCGGCCAGGGTGTCCGGCCCCGGCCCGCCGCTCTGCACGAGGAAGATCCCGACGGCCGCGAGCGGCGCCGCCGCCACAACGAGGTCGTCACCCGCGTTCGTCCCAACCGGCCCTGCCGGCCGGCCGCTTCCCTGAGGCTCTGCCATGCGCGCTCTCCCTGTTCGACCGCCAAGCTGTCGCCGCACGGGCAGCGCGGCCGTCAATGCAAGCGGCGATTGAGAGCCTCGGGCGCGGCGGGCCGGAAGGCCAGGGACCTAAATGGGGCAACCACAGCGGTTTGTATGCGCTTGCCGGGGACCGCAGGGACCGGCCCCGCCGGACGGCGGCCGCAAAGAGAAAGGGCCCGGCGGTTTCCCGCCGGGCCCCTGAAGGGGTGTCGCGCTGAGCTTTGCGATCAGTCGACGATGATGTTGCCGCCGGCGAGGCTCAGGAAGTCCTCCACCGTGCCGTCGAGGACGACGGTGTAGTCCGTCTGTGCGCCACCGGTATTTCCGTTCAGGTCCACCGTGATGGTGGTGTTGACCCCGTCATCGCTGATGTTGATGTAATCCTGGTTCACAGCGCTCAAGAAGGTTTGGAACAGCTCGGAGTCGAAGGTGCCACCATCCAGCAAGGCAGAGAGGTCGAGGATATCGCCACCGACATCGTTGCTGTTGAAGTCGGTGATGTGATCCACGTCGCCCGCCGCATCGGCCCCGATGATGAAGGTGTCGGATCCGAGGTTGCCGGTCATCACGTCGTCGCCGTCGCCGCCGGTGATCTCGTCGGCACCGCTGCCGCCGATCAGCGTGTCGTCCCCAAGCAGGCCGAACAGCTCGTTGTCGATCCCGTTGCCGGTGATGACGTTGTTCAGCTCGTTGCCGGTGCCGGTCACCGCCGGAGCGTTCAGCGTCAGGTTCTCGACGCCGGCGCCCAGGGTGTAGTCGATCGTGCTGATCACCGTGTCAACGCCATCGCTGCCCGGGGC
>Ga0214471_10004807_pt1 | contig 10424 bp, 9 predicted proteins | sample RVTome_5_FD_207665 | JGI IMG/M metagenome (GOLD analysis project Ga0214471, IMG submission 207665) | Soil microbial communities from uranium-contaminated site in the Upper Colorado River Basin, Wyoming, United States - RVT142D155 | ecosystem: Environmental > Terrestrial > Soil > Contaminated >... | reverse complement strand
CCGCGCCGATCAGCTGCCGGCGGGCGCCGTGGCGGCCGGATCCGCCTGCCAGAGCACGCGGTCGTCCTGCTGGCGCTCGTCGTCCTCGCGCCGGCCGGCGGCGCCCTGGCGAGCCATCGCCTGATACTTGTCGAGCGCCTGCATCATGCGGTCGGCAAGGGCGCCGTCGGCAGCCTCCTGGGCGAAGAGCAGGGGGTGGGCGGCGTCCTCGGCCTCGGCCGCTGCAGCGTCGGGCGCTCCGGTGGCGGGTGCCGCGGCGTCAGGTTCGGTGGGCGCGGCAACGCGGATGTGGCGCGGCGGCAGCGGGTAGGACTTCGCGGCAGCGCCGTCGGCCGTGCGGCCCGGCAGCGGCAGGGACTGACCCGGCGTCCCGGCCCGCGGCAACGCGGCGGCGTCCTGCCGGCTGCCGCGCAGGTCCATGAACAGCGCGTCCAGTGCATCCTGGCCCGTCAGCATGCCGGGGGCGGCCTCCGGCAGCATGGCCGCCGTCTCCCCGGTGCCCGACACTTCGGGGCCCGACCCGTCGGTGGGCGGCGCTGCGGCGGCCGCCGCTGGGGTATCGGGGCCCGCCACGCCGGCGGCCGTCTCGAGCGGCGCCGGCTGGCTTACCGGGACAGTGCCGGCCGGGGAAGCCGTGCCGTCATCGCCGGCAAACTGTGGCGTGCCGGCGTCGCCCTCGTCGCCGCTGAAGAAGGCGACCACCGTCTCGCCGACGTCCTCGCCGGTGATTTCCTGGTAGAGCACGTTGGCGACCGACGACAGAAAACCGGTCGGCCCGCCGAACAGCGTATCGCCGAGGATGCGGGCGTGCGGGCTGATCTCGTCGCCGGTGATTTCGCGATAGAGGGTGGAAACCAGGGGGATGTGCTGCAGCGGATTGATGATGTCGAGGAAGTCGCCGAAGCTGAGATCGCCGGCGCTGCTGCCGTCATGGCCGTGCGCGCGCTGCCGCGCGCTCAGCTGCGGCTGACGGTAGTCTCCGACAAATTCCAGGTCGTTCATTGCTCCTCCGGCGCTTTTGGGGAGCAAGAAGCGCGCCAGAGGCGTCACCCAGTCATTTCAAGCACTTGGAACCCCGGCCGCGGGTCACCGGGGGCGGGCCTGCAGCTTCTGCCCGGTATCCTGCCGCCGGCAGGGCGAAGGATTTGCCCAGCAGTCGGCCTAGAACAGGTGGCCGAAGCGGGTTGCCTTGGTGGCCAGGTAGAACTCGTTGTGGCCGTTGGCGGGGAAGCTGTGGCCGACGCGCTCCTCCACCGCGATCCCGAAGCGGCTGAGGGCGGCCACCTTCTGCGGGTTGTTGGTCAGCAGGCGCACTTTGCGGAAGCCCAGGTGATGTAGCATCTGGGCGGCCGGCAGGTAGACCCGCTCGTCGGCGTCGAAGCCGAGCTGCTCGTTGGCATCCAGCGTGTCGGCGCCGCGGTCCTGCAGGGTGTAGGCGCGCAGTTTGTTCACCAGGCCGATGCCGCGGCCTTCCTGCATGAGATAGAGCACGATGCCGGTGCCCGCCTCGGCCATGGCCTGGATGGCGCCGCGCAGCTGGTCGCCGCAGTCGCAGCGCAGCGAGCCCAAGAGGTCGCCGGTGAAGCACTCGGAGTGCAGGCGCAGCAGCACCGGCGCGTCAGGCTGCGGCTCCCCGATCACAATGGCGAGATGCTCCATGCCGCCGTCGTCGGGGCGGAAGGCGATGATGCGCGCCTGCTCGGCCCCGGCCAGCGGCACCGCGGCGCTGGCAACGACGGTCAGGCCGCGCGCGGCGGCGAAGCGGTATTCGGCGACGTTGGCGGCGGAGACCGCCATGAGGTCGCGGGCGTCGGCCCAGGCAACCGGGCTCTGCACCGGCTGGCCGGGCAGCGGCGCCAGCAGGGCTGCCGGCAGCAGGCGGGCCAGCTTGGTCAGCTCGACCGCGGCGACGTCGAGGCCGGCGGGGGCGGCCACGGCGCGGCGCGGCTGCGGGCCGCCGTCCTGCGGGGCGGTGGGATCGGCCAGCGCCCGGATGCGCTCGGCTTCCTGCGCCTCCAGCGCCAGCGCCATGACACCGCCGCTGGCGATCAGCGGCTCGGCGCCGGGCAGGCCGAGCGCCTGGGCACGGCGCGCCGTCAGCAGCAGCAGGGGCTCGGTGCCGGTCAGCCGGGCGAAGGCGGCCAAGCCCGCGGCAGTGGTCTGCTCGGCCGCCTGCACCAGGGCGCCCTGGCCGGACCAGTCGTGCAGCACGATGCTGGCGCCGCGCCGCAGCTCGGCGAGCGCCCGCTCCACCGCCTGGAGAACGGCGGCGTCCGGCGACTTCGGCCGCGGCTTCTGGCTGTTGACGCTCTGCTGCATCTGGACTGTCAGGCGATCATCGGTCACTTTACGGGCCGGGCGGCGTCCAAGCGGCGCCGATCTCTGCAACAGATAAGGGCGCCCGGGCGAAAAGGCCAGCATTTCGCGGGCGCAGCATAGAAGGCTCGGCGGGGCCGGGGGAGGAGTTTCGCGCCATGGCGAACGCCGGGGCCGAGAGGGCGGCCAGGATCTTCCGCGACTATGACCAGGCGGCCCTCGACCGCGAGCTGAACCTGCGCGCCCGCTGGCCGGAGCATGCGCAGTTCTTCGAGCGCTGGGCGCGCGACAGCGCGGCGGTACGCCAGCGCCTGCCGGCCCGGCTGGACCTTGCCTACGGCGCTGCGGTGGCCGAAACCCTCGACCTCTTCCCGGCCGCCGGCAGCGGCGCGGCGCCGCTGCTGGCCTTCATCCACGGCGGCTACTGGCAGGGCCTCGACAAGGGCGACTACAGCTACCTGGCGCCCTCTTTCATCGAGGCCGGTATCGCCTTCGCCAGCCTCAACTACGGCCTCGCGCCCGGCACCACGATCGGCACCATGATCGATCAGGTGCGCCGGGCGCTCGCCTGGCTCCATCGCCACGCCGCCGGGCACGGCGTCGATGCCGGCCGCATCGTGGTCGCCGGCCACTCTGCCGGCGGCCATCTGGCTGCCATGGCGCTCTCGACCGACTGGCCGGCCTTCGACCCGGAGCTGCCGGACGACCTGCTGGCCGGCGGCTGCGCGATCTCCGGCGTCTACGACCTGGAGCCGATCCGCCTCAGCTATCACAATAACGTGCTGAATATCGCCGCGGAAGACGTCGCGCCATGGAGCCCGCTGCACCGCCTGCCGCCGCGGGCGGCGCCGCTGCTGCTCGCCGTCGGCTCCGAGGAGACCGACGAGTTCCTGCGCCAGCACGCCGAGTATGCCGCCGCCTGGGAAGCCTGCGGCCTGCGCCTCGGCGAGGTCGCCATGGCCGGGCTGCATCACTTCGGCGCGGTGGATGCCCTCGGCGACCGCCGCCATGGCCTTTGCGCTGCAGTGCAGCAGCTGCTCGCCGGGAGGTTCGCTTGAACCCTTGTTGCAGCGGTGCTATCTGAGAAATCCACAGTACTCCCCGCGGTTATTTGGAAACGGGCCCCCAGGATGAGCGGCGCGAGCGGCAAGAAGATCCTCCTGATCGACGACGACGAGGCCCTGCGCCTGTCGCTGAGCGAGCAGCTGCGTCTGCACGAGGAGTTCGACACCGCCGAGGTGGCGACCGGCGCCAGCGGCATCGAGATGGCCAAGGCCGACCACTATGACCTCATCCTGCTTGATGTCGGCCTGCCGGACATGGACGGCCGCGAGGTCTGCCGCCTGATGCGGCGCGGCGGCGTGAAGTCGCCGATCATCATGCTGACGGCAGCGGAGTCCGACGCCGACACCATCCTCGCGCTGGACGCCGGCGCCAACGACTACGTCACCAAGCCCTTTCGCCTTGGCGTGCTGCTGGCGCGCATGCGGGCGCAGCTGCGCCAGCACGAGCAGAGCGAGGACGCTGTCTTCACCATCGGCCCCTACACCTTCCGCCCCAGCGCCAAGCTGCTGACCCACGGCGAGTCGAAGAAGAAGGTGCGGTTGACCGAGAAGGAGACCTCGATCCTGAAGTATCTCTATCGCAGCGGCGATGCGGTGGTCGGCCGCGACAAGCTGCTCGGCGAGGTGTGGGGCTACAACGCCGGGGTCACCACCCATACGCTGGAGACCCACGTCTACCGCCTGCGCCAGAAGATCGAGGAGGATCCCTCGGCGGCGGAGATCCTGGTCACCGAGCCCGGCGGCTATCGCCTGGTGCCCTGAGGGTTCCGGGGCTTCCGCTCAGCCGGCGGCTGCCGCCAGGGCGTGCGCCTCGACCCGCGGCACCATGTGCAGCAACAGGGCGCAGAGGCCGACGGCAGTGGTGGTGAGGCCGCCGAACAGCAGGCTGCCGGCCAGCCAGCCGCCGCTCGCCTCCACCGCCAGGGCCAGCAGCAGCGGCCCGCCCAGCACGCCGAGGTTGCGCCCTGTCATGGTGACGCCGAAGGCGCGCGCCGTCTCGCCGGGACTCGCCACCAGGTGGGCCGAGAGCGCGAAGAGGCAGGTCGGCGCGATGCCGGCGGTGATGCCGTAGACCGCCAGCGAGGCGAGCCCGCCCAGCCCGCCGCCGGTAACCGGCAGCAGCCACCAGATCACGGCCTGGACGATGACCGCGCCGAACAGCAGGCGTTGTGCGCGCCAGCCGCGCTGCAGCAGGAAGCCGGTGGCCAGATTGAAAACGCCGACCAGCGCCACCGGGATGAGGTAGCCGCCGATGGCGCTCTCCATCGTGAGGCCCTGCACCTCCACCAGGTAGAGCGGCAGCCAAGTCATGTAGGCGAGGTACTGGCCGCTCCACAGCATGAAGACGCTGCCGGTCAGCAGCAGCGCGATCCACTGGGCGCGGCTCCAGCGCGGCGCCGGCGCTGCCACGACAGCCCTGCGGGTGGTGCCGCGCGGGCCGCGGCGCAGGGTATGCAAGGTCCAGCCGGCCAGCAGGGCGGCGAGCAGCAGCGAGGCGACCCACAGGCTCTGCCAGCCACTGGTGCTGAGCGCGAGGGGGCCGATCAGGGCGGCGAGCAGCTGTCCGCAGGGCACCCAGGCGGATACCAGCCCGATGACCAGGGCACGGTGGCGCGGCGCCGCGTTGGCGGTGACAAGGGCCGGGCCGGCGACCGCGAGGACCGCGAAGGCGGCGCCCTCGAGACCCCGGCCGGCCAGCATCATCGCGCCGGACTGCGGGGCCGCGAGGCAGAGCGCGGTGCCGAGCGCCATGATGGGCAGCGCTGCCATCACCAGAACGAGAGCGCCGCGGCGGGCGACGGCCCGCCCGATCGGCACAGACAGCAGGATGCCGAAGACGGCGAAGATCGACATGAAGCCGCCGGCGAGCACGCGGTCGTAGCCGTAGTCGCCGAGCAGAACCGGCAGCACGACCGGCAGCTTGAACTGGCTGAAGGCGGCAAAGACCACCAGTGCGAGGCCGAGGGCGACCAGGCCGGTGCGGGTGCGCTGCGGCTCGCTCATTGCGGGCGTGTGCCACCGCGCGGCCGGCGGAACGGGCCCGCGGCACGGCTAAATTTCATTGGGGCGCCGTCGGGCGAGAGGCTAGAGTACCGCAATTATGGCAAAGCATTTCTGTGGGCCGCCGGATCTGCAGGCCTGAATAAAGAGTGTCGGACCGAAGGGATACTGGCAATTTGCAGAACGGTTCAGATTTTTTTGTCCGATTTTGGGGAACCCGCGGCTCGATCTCCTGTCCTGGCGACAGATACACGCGGTACGGCGGCAACACTTCTTGCTTGGAGGTCCGCTGCGGCGAAAAACTGCTGATCTTCGACGCCGGCACCGGCTTGCGGCCGCTCGGCAAGCAGCTGTGCCAGAACGGCGCCGTCGAGGCTGACATCTTCCTCACCCACACCCATCACGACCACATCGTCGGCCTGCCGTTCTTTGCCCCGCTGTTCGACAAGCGCAACCGCATCCGCCTGTGGGCCGGCCATCTGATTCCCGAGCTGACCCTGCACGATGTGCTGGTGCAGTTCATGAACGCGCCGCTGTTCCCGGTGCCGCCGAAGATCTTCGCCGCCAACGTGTCGTTCCACGATTTCACCGCCGGCGACGTGCTGGAGCCGAAGCCGGGGGTGCGCCTGATCACCGCGCCGCTCAACCATCCGAACGGCGCCACCGGCTACCGTGTCGACTTCGCCGGCCGCTCGCTCTGCTACGTGACCGACACCGAGCACGACGAGGCCCGCCTGGACCGCAATGTCCTGGAACTCATCGACGGCGCCGACCTGGTGATCTACGACAGCACCTACACCGACGAGGAGTTCCCCAAGTACCGCAACTGGGGCCACTCCACCTGGCAGGAGGGTGTGCGGCTCTGCGACAAGGCCGGCGTCGCCAAGCTGGTGCTGTTCCACCACGACCCGAGCCACGAGGACACTTTCATGGACAACGTCGCCCGCGACGCCGAGGCGGCGCGGCCGGGCACGGTGGTGGCCCGCGAGGGCCTGGTGCTGCAGATCTGAGCCTGCCGGCACGCTGTCACGCAGATGTGACGTGCAGGTGATGGCCCCGCTCCTGCATACCCACTGCAGCGCCGTCGCAGGCCCGGGCCGCGCGCCGGCGATCCCCGTTTCCCACGCAGGAAAACGCGCATGCTGAACTGGTGGCGCAAGGATCCTGAAGCGGACCTGCCGGAGCGCGTGCGCCTCGCCGTGCGTGATCAGGAGGACGCGACCGAGCGTCTGATCTCGTGGGCGCAGCTCGCCATCGTGCTCACCTTCGGCACGCTGTACTTCCTCGCGCCCAAGCCGGCCGGCGTCGACTTCGCGCCGGTGCCCTGGGCGCTCGGCATCTACCTCGCCGTGACCCTCGGACGCCTCGCCTGGTCGCACCTCGGCCGCTTGCCCGACTGGGCCCTGGCGATGTCGGTCTGCGTCGACGTCACGCTGCTGATGGTGCTGATCTGGAGCTTCCACATTCAGTACATGCAGCCGCCCTCATTCTATCTGAAGGCGCCGACGCTGCTCTACGTCTTCATCTTCATCGCCCTCCGGGCGCTGCGCTTCGACGCCCGCTTCGTCATTCTGGCCGGCGCGCTGGCGGCGGTCGGCTGGGGCGTGCTCATCGCCTACGTGGTTTACGCCGACCCCGGCGATACCATGATCACCCGCGACTACATCGCCTATCTGACCTCCAATTCGGTGCTGCTCGGTGCCGAATTCGACAAGATCATCTCAATCCTGGTCGTCACCGCGCTGATCGCGGCTGCACTCTATCGCGCCAAGGATCTGCTGGTGCGGGCGGTCTCGGAGCAGACCGCCGCGCGCGAGCTGTCGCGCTTCTTCGCGCCGGAGATCGCCGCGCGCATCAAGGGCGCCGAAGACCACATCCGCGCCGGCGCCGGCGAGATGCGCGAGGCGGCGATCCTCAATCTCGACCTGCGCGGCTTCACGGGGCTCGCTGGCGCGCTGCCGCCACAGGAGGTCATGCGCCTGCTGGCGGAATACCAGCAGCGCATGGTGCCGGTGATCCGGCGCCACGGCGGCAGCATCGACAAGTTTCTCGGCGATGGCATCATGGCGACCTTTGGCGCCGTGCGGCCGTCGCAGCGCCCGGCGGCCGAGGCGCTCGCCGCGCTCGAGGCGGTGATGGTCGAGGCGGCGGCCTGGGAGGCGGAGGGTGAAGCCGCCGGCCGCCGCTGCCCCCGGGTGAACGGGGCGGTGGCCACCGGGCGGGTGCTGTTCGGCGCCGTCGGCGACGACACCCGCCTCGAGTACACCGTCATCGGCGATGCGGTGAACCTCGCCGCAAAGCTGGAGAAGCACAACAAGGAACTCGGCGTGCGCGCGCTCTGCGACCGTGCCAGCTACGAGCGCGCCGTGGCGCAGGGCTATACGCCCGCGGGCGCGGCGACGCCGGTGACGGGTGCGCGTATCGCCGGCCTCGAAGAGCCGATCGACCTGGTCGTGGTCACGCCCTGACTTTCAGTTGTAGGGATCTGCCGCGTCGCGCAGGCCGTCGCCCAGGAAGTTGAAAGCGAGCACCACCAGGAACAGCGGGATGATCGGCAGCAGCAGCCAGGGGTAGACTGCCACCACGCTGAAGTTCTGCGCCTCGTTCAATACCACGCCCCAGGACGTGATCGGCGGCCGCAGGCCGATGCCCAGGAAGGAGAGCGCCGTCTCGCCGAGGATGGCGGCCGGGATGGAGACCGTCAACGAGGCGATCAGGTGGCTGGTGAAACTCGGGAGCAGATGGCGGCCGATGATGCGCGCCGGCGAGGCACCCATCAGCTGAGCGGCGGTGGTGAAGTCCTCCTCGCGCAGCGAGAGGAACTTGGCGCGCACCGCCCGCGCTAGGCCGGTCCATTCCAGCAGCCCGATAATGATGGAGATGCCGACGAAGACGCCGATCGGGCTCCAGGTCACCGGCAGCAGCGCCGAGAGCGTCATGAACAGCGGCAGCTCAGGGAACGACTTGAGGATCTCGATAGTGCGCAGGGTGAGCGCGTCTATGAAGCCGCCGTAGTAGCCGGCCACGCCTCCGATGACGATGCCGAGCACGAAGGAGATGATGGTGGCGATGAAGGCAAGGGTGAGCGAGATGCGCGCACCATAGATGATCCGGCTCAGCATGTCGCGACCCAGGCGGTCGGTGCCGAACAGGAAGGCGGTGCCGCCCTCGGCCGGGCAGAACAGATGCAGGTCTGAGCTGAACAGGTTCCAGAACTCGTACCGGTCACTGCGGCAGAAGAAGCGCAGCGGCTGCACCTTGTCCGGGTTCGCCGTGTAGACGCGCGACAGGGTTTCCATGTTCAGCTTGTGATCGTAGCCGTAAACGAAGGGGCCGACGAACTCGCCCTCGTGGAACAGGTGGAGGGTCTGCGGCGGCGCATAGATGTGCTGGATGTTGCGGGTGTGCAGGTCGTACGGCGCCAGGAACTCGCAGATCACGACGGCGAGGTACATGGCAACCAGGAAGGCGCCCGACCACACGGCGACGCGGTGGCGGCGGAAGCGCCACCACACGATGCGCCACTCGGCGGCCTGGTAGTAGCGCTCCTGCTGCGGCGTCAGCTTCTCGACCGACTGAGGATCAAAGGGCGCTTCATTCACGTAGTGCGGCAGGCGCTCTCCGGGCAGCAGCTCGCGCTCGCTCATTTCGTCGCACCTCCGCCCATGCGGATGCGCGGGTCGAGCATCGCCAGCAGCACGTCGGAGATGAACACGCCGATCACCACCAGCACGGCCTCGAACATCAGGAAGGCGCCGGCCAGGTACATGTCCTGGCTCTGCAGCGAGCGCAGCAGCAGCGGCCCGTTGGTCGGCAGATCCATGACGATCGACACCAGCGCCGAGCCGGACACCATCGCCGGCAGGAGCTGGCCGATATCGGCGATCACGTGATTCAGCGACATGCGCAGCGGGTACTTGAGGATCGTCTTCATCGGCGACAGGCCCTTGGCGCGCGCCGTCACCACGTACTGCTTCTGCAGTTCGTCGAGCATGTTGGCGCGCAGCCGGCGGATCATCGCGGCCGTGCCGGCGGTGCCGATGATGAGCATCGGAAGCCACAGGTGGTTGATCACCGAGAGGACCTTGCCCGCTGACCAGGGGGCGTCGATGTACTGCGGGTCCATCAGGCCGCCAATCGACAGCCCGAACCAGACGTTCAGGTAGTGCATGAGGATGATGGCGAAGAGGAAGTTCGGCATGGCGAGGCCGAAGTAGCCGAAGAAGGTCGCCGCATAGTCGCCCACCGAGTACTGCTTGACCGCCGAATAGATGCCGATGGGAAAGGCGATGACGTAGGTGAAGAGCGTGGTCGAGACCGCCAGGACGGCGGTAAACCAGAATCGGTTGCCGATGACGTCGGCGACCGGCAGCTCGAACTCGAAGGAGTAGCCGAGGTCGCCGTGCAGCAGCCCGAACAGCCACAGCCAGTACTGCTCGATCATCGGCCGGTCGAGCCCGTACTGCTGGCGCAGGAACTCGATGCGCGCGGGGTCGACGTTCTCGCCTTGCGCGCGCAGCTCGCTGATCATGGTCTCCAGGTAGTCGCCGGGCGGCAGCTGGATGATGAAGAACACCACCAGGCTGATGACCAGCAGCGTGGGGATCATCACCAGGATGCGACGGACGAAATAGCTCAGCATAGGATCAGATCTTCGCCGACTCGGGTATTGCGCGGGCGCTCGCGCCGCAGGGCGCCGCCCTGCCGTACTGCTGGCGCAGGCGTTCGGCGCCGGCCTCCGCGGCGCGCACCCAATGGCCGCTGCCCAGCTCGACCATGGTCAGGCGGGATTCCTCGTCGATGCGGAAGGGCTCAGGCCAGGCCGTCGGATCGGAGGCGCGGCCTTCCATCAGCGCCGTCAGGTCGAGGCGCTCATCGAGGCTCGGTTCCGGCACCGCCGCCAGCAGCGCCCGGGTGTAGGGATGCATCGGCGTGCGGAACAGCTGGGCGCGCGGCGCCACCTCGACCAGCCGGCCGCGGCACATCACCGCGATGCGGTCGGCGATGTAGTCGACCACCGCGAGGTTGTGGCTGATGAAGATG
>Ga0214471_10004804_pt1 | contig 10425 bp, 6 predicted proteins | sample RVTome_5_FD_207665 | JGI IMG/M metagenome (GOLD analysis project Ga0214471, IMG submission 207665) | Soil microbial communities from uranium-contaminated site in the Upper Colorado River Basin, Wyoming, United States - RVT142D155 | ecosystem: Environmental > Terrestrial > Soil > Contaminated >... | reverse complement strand
CTGGCTCGGCAGTACTCGCATCGAGGTCACCGAGGGTTTTCCGGCGCGGTGGGACGAGAACGCGCCGGGCTCCCTGGTGGCGCAGCTCCGTCACATGACCCTCTCCGACACCCTGGAGGCGCCCCGGGGCGACGCGATCGTGGTCTTCGACACGACGGGAGTGGCCGGCGACACCGTCGCGCACCTCCCCGCCGGGTTGAGCCTTCAGTTCCGCGGCGGCCGGCCCCAGGTGCGGGTCTTCGATGCCGAGCCCGTATGGGACGCGAGCGAGGACGGCCGCGTGGTCATGGGCATGAACAACGCCTTCCGCATCGAGGTTCGAGACGCGGCCGGCACGCTGGAGCACGTCGTCACCCTGCCGTTCGCGACCCGGCCCGTCACGGAGCGGGACCGGGGTGTCTTCCTGGACCTCATCTCGGAGGCGCTGGACCAGCAGGGGCTACCCACGGGGACGATCGAGGCGTTCCTGGGGCAGTTCGAGTTCGCGGAGAACTACCCTGCCTTCGCCACGGTCCTGTCGGGTCCCGACCGCACCCTCTGGGTCCAGCGCATCCGCACCGGCGACGAGCTGGCCGGCGAGGACGACGACGCCACCTTCGACCCCCAGGATCTGGGCTCGAACGCCTGGGACGTCTTCGATCCCGAGGGCAGGTACCTGGGCGTCGTCGAATTCCCCCCCCGCTTCCAGCCGGTGCGCACCCTGCATGGGCGCTTCTACGGTGTCGGCCGGGACGAGCTTGACATCCAGACCCTCGATGTCTACCGGGTCCTGCGGGGGGCGGCGGGCACGTAGCCACGGGGGCCCGCCGCGCGCTCCGCGCTGGAGCAGTCGGCGGCGACGCGGGCCGAGTGACATGAGATCCTCAGACCTCCTCGCGGAACGCTTCCATCGGATCCACCTGGCTGGCACGCAGCGCCGGCACGGCAGACGCGACCAGCACGATCGCGCCCATCAGGATGGGCCCGGCAGCGAGCAGAGCGGGATCGCGAGCGTCCACGCCGAACAGGAAGCCCTCCAGAAGCGGACCGCCCAGCAGCGCACCCACCACACCCAGCGCGGTTCCGACGGCCGCCAGGACGGCGCCGCGTCGAACGACGTCGCCGACCACCTGCCCGCGACGCGCCCCGAGGGCGATGCGGACGCCGAACTCGCGCGTGCGCCGCGCGGCCGCGTAGGCCACCACCCCGTAGGTCCCCATGCCCGCCATCGCCAGCGACAGTAGACCGAAGACGCCGAGCACGGTCGCCAGGAAGCGCTCGCGGGCGCGGCCTCCGGCCTCCACCTCCTCCAGGGTGGAGACGTCCGAGACGGGGATGCGCGGATCGATCGCCTGAACGACCCCACGGATGGGCGCGACCAGTGCCCCCGGCTCACCCAGCGTACGGACGACGACGACGCCGTGGCGCGCGTATCCCCGACCCATCTCAGGGGTCTGCGCGTACGGCATGTACAGCTCGGGCCCCGTGACGGTTCGCGCCCCCTCGGGGCGCACGTCGGCCAGGACTCCGACGATCGTCACATCCCCGATCTCGGGGCCCCAGAACGCCGGCAGCACCCGCTCGCCCACGGGGCTGCCGTCCGGCCAGTAGGCACGCGCCGCGGTCTCGTTCACCAGACCGACGCGGGGCGCGCCGGCGACGTCGGTCGTGCCGAACGCGCGACCGTCGACCACGTCGATCCCCATCGTTTCGAAGTATCCCGGCGTGACCATCTGATAGGCGACCGTCTCCGCCTCGGCGGGGTCGCCGCGCGTGCGGTCCGGGATGCGTATCATCTCCTGGCGCAGCCCGTCGCGCAGGGGAAGTAGGCGGATAGCCGCGGCACGCTCCACACCGGGAAGCGCCGCCACGTCGGAGAGCAGACGGGTCCAGAACCCGTCCACGTCGACCATCGTGGGATATTGCTCAGACGTGGTCGACACCCTGAACGTGAGTCGGCCCTCGCTCTCGATGCCGGTGTCCGCCGCCGCGAGCTCGAGCACGCTCCGCCCCAACAGCCCCGCACCCGCGAGAAGGACGGTCGCCAGGCCGACCTGAACGGCGACCAGCGTCGAGAGGGAGCGGGAGAGCGACCGGTCCGGACCGGCCCCGCCGCGCGCGCCGTTGCCTGGAGAGGCGCCCGCTCGGAGCGCGGGGAGCACCCCTACGAGGAGGCCCGAGCCGAGGATCGCGACGATCGCGAATAGCGTGACTCGCGGGTCGAGTCCGATCGTGTCCACGCGGGGAACGTCGCCCGGATCGAGTCCCATCAGGGCGGCGCCGCCGAATGAGGCCAGCGCCAGGCCGAGCGCGCCCCCCAGGGCCGAGATGACCAGGCTCTCGACCAGGAGCTGCCGGGCGATGCGCCCACGGCCCGCGCCGAGTGCGCGCCGGAGAGCCAGCTCACTCGCCCGCGCCTCGCTCCGTGCGAGCAGAAGGCTCGCGACGTTGGCGCAGGCCAGGACGAGGACGAGCCCCGTCGATGCCAGGAGGAGCACCGCCGCCGAGCGCAGGTGCCCGAAGTACCGATCGTGGAGAGGCGCCGCGGCGAATGCGTGCCCCGTGTGGCCTGGTGAGTGCGCGGCGGCCCACACTTCGTTCCAGCGCGCGTGCACGCGCTCGATCTCGTCCCGGACGGTCCCGATGTCGGCACCGGGCGCGAGGCGCGCGATCACGTCGAGGGAGTGCCCCGAGCGATCCGTGATGTCGCCTCGATCCTGAGCGATCGGTAGCCAGATCGAGGGCTCCGCGGTCGGCAGGCGCACCGACGCGTCCATCACGCCGACGACCTCGACGGAGCCGCCGCTCAGCTCCAGCGTGCGCCCGAGCACATTCGGGTCCGACCCGAGCGCCGACACCCAGAAGGCGTGCGAGATTACGGCGACGGGCGCCGACCCGGTGTGCGTGTCCTCGGCAGAGGGCAGGCGGCCCAGGCTCGTTCGCGCGCCGATCACCTCGAAGAGGTCGCCCCACGTCCATGCCGCCGAGACGCGTCGCGCTTCACCGTCGCCGGCCAGCGTGGTCAAGCCCGCGGTGAACGCGCCCATGATCCCGAAGGCTCTTGTCTCTTCCGCGTAATCGTGGTGCTCGGCCAGCGAAAGGCCGAAGCGCACGTCGCCGAAATCCTCGAACTCGGTCCACATCGCGACCAGACGATCCGATTCGGGATACGGCAGCGGTCGCAGGACGACCGCATCCACGACGGCGAATACGCCGCTCGCCGTGCCGATGCCCAGGGTCATGATCGCGACGACGGCGGCCAGGAAGCCGGGCCGTCGCCTGAGCCCCCGCAGCGCGAAACGCAGATCCAGCACCCATCCACCCATCGTCCACCTCCCTGGGCTGCCCTTTCGATTCCATCCCACGCGCTCGAACGCACCGTGCACCACACTGTCGCGGAGGGCGCGAGCGACGAGCCGCACACGTCCCGGACCGCTGGCGTGGCTCCACGACTCCTCGAAGAAGTCGACCATCTCAGCCCCGTACCGCGCGCGAAAACGAGCCGGAAAGCACCGGAGGAGCACCGCGTAGATCCGTCCGGCGATCGAGCGGCGCCCGGTCCCGGTCCCGCTCATCCGCTCCCGACCTCGCTCGGCGTTGCCGCCCCAGCCGCGTCAGCCGCCCCAATTCGGCCGATCAAGGCCGCGACGTCCGGCGCCTTGTGAGGCGGCAGCGGGAGTTGGGCGTCGACATCCGTTCGCAGTTCCACAGGCTCATCCTATGCCGATGTCTTATATGACGACATCATATATATTGCTCCGGGGAAGCGCAACCCCGGCCGCCGACACCGTTCAGGCTGGGTGTGGGCTGAAGGGGATGTTGCGACCCACCCGTCCGATGCGGACTCTTGAGATGGATGCGGTTGCACGTCGTACGGTAGGCGTAGTAATAGTCTAAGAGCGGGATCATGCCCCCCCCATGGCGATGGATGGCCCTGGACTGGCTGACCCCGGCAGGGGCGAGCTGTCGATGGACCGGAGGTGTGTGCGATGGAGGGGCAGGCGAGGCGGCTACCGCGGCCGATGCGGTTGTACCGGGACCTGGAGCCAGGCCCCCGGCCGGCGGCGCTGGACACGTGGACGTTCCGGTTTGGGCGCTGGCCGTATGAGCACCTGGAACCCGTGTGGAATGTTACCGACCTGACGGAGCGTTTGTCGAACAGGTTCGAGCCCCCCCGAGGGCCGATCCTGGTCGCCGAGCCCGGCGAGATCGACCCCGGCGCCGACTTCGAGGAGGTCGCCTGGCTTCGTGGAGCCCTTCCATGGCTGGCCCTCGTGGTGGTGGTGCCGGAGCCGGGCCAGACCGACCCCCTGGGAAGCGCAGACGGTGGGGTGGGCTTGGAACCGTGACCGGCAGAAAGGGGGCACCGTCCGTCGCCTCCGGCACCGACCCTCGCCGTAGTCAACCTACAGTGACGGCAACGTTGAGAAAGTGATTCCCACCTTGGAGCAAGGGCCTCTGACCCACGCCATTCTCATGGCGATGGTCCTGATCTGCCTCAGCGGATGTACGAATCGACGCCCGTTGCGGCAGACTGACAAGGATCATTTCCGCTTCGCCGACTCCGGCATGAGCCAAGTGAATGAGGTTGACCTCCTCACCGCCGACGGATCCCCCGATGCGTCGCAATGGTCGGTCAGTGAAAACCCGTCCCTTCTGGCTGGAGCAGATCTGGACGGAGAGACGATTGGCAATCTAACCTATGCCTTCAGAGGCCCTGACGGACGGTTCGTCGCAGCTGATGCCTTTGGTTCCAAGCTCTTCGTACTCTCGGAGGCGGGCGAGCTTCAGGAGACGTGGGGCCGCAAGGGGGCCGGGCCGGGCGAATTCCAGGAGCCCACTCGCATCTCAATGTGCGGCACGCAGGGTATCACTGTGTTCGACGCCATGCTTCGCACAGTGAGTGTGTGGGGTTCCGACGGGACCCTCCTTTCGTCCCGGCAAATGGTGAGCCCGGGCGGGGATCTCACGCCGTGGGATCCGCCTGTCTGCAATGCAGACGGCATTTTCGCAATGATCACCGACCTCGAGTTCCCCAGTGAGGTCTCGGGCACGCTCTATCGTCCCTTGGCCCGTGTTGTAATACGCGACACGGCTGGCGCATATCAACCTGTGATGTCCGTTGCTGGGGAGGATCGGTACCGCATACCAGGCCAGGATGGCCGAATGGAGGACTTCGGTCGGAGAACTCTCCTGGCAATGTCGTCGTCGCACCTTTTCGTAGCGACAGGTGATGCGTTCGAGTTCGTCTCCCTCTCATTAACAGATGGATCAGGGATTCTGGTGAGAGCTCGGGACGTGGAGCGGGAGCCGATTACCACCGACGACCTCGAACGTTTCTTCGCCGCCCAACTCAAAGCCAACGCGAACGCGCCAGAACGTATCCAGCAACGACTCCTTGAATCCCTCTATGGAATGGAGTGGCCGGTTTTTCATCCGTCGATTGAAGCGATGTTGGTGGATGATCGGCAGTGTTTGTGGGTCAAGGACCGTTCCCATTGGTGGGTATTCAATCATGTCGGAAAGTTGGTTGCCACCCTTGCCACTCCTGCTGGCTTCACGCTGCTACAAGTGGATGGTGCGATCCTGGTAGGCATCCAAGAGAACGAACTGGGTGTCAAGTCCGTAGCCGCGTTTGAGTTCGAGCGCGGGGGAGGTGGCACATGTCGGTCTTAAGGGCCCGTCAAGGAATAACTGTTGCATTCGGGCAAGGCCTACGGCGCGGAGTAGCGACGCAGTATCGCACGATGCAGCGGCGCGAGGGCGTCGATGCGCGTGGGAGACAAGGAGCGACGACGAGGCGTAGCAGGCGCGACACAGTTGTTCCTTGACGGGCCCCTAGGTTTCGATGAGTCCTACCTTCCTGCCTGGTGATGTCGCCGCCCCCGCCAGGAGCTCGCGAGATAGAGGTCGAAATGGTGCCCGCCCCCGCCAGGATCTCGCGGGTAAACTTCCCGCTGCAGCTGAGGGCTGCCAAGGGCCCCCAAGTGTCCAAATCGAGCTTCTCGGCTGGGCCTGTGGACGATTGTGGCTCCTATTCGCCCTGAAGTGTCCACGAAGGTGATACCCGCAACGCTCCGTGGTCACTTTGGTGTCCACATGGCCCCGAATCGTCCACAGGCGACTCCGCACGTCGTCGAGTGGTCGATTGGGGGTGGGCCTGGCCGCTGGGCTGGGACCATCGCCGGCAGACCGAACGCACCGATCACCGAGCCAGCCATCGCAAGGCATCCCGGAGCCGGCCGCCCTAACGACCAATGCGTGTGTCGCCGCCGCCCCACCCTCCCGGGTGTGAGCGGACTCCCCTGCCGGAGCGCCCGATATCGGGCGCGCTCATGGCCGTCCGCCGAGGGGGCAGCCTCTCGCCGCGCCGGTCATGGTCACCCTGGGAAGACCGGACGCTTGCCCCGATACACGCCGTCGTAGGCGCCCTCCTCGGCTTCGCCTACGCGGCCGAGGGCCCGCCACGATCCGCTCAGCTTCCGGGTTGCGTCTCGTCGTCCCGGATTCTGGGGGCGATGCCGATCCCGGTGGCGGCCCACGCCAGGGCGAACAGGAGGCCCGTGTAGTTCATCACCGCCCAGGGCAGGTACGAGACCGTGCTGACGCCCAGGGTGGCCGCCATGAAGGCGCCGGCGGCGCTCCAGGGCACCAGAGGGACCACGACGGTGCCCGAATCCTCCAGGGTGCGCGACAGGTTCTTGGCGGCGAGGCCGGCGCCCCGGAAGGCGTCGGCGAAGAGGTCGCCGGGCACGATGATGGAGAGGTAGGACGAGCCGGTGACCACGGCGGTGAGCACACCCGCCCCCACCGTGGCGCCCACCAGGCCCAGCGTGCCCTTCACCACGGTGAGCAACGACACCAGGATGCGCTCCAGGAGACCACAGCTCCGCATGATGCCGGCAAACCCGAACGCGCACAGCACCAGCAGGGTCAGGTCCATCATGGAGAGCATGCCTCCCCGGGCCAGAAGCGCGTCCACCGTCTCGACCCCGGTGCTGGGGGCGTAGCCCACGATGGTCGCGTCCAGCGCCGTCCCCAACCCGGCGCCCTGAAGCCACACGGCGAGGATCACCGCCAGGAAGGAGGACACCAGCATCCCCGGCAGGATCGGAGCGCTTCGCGCGGCGAAACCCAGCATCACCAGGGGAGGGAGCAGGAGCAGGACGTGGAAGCGATACGCCCCCCGCAGGGTGGCCTGGAGCGTCTCCACGTCGGAAGCGGCGCCCCCGGCGCCCGACCCCAACCCGACCACCAGATAGACCGCCAGACCCAGCAGCCACGCGGGCCCGGTGGTCCACAGCAGCCAACGGATGTGGTCGAAGAGGTTCGAGCGGGCCACCACGGGCGCCAGGTTGGTGGTGTCCGAGAAGGGGCTCAGCTTGTCCCCGAAGTAGGCGCCCGCCACCACGGCCCCGGCGGCGGCGCCCGGGCTCACGCCCAGCCCCTGGGCCACGCCCATCAACGCCACTCCCACCGTCCCGGCGGTGCCCCACGACGTCCCCGTGAAGAGGGACACCAGGGAGCAGATGACGCACGCCGTTACCAGGAAGAAGCGGGGGGAGATCAGCTCGAGGCCATAGTACACCAGGAGTGGGATCGTGCCAGAGGCCAGCCAACTCGCGATGAGGGCGCCCACGGTGATGAGGATCATGAGCGCGGGCATGGCGGTGGACAGCGCGTCGATGATGCCCTTCTCCATGGCCTTCCACGCGTAGCCGAGGCGCCATCCCACCAGGCCCGCCACGCCCGCCGCTCCCAGCAGCATCACCTCGATGCGCCAGCCCATGTACGCGTAGCCCACGCCCAGGAGGAGGGCGATGGCCACCAGGGGGGTCAGCGCCTCGGCGAGGGTCGGAGCGCGGGGGTCGACTCGGGTGGGATCGGTCATGGGGGGGCAACTTCGGCGCACCGCCAGGGACCGGCAACCGGGCCCGGCAACAGGGACCGCCAGAGACCGGCAACCGGGACCGGCAACCGGGCCCGGCAACAGGGACCGCCAGGGACCGGCAACCGGGACCGGCAACAGGGTCCGCCAGGGCCCGGCAACCGGGACGGGCGCTACGAGCCCTCCCGGACGATCCGTCCCTCCCGGTCCACCCTCACCTCCAGCCACCGTCCCAGGTGGTCGGCCACCGACACGCCCGGCAGTCGATCCACCCGGCGCCCGTCCCCGGAAAGCGTGGTGACCTCGATCTCGACCCGGTCCTCGGCGCCCACCCCGAAGTGGAGGGGGGCGGCGCTCTGGGAGTTGTAGCCCGACCCGGTGTCCATGACGCCCGTACCCAGGAGGCGGCCGGAGGCGCCGGAACGGACCCTCACTTCAGCGCCGGGAAGGGCGCCGCCTCCCGGAGCGTCCACCACGAGAACCTGGAGGGAGCGGCGCGCCTCACCAGCCGGGAGGAGGTTGCGGAACAGGTGGTGCATGCCCTCCCCCGCCACCCCGGTCAGCGCCAGGTCGGGGTCGCCGTCTCCGTCGAAGTCCGCCCACCGCACGCCGTGGTCCGCCTCCTCATCCAGGAGGGCCGCGGGGGTCACGTCCTCGAAAGCGCCGGTCCCCTGGTTCCGGAAGAGGTAGTCCCGGTAGCTCACGCCCCCGGTGATGGTGCCGTTCACGTACACGTCCGCCCGCCCGTCGTGGTCGAAGTCCGCCCAGGCGCAGGCATCGTAGCGGCCGTCGACCGCCAGCCCGCTGGCGGCCGAGACGTCCTCGAAGGTCCCGTCCCCCCGGCTACGGAAGAGGGCGTTCGGCCCGTAGTTGGCCATGGAGACATCCAGGTGCCCGTCGCCGTCGAAGTCCGCCACGCAGGGCCGGACGGTGCCGTGGGCCGGGTCCTCCAGGCCGCGGCCGCCGTGGTCGAGGCCCGCGTCCACCGCCATGTCCCGGAACGTGCCCCCGTCGTTGCGGAAGAGGCCGTTGGCGTCCCCGTCCATGTTGGCCACCAGAAGGTCCGGGTCCCCGTCCTCGTCGTAGTCCCACCACAGCGCCCCCACGGAGCGCCGGGGGTCGGCGAGCCCCACGGCCTCCGCCACGTCCACGAAGCGCCCGCCGTCATTGCGGAACATCTGGTTGGGGAGGTCCCGCAGGGCCACGAAGAGGTCCAGGTCCCCGTCGAGGTCGTGGTCGATCCAGCTCACCTGGCGGGTCGAGCCCTCGCGCAGAGCCACGCCCGCCTCCAGGGCCACGTCGCGGAAGCGCGTCACGCCGCCGGCGGACGCCCTCCCCTCGTTCCGGTAGAGGCGCGTCACGGACGCCAGGCCCGAGTCGGGCACGAAGCCCACGAAGAGGTCCGGGCGCCCATCCCCGTCGAAGTCGCCGAAGGCCGCGGAGCGGGTCCGGGCCAGGTCCGCCACGCCCGCCTCCGGGGCCACGTCCACCAGGACGCCCCCGTCGTTTCTGTAGAGCCGGTTCGGCTCGGGGCCGAGCCCCACGAACAGGTCCAGGTCTCCGTCCCCGTCCACGTCGGCCCAGGCGTTGGTGTAGCCGGGCTCCACCCCGAAGACGGCTCCGTCCGGCGTCCGCACGAGCTCGAAGGCGGGGGCTTCCGCGCCCACGGCCTCCGGTGCCCCCGCGTCCTCGGCGCCCCCGCCCTCCCCCCCGGGCCCCGCGCACGCCACCGCGCCCGCGACGACCCACGCCAGGGCAACCGCCCCGGGCCTCACCGCCCCGGGCCTCATCGCCCCGCCCCCATCCCGCACCTGCCGCACGTGGTACTCTCCGGCACCACGAACAGGCGCCCGAACTCCACGCCCGCGCCGCAGTCGGCGCACAGGCCGTAGGACCCATCGTCCATACGCTCCAGTGCCTTCCGGAGGAGGTCCAGACGATGGCGCTCCCGGTCCCGGAGGTTCGCGGACAGGCTCTGGTTCTGGAGGGAGTCCATACGGGACAGGCGGCCCACGGCGGACTGGTCCAGCTCCACCGGGCGCGCCGCCTCCGCGGAGGCGCGCGCGCTCCTCTCCACGCGGACGACCTGGTGCTCGAGCTCGCCTCGCAGCTCCAGGATCTGGTCGGCGGACAGGTGCTTCATCGCCGGGCCGGCTCGGAGGCGGAGGCACCCGCCGGGACGGCGCCCAGGGCCCCCGCCAGCGCCGTCAGGTGCTCGTCGGTGAGGCCTCCCATCTCGAACACCGACACGCCGCCGGCTCCGGCCTCCCGCGCCACCGCCACCGCCCGGGCCAGCTCCGCCGGCTCGAGGTCGGGGAGGTAGAGGCCAGCGAACAGGGCGTCGGGTGGGGCGGCGCCGTCGGAGGCGGGCAACGCGCCCAGGCCGGCGCCCGCCGCCCGGGCCTCCCTGACGCACGCTCCGATCCATGGCACCTCCTCCTGGTAGAAGCCGTGGTAGAGCATGGGAAACACGGCGTCCACGGGCCACTCCTCCCACGCCTGGCGCACCAGAGTCCTGGCCAGGGCCGGCGTGGGAAAGACCGCCGCGGTGATGGGCT
>Ga0214471_10004803_pt1 | contig 10425 bp, 8 predicted proteins | sample RVTome_5_FD_207665 | JGI IMG/M metagenome (GOLD analysis project Ga0214471, IMG submission 207665) | Soil microbial communities from uranium-contaminated site in the Upper Colorado River Basin, Wyoming, United States - RVT142D155 | ecosystem: Environmental > Terrestrial > Soil > Contaminated >... | reverse complement strand
CGGCGAGGCCGGGGCGCTCGATTCATCTCACATGGGGGCCCCGACATGGCCCCCAAACCCCCACATGCTCGTCACGCCCCGGCGAGGCCGGGGCGCTCCTCGATTTTCGCCGGGGGCCTCGAGATGGCCCCTTGCCCCCGGCCCCGGATGCTCGTCACGCCCCGGCGAGGCCGGGGCGCTCGATTCATCACATGGGGGCCCCGACATGGCCCCCAAAACCCCCACACGCTCGTCGCGCCCCGGCGCAGCCGGGACGCTCCTCGATCGCCCGCGAGGGCCTCGTGATGGCCCCATTCCCGCGGGCCCGGATGCTGGTCAGCTCTCCGTGATCAGCGCCCACACCCGGGCCCGGCTGACCGGGGCGCGACGCGGGCTGGTCGTGCGCTACAATCCCGGCCATGCCTCGCGCGGTGCTCGTCCTCGTCATGCTCGTGCTCGTCGCCTGCCAGACCGTGCCCATCACCGGCCGCTCGCAGCTGTTGCTGCTCCCCGAGGGCGCCGAGCTGCAGATGGGCCTCGACTCCTACCAGCAAATCTTGCAGAAGGCGAAGGTCTCCACCGATCCCCGCTTCAACGAGCAGGTGACGCGGGTGGGCCGCCGCATCGCGGAAGCCACGGGACGCGCCGACTACCAGTGGGAGTTCAAGGTCATCGAGGACCCGCAGGCGAACGCGTTCTGCCTGCCCGGCGGCAAGGTCGGCGTGTACACCGGCATCCTGCCCATCACGCGCGACGACGCCGGGCTGGCCGCGGTGCTGGCCCACGAGATCGCGCACGCCGTTGCCCGCCACGGCGGCGAGCGCCTCAGCCAGCAGATGGCGGTCGAGGGCCTCACGCTCGCCGGGACGCAGACGCTGCTGGCCGGCCGCGATCCCCGCATCGTGCAGCTGGTGGGCGCGGCGCTCGGCGCCGGCGCCACCGTGGGTCTGCTGCTGCCGTGGAGCCGCAGCCAGGAGTCCGAGGCCGACTACCTCGGCCTGATCTACATGGCCAAGGCCGGCTATCACCCCGGGGCCGCCCGGGATCTGTGGGTGCGAATGGGGGAGGCATCCGGCGGCGGCAGGCAGCTCGAGTTCCTCTCCACCCACCCCTCTCCGGCGACCCGCGTCGCCCAGATCGAGGCCTGGATCCCGGAAGCCCTGAAGCACTACCAGCCCCGCTGAACCGGTCTCCCCACCATCCGGGGTGGGGCTCCAGGTGGGAAAGCCCCACGGGTCGCCCATCACGGTCCCAGCCTCGAATCTCCTTAAAAAACCGTGATTTTTCCTTGACAGGCCTTTTTGGCAAATGTACTCTCGCCCATCAGGTGGGGCTAAGTGGGATGAAGTGTCATCCCAGACCCATCACAGGACATGTTCAGGGGCCGCTACCAGCACACGATCGACCCGAAAGGGCGCTTGAGCATCCCGGCGAAGTTCCGGGACGTGCTGGCGCGCTACGAGGGGGGGGACCTCGTCGTGGTGCCTGACGGCGAGTGCCTGGAGGTGTATCCGGTGGCCGAGTGGGAGCGCATGGAGTCCAAGCTGCGGGAGCAGTCGCGCTTCAGCGCCGAGGTGCGGGAGATCAGCCGGCTCTACGTCTCGCGCGCGCGGGACGTCACGCTCGACGGCGCCGGCCGCATCCTGCTGGCGCCGGAGATCCGCAAGGAGGCGGCGCTGGAGAAGAACGTCACGCTCGTCGGGGGCGGGCTCGACAAGTTCGAGGTGTGGGATCGCAGCCGGTTCGACGAGTACGACCGCACCGGTCAGCCGAAGCTGCCCTCGCTCTACGACAAGCTCGCGAGCCTGGGAGTCTAGCGGTTCACGTTCCCGTCCTCGTGGACGAGGTCGCGTTTCTGCTGCGGCCGCGCCACGAGGGCTGGGTGATCGACGGGACGGTGGGCATGGGCGGACACGCCGAGGCGTTGCTGGAGCGGAGCGGGCCCGAGGTCCGCCTGCTCGGCCTCGACACCGACCCCGCGGCGGTGCAGCAGGCCGGCGCGCGACTGGCGCGCTTCGGCGAGCGCGTGCGCCTCGTGCACGCCAGCTTCGCGGACCTCGGCGACGTGGCCGCCGCCCACGGCCTCACCGAGGCGCGCGCCGTGCTGCTGGATCTCGGCGTCTCGTCCGCGCAGCTGGAGGACTCGGGCCGCGGCTTCTCCTTCCAGCTCGACGAGCCGCTCGACATGCGGCTCGATCCCACGCGCGGGGCCACCGCGGCGGCGCTGCTGAACCGGCTGCCGGAGGCCGACCTGGCCCGCATCCTCCACGAGTACGGCGAGGAGCGCTTCGCGCGGCGCATCGCGCGCTCCATCGCCCACCGCCGCCCGGTCGCCACCACCGGCGACCTCGTCGCCGCCGTGCGGGCGGCGGTCCCGCGCGCCGCCTGGCCGCGCCGGTTGCACGTCGCGACCCGCACCTTCCAGGCCGTGCGCATGGCCGTGAACGACGAGCCGGGCGCCCTCCGACGCGCCCTCGAGGCGGGGCCGCCGTTGCTGGCCCCCGGCGGGCGGCTCGGCGTGATTGCGTTTCACTCGGGCGAAGACCGCATCGTGAAGCAGACGTTCCGGAGACTCGAGGCCGCGGGGTTCGCCGCGCTCGAGCCGTCGCCCCTGGAGCCCGGGGACGACGAGGTGCGGGCCAACCCCCGCGCCCGGAGCGCGAAGCTGCGCGTGCTGGAGCGGCTGCCGTGAAGACTTCTCAGAGACTGCATCGCGAAGCGGATCCGCGCGTGCGACGCTCGCTCGTCGGCGCGCTGCTGGTGTCGGCCGGGCTGGTCGTCGGCGCCCTCGGCGTGGTGGGCCTGCGCGTCCAGCAGGTGCACCTCGCGTACCAGCTCGAGCGCATGCACCGCGAGCGCGCCCAGGTCGAGACGACGATCCGCCAGCTCGAGATCGAGGTGGCGACGCTCAAGGCGCCGGCCCGCGTGGAGCAGCGCGCGCGCCGGCTCGGGCTGATCTCGCCCGACCCCCAGCAGATCCGCCTGGCGCGCGAGTACGCGCCGGCCGGCACCGGCCTGGCCGCCGCCCATCGCAGCCGGGTGGCCGAGGTCCCGGACACTGCGGCGAGGGCGGCCATCAGGTGACGTCGCTCCGTCCCCGTGTCCTCGTGCTCGCCGGCCTCCTGGCGCTCGCCTTCTCGGGGATCGTCGGCCGCCTCGGCTGGCTGCAGATCGTCCGCCACGCCGACCTCGCCGCGCTGGCCGAGCGCCAGTACTCGCGCACCGTCGTGCTCCAGGCGCAGCGCGGGCCCATCGTCGACCGGCAGGGCGTCTTGCTGGCGACGTCGAGCGCGGCGGAGTCGCTCTTCGCCCAGCCGCGCGCCGTCGGCGATCCGGTCCGGGTGGCCGCCCGCCTGGCGCCCCTGCTGGACGCGCGCGAGAGCGAGCTGCACGGCGTGCTCACCAGCGGCAAGCCGTTCGTCTGGCTGCGACGCCGGCTGCCGCCGGCCACCGCCGCCGCCGTGAAGGCGCTGCGCGAGCCGGGGCTCGGCTTCCTGCCCGAGCCGCTGCGGCTCTATCCCAACCGCGAGCTGGCCGCGCACGTGATCGGCTTCGAGGGCGTGGACGGCGGGCTGGAGGGCATCGAGCGCGCGTTCGACGAGGAGCTGGCCGGCACGCCGGGCAAGGCCGTCGTCGGCCGCGACGCGCTCGGTCGCGAGGTCGTCACCGAGGCCGTCCTCCAGAAGCCGCTGCCGGGCCAGGGCGTCATGCTGTCGATCGACCGGACCATCCAGTACCTGGCCGAGCGCGAGCTCGACGCCGCCTGGCGCCGCACGCAGGCCAAGGCGGCGATGGCCGTCGCGCTGGATCCGCGCACCGGCGACGTGCTGGCCATGGCCATCCGCCCCACGTTCAATCCCAACACCTTCCTCGACGTGCGCTCGGCCGAGCAGTGGCGCAACCGCGCGGTCACCGATCCGTTCGAGCCGGGCTCGACCTTCAAGGTCATCCTGGCCGCCGCCGCCCTCGAGGAGGGCGTGGTGCGGCCGGACGACCGCATCTGGGCCGAGAACGGCCGGATCACGATCGCGCGGACCACCATCCGCGACTGGAAGAAGTACGGCTGGTTGACCTTTGGCGAAGTGCTGCAACACTCCTCGAACGTGGGCTCGATCAAGGTGGGCCTGGCGCTGGGGCGGGAGCGCTACTACCGTTACATGACGGCGTTCGGGTTCGGCGCCCCGACCGGGGTCGGCCTGGCCGGCGAGAGCCGCGGCCAGCTGCGCGATCCCCAGCGCTGGTCCGGGCTCTCGCTGCCGACGATGTCGATCGGCCAGGAAGTCTCGGTCACCGCGCTCCAGATGGTCGCGGCGTTCGGCGCCATCGCCAACGGCGGCACGCTCATGCAGCCCCGTCTGATCCGCGCCCTGTTCGACGCCGAGGGCCGCGAGACCCGGCGGTTCGAGCCGCGCGCCGTGCGCCAGGTGATCTCGCCCGAGACGGCGCGCACGCTGACGCGGCTCATGAGCCAGGTGGTCGCGGCCGGCACTGGCCACCTCGCGGCGATCCCCGGCTACGAGGTGGCCGGCAAGACCGGGACCGCGCAGAAGCTCGATCCAGTGACGCGGCGCTACTCGCGCAAGCCGGGGGTGCTGTCCTTCGTGGGCTTCGCGCCGGCCGACGAGCCGAGGCTGGTGATGCTGGTGATGCTCGACGAACCCAAGAACGAGCGCTGGGGCAGCGAGGCGGCCGCCCCGATCTTCTCGGCCATCGGGGGCGAGGTGCTGCGCTACCTCGACGTGCCGCCCCGCGACGCGGCGCCGCTGCAGATCGTGACCGGCCCCGCCGAGGCCCCGACCCCGCCGGTCCGGCCGGCCGGCGCGGTGGCCGAGGAGCCGGCCGGCGACGGCCGGGTGATGCCCGAGCTGCGGGGACAGTCGCTGCGCCAGGCCCTGGCCGCGCTGGCGCCGCTGGGCGCGGCCGTGAAGGTTCAGGGGCGCGGACGCGTCAAAGACCAGACGCCGGCGCCCGGCGAGACGATGGATCCCGAGGCCACCGTGCGGCTCACCCTGGCCGGCGCCGCCGCGAGATGAGATGGCGAGGACCGACGTGCCGGTGAGCGTGCTGCTCGAGGCGCTGCCCGAGCGGCGGATGGTCGGCACGCCGCCGCCGGCGGTGAGCGGCCTGACGGCCGACTCCCGCCGGGTGCAGCCGGGCGACTGCTTCGTGGCCGTGCCAGGCTTCAAGCAGGATGCCCGGCGCTTCGTGCCCGACGCGGTCGGCCGGGGGGCGCGGCTCGTGGTGACCGAGGGCGAGCCCCTCGACGGCCTGCCGGTGGCCCAGGTGCTCGTGCCCTCGGCCCGGGCCGCGCTGCCGCGGCTGGCCGGCGCCTTCCACGGCCACCCCTCGCGCGCGCTCACGGTGGTGGGCATCACCGGCACCAACGGCAAGACGACGACGTCCTACCTCGTCGACGCCCTGCTGCGCGCCCGGGGGCTCGCCACCGGGATCATCGGGACCATCCAGTACGTGCTCGGCGACGAGACGCGGCCGGCCGGCCAGACGACGCCGGAGGCGCTCGAGATCCAGGCGCTCCTGGCCGAGATGCGCGCGCGCTCCATCGGCGGCGTGGCGATGGAGGTCTCCTCCCATGCGCTGGCGCTCTCCCGGGTCGACGGCCTGGAGTTCGACGTGGCCGTGTTCACGAACCTGACGCAGGACCACCTCGACTTCCACGGCACGCTCGACGAGTACCGGCGGGCCAAGCGGCGGCTGTTCGAGCTGCTCGCCGCCTCGTCGAAGCCGCGGCGCACGGCCGTCGTGAACGCCGACGATCCGGCCGGCGCCGCCATGGTGGCCGGCCTCGACCTGCCCGTGCTGCCGTTCGGGCTCGGGCCCCGGGCCAGCGTGCGCGCCGTCGAGCACACCTCCGACCTCGGCGGCATCCGCATGACGGTCGATACCCCGCGCGGCCGGCTGGCGCTCGCCTCGCCGCTCATCGGCGAGCACAACGTGATGAACCTGCTCGGCGCCGTCGCCACCGGCCTGGCCCTCGACCTGGCGCCGGACGCCGTCGCGCGCGCCCTGGCCGGCGTGAGCACGGTGCCGGGGCGGTTCGAGCAGGTGCACGCGGGGCAGCCGTTCCTGGTGGTCGTGGATTACGCGCACACGCCGGACGCGCTGGAGCGCGTGCTGGCGGCCGCGCGCAAGATCACCCCGGGCCGGCTCGGCGTGGTGTTCGGCTGCGGCGGCGACCGCGACCGCGGCAAGCGGCCGATCATGGGCGAGATCGCGGCGCGGCTGGCCGACCGCGTGTGGGTCACCTCCGACAACCCGCGCTCGGAGCGGCCGGAGGCAATCGTCGACGAGATCGCGACCGGGATCGGCCGGGTGGCCGGCGCCGGCGCCCGCTGCGCGCGGCAGGCCGACCGGCACGCCGCGATCCGCGCCGCGCTCGGGTGGGCCGAGGCCGGTGATACCGTCGTCATCGCCGGCAAGGGCCACGAGACCTACCAAATCGTCGGCCCCGACGTGCTCGACTTCGACGACCGCGCGGTGGCCCGCGCGATCCTGGGCGCCGGAGGGCGGCGATGAGCCGGGTGCCGCCGTTCACCGTGCAGGACATCGTGCGCGCCACCCAGGGCGCGCTGGTGGCCGGCGACCTCGGCATCCCGGTCACCGGCGTGTCGATCGACTCGCGCGCGCTCGCCGTCGGCGAGGCGTTCTTCGCGATCCACGGCCACCGGCTCGACGGCCACGCCTTCCTGGCCGAGGCGGCGGCCCGCGGCGCCGCCTGCCTCGTCGTGCACGCGCTGCCCGACGACGTGCCGGCCAACGTCCCCCTCGTGCTCGTCGAGGAGACCACCGTCGCGCTCGGCCGGCTGGGCGCCTGGCACCGCGGCCGCTTTGCGATCCCGGTCGTCGCCGTGACCGGGAGCAACGGTAAGACCACGACCAAGGAGCTGGTGGCCGGCGTGCTGGGCACCCGGTGGGAGGTGCTGCGGCCCGAGCGGTCCTTCAACAACCAGTGGGGCGTGCCGCTCACGCTGCTGCGCCTGGGGCCGGAGCACGAGGCGGTCGTGCTGGAGATCGGCACCAACGCCCGCGGCGAGATCGCGGCGCTGGCCGCGCTGGCAACGCCCACGGTGGGCATCGTCACCACCGTCGCCGCCGTCCACACCGAGTTCCTCGGCTCGCTCGACGGCGTTCGCGAGGAGAAAGCGGGCCTGGTGCGCGCGCTGCCGGCCGACGGGGTGGCCGTCCTGAACTTCGACGATCCCCGGGTCGCCGGCATGGCCCGGGACACGCGCGCGCGCGTGATCACCTACGGTCGAGGCGGTGGCGCGCGGGTGCGGGCGACCGACGAGGTCGAGGACGAACGGGGCCTGGCGTTCACGCTGCACGCCGGCGCCGAGTCGGAGCCGGTGACGCTCGGGCTGGCCGGCCGCCACAACGTGACCAATGCGCTGGCGGCGGCCGCCGCCGGCGTGGCGCTCGGCTTGTCGCTGGCCGAGATCGCCCGCGGGCTCGGCGGCGTGCGGCCGGTGGCCGGCCGCTGCGTGTGGCGGCAGGCGGGCGACGTCACCATCCTCGACGACACGTACAACGCCAGCCCGGTGTCGGTGCGGGCCGCCCTCGACACGGTGGCGGCGCATCGCCGTGGCCGCCGCGTGATCGTCGTGCTGGGCGACATGCTGGAGCTGGGCGCCACGACCGACGAGGCCCACCGCGACGTCGGCCGCCAGGTGGCCGCGCTGCCCGCCGACGAGCTGGTCGCCGTGGGGCGCGCGATGCCGGCCGCCGTCGAGGCCGCCCGCGACGCCGGCCTCGTCGAGGCGCGCCACCTCACGACGTTCGAGGACACGGTCGCCCACCTGCTCAAGCGGTTGACCGCCGGCGACCTCGTGCTGGTGAAGGGCTCGCGCGGGATGCGGATGGAGCGCGTGGTGGACGCGCTCGTCGCGCGGCTGGCCCGGGCGGGTCGCGAGCGGTCGGATCCCGAATGAGGGTGGAGGATGCTTTACCACTTCCTCGTGCCGCTGGCGAAGGACTACATCGTCTTCAACGTCTTCCGGTACCTGACGTTCCGGTCGTTCATGGCGCTGATCACGGCGCTGGTGATCTCGCTGGTGGTGGGGCCCTGGCTCATCGGCCGCCTGCGGCGGATGCAGGCGGGCGCCGAGACGATCCGCGAGGACACGCCGGAGCGCCATCGCAGCAAGAAGGGCACCCCCACGATGGGGGGCGTGGTGGTCCTGACCGCCATCCTGGGCTCGACCCTGTTCTGGGCCAATCTCACGAACCGCTACGTCTGGGTCGTGATACTCACGCTCAGCGGCTTCGGCCTGATCGGCATGTGGGACGACTGGAGCAAGATCAAGAAGCGCCGCGGCCTGTCGGCACGGCTGAAGTTCGGCCTCCAGGCGCTGCTGACGCTGGCGGTCTTGCAGATCGTGTTCTGGCAGCCCCGGGCCGACTGGCAGCCGGTGCTGGCCATCCCCTTCTTCAAGGGCTGGTTGATCGACCTCGCCTGGTGGTGGTTCCCGTTCGCGATGCTGGTGGTGGTGGGCGCCTCCAACGCGGTGAACCTCACCGATGGCCTCGACGGCCTGGCCATCGGCCCCATCGTGATGGCCGGCGGCGCCTTCGCCGTCATCGCCTACCTGACCGGGAACTTCCGGGCGGCCGACTATCTGAAGATCCTCAACGTCCGGGGCGCCGGCGAGCTGACGGTCTTCTGCGCGGCGCTGATCGGCGCGGCGGTGGGCTTTCTCTGGTTCAACTGCCACCCGGCCGAGGTCTTCATGGGCGACGCCGGCTCGCTGGCCCTGGGGGGCGCGATCGGCATGCTGGCGGTGCTGACCAAGGCCGAGCTGCTGCTGCCGCTCATCGGCGGTCTCTACGTGGTCGAGGCCACGTCGGTCATCATCCAGGTCGTGTCGTTCAAGCTGACCGGCCGCCGCGTCTTCCGCATGGCGCCGTTGCACCACCACTACGAGTTGAGCGGCTGGCCCGAGCCCAAGATCGTCGTGCGGTTCTGGATCGTCTCGTTCGCACTGGCGCTGCTGGCGCTCACGACCCTCAAGCTCCGCTGATGAGGAGGGTGGCCTGATGATTGCGCTCGAGGACGACGTGGCGACGCGGGGGAGAGCCTGGCTGGCCTCGCTGGCCGGCCGGCGGGTGACGGTCGTGGGGCTGGCGCGGAGCGGGATCGCCGCGATTCGCCTGCTGCGCGAGACCGGAGCCATCGTGACCGGCAGCGACGTCAAGGCGCTCGCCGCGCTCGGCCGCGAGGTGGCGGCCCTGCGGGACGCCGGGGTGCGGCTGGTCACCAACGGCGACGCCCACCGCGCCTTCGAGGGCGCGGCGTTGGTCGTCGTCAGTCCGGGCGTGCCGCTCGACTCGCCCCAGCTGGCACCGGCGCGGGCGGCCGGCCTGCCCATCATCGGCGAGCTGGAGCTGGGCTGGCGGGCGATGGAGGCCGAGGCGATCGCCATCACCGGCACCAACGGCAAGACCACCACCACCGCGCTCACCGGCGCGTTGCTGGCCGAGCAGCCGAGGCCGGTGCTGGTGGCCGGCAACATCGGCACGCCGCTGGCCGCCCACGCGCTGACCTTCCCGCGCGACGGGCTGGTCGTCGCCGAGGTGTCCTCGTTCCAGCTGGAGAGCATCGACGCGTTCCAGCCGCGGGTGGCCGTCGTGCTCAACGTCACGCCGGACCACCTCGACCGTCACGGCTCGTTCGACGCCTACGTCGACGCCAAGGCCCGGATCTTCCGGAACCAGGCGCCCACCGACTGCGCCGTGCTGAACGCCGACGATCCGGCCGCCGCCGCGCTGGCGCCGCGCACGCGCGCCCGGGTGATCTGGTTCAGCCGCCGCCGGCCGCTCGATCCCGGCGTGTTCGTCCACGACGGCTGGGTGGCGGCCCGGCTCAACGGCCACGTCGAGGCGATCTGTCCGCTGGCCGAGATGCAGCTGCGCGGCCAGCACAACGTGGAGAACGTCCTGGCGGCGACCGCCTGCGCGCTGTGGCGGGGCCTCGGCGCCGCCGCCATCCGCCGGGCCATCGGCCGCTTCCGGGCCGTCGAGCACCGCATCGAGTTCGTGCGCGACCTCCGCGGCGTCCAGTTCTACAACGACTCCAAGGGCACGAACGTCGCCTCCACGATCAAGGCGCTCGAAAGCTTCCCGGAGCGCGTGGTGCTGATCGCCGGGGGCAAGGGCAAGGGCCAGGACTTCGCGCCGCTGGCCGAGGCCGCGCGCGGGCGCGTGAATCACGCGGTCGTGATCGGCGAGGACGGGCCGAAGATCGCCGCCGCGCTCGGCGCGATCAGAATCACGGTGAGCGCGGCGGCCACGATGCAGGCGGCGATCGACGCCGCCCGCGTCCAGGCCCGCCCCGGCGACGTGGTCCTGCTCTCGCCGGCCTGCGCCTCGTTCGACATGTTCGACAACTACGAGCACCGCGGCGACGTCTTCAAGCGCCTCGTCGGAGTGCTC
>Ga0214471_10004802_pt1 | contig 10425 bp, 14 predicted proteins | sample RVTome_5_FD_207665 | JGI IMG/M metagenome (GOLD analysis project Ga0214471, IMG submission 207665) | Soil microbial communities from uranium-contaminated site in the Upper Colorado River Basin, Wyoming, United States - RVT142D155 | ecosystem: Environmental > Terrestrial > Soil > Contaminated >... | reverse complement strand
TAAGAGCCCGGGCCGCGTCCTGAAGGACGTGGGGCGCAGCGTGCACGTCAGGCGCGCAGTGCACGTGAGCGCACGCCGTGCTTCAGCACGGAGTTCTTGGCCGAGCCCGCCCTTCAGGGCGGGACTGCGGCTACCTGCGCCAGGCTCGCCCCCGCCGCCCGCCGCTCCTCCAGCAACCGGACGGCTTCCAGCTTGTACTCCGCGCTGAACGTCCGCCGCGTCCGTCTCGATCTAGCTTTCTTCTCCCTCGTCATGGACCACCTCCCGCCCCAACATAACGGGGCTATTGAGGTGTCCACCAAACCGGGTCAGGCTCAGAGTACGGAGAACAGGACCAGCAACGGTGCTCGGCGGATCACGGTCAAAACTCCTCTCACGCTCTGTGAACCAATCGGCGGGCTCCGACGGTTGCAGGTATGTACGAGGAAGATGGCGAGGGGTTTCGCGCGGTTCAAATCCTCGAGGCGGATCACAGGCGTGAGCGCATTCGGATCGGCCGACCCCGACATACGGGCCGGAACTTGCCACGTCATTCAACAGTTATACTTAGCGGCGGGACAGCGCGACCGCCCGTCCCCGAGTCATGCGAACGTATACACGGAGGATCCCGATGGCGGAGCGAGGCATTATCGCAGTAATCGGCGCGACCGGCGCGCAGGGCGGGGGACTGGTACGGGCCCTTGTAGCCGGCCAGGGAGGAGAGTTCATCCCCCGGGCCATCACGCGCAACATCGAGTCGGACAAGGCCAAGGCGCTGGCGGCGGATGGGGTCGAGGTGGTCGCGGCCGATCTCGACGATGCCGCGAGTCTCGAGCGGGCCTTCGCCGGCGCGGACGGGGTGTACGGCGTCACCAACTACTGGGAACACTTCTCACCGGATAAGGAGATGGCACAGGCCGGCAACATCGCCAGGGCGGCGAAGGCGGCGGGGGTGGCGCACACGATCTGGTCCACGCTGGAGGACACGCGCGAATGGGTGCCGCTCGACGACGACCGCATGCCTACCTTGATGGACAAGTACAAGGTCCCCCATTTCGACGCCAAAGGACAGTCCGACCGGCTGTTCCGTGACGCCGGCGTGCCGACCACGTGGCTGCTCACGAGCGCCTACTGGGACAACTTCATCCACTTCGGCTGGGGACCGCAACGCGGCCCGGACGGCGCGCTCGCGCTCGGCTTCCCAATGGGCGACCGCAAGTTACCGGCGATCGCGGTGGACGACATCGGGAAGTGCGCCTGCGGTATTTTCAAGCGCGGGTCGGAGTTCATCGGTAAGAAGGTCGGGATCGCAGGCGAACATCTCACCGGCACCGAGCTGGCCGCGGCGTTCACGCAGGCGCTCGGGCAACCGGTGACGTACAACGACGTCCCGCCGGAAGTCTACCGCAGCTTCGACTTTCCAGGCGCCGCGGACGTGGGGAACATGTTCCAGTTCAAGCGCGACTTCAGCGAGTACTATTGCGGCGCGCGCAGCGTCGAGTTCTCGCGGTCAGTGAACCCGGACCTGCAGACGTTCGAGCAGTGGCTGGAGGCGCACAAGGATCAGGTCCCGATCGCCTAGGTCGCGATCGCAGCGTGACGACCACCGGCCTCCCGACGCGCGTGGGGGAGACCTGACCTGACGGTTCGTCACCGCGTACTCGCTCGGAGCGACTCGGGCGACTGGTCTGCCGCGTCGTGAGGTGGTAGGTTCGGACGACTGTTCGGTCGCGACATCCAGGAGTCGCCGTGAGATCCGTCGTCCGCATCGTACGCGCCAAATCCCCGGAACTGCGGGCCAACCTCGTTGTCACGATCGTCGTTGCGTATTTCGGCACTCGCGGATTCGGTTGGCTCGCGGGGTTGGTGTGCGGCGGCGGCGGCGTGGCCGCGATTGCATGGTCGCTGGTTCGGGGCTATGGCGACACAGACAGGAGCCGGGCGCACTCGTCGCGCGGCGCGGGGGAGCATGGCGGCATGTTCGGCACGTTGGTTCATCGATCGAGCGTGGTGCTGTGCGCCTGCGCGGAACTCTCCTACCTCTCCGCGTGTGCCGGCCCTTCGGATGCCACCGTCGTGCGGCGCACCGACTCAGCGGGCGTGGAAATCGTTCTTTCAAGCGCCACCGATCGGACGCTCGATTGGCGGTTCCATCGCCTGTTCGCATTGGGCGGATCCGACGACGGCCCGGAGTCGTTCTACCGGCTATCGGCCGGGCTCATTGGAGCGGACCGTCGCGGAAATCTCTTTGTGCTGGATCCCCCGAACGCGCGAATCGTCGTGTTCGATCCAGATGGACAGTTCGTCCGTTCGATGGGTGGGAGCGGCGGCGGACCGGGCGAGTTCCGCGCGCCTGGATCGATCTCGGTCGCGGGAGACGGGAGCGTTGCCGTATTCGACTACGGAAAAGGCAGCCTGGTTCGGTTCGATACCAACGGCGAAGTACTCGATGAACAACCGTTCCCGTTATTCCCCACACCCTGGCAACAGCGCCATTTCAGCCAGTCGCACGATACCACCCTGGTTTCCACAAGCACCGCTCCTTGGGAACCGGGCAACCTCATTCAACGACTGCGGCGAATCGTGGATGCCGACACCTCGACGCTTGCGGAGCTTCTGCTCCCACCGGTCGAGCCGCTAACGTTCCGAGAATGTCCCGGCGTCAGCCTGCCGCAACTGCCCATCTTTGCCCCCGAACTCGCCTGGACCGCGCAACACGGGATCGTGGCGTTCGGCTCGTCGCTGGAGTATTCCGTTTCCATCGCCGAGGCGGGCACCCTCAGCCGCATCGTCCGACGACAGATCGACCCCGCGCCCGCGTCACGCGATCTGGCGATGTCGCAGGTTGGAGAAGGGTTCACGTTGACCGTTCGAGAGAGCTCGTGTCATGCCGATCCGGATGACGTGGTCGACGACAGGGGGTACGGCAAGACAATCCCACTGATCGGTGCGATGCTCCTGGGCCCATCCGGCGAACTCTGGATTCGGCGCTTCACGCTGGAAAGTGGCCCAACCGCCCCCCTAGACGTGTTCGACACGCGTGGGGAATATGTCGGTACGCTTGGACAAGCACCGCTCTCACCGGTGATTCTGTTGCCAGGCGGGCGCGCGGGTGCGGTCGACACGGACGAAGTCGGTGTGCAACGACTGGTGGTATTCTCGATTCAGCAGTGAAGCCCGGGAGGCGAGCCGGTACCTGATCGAGGACGAGTCGCTCGGGAACAGCGTCTGGACGGGGTGATGGTGTGACGCACGGCAAACCCACGGCGGCGACGGCAGGATGGGTCCGTCGGCCCAGGGATCATTCGGCGTCTGGCGCTGACTCGAGGACTCGGACAAATTCCCATCGTTACCAGGTCGCACCGCCCGCGCATCCTGGATCCGCCAGCGCGCGATCGTGGCGCGGCCGCACCGGACATCGTTCCCCGGCAACCACCATGACGCGACTCGCGGACGACATCGACTATCAGCCAGACGCCATCGTGAGCAAGGTGCTCGCGAAATCGAAGGGCGGGAACGTGACGCTGTTCGCATTCGCGGCCGGACAGGAATTGAGCGAACACACGAGCCCGTTCGAGGCGCTGATCCTCGGCGTGGAGGGGACCGGCGAGATCGGCATTGGCGGCGCGCATCACCGGCTGACCGGCGGTGATCTCCTCCGGCTGCCGCCGAGCGTTCCGCACCGGGTGAAGGCCGTCGAGCCGTTCAAGATGCTGCTCATCCTGTTGAAGGACGGCAACGCCGCGCGCTGAGCGCGCGGCATTGCGTGCAGCCTCGGCACCGCCATGCCTAACAACGACCTCGTCGATCGTCTCGCATCGCTCACCCTGTTCGAATCCGTGCCTCGCCCGCAACTCGAGTGGGTGACGGCACGTGGCGCCATCCCGACTACGCCGCGGGATCAATCCTGCGCGGGGCGCAAGAGTCGATCGAGGAGATGTTCGACCGTGGTCGAAGACGACGCTGAGGCCTTCGTGCTCCACCGCGACCACTTCACGGATATGGTGCGCGATTGCCCCGGCCTGACCGCAGCGTTCGTGCACCATATGCTCGATCGGGCGCGCGACTATCGAACGGTTCAGCTCCAGGACGACCGATCGCAGGCGCTCGGCCGGCTGGCTTCGGGACTGGCACACGAGTTGAACAACGCCGCATCGGCGGCGACGCGCAACGCACAGTCCCTCTCCCGGTTACTCGACGAGGCGCACGATGCGTCGCGGGCTCTTGCCGCGGCACGGTTGAGCGACCGCCAACTCGACGCCGTCGACGCGGTATTCACGATGTGCACGCGTCCCCCCCAGCCGAGAGCGGCGCTCGAGGCGGCCGATCGCGAGGACGACATCGCCGAGTGGCTCGGGCGGCACGACATCGATCCGATAGTCGCGGAACCGCTCGCCGCGTGCGAGGTGAGCCTCGCTGTTCTGGAGCAACTTGCCGGCGCCGTTCCCGCGGAGGCACTCGCCGTCGCCCTGCGATGGGCGGCGAGCACCACCGCGGCGCGCGAGGTCGCAGCCCAGATCGTGTCGGCGACCGGCCGCGTCCACGACCTGGTCGGAGCGGTCAAGGGATTCACGTTCATGGACCGCGAGGGCGTGCCGGAAGAGATCGACGTGGCGCGGGGCCTCGTCGATACGATCGCCGTGCTGGAGAGCAAGGTGCGCGCGCGCTCGGTCGACGTGCGGGTGGCGGACGACGGCCCGGGCATCCCCGACGAGACTCGCGCCCGAATCTTCGAGCCGTTTTTCACCACCAAGCCGGTCGGACAGGGAACCGGGCTCGGACTCGACATCGTTCGACGGCTCGTTCACCGACACCTGGGGAACGTGGATGTCGTATCTCAACCGGGCCGGACCGTGCTTCGCGTGCGACTGCCCGTGACAGGAGGGACGCTGAAGCGGAACGCATTGCCGGAGGACGCACACTGATCCGCCAATACCAGCCGGAGGATCGGGATGCAGTGCTGGCCGCGTGGTACGAAAGCGCCAGGGTCGCGCATCCGTTTTGGCCGGCCGAGCGGTTTGGAGTCGAGCGGAAGAGCATCGCGGAGCGATTCCTCCCACTTGCGGAGACACATGTCTTCGAGCGGGCGGGCACGGTCGTCGGGTTCATCTCACTGCTGGACAACGAGGTCGGGGGCCTGTTCGTCGACCCGCGGTATCACGGGCAGGGAATCGGCCGAGCGCTGATGGACCTGGCGCGCACGACTCGCACGCCGCTCGAGCTGGACGTGTACGCGGACAATGCCATCGGGCGCGCGTTCTACGACGCGTATGGGTTCGGCGTCGTCGGGCAACGGCTCGAAGAATCCACCGGGCTGCGCATACTCCGCATGCGCCTGCCGCCTGGATAGATTCACGGCACGGCCATGACCATCCTGTCCGCCACTCTGCTGCTGCTCCTCGTGCTCGATCCGTTCGGGAATATCCCGTTTTTCCTGGGAGCCCTGAACGGCGTCGCACCCGAGCGCCACCGCATCGTGATCGTGCGGGAGCTGCTCATCGCGTTGGTGGCGCTCGTGGTGTTCCTGTTCGCCGGGCCGCTGTTGTTGGACCTCGTGCAGATCTCCGAATCGTCCCTGACGGTCGCCGGCGGCGTGGTCCTGTTTCTCATCGCGTTGCGCATGGTATTTCCCCCGCCGCGCGGCTCCACCGAGCCGACGTTCGAGGGCGAGCCGTTCATCGTGCCGCTCGCCATCCCATTCGTCGCCGGGCCGTCGGCGTTGGCCGTACTGCTGCTCATCACGACCCAGGAACCGGATCGCCGGCGCGAGTGGTTGCTGGCGGTCGTGCTGGCCTGGCTGATCTGTGCCACCGTGCTGTACCTGTCGGGCGGTCTGCGTCGCTTGCTTGGAGACCGGGGACTCGTCGCACTGGAACGGTTGATGGGGATGGTGCTCGTGGCTGCCGCCGTGCAGATGGTCATGACCGGTGTGACGAAGTTCGCGGAGGGGCTGTCTTGAAGGGCGCGAACGGGACTTTGCGAAACGGCTGCTCACGCGCGCCCGTGCGGACAGCCCATAGCACCATCACGGAGCACCCATGAACACGATCGAGTTGGATGACAGGTTGAACGCACCCCTCATCGCGCGGAAATGCGAAGAAGCGGTTCGGGGAGTCCGGTGTGGAGTTGGAAGGAACTCGCTCACGGCGTGAACAAGATCGATTTCGGTAGACACAGCGACGACTACGCGGCCCACCGCCCGGGACCGCCCGCGTCGTGCTATCGACGGCTCGACGCGATCATGTCCATCGACGGAACCCGCGCGCTCGATCTCGCCACCGGCCCGGGAACGCTCGCCCTGGAGTTGGCCGCACGCGGCAGCTCCGTCCTCGGCATCGACATCGCGGCCGGACAGGTCGCTGCGGCACAACGCATGGCGCGGGAGCGCGGCCTGGAAGAGAAAGCGCGCTTCACGGTCGCCCGGGCGGAGCGGACCGGCGCGGGTGCGGACGCGTTCGATCTGGTGACCGCCGGCCAATGCTGGCACTGGTTCGAGCGTCCCGCGGTCATCGCGGAGGTGCGCCGCGTGCTTCGGCCCGGCGGGATCCTGGCCATCGTGCACTACTCGTATCTGGCGGAGCATTCTCCGGTTGCGGGCGACACCGAGGCCCTGGTGCTGGAGTTCAATCCGGCCTGGACGATGGCCGGATCGACGGGCGTGCTTCCCGCGGAGATCGACGAGGTGCGGCGCGGCGGGCTCGGGTCGATCGAGGCGTTCTGTTACGACCACGAGGAGGAGTTCTCGCACGCGCGCTGGCGCGGCAGAATGCGCACCTGCAACGGCGTGGGCTCGGGCGGCCTCGCACCCGCCGACGTGCGGCGGTTCGACGAGGCGTTGAGTCGCCTGCTGGCACGCAAGTACCCCGATCCCATGAAGGTCCCGCACCGCGTATGGTGTGTCGTCGGACGGAAGCCGTCGTGAGGTCGCGCGCGGGTGGGCGGAGACGCGTGGCAGGTGGCCATCTCGAAGTGCCGCACGAGCTGCCGGCACATATCGTGTGAGGTCGGGTATGCCTCCTCGCGCAGGGTTTCAAACGGCACTTGCACACACACCAACCGGGCAACGTGAGCGGACGTGTTCGACTATCAACCGATTCTGGAAGGCGAGCTCGTCAAACTGAGGCCGCTGCGGCCCGAAGATTACGATGATCTGTTCGCCGTAGCCGCCGACCCGCTCATCTGGGAGCAACATCCTGTACGAGACCGCCATGAAGAAGCGCGATTCAGAGAGTTGTTCAACGAGTCCTTGGCATCGGGAGGTGCATTGGTTGCTGTCGATGTCAGCGCTCAAGCGATCATCGGATCCTCAAGGTTCCACGGATATGACGAGAAACTGAGCGTGGCGGAAATCGGCTGGACCTTCTTGGCGCGGTCCCACTGGGGCGGCCGCTACAACGGAGAGATGAAGCGCCTGATGGTGCAGCACGCGTTCCGATTCGTCCAATCTGTCATCTTCCTGGTGGGTATCGAGAACATTCGCTCGCAACGTGCAGTGGAAAAGATCGGTGCTGTTCGTGCGGGCAGACGGCCTGATGCGGGCGGCAGAGATAGTTTTGTGAGCTGAGCGCAGGGACGTTGGGCAGCCACGCCGAAGGAGGCGATATGCAAATCGCTCGGTTGCGGGTCGTGGGCGCACTCGCCATCACCACTGCCGCCTGCCTTGCCGGGGCGCAACAGGATGATCTGCGGTGGACGATGCTGTTGCCCCCGGGCCGTGGGGCCTTTGAGGATGCGTGGCAACCCGACCGTTGGCCGATGGGCGCGCACCCGATTGCGCGACCAGACGGCTCGCTGCTCATGGTAGGTATTACCACGGTGTGGCAATCACCTGACGGGCTGGGTTGGGAAATCGCAAGCCACCTTCCCGGCCCGGCGCGACCAGGCGCTAGCTCGATCCTGCATGCGGACCGGGTCTGGCACCTCGGCGGCCAGCGCGGCGAGGAGTACACCGCCGACGTCTGGTCGTCCGCGGACGGACGCAACTGGCAACGGCATGACGATGCTCCGTGGGCAGGCCGCCGGGGCGCGGCGCTCGTCTCGTTTCGTGGATGGCTGTGGCTCTTCGGCGGGGAAAACGCAGCGCAACTCCGTGACATATGGAGAACGCGCGACGGCACGGCGTGGGAGCGCGTAACCGCCGAGGCGCCCTGGCCGCCTGAATCCCAACCGGTACCGGTGGCGTTGCGCGACTCACTCTGGCTCGTTGGAGGAAGCTCGTGGCGTGCGCAACGAGCGGACCTCTGGGTACTGGGTGACCGTGGACGGTGGGTGCGCGTGTTGGAGGCCGCGGCCTGGGGGCCCCGCGTTTACGCGGGCGCCGTGGCCTTCCGCGACCACCTGTGGATTGTTGGCGGGGTCCGGCCCAACGGAACGCGCCTCAATGATGTTTGGCGTTCCGTTGACGGGCGCGTGTGGCGGCAAGCGACCGCGGCTGCACCCTGGACACGCCGGGCCGGTAACCGTTCGGTGGTATATCGTGGCGCGCTGTGGCTCTTCGGTGGCAAAGGCAAGGAAGAGGACGGAGAGAGCGGATACGCAAGCGATGTCTGGCGGATGGACTCTGTGCGGTGATCCGGACGTGCTGCCCAACAAGCGAGGCATCGCATGCGCCCGGAAAGCATAGTGGGCCTGACCATACCGAGTTGCACCCAACGAAGGCGCGCCATGTCAATTCCGCTCCCGGCGCGGGCGGGAATCCGTCTCTCGTTCACAGTGGTGAATCACGAGCGTGCCACGATTCCAACGGAGTTGACAGACCAACCCTCGGCGCACAGAATCATGCTCATGCCGATACTTCACGACCCGGTCGTGCGCCGCCGAATCGAATCGCGCATCGAGGCGCTCCGCCCGGATGCGCCGCGCCAATGGGGGAGGATGACCTCGGACCAGATGCTGTGGCACGTGAACCAGTTCCTCACCTTCGCGCTTGGTGAAGGGACGTTCGAGCCGCAGAAGAGTCCCATGCCGCTTCCCATTCTCCGGTTTGCCCTCCTCTACCTACCCTGGCCAAAGGGCGCGCCGACGCATCGGTCCGCCGTCGCGAACGCCGAATACGATTTCGAGGCGGAGCGCGCGCGCTGCAAGGCGTTGATCGACCGGTTCGTGAGCCGGCCGATCGACGGGCCGTGGCCGGTCGATCCGGTCTTCGGGAAGGTGACCGGGAAGTTCACGAGCAAGCTTCAGGCAAAACACCTCGACCATCACTTTCGCCAGTTCGGCGGCTGAGACGCGACAGCGGGCGACCTGAATCTCGCTGGCACAAGGGATGTCGTAGTCGAATTCCGCGAGGCGCCCTCCACCGTCAACGGCGCCGGTGGGTCCGGTCGACGATTCACGCCTGCGGCGATGGCGCGCGCGCTGCGGCCGCGATCGGACTCGCGCGCCGAACGGCGAGGGCCGACGCGTGTCTCACGCCCGGAGCCGGCGACCTTGGTCGGGAGCCGGGCATCATCGTCACGCGGTTACCCGCGTCAGGAGAGATGAGCATGGATCACCACTCGTGAGCAACCGTTCGGATGTTCGAGGCCGGCGGCGACTAGGCGATCATCGACGTGACTTACGAAGCAGTCCTCGCGAACAGCCGGCGTCGCTCATTCCAAGTCCCGGAGTTCGCCCTGCAGCCGGGCGAGGTTGCCAGGGGTGACCGGGGGACTCACGGCACCGCCGTGTCCCTGCGACGGGACCGTGGCCGCATGCACGCCCCGGGTTCGCAACCACCACAGCACGGCGATTCCGCCGGCCCCGAGCACGATGGCGGGGAGCATTCACAGCACCAGACCCAGTCCCGCGGCGCGCGGTGCGCCCCGCATGCCTTCCCCGAACGCGGCAACCAGCGACTCCACGATCGAATCCGGCTCCTCACCGGCGTCGAGGCGCCCCCGCACCGAGACCCGGAGCGTCTCGGCGTAGGCGCTCGGACAGTTGGCGAGCGTGAGCCCCGGACAGAACGGGCTCATGAGGGTCCCGAGCAGCTTGTTGGCCTCGGTCACGTCGCTGCTCGGCGGCGCGGCTCGTAGCGTCGAGTCGGTGGGCTCCGCGCCCGGCACTTGCGCGGAGACGGAAGCGGCGGCCAACACGGTCGACAGCAGCGTCGCGATCATGGTTCTCTCCGACGGAACCGAGCGACGGTATGCGAGCCAGCGATGCCAGCGGGGCGATTCATGTATTCGTGTCATCTACCGATACCTCAGTGGAAGAACAACTGGAACTGCGCGCTGACCGACCAGTTCGTCCGCGGGCCTCGCATTGCGCGGCCGTCGAGCATCACCGGCGTGCAGGATCTCACGCTGGGCCTGCCAGTGCGGGCTCGTCACCCGGCTCTCGACGCCCCAATAGGTATCGCTGCCGGCGAACGGTACGCCACCACCTAAGATAGGGACCAGGGCAGGCCGGATCCCACCCCCCCCCCGGATCTTCGCGCCGAGCGCCGGTCGGCGACACGCGGAT
>Ga0214471_10004801_pt1 | contig 10428 bp, 8 predicted proteins | sample RVTome_5_FD_207665 | JGI IMG/M metagenome (GOLD analysis project Ga0214471, IMG submission 207665) | Soil microbial communities from uranium-contaminated site in the Upper Colorado River Basin, Wyoming, United States - RVT142D155 | ecosystem: Environmental > Terrestrial > Soil > Contaminated >... | reverse complement strand
GCAGCCTTGTCGATTGCCTCATCGCCGCGATCGCCATGGAGAGCGGCGCCACGGTCCTGCACAAGGACCGGGACTACGAGTTGATGGCCCGATACGCTCCGCTAAATACGGTATCGGTGGAGTGAGGTTTCGTGTCCGCTTCCGGGCTACCCGAAAGCAGGCTGACGGGCGGAAAGATCGACGAACCGTCGGGGGCCGTTTTTCGGTGAGCTCAAAAAGATAGCTGGGCGGCGCGCAGCCCCAGCACCTTGGCGGTCAACTCGCCCCTGCTTCGTATTTCGAACTTTTCGAAGATCGCATGAAGATGGTCCTTGACCGTCTGCTCGCAGATGAACGACCGCTCCGCGATCTCCCGGTTGGAGTAACCTTGAACCGCAAGCACCGCGATCTCTTTTTCCCGCCGGCTCAGTTTGGAATTCTCGAGTTTCGACTGAAGCCTGTGTTCCGGCGGATATCGTTCCAGGAGAACGACCTTGCCGTTCCCGTTTCTGCCTAACGGCATGGTCCGGACGCGGTAGCTACCGGACCTGCTCTTGAAAAGGACCGGGCCCGAGTTCCGTCCGGGATCCGGGATCGACTCGGCCGGAACTCCCTTGAGCAATCGCTTCGCCGTATCATTCACGAAGAACGGCCTGCCGTCCTTCCCTATCGCGATCACCCCGCTTGATTCCTTGCTCAGATCAAGTTGATTCATCAGATTCCGGCTGTGAATGGCCTTGGCGATATGGGGGAGAAGGATATTAACGATTTTCTTGTCCAGGTCGCTGAAGTTGCCCGCCCGCTTTTGGCGGTGGAAGCCGATTCTTGCGACGATGTCACCCTGGGAGGCAAGTGTTGCCGCAACACCATAAAATACATTCACCATCGGCAGAAGAAAATCGGAGGCAAATTCACTTCGTATCAAGGTCCTTTCCGGCACAAGTTCGGTGTATTTTGCCGCAACGTTATGGTGATTACCAATAAACCATCCGCTTGTCACGAACGGGTCGAGTTGCGCGTAATGGCTGAGATACAGGATTAAAGGCCCATCGTAATTGTGGAAGCTCTCACAGTCGCTTAATAGAAAAGTTTTGGTCTCGGGGTGGACATACGCGAAAACCCCGCTGTAGAACCCGATATGTTTCTGGAGTTTCTCGCAGACCGCTCTGAACATCGCGCTACTGTCCGGGACCGAATAGATGACATCGATGATTTCGATGATTTTCCGGAGGTCCCTGGCGGAAAGAGCGATGGCTGGCACCTTCCCTTCGTTGGCGCAAATTACGGAGGATGCGATGGTGCGATCCCCCCAAAATGATCCGTTCAATGAGATTCCCGGGCAACTTCCTTCCACCGACAACCAAGAAATCGGAATACAGAAAGGTAAACCCGTCGGTTGGCTGATCTTGGGAAATGTAACCATGTTTGGATTCAGTTTACAAATGAAAAATCCTACTTTCGTTGGATTTACATTTTTCCCCGTTATCCCTGTAATTGAAAATAAAAAGGCATTTTTTTTACGGGACGGCTGCAACCACAAAGAATCGATGAGAGGCAACTCTGAGGATGACACGCTGAATTCGGTTCACCCATTTTCCCCAAGGGAGGAATTCGCCATGCGAAGTGGAAAAACGGGTCTGGCATGCGGGATGTGGCTGGTGGCCGCCTTGTTTGCTCTTTCCGCCGCATTCATCGGGTGCGGAGGGGGAGGGGACTCGGCCCCGGCGGCGACTGCACCGGGCGCTCCGTCCAGCCTTATCGCCAACGCGGGCGACAACTCCGTTACGCTTAGCTGGTCGCCCGCGGCGGGAGCAACTTCTTACAACACCTACCGCGGTACGGCGACCGGTATCACGAAGGCAAACGGGACGAAGGTGTCCGGTGTCCAGAGCCCGAACGTGGTCTCGGGACTCACCAACGGCACGCCGTACTATTTCGTCGTGACGGCGGTCAACGCGGCGGGCGAGAGCGGCATATCGGCCGAGAAGACGGCGACACCATCGGCGACACCTCCTCCGGGCGCCCCGGCAAATCCCCGTACGGAGGCCGGCGATGCCCAGGCAACGATCTCATGGGATTCGGTGGGCGGTGCGACTTCCTACAACATTTACCGCGGGACATCGTCCGGCGTCACCAAAGCGACCGGGACGCAGACCGCAGGCGTGACAAGCCCGAGCGTCGTGGCCGGCTTGACGAACGGAACGGCGTACTTCTTCGTGGTCACGGCGGTCAACGCCAACGGCGAGAGCGCGGAGTCGTTCGAAGTGTCCGCGACGCCCGCCGCAACGCCTCCTCCTGCCGCTCCGGGCGGAGTATCCGCAACTCCGGGTGACGGGCAGGCCAGCGTGAGCTGGTCCGCCGTGGCGGGAGCGACCTCTTACAACCTTTATTGGGCCACGACGACCGGTGTCACGAAGGCGACCGGGACGAAGATCACAGGTGTAACGACCCCGAGCGTCCTCACGGGCCTTGCGAACGGCACGAAGTACTACTTCGTCGTGACGGCGGTCGGTGCAGGCGGCGAGAGTGCCGAGTCGGCCGAGGTGTTCGCGACGCCGGTTGCCCCTGGCGCGGGGTTCACGCAGGCCGATGGCACGGGAACGTGGGATGGCATCCAGTTCCGCACTGGCAGTGATAGTAGTTGGACGCGCGTGGGCGCGACCATCGACGGATCGGGAAGTATAACGGCCACCTACGTTCTGGACAGCACTGGGAACACAACCTTGCCGGCTCCCGGCTCGTTCACATGGATTATCTCGGGGACAGGTGTCGTGACCGAGGGCGGCGCCAACGGCGATCCTGACTTCCACGGGCAGATGTCGTCGAACAAACTGCTGGTCATCGGAAAGAAAGGCGGAGGGGGCACTTCGGCCGGCGTAATGGTGTTCCGCAAGCGGACGGGCACAACCTTCACCAGCGCGGACCTGGCGAACAAGACGTTCACGTACCATCAACTGCTCTCCGGAACGGACAATACCTGGGAGCGCGGGGCGGGGACAACGGACGCTTCAAGCTCAGTTACCCTCACGTCGATAGTGACTCCTTCCGGCCCCCAGACTCCTGGTTCGGCAGGCACGCTTTCCGTTAACTCGACGGGGATCGTAACGGGCATAGCCGGTGGCACGTTTTACGGATTGATGACGGACGATAAAAAGGTGATTTTTGTAATAGAAACCCGCGATATCGGCGTTTTTAGTTTTATGGTGATCACTATCACTGGCCAGACCTATACCCAGTCGGACCTCGCGGGGACGTCCAACTTCGTTGCGATTCGGAATTCCGTGCCGAACCCCTCATGGGCCTACGGGACGTACTCTATCGACGCGGCCGGCGACGGGACCTACCCGACATATACGGACAGCGTGGGGGGTGCGACTCCTGAGAACTTCTCCCGGGTCCTCTCCGCGAGCGGCGTCGTGACAGACCCGGCGGATGCCACGTACCATGCGCAATTGTCTTATAACAAAGATCTGTTGGTGCGGACGAACACGAACGCCTTCGGCAGGTATGGATTGGCCATCGGTTTCAAGTAGCAGGCAAGAAGTTTGCCGCGGAGCCCCGCCCGGGGCTCCGCGGACTTTCCTCTCGCCCTCGCGAGATGGTGGGGTTTTGTGGGCAGGGGACACACCTTCACGGAGTGGGGTTTACACCAGGTATGTCCCCCCTGGTCCCCTGAAAGCGCCTGCGCCTTCCAGGGATCTTCTGTGGCTGGTGTCGCGGGTGACGGCGGAGTCGCCGCAGGAGGGGGGGCGCCCCACTCCCGGACGAACAACGCTCCCTGGGGTACCCCCGCTGTAGCAAGAACGGGGGGCAAAGTGAGGCCGGTGCGCGCCGTGCAGGTTGATCGCACGGCGAGCCACGAACGGAGCCCCGCCCTCCGAGGCGACGCAGCCGACTAAGCCGGGACGAATCCGCGCGGCGTGAGGACGCCGTTTACGACGACGACTCCCGCTTTTCGATCTTCCCTGTTATAGTGCCGTGATGGAACCCCGCACCGAAGAATGGCTCCGGCAGGCGGACTACGACATGGAAACCGCCGACTATATGTGGGCCGGCGGGCGGTATGTCTACGCTGTTTTCATGTGCCATCTTTCGATCGAGAAGGCGTTGAAGGGGTTGTTCTACGAGCGGCAGCGCCAGCTTCCTCCGAAATCGCACAATTTCGTTTTGCTGATGACCGGAATCGGCATCCAACCGCCCGATGAACTGGGCCGTTACATTGTCCGGTTGAGCGAGGCGAGCATTCTGACAAGGTATCCGGAAGATCTCGCGAGAGTGCAGAAGGAATTCGGCGCCGAAGTGGTCGCCGGGATTCTCGCGAAGGGGAAAGAGGTCGTCGCATGGATAAAATCGCAGTTGTAGACATCATCGGCCGCTTCCGGCGGGCGATCGAGGCGCGGGGGGTGCGACTGGAGAAAGTGATCCTCTACGGATCTCATGCGACCGGGGCGGCGGCATCGGGAAGCGACATCGATCTGGTCGTCATCTCGGAGGATTTCGAAGGGAAGGGGTTCTGGGAACGAATCGACCTGCTCTCCGATGTGATCTACGAACTTTTTGTCCCGATCGAAGCCGTCGCTCTGACTCCCGGGGAGTGGGAGCGTGGCGAATCGGTCATTGTCGAATTTGCACGCAACGGCGAGGTGCTGTTCGCAGCATAGCTTCCGCTTTCCGTTTCGTGCGCTTTACCTTCACCCCGGAACGAATCCGCGCGGCGTGAGGATTCCGTTCTCGACGAGCGTCCCTGGCGGCACGACGGCGCCGGGCCAGAGGATCGCGCGGCGAACGATGGCGTCCGCCCCCACGGAGGCGCCCTCCTCGACGACCGCGTCGGGTCCGACGGTCGCGCCTTTTCCGATCGATGCCCGCGGGTGCGCGTAGGAGTGCGGTCCCTCGCCGCCTTCGCGCTCCGCGAGGAGGGCGAGCGTTCCGCGCAGGTAATCTTCCGGCGTCCCGAAGTCGAGGAAAGCCCCCTCCGTCAGGAAGGCGAATACCGGCGCCCCCGTCGCGATCAGGGGGACCAGGGTGTCCCGGACGATGCAGGAGGGACGGCCGCGCGGGATCCGGTCGAGCATCTCCGGCTCCGCGATCAGGTACCCGGTGTAGAACCCCTCGATCGCCCCGGCGGGGGCGGCGCTGCCGAACCCCGCGATCCGCCCGTCCTCCCGCACGCGCACAGGGGTGTACCGCTTCCATCGGTCGGGAAGGAGGACGAGGCTGGCCAGCGCTCCGTTCGTATGATGGCGGGCGAGGGCATCCCCGAGCGGGAACCGCGCGACCGCGTCGGAATTGGCGGTCATGAACGTATCGCCGCGCAGGTGCTCTCTCGCGTTTCCGATCCCGCCCCCGGTCCCGAGGATCTCCGGCTCGAGCGTGAACTCCACCGGGAACCGGTCCGCCGCCCACGCCGTCACCTTCTTCCGGACCGTCTCCTGCCCGTGGTGGAGGTTGAGGAGGAAAGATTCCGCGCCGTGCTCGCGGAGGAACGCCATCGGGTGGCCGCACAGCGGCTGGCCCAGCACGGGGATGACCGGTTTCGGGATCTCGAGGGAGAGGGGACGCAGGCGCGTACCAAGCCCGGCGGCGAGGATCATCGCCTTCATGACGGGCTCTCCGCCGCCGCTTTTTCCCCCAGCGCCGTCAAGATCGGGAGGAGCCTTCCCGCGAGGGCGCGCATCGGCGGATTCCGCTCGAAGTTCCCCCGCAGGTGGGCGACCGTGGGCGGGATGAAGCGAAGGTAGATCCGCTTCCCGCAATTGTGCGCCTGGTTGCCGAAGGTCCCGATCGCCTTCACGTTGCGTTGAAGCGCGGCCAGATCGAACCGCCACGCGAAGGCGCCGGGGTCCCCCGCCGCGCCGCGCAGCTCCGCCGTGGCGGCGTGCCGCCAGGCGTAGCGAAGATCCGAGACGGCATCTTCCGGCAAGGGGACGTAGGAGTCGCGCAGCAGCGAGGCCAGGTCGTAGAAGACGTTTCCCATCCGGGCGTCCTGGAAGTCGAGAATCCGCAGGTTCCGGTGGCCGGGGGTCTTCGCGGATCCGAGCACCATCACGTTGCGGCTGTGGTAATCCCGGTGGGCGAGCACACGCGGGAAGGCGGACAGTTGTTCGAGGAACGGATGGAAGAGATCCCCGATCGCCCGCTCTTCGCGGTCGGACAACGGGATCCCGCCGTATTCCCGCACGGCGTGCCGGAAGAAGAAGTCGATCTCTCCGGTGTATTTCGCGACGTCGAATGCGAGCCGCGCGGGGATCGCCCTGCCGTCGAGCGCGCGGGTACCCTCAGACTGGATCCGGACCAGGATCTCGACGCACTGCTCGTAGAGCGGCAGGCAGGCGCGCGCCCCATGGGCGCGGACCGCGTCCTCCAGCATCGTATCCCCCGCGTCCTCGAGGAAGAGGAGGTTCTCCTTCGGATCGGACAGGTACACGGCGGGGACGGGGACTCCGGCGGCCGTAAGGTACCGGTGAACGTTCAGGAAGGGAAGTTCCTCCTCCGGCGACGCATCGTCCGGGTACCGCATCACGACGACGGAGGGCAGGGATGCGCCGGGGGAGATCCGGACGCGGTAGTAACGGCGGGTGGAGGCGTCCCCCGCGAGTTCGGACACCTTGGCCGACATCGGATCCGCGGCGGGAAACAGGAAGGCGAGCCCGGCGCGCAGCGCCGCGAGGTCGATCCCCCCGGTCAAGGGGTTTCCCGGAACATCCGGCCGAGGGAGGCGCGGCACTCGGAAAGGATCTGGTCGAAGTCCCTGTACGTCGGGTTCTCCCCGAGGGTGGAGTCCCGAAGCTCCACGGTGAAGGGGCCGTCGAAGCCGGTTTTCCGCAGCTCCTTCGCCACGTCGTCCCAGGGGATCCCCCCCTTTCCCGGAACGAGGTGTTCGTCCTTTTCCCCGCGGTTGTCCGAGGCGTGCACGTGGATCAGGCGGGGGCCCGCCGCGCGCACGGCGGAAAGCGCGTTCTCCTCGATGTGGGCATGTCCGATGTCAAGGCAGACGCCCACCCGGTCCGCCGGGTACCGGTCCACGATGTCGAGGATGACGCTCACCCGGCCGGAATCGACCGGGGTGTTCTCGACCGCGAACCGGACGCCGGCGGGGACCGAATCGAGGAGTTCGTTCATGGAGGAGAGGAAGGGGCCCCATCGGTGGGGGTACCACTGTCCGGCCGGAAACGAGGTGTGGAGGACGACCGTTCCCCCGCCGTTGCGCGCCAGCCAGCCGGCGACTCGCGCGGTCACCGCAACGGACTCGAGGCGGTGCGCCTCGTCCACGGAGGAGAGGGAGTACCATCGGTCCTTCTTGTACGTCCGAACGTCCGGGTACAGGGGAGCATGAACGCTCGCCACGCGGATGCCGAGCGAAGCCATCCGCCGCGCGATCGCGTCGGCCGACGCGAAGTCGCCGGACGGGAAGTGAGGCGGCATCGCCCAGATCTCCGCGAGGGAGAAGCCGTATCGGGGAAAAAGCGGAAAAATCGCCTCGTCCAGATCGTGGAAGACGAACAGGTGCGTCGACAGGGATACGTTCAAGGAGTCCTTCCCGAGTGCAGCATCTCGCGAATGTCCCGATATGTACGAGTCGCTGCACACGCCTTCTGTTCCTGCTCACTACTTCGCGATGATATCATGACGGTCTGCCCATCCCGCATATCTCGCCAGGGTTCTACTGCGGCGGCGGATAGGGGCAGTTGCCGCCTGGAGATGCCATTGCCGAACCGAATTCGCTCCTTGTGGATGATCGCCTTCCTCGCCCTTTGTCCGCATTTCGCGGCCGCCTCCGCTTCCGCGCCGGGACACGACGCGGCGTTTCGGGAGGGGTGGTCCCTCCTGCAGAGGGAACGGTACGCGGAAGCCCGCGCGGTATTCGCGAAGATTCCTCCCGATGCGTACGATCTCGGTGATTACGTGGTGTTCTTCGGCGGGGAGTCCGCCGCGCGCGAAGGGAAGCGGACCGAGGCGGAAGAGGCGTTGCGTCTTCTCGAGGAGACGTTCCCCGGATCCCCCCTGCTCCCGTATCTCCGGCACGACGTCGCCTACGTCGCCGCCCTCGACAACGACGTCGCCGCGTCCCGCCAGGCGTTCGGACTCTCCCGCGGCAGGGTGAGCGGCAGCCGACGAAAGGCGGAGGAAGGGTATGTCGCCGCGTTCCTTGCCGAGGAGGGGGTGCCCGCGGCGGAAGCGGCGGAGTTGCACCTGGAGAATTTCTCGACCTATACGGCACGGGAAGCGGGGATCCTCTCCTTCGAACGCCTTTGGAAGTGGCGTGCCGACGGTCTCCTCGCCGGATGGGACCTGTCGCCGGGGTTCTACGCGAAGTTCGCCAAGGCGGCTGCCCGGGCCGGGGAAGCGGAACGGGCGAGAGCGCTCTTCGAAGAGGCGATTTCCCGATTCACCGCTTCGGGGGAATATTTCTCCATGGTCCTCGACTTCGCCGAGTTTCACCGGAAACAGGGGGAGACCGCGGCGGCTGCCGCGCTGTTGGAAAAGCATCTGCCGGACGCCCCGCCGGCGTTCCGGTCGGAGGCCCGGTTTCTCCGCGCGCGGGTCGAATGGAAGGCGGGACGACTCGCCGAGGCGCGCAAGGAGTTTCTCGATATCGCGGAGGGTGATGCGCTTCCGGGGACGGCGGACCGGGCGTGGTACCTCGCCGCGTGGATCGCCGAGGATGAGGGGGATCTCGCGGGGGCGACGGAATCGTACGAGCGTCTCAGGGGAGCCCGGGACGATTCGATCCGGCAGGAGGCGCGCTTCCGGTTCGCCTACGGCCTCTACCGGATGGGCAGACACGACGAGGCGATCGCGGCGTTCGACGTCGGGGAAGCGGGGGGAGGGGGGACGGTGGAGCGCGCCCGGCATCGGTACTGGAAGGCGCGGGCGCTTCGCGACGCCGGCCGGGAGGAGGAGGCGGCGCCGATCTTCTCGGACCTGGCCGGAGACGCGTTCGCCGGGATCTATGCGATCTTCGCGGTTTCGGACCGGCGAGCGGAGATGCTCCGGTTCCTCCACGCCTCCTCCAACGGCGAAACGAAGGCGTGCGGCGAGGAGCGTGAACGGCTCTGGGCGCGTATCCGGAAGGCGAACTGGGGACCGGCCGACGCCGAGAAGGTTCGGCGGGCGGAACGGCTGACCCTCCTCGGGGTGATCGACTATGCCGTCCTCGAGGCGTCGCTGGTCGACCGCACGGCGGCGCGGAAGGCGATCGGGATGGGAGACGGAGGGGCGCCGGGCCTCTTCCGGTACCTTGCCGGCGATCTCAGGGGGGGGATCTACGAGACGTCGAACGTCCCCCTCGACCCGATGAATCCCGGCCTCGTGGACAGGATCCAGTACCCTCTCGCCCCCGAGTTCCTCGCCGATTGCGACCGCCGGCGTTCGGGGATCGATCCGCTTGTCCTCCTCGCCGTAATCCGCCAGGAGTCGCGTTTCCAGGCGGATGTCCTTTCCTCGGCGGGCGCCGTGGGCCTGATGCAGCTGATGCCGCGGACGGCCGCGGAGACGGCCCGGAAGGAGAAGATGGCGAAGCCGGGAAGGAAGGAGCTGCTGCGTCCCTCCGTGAACATCCGGCTCGGCGCGGCGTACCTGTCACGCCTGGTGAATGGGTTCGGGGGGGACTATTTCCGGGCGATTGCGGCGTACAACGCGGGAGAGGCGGCGGTGAAACGGTGGTGGACACAGGCGAACGGCGATCCGGCGGCGTTCCTCGAAGGGATCAATTACAAGGAGACTCGCTTCTACCTGCGGAGGGTCTTCCTCAACCTTCTCCAATATTACCGGATCTACCGTCCGGAGATGTTCGCCCGGTACTTTCCCAGGCCTCCCGCAGAAGCGAGGAGAGAAGGCGATGCCGAGCCGCTCCCACCGCCCGGGGCGCCGGTCGACAACGTTCCTTCGACGCCGCCCGCGCCCGAAGCCGCCCCGACCGAACCGCCGCCGCCAGCCCTCGACGGAATGTAGGACAATCGCGGGTTACCTCATCTTCGCGTGTCCGTGCGGAACGGGAGAGATGAAAAAAGAGAGGAAGTAGGCCCAGCCGGTCGTAAGGGAGGGCGCGAGGAGACAAGAGAGCCGGCGGGTCTTCCTCCAGTAAGGCTTGTTCCCCCTCCGTGCCCATTGCTCCTCCATACGCCGGAGCCGCTCGAGCGCCTCCCGCCTTTTTCCGGTTCTCCACAGAAGCCGGACCAGCGAGACCTGCGCCCGGAAATCGTCCGGGGCAAGGCCAAGGATCTTTTCCTCGACCGCCAGGGCCTCTTTGAGAAACCTCTTGCCGCGGAATGCCTTGCGAGCCCGATCGAGGACGTTCCGCGCCTCGACCGCGTGGTTCTTCCCCAGGTATAGATCCGCAAGATTCAGGTTCGTGGCAAGGTCGCGGTGGTCGACTTTCAGGGCCAGCCGGAGCGTCGCGATCGCTTTTTCGGTGAAGCCCCGCTTCTCGTACCAGGCGATGACCTG
>Ga0214471_10004800_pt1 | contig 10430 bp, 8 predicted proteins | sample RVTome_5_FD_207665 | JGI IMG/M metagenome (GOLD analysis project Ga0214471, IMG submission 207665) | Soil microbial communities from uranium-contaminated site in the Upper Colorado River Basin, Wyoming, United States - RVT142D155 | ecosystem: Environmental > Terrestrial > Soil > Contaminated >... | reverse complement strand
TTAAATTGTCTTATTGCAAGACCTGACCCCGATCTAGCGCGCGACGCGGGCGATCGCGGAGCGGGCGAGCGCGTCGGCGCGGTCGTTCAGCGGGTCGCCGCTGTGGCCGGCGACCTTGTGCCAGGTGACGTCGTGGTGCTCGGCCAGGGCGATCAGCGGCTCCCAGAGGTCGCGGTTGTCCACCGGCTTCTTCTGGCTGTTGATCCAGCCGTTCTTCCGCCAGCGCTCGTACCACTTGTCGCGGAAGCAGTTGATCACGTACGCGCTGTCGCTGTAGATGGCGACGCGCCGGCGGCCCGCGAGCGAGCGCAGGCCTTCCAGCGGGGCGGTGAGCTCCATGCGCTGGTTGGTGGTAGGGTTCTCGCCCCCCGAGAGCTCGAGCTCCCGGCCGTCCTCGATGAGGATGGCGCCCCAGCCGCCCGGCCCGGGATTGCCCGAGCAGGCGCCGTCCGTGTACATGACGATCGGGGTTTGCGGCATCAGACCCGCCCCTCACCATGACCCGCTCCCCTGAGGGGAGAGGGGATCGTGAAACCCTCGCCCCCGTAGGGGGAGAGGGCAGGGTGACGGGGATTTCCTACGACGGCCAGTAGAGGTAGCGGCCGCAGGACTCGCAGGGGATCAGCGAGGCCTGCGCGCGGAGCTCCTGCAGGCGCTGGGGCGTGATCGTCATGCGGCAGGCCCCGCAGAAGTTCGGCTTGGTCACCGGCACGAGGGCCAGCCCCCCGCGGGCCCGCAGGATCCGGTCGTAGTCGGCCAGGATGGGGCCCGGCAGCTGGCCCGCCAGCTCCTTGCGCTCGGTGCGCACCGCGGCCAGGTCGGCCTCGACCACGCGGAGCAGCTCCTTGGCGGTGGCTTCGCGGCTGCGGCCCTCGGTCTCGCGCTGCTTGAAGCGCGCCTCCGCCTCGCGGATGTCGCCGGTCAGCCGCTCCTGCGCCTCCATGAGGACCAGGACCTCCTCCTCCATCCGGCCCTTCTCCTGCTTGATATCCTCGATCTCGATCAGGACGGCGGAGTATTCCTTGTTGGTCTTGACCTCGTAGAGGCGGGCTTCGGTCTTGCTTCGCTTGCCCTGGACGACCTCCAGGTCCTTTTCCTTGGCGCGCTGGTCCTTGCGGGCGGCGTCGAGCCGGGCCTTGGCCTGCTCGACCTGCTGCTTGGCGTCCTCGATTCCGGCGTGGATGGCGGCGATCTCCTGCGGGAGCCGCGCGGCGTCCGCCTCGAGGGCGGCGATGCGCGAGTCGATCGCTTGCAGACTGATCAGCGTCTGGAGCTTCTGGTCCACTATCTCCCTACTCGTGTTCGGTAAGGCATTTTGATATCCGCTCGGCTCGCCTTCGGCTCACCTCGCCCTGCCACGCCCTGCCACTGCCCCTGTCTGACGGTGATGGTGGGCCCACTTGGACTCGAACCAAGACCGGACCGGTTATGAGCCGGGGGCTCTGCCAATTGAGCTATGGGCCCGGCGGCCATCATACCACCCCTCGTCACGACTCGAGGAAGCTCCGGAGCTTCTTGGAGCGCGAGGGATGCCGCAGCTTGCGCAGGGCCTTGGCCTCGATCTGGCGGATGCGCTCGCGGGTGACCGCGAAGTCCTGGCCGACTTCTTCCAATGTGTGTTCGCAGCCGTCGGAGAGGCCGAACCGCAGCCGCAGCACCTTCTCTTCACGCGGCGTCAGCGAGTTGAGGACCTTGTTGGTCTGCTCTCGCAGGGAGAGGCCGATCATGCTCTCGACCGGCGAGCCCACCTGCTTGTCCTCGATGAAGTCGCCCAGGTGGCTGTCCTCCTCCTCGCCGATGGGCGTCTCGAGCGAGATGGGCTCCTGGGCGATCTTGAGGACCTTGCGGACCTTGTCCACCGGCACTTCCATCTTGACCGCGATCTCTTCCGGGGTCGGCTCCCTCCCAAGCTCCTGGACGAGCTGTCTGGAGGTCCGGATGAGCTTGTTGATGGTCTCGATCATGTGCACCGGGATCCGGATGGTGCGGGCCTGGTCCGCGATGGCTCTGGTAATTGCCTGCCGGATCCACCAGGTGGCGTAGGTCGAGAACTTGTACCCGCGCCGGTACTCGAACTTGTCGACGGCTTTCATCAAGCCAATATTGCCTTCTTGGATTAGATCCAAGAATTGAAGCCCTCGGTTTGTATACTTCTTCGCGATCGAGATCACGAGCCGCAGGTTGGCCTCGACCATCTCCTTCTTGGCCCGCGCGGCCTTGGCCTCGCCCTGCTTGATGATCTTGACGATGTTCTTGAGCTCCTCGGCACGGGCGTTCGCCAGCTCCTCGGCGCGCTTGATCTTCTGCTGGGCCACCCAGACGAGCCGCTCCTTGATCGAGGGGTGCCTGGACGCCGCCTTCTGGTAGAGGTCCCGGTCGCCGTCGTCGCGATCGTCGTCGGCCAAGGAGGAGAGGAACGCGTCGACCGCGGTGGGGGCGGGGCGCTTGCCGTCCGACCAGAGCGCGATCTCGCGCTCGGCCCGATGGATCTTCTCGACCAGCTTCTTGAGATCGTTGCCCCAGAGATCGAGGAGGGACTGCTGGAGGTTGAGACCGCGGAGGATCGAGAGGACCTTGCTCTTCTTGGCTTCGGCCTGCCCTTCGACCCGTTTCCACGCCGGCTCGACCTTGCCTCGCTTCCGCCCCCCGGTCTTGGCCTTGAGGCGTCGCCACTGGTGGGTGAGCTGCTCCCGCTCGCGCAGGAGCCGGTCCATGTTGCCCAGCTCGCGGATCACCGAGCGGCGCAGCGCGGCTTCCTTCTCCTCGGTGGACTCCTCTTCCGGAAAATCCACCACGTCCTTGATCGGGATGAGGTCCTCGCGCAGCTCCTCGCGGAGGGCCCGGATCTTCTCGACGGCCAGGCTGGTGGAGAGGATCGCGGCGGTGGCCTCGTCCTTGCCTTCCTCGATGCGCTTGGCGAGCGTGATCTCGCCCTCGCGGGTGAGGAGGGCCACCTTGCCCATCTCGCGCAGGTAGAGGCGGACCGGATCCTCGGTGCGGCCGACCGGGCCCGGGGTCAGATCGATGCGCCGCGGCTCGGGCTCCTCGTCGTCGGGCTCGGGATCGGCGGCCTGGGCCGCCATCTCGGACGGCAGGCGCACCGCCTTGGTCGAGTCCACGAGCTCGATGTCCATCGAGCCGAACAGCAGCATGATGTCGTCGAGCTGATCGAGGGTGACGAGGTCGGAGGGGAGGGCGTCGTTCACCTCGTCGTAGGTGAGAAAGCCCTTCTGCTTCCCCTTGGCGATGAGCTTGTCCAGCTCCTCGATCTTCGGCTCTTCCGCGATCCTCGATTCGTCCGCCATGCCTCGCCGTTCTCCTGGTGGGGGTTAAGGTGTGTCGGTCTGACGCTGAGGGCTCACCGGCCACTCGCTCGGCAGCCCCGGGCGCGCCAGGGCCAGCTCCCTGACCGCCTCCGCCTCCCGTTGCAGATCACGCAGCAGCGCGCGCAACTCTTCCTCGAGCGCCGGCAGCGCCGGGTCCCCGGTGCCCTGGGCTAGGGTCACCGCCCGCTCCACCTGGCGTACCCGGTGTTTACGATGCCGGATATGGTACCGCCTCTTTAGCTCCGCGACGTGACTATGTGTATCGCCCCACTTGCGGTCCTCGACCAGGAGGGCGGCCAGGAGCCCCCGCTCGCGCTCCCCCTCTAGCTCGGCCATCAGCGCCTCGGGCAGGGCGCTGGGCGTCCGTCGCAGGGCGATCAGCACGAGGCGCAGCCCCTGATGGACCACGTCCTCGTCTGCCAATACCGGGAGGAGCTCGGCCCGTGCCTCGTCAACTTGCAAGAGGAGGGCCACGAGGTCCCGCTCGAAGGGAACGGGAGGTGGCCAGGAGTCCGATTCCGGCGCTCCGCGCCCGGATTGAGTGAGCTGCTCGGACCGCCGACCGCGGGCGCGGGCGCCCTGCAGTTGCTGCGCCTCGATCCAGAGCTGGGTGGAGTCCACGCCGAGCCGCCGGGCGGCCTCCCGCGCCAGCGTGGTGGCCTCCTCGGCATTGGCCACCTTGGAGAGGATCAAGGCCACACGGGCGTGGGCATTGGCCCGCCCCCGCGACGTGGTCAGGTCCTCGTCGGCGAACGCCTTCTCGAGCACGAAGGAGAGGAGGGGACGCGCCGCGTCGAGCCGCGCGGTGAGCGCGGCGGCGCCCTCGGCCCGCAGCAGGCTGTCGGGGTCGTGGCCCGGTGGCAGGAGCGCGACCCGGATCGGCAGGTGCCCCGCCTTCTCGAAGCCGCCGGTGCGCGCGACGGACCAGCCCAGGTTCTGCACGTCCATCACGTCGTTCATCATCTCCTCGAGCCGCGTCGAGGCCTTCTGTCCGGCCGCGTCGGCGTCGAAGAGCGCCAGCACCTCGTCGGCGTAGCGGCGCAGCAGGCCGAGCTGGGCGGGCGTGAAGGCGGTGCCGAGCGCGGCCACCGTCTCGCTGAAGCCGTGCTGATGCGCCATGAGGCAGTCGAGGTAGCCCTCGACGATGATGGCGCGGCTCCGCTCCCGCATCGCGGTCCTGGCCACGTCGAGGGCGTAGAGCATCTGGCCCTTCACATAGAGCGGGGTCTCCGGCGAGTTGAGGTACTTGGGTTCCTCGCCCGAGAGCGCGCGGCCGCCGAAGGCCACCACGCGGCCCTGGACGTCCCGGATGGGAAACAGGAGCCGGCCGCGGAACCGGTCGTAGAAGCCCGGCCCGTTCTGGCGCGCCAGGACGAGCCCGGCCTGCACCAGGACCTCTTCCCCGATGCCCTGCCGGCCCATGACGCCCAGCAGCGCATTCCAGCTCTCGGGCGCGTACCCGAGCCCGAAGCGCCTGGCCACCTCCGGATCCACGCCGCGCTGCTCGAGGTAGGCGCGGGGTTTCTCGCCGCCGGGCTCCCAGAGCGACCGGGTATAGAACTCGGCGGCCAGCGCCATCGCGCGCCGCAGCGCCTCCAGCTTGCCGTCCACCTCGGGCGCCCGCTGGCCCGCGTCGGGCAGGGCGACGCCCGCGCGCTCGGCCAGGGTGCGCACCGCCTCCGGAAAGGCCACGCGCTCCTGGCGCATGAGGAAGCTGAAGGCGTCGCCGCCCGCGCCGCAGCCGAAGCAATGATAGATGTTCCGCTTCGGGTTCACGGTGAAGGACGCCGTCTTCTCGGTGTGGAAGGGGCAGAGGCCCTTCCAGTTCTCCCCGGCCCGCTTGAGCTTCACGACCTGGCCGACGATCTCGACGATGTCGGCGCGGGAGCGGATCTCGTCGAGGAGCTGCGGGGAGAATCCGCCCGGCATTGGGGGTCGCCTCAGCTCTGGGTGAGCGTGGCGACGGTGGCGCCACCGCCGCCCTCGGAGGACGCCCCGGGGCGATGCTCGGCCACGAGGGGGTGGGCGCTCAGCACTTCCTCGACCGCCCGGCGGAGGGCACCCGTGCCCTTGCCGTGGATGATACGGACCGCAGTGAGCCCGGCCAGGAACGCATCGTCGAGGTACTTTTCTAGCAGATCGCGGGCCTCATCGGTAGTCCGTCCTATGATGTTCATCTCCACCGCCACCGCGCTCTTGCCGGGCGTCGAGATGCCCCCGCGGCGCCCACCCCTCGCCCCGGCCCTCTCCCCAGAGGAAGCTTGATCCCTCTCCCCCTTGGGGGAGAGGGCCGGGTGAGGGGAGCGCTGGATCACGCGCAGCGCCTGCAGCGGCACCTTCACGGTGACCGCTCCCGCCTGTACCGACGCGCTCGCGTCGTCCACCTGCAGCACGTCCCCCTTGAGCCCGAGATGCGTGATCTCGACGCGATCGCCCGCGGCGACCGGGCCCGCCTCGGGCGCGGCGGCACCCGCAGTGTGCTCCACCTTCTGCGCGGTTGCCACCAGGCGTTTGCGGGCGCGCTCCAGCTCCGGCCGGCTCTTCTCGGCGCGCTTGAGCCGGTCCCACTCCTCGTTCACGTGCCGTCGCACCTCGGTGACCAGGCGCTGCGCCTCCGCCTTGGCCCGGGCCACGGTTTCGCGCGCGCTCGCCGTCGCCGCCTCGAGCTCGGCCTGGGCCCGCGCGAGCAGGCCCGCGCTCTCCGCCTCGCGTCGCTCGAGCTGCGCGGCGCGCTCGGCGTCCTTGCGATCCCGGTCGTCGAGGCGGGCCAGCAGTTCTTGAAGCTGCCGCTGCTGGGTGGAGCGATGCGCGTGCGCCCGCTCGATCAGCGCGGCGGGCAGGCCCAGGCGGGCGCCGATGGACAGGGCGTAGCTCTGGCCCGGGCGATCGTAGACGAGCCGGAACGTGGGGGCGAGCCGCTCCGGATCGAACTCCACCGACGCGTTGCGGGCGCGGGGATGCGTGGAGGCGAAGCCCTTGAGCGGCTCGAGATGGGTGGAGGCCGCGACCACCGCGCCACGCGTGGCCAGGTCCTCCAGCACCGCCTGGGCCAGCGCGGCGCCGTCGTCGGGATCGGTGCCCGCGCCCAGCTCGTCGAGCAGCACGAGCGAGCGGGCGTCCACGCGCTCGAGGATCTCGCGGAGCTGCTTGACGAAGGCGGAGAACGTCGAGAGGTTCTCCGCCACGCTCTGCTCGTCGCCCACGATGGCGAAGCACTGCGAGAAGACGGGCAGCCGCGCCCCGTCGCGCGCGGGGACGTGGCAGCCCGACTGGGCCATGAGCACGAGCAGGCCCAGGGTCTTGAGCGCCACCGTCTTGCCGCCCGCGTTGGGGCCGGTGATCACGAGCACCGGGCGGTCGGCGGTGATCTCGATGTCCATCGGGATTACCGTGACGGCATTCTTGTATTCGCTCGGCTCGATTCCCGTATCCGCTCGGCTCGCCTTTGGCTCACCTCGCCCAGCCACGGCTGCGCCTCGCCAAGCTACTGCCGGCTCGATTTCCATATCCGCTCGGCTCGCCTCCGGCTCACCTCGCCCCGCCACGGCTGCACCGGCGGTAAGCCCCCACGATTGCGCAAGGAGGAGTGGGTTGAGGGCGCCGGGCAGGAAGACGTCGCGGTCGTCGGTGATCGCGGGCTCGACCGCCTCCATGCGCTCGGCGAGGGCGCCGCGGGCGAAGATCAGGTCGAGGCCGCCGATGCCCGCCACCAGGGCGTCGAGCTCGGGCAGCGCCGCCCGCACCGCGTCGGTCAGCGCGGCCAGGATGCGGAGGATCTCGGTCTCTTCCTCGCGCGCGGCCTGGACGAGATCGTTGTTGTCCTCCACGACCGCTTCCGGCTCCACGAAGAGGGTGGCCCCGCTCTGGGAGCGGTCGTGCACGATACCGCGCAGGCGGCCCTTGGCCTCCGCGCGGATCGGGAGCACGTAGCGGCCGTGGCGGATGGTGACGTAGCGCTCCTGGAACGTGGTGTCGGCGTTGGGCGCGGCGAAGTAGGCCTCGAGCCGCTTGACGAGATCGCGGCGCAGGTCCCGGATGCGCCGGCGGACGCGGCGCAGCGAGGGGGCCGCCTCGTCGCGCACCTGCCCGTCGGCGTCGACCGAGCGCCGGAGCAGGTCGGCCAGCTCGGTCTGGCGCGGAAAGCCCGCGAGCGCCTCCGCGAGATCGGGCGCCACCGGCTGGATGGCCCGGCCGTAGGCGAGCAGGCGCCCCGCCGCCTCCAGGAGCGGGATCAGCGCGGCCAGGTCCGCGGCCTCGGCCACCGAGCCCGGCACGCGCGCGGTCTCGAGTGTGGGGCGCACGTCCGGGATGCCCTCCCAGGGCGGCACGCCGGTCTGGCCCATCGCGGCCCGGGCCTGGCCGGTCTCGCCGAGCGCCCGCCGGATCGCGCCGAGGTCCGTGAACGGGAGCGTGGCGGTCGCCAGCTCGCGGCCCATCGGCGTCCGCGCTTCGCGCGCGAGGAGCGCCAGCACCTGCGACCACTCGAGGCCGCCGCTGCCCGCGGAAAGCCTGAACGCGGGGGTCATGCGCGCGGGGCCCTCAGCGGCGCTCGACGAGGCCGAGCGCCTGATCAGCGGCCTCGTCGCAGGCCGCGGCGACCGCCTCCTGCTCCTCGGGAAAGAACGGCGAGAGCACGTGATCGGAGACGCGATCCCGGTCCTCGCCGGGCCGGCCGGGCCGGCCGATGCCGATCTTGACGCGGCGGAGGTCGTCGGTGCCGAAGGCCGCGATCAGCGAGCGGACGCCATTGTGGCCGCCCGCGCTGCCGGTGAGGCGCACGCGCACCTTGCCCAGCGGGAGATCCAGATCGTCGAAGACGATGATCAGGTCGGCGGGGCCCAGGTGGAGCTTGCGGGCGAGCCGCGCCACCGGGGCGCCGGTGACGTTCATGAAGCTGCCCGGCTTGATGAGGTAGAGCGGCTCGCCCTGCCAGCGGCCGTGGGCGACCGCGTGGCCGCCGTCGCGCTCGAAGCGCGCATGAATGCGGCGGGCCAGCGCGTCGACGACGCGCTGGCCCACGTTGTGCCGGGTATTGCGGTATTCCGGGCCCGGGTTCCCCAGGCCGACGATGGCCTGGGCCACCTACTTCTTCTTCTCGCCACCCTTGTCCTTCGCGTCGGCCTCGGCCGCTTCCCCCTCCTTGGGCTTGCGCTCGGTGAGCACCTCGGGCTCGGCCGCCGCCACTTCCGTCGTCGCCGCGGTCGCCACCACGGCTTCCTCGGCCGCCGGCGGGGCGACGGTGACGACCGCCTGGTTGGGGTCGTTGAGGATGCGCACGCCCTCGGGGACCTTCAGGTCCTTGACGGTCAGCACGTCGTGAATGGCCAGGTTCGTGATGTCCGCTTCGAGGTACTCCGGGATATTCCCGGGCAGGCAGGAGACCCGCACCTCGCGGAGCACCATCTCGAGGATGCCCTGGGTGTCCTTGACGCCGATCGCCTCGCCCACGTGGTGCACGGCCACCGTGACCTGGATGGCGCGGTCCATCGCCACTTCCTGCAGGTCCACGTGGACGAGGCTCTCCGAGACCGGATCGAACTGCATGTCCCGGATGATGGCCATCTTGGCGTCCGTGCTCCCCTCGAAGGTCACGCGGAAGAGCTGGGTGCTGCCCTCGTGACCGTGGATGAGGCGGAGGACGTCCTTGGGAGCCACCGCCACGTTCACCGGGCTCGCCCCACCGTAGAAGGTCGCCGGAACCTGGCCCGCGCGACGCAGGCGCCGGGCGGGCCCCTTGCCGATGCCGTCGCGCTTCCGGATGGTCAACTCACGCATTTCCATGACTCGTTGCTCCTTTTGGGGATTTGCCCTACACGAAGAGGGTCGAGACCGACTCCTCGTCGTGGATGCGACGGATCGCCTCCGCGAGCAGCGGGGCGACCGACAGAACGCGGATCTTGGACATCTGCCGCTCGGGCGTGAGCGGAATCGTGTTCGTGATGATGACTTCCTCGAGCACCGACTCCTGGATACGGGCGATCGCCGGTCCGGACAGCACGCCGTGCACCGCGCAGGCGAGGATGCGCCGCGCGCCCTCGCGCCGGAGCGCGTCCACCGCCTGGATCAGGGTGCCCGCGGTGTCGATCATGTCATCGGCGATCACGACGTCCTTGTCCTTGACGTCGCCGATGAGGTGCATGAACACCGCCACGTTGTTGCCCTCGCGCCGCTTGTCGATGATGGCGAGGCCCGCCTTGAGCCGCTTGGCGAGGGCCCGCGCGCGTTCCACGCCCCCCGCGTCGGGCGACACGAGGACCGGGTCCTTCAGGTCCTTCTTCGCCAGGTAGTCGATGATCACCGGGGGCGCGGCGAAGAGGTGATCCACCGGGATGTTGAAGAAACCCTGGATCTGTCCGGCGTGCAGGTCCACCGCGAGCAGGCGCTGGGTGCCGGCGGCGGTGAGCACGTCGGCCACGAGCTTGGCGGTGATCGGCATTCGCCCCTGCACCTTGCGGTCCTGGCGTCCGTAGCCGTAGTAGGGCAGCACCGCGGTGATGCGCCGGGCGGACGCGCGCTTGAACGCGTCGATCATCACGAGCAGCTCCATCAGATGATCGTTCACCGGCGGGCAGGTGGGCTGGATCACGAAGATGTCCTGGCCGCGGACGTTCTCGTTGATCTGCACGTATACTTCGCCGTCGGAGAAGCGCGAGACGTCCGCGTCGCCCAGCGGGACGCGGAGCGTCTTGGCGATCTCCTCCGCGAGCGGGCGGTTCGCGTTGCCGGAGAAGAGCTTCAGCTCGTAGGCCATTGCGTCTCCTGTGACGATGATGCCATCGGGGCCGCCCGCTTGGGCTTACCTGCCTTGCTTCCTTTCATATCCGCTCGGCTCGCCTGCGGCTTCACCTCGCCAAGCTCGAACTGGCTGGGGCGGGAGGAATCGAACCTCCATTGCGGGGGCCAAAGCCCCGAGTCCTACCACTGAACGACGCCCCAGTAAGATCGTCGAGACCGTCCTCAGATGCGGGGGCCCCGAAATGGCCCCCGCACTCCCCCAGTCCGCGGACATCCGAATGGCCCCCGCACTCCCCCAGTCCGCGGACATCCGAATGGCCCCCGGCACTCTCCCAGTCGGCGGACACCCCGTGAGGCGCCTGCGCCGTC
>Ga0214471_10004799_pt1 | contig 10431 bp, 9 predicted proteins | sample RVTome_5_FD_207665 | JGI IMG/M metagenome (GOLD analysis project Ga0214471, IMG submission 207665) | Soil microbial communities from uranium-contaminated site in the Upper Colorado River Basin, Wyoming, United States - RVT142D155 | ecosystem: Environmental > Terrestrial > Soil > Contaminated >... | reverse complement strand
CGAACTCGGCCTGCGACAGTGCGTGGCGGGCTCCCAGGAGGTCCAGCACCAGGCGGTGCGGTCCTTCCATGGTGAAGTCACGGTACTCGACGTCCCCATCGACCGTGATGAGCACGCTCGTCTGCGAAGCCATCGGGGTGATCGTCACCTCGGTGACGGTCCCTCCGAGGGCCACGAGCGCGCTCGCCCACAGAGCGAACATCGAGGTCATTGGGAGCCTCCCTGGCGCCTTGAAAGGAAAGTCATGGTTCTTCTGTCGGTGAGCCCGAACTCCTCCACATCGACGATGATCCGGTCTCGTTGGATCTCGCGGACCGTCACGTTCCCGATCCTCTGCCCCACCTTCACGTTGAAGGCATCGCCCTCGACCGGGCTCAGCGTCCCGTCGTCCGCGACCGAGTATCCTCCGGTGCTGACGACGGCGACGCTCGCCGACGGATCGGACGAGTACATGATGCCGACGAGGCTGAGCTGCTCGAAACGGACACCGCCCAGGGCACCTTCGAGCGGAGCGAACGGATTACGGCGTGAGAAGCCGGGGTAGCTGAACACTTCGCGCTCGTACACGAGCTCGGGCTCCGGCGGCGGACCCCCTTGGGGGGCCGCAGGGGCGGGCTCCTGCGCGTGGACGAGGACCGGCGTGAAGGCGAGTGCGGCGCATGCCGCGAACGGCAGGATCGCGAAGGCCGAGCGAGTCGTCATGGTCAGCCTCCGATCTGGGCCGGGGGCGGCGCGGCCGACGAGTCCGGCAGCACGTACGTCTCGATGCGGAAAGTGGCCACCACGGGGGACTCGAGGTCCCGGTACTGCTGCGGCTGGCCGAAGAGTCGGAGGTCGAGCTGCACCGGCGTCACGATGCGCGGCAGGCTCGCGATTTCCGTGAGGAAGCGCGCCACCGAGTGGTATTCGCCCACCACCGCCAAGTTGTACGAGGTCCGGTCGTAGTATTGGCCGGGCTCGCGTCCCTGCGGCTGGAGCTCGCGCAGGTCCACGCTCACCAGGCGGGCGCGGGTGCCGATGTCGTCGACCAGGGCCGGGACTTCCTCCTGGCCCGGGATCAGCTCCTCGAGCCTGGCCACGTGCGCCTCGTAGAGGGCGAGGCGCTCCTGGAGGTCGCCACCCCCCTGCGCAGCGAGCACCTCCGCCCTGCGGTTGACGGTCTCGAGGCTCTCGAAGCGCAGCTGGAGCTCGGCGTTCGACTCCTGGCGCGGCGAGAGTAGGTACATCTGGTAGGGGACGATGAGCACGAGGAAAGCCACGCCCCCGAGCATCCAGTTGCGCTGCTTCGGATCGTCGGGATTGTACCAGGGCATCGGTCAGTTCCCCAGCGGGGCGGCGCTCTGCGCCGCCGCGGTTGTGCCTTCGAAGAGCGGGACGCTTTCGAGCTCGTCCAGCGGCGGCGGCTCGTACGTCACCAGAATCTCGAAGACCTGCACCAGGTCCTCGGGGTTCGCCTCGGAAGGTTGGAGCTGCATCGACTGGATCTCGGCGGCACGCAGGAACCGGGAGGCCTCGAGGCGCCGCAGGAAGCTGGTCACCGCGAAGGTGCTGCCGGCCCGCCCCGCGATCTGCACGCGCAGGGGGTTGTCGCCCGTATATATGACCTCGCGGAGCCAGAGGTACTCGGGAACGGCGCTGGCCACCTCGTCGAGCACGTGAGGCCACGTGTAGCGGGCGGCGTCGATCTGCTGGATGATCTGTACGCGCTGGGCGAGGAGATCCCTACGCGCCGTGAGCTCGTTCGTCTGGTCGATCAGCACGGCGAACCGGATCGAGTCCTGCCGCTCCTGCTCGATCATGACCTCGAGCTCCTCGGCCTCGTTCCGAACGCCCAGGAACGTGTAGCCGATGTAGCCGATCGCGATCGCGGCAGCCGCCGGGAAGAACATGACGTACCGGTCCATGGCCTCGCCGCCGCCGCCGAGGCTCAGCTTGGGCATCGAAAGCTTGAAGCCGCCTCCCTTGGAGGTCCGCTTTCTCCCGCCCGGCATCAGATTGACTTCGATCACGGTTTGGCCGTCCTGTCCTAGACGCGGAGCGCGAGCCCGAGCGGCAACAACAGCATCGGGGCTGCTTCGTCGATCGAGATGTCCCCCGCCGCGTTCGGCTGGACCGGCGTCCTTTCGAACGAGTTGACCAGCTGGGTGGGCACGCCCATCCGCCTGCCGAGCGTCTCCGCCATGGAGGGGATGCGGGCACCGCCACCGCTGAGGAAGATCTTGCCCACCGAGTCACCGTCCTCGCGCGTCATGAGGAAGGCGCTCGCGCGCTCGATGCCGACCGCGACCTCGTCGGCCGAGGACTCCACGAAGCTCGCGAGGTCGTGGACGGTCTCCCTCGCCTGCACGACATCCTCGGCCTGCTCGGCGGTGAGCCCGCGCTCGCGCTGGAGATCCTCGCGGATCTTGCGCGACCCGAACGGGATGTCACGCGTGACGATCGGGATGCCGTTCTCGAGGATGTTCACGTTGGTCGTCTCGTGACCCACGTTCACGAGCGCGATGATCCCCTCGAGCGCGTCCGGATAGTTGTGCTCGAACGCGTTGTGGAGCGCGAACGCGTCGATGTCGATGACGATCGGGTTGACGCCCGCGTCCTGTAGAAGGCCGACCTTGTTGTCGACCAGCTCGCGCTTGGCGGCCACGAGGAGGACCTGCATCTGCGGCCCCGAGCCGTTGGGATCGAGGATCTGGAAGTCGAGCTCGACGCTCTTGATGTCGAAGGGGACGTGCTGCTCGGCCTCCCAGCGGATGACCTCGCGCGCGTCGGCCTCCTTCATGCGGTCCATCTCGATCTTCTTGATGATCACGTCGTGGCCGCCGACCGCGGTGACGACGTCCGCGCCCTTCAGACCCAGATCCTGGAAGAGCCCCTGGACCGCCTCCGACACGAGGCCGTAGTCCATGATCTCCCCCTCGACAATGGCATCCGGGAGGAGCGGGCGCATCGCAACGCGGACCACCTCGGGCTGGTCACCCGAATGATCGACTTCCACGACCTTCACGAACCCGGACCCGATGTCGAGTCCGATGGAGGTTCGCTTGCGTCCGAAGAGGGCCATTCGCCGCCTTCACCCGAGGGGTCGAAAACAAATTTTCTTGGGAATGTCCAGGTCAGGTTACCACCGAAAGTCGAGCCTTGTCAAGAAAAAGTTGCTGCTCGGCAGCCTCCCAAGAATTGGTAAACATTTGGTTCTGTCGAGGGGCCGAACGAAGCCGGCAGGGCGCGTTCCGCCCCGCCGGCCTCAGATGGGTCAGTTGACGGCCGCCGACAGATCCACCCAACTTCGCTCGGCGAGCGGCCGGGCCCGGGAGAGCGCCGAGTTGTTGAGGACGGCCCTCGTGATCGCGCAGCGCGAGTAGTAGATCTCGCCGGTCCCGCTGAAGGTCTGGTTGATGTCGGCGGAGTTCGACGCCATGACCGAGCCGAGGACCCGGTTCGTGCCAAGCCCCGTCGTGAAGGACCCCTGTACGATGATGATCCCGTAGAAGGTGAAGCCACCCGCCAGCTCCAGGTTGCCGTCCACCAGCAGAATGCCCTGGCCGTACGAGTTGGCCTGGAGGTTCAGGGGGCCGCCGTGGTAGATGAGGGGGAAGTACGAGCCGCATAGGCTCGTCGGGATCGTGTCACCGAAGTTCCGCAGGTTGGCCGTGTCGCACCTGCCGCTCACCTCGGTGGGCCCGATGCCGTTGATGGTGGTCCCCAGCGGGGTGAGGTCCTTGCCCTCGATCTGCGCGACCGCCACCAGCTCGTCCCACGTCAGGTTGCCGAAGTCCGTAAACGTCGAGTCGACGATGTTCGGGTCCTCGTCGACCGGGGGGTTGCCGACCGTGCCTTTGCCCCCGCTCACCTGCGAGGAGTCATTGACCATGATCCCCGTCGTGTCGTTCGTCGCGAGGTCCGCGCAGTAGGGCCCCCACGTCGGGGGCGTCGTGTTGGTGCCGACGATGTCCGCGGCACCGCCCACGCTGACCGACCCGCGCGTCATGAGCGCCGCCGGCGGATTGATGTCGACGAAGAGGATCTTGGCAGCGATGCCGACGGTGCGCTCCGCGCCGGCCCAGAGCGCACCCCCCTCAGTGACCGTCCCCGTCGCGGTGAGGAAGTAGACGTAGTTGTTGGCGTTCGCGATGGTCACGCTCCAGTCACCGCTCTGCCCCGTGCCTGTGAGGATGGTATCGGCCCAGGGAGCGATGTTGCCCAGCTGATAACCGTTCCAGTTCGCCATCACCTCGTTGGCCCCCGCCTGGGCGAGGTTGACGGCCATGTTGGCGTGCTTGCTCGCCACGCCGATGCGGAGCTCCTGGCGCGCCATGTAGAAGCCCGCGGTGGCCAGGAGCCCTAGGATCACGAGCGCCCCCATGGCAGCAGGCATCGCGAAGCCCTTGCGGTCATTGACCATCGTCATATATGCGACTCCTCCTGAGCGGCCAAGCGCCGCGCTCAGTTTCTGGTGTATACCCAAGCCGTGATCGAATCGGAAACCTGCTGACCTAGCGAGTTGAGCACGCCCGAACCCGACCGGACCCGAACGACGACCTGGCGGACGTCCGTGGGGGTCGCCGTGACCGCGCCCAACGCGTCCCGGTAGACGAACTCGAGACCCGTCCCCGCCCGCAGGGGGCCTGCGATCGGGACCCACGCGCCGCTCCCCTCCCGGCGACCCAGGTAGGCGTCACCTTGGTACGTGGTCAGTCCGAACGTGAAGTGCTGGAAGCTCCGCACGGGCGCGCCCAGGCCTACGGAGTCCGTCATGAAGAGGGCTGCGAGCCCACCGAAGCGGAGCTCCGTCGCCGCGGCGCCGTCCTGCGGACAGGTCGTCGCGTTGTCCACCGTCCCGACCCGCGTCCGGACCCAGACGTCGTCGTCGTCGTCCCCCTCGTTGTTGTCCGCGAAGATGAAGACCGAGTCCAGGGCGGCGAACCTCCTTCCGGGAAGGTTGAGCACGGTCAAGCTGAAGTTGCCGAGACCCACGAGCGAGTAGTCGGTCTCGCACACGACCGAGAACTTCCGCATGAGGCGAACGCGGAGGGAGTCCTGGCTCATCATGAGGATGTCGCCGCCCGGCGGGCTCACCTCGCGCAGCTCGTTGAAGAGCACCTCGAGCGCCATGCGCGTCGCTTGCTGTCCGGTGATCGTGGCGTTCTGCGCCGTGTACGTGCGCTGGTTCGTGATCAGGACCTGGAGCGCGGCCATGACGACGAGAGAGCCGAGCACCGTGACCACGAGCAGCTCGACGAGCGTAAACCCCTTCCGGTCGCGGGTCATCGCCTCAGGACCCTGAACTGGAAGGTGTCGGCAACCTGCGGGTCGTTCGTCGGGAACGTCGTGCCCCCCAGGCCCGGCCCGAGGGTAACGATCGTGACGATCTTGTTCTGGGGCCCATCGAGGGCGGAGCTCCACTGGACCTCGAAGATGCCGACCGAGTCCGTTCCCGACCCGACACTGTCGAACGGCAACGACTGGATTCGGTCCACGATCGTCTGGAACGCGGCCGAACGCTCCGTCATCAGGTCGGAAAGCGTGACGTTGCGAACGATGTACCCCGTCGTGCCGGCGAGGCCCAGCACGCCGACGGTCAGAATGATCATCGCGATGATGACCTCGACCATGGAGAAGCCGGCCCGCGAGTTGCGGGGGCGCTCACCCTCGACGTCGAAGCGCTCGCTCACATGCCCACCAGTTGCCCCATGGGGAGAATCAGCACGCTGCTCGAGTCGGCATTGAGCCAGAACTCGAGTCGAATGGGGGAGTTGCTGGTGGAGAAGGCGAACGCCGGGCAACTCGGATCCGCGTAGCCGCGGGGCGTCATGCAGATGAGGAACGCCGTGGGGCTCGCGCGCAGGTCGACGTTCAGCTCCGAGCGGAAGCGCGTGACGTCCGACACGGCGCCATTGCTGAGCATGAAGGCGGAATCGCCTTGTGTATCCACGATGAACAGCACGGTCTCGCCCAACTCGATGGCCCGCGCCCGAGCACGCTGGTGGAGCGTCGCGTACATGGTCTTGGCGCCTCGGGCCGCCATCGCCGCCTGCGCGTTCTGGAAGCTCGAGAGCGCCACCCCCACGAGGATGCTTCCGATCAAGATCACGACGACCAGCTCGATCAGCGTGAAACCGGCTTTCCTGCGCATCGTCACGGCCGTGTCCTGGGGGTGTGGATCGCATCTGCCGAATGAGGAACCAAGTTCCATGCCAGGCTCCCTGTGCAATATTGATGCGGCCGGCGCCCACCGCAAAGGATTGTCGTGGGCACATTTTGCACGGCCCGGTAACACTTGGCGTTGACATGCCCTGGGGCAGGCGGACGCCACATCAGGGCTGAAGAGAGAGGAAAAGACACAGTGGGCACACCCAGATCGCTCCAGGCAGCGTTCGTGGTATCGGGGGTGGCCGGCCTGGTCTACGAAGTGCTGTGGAGCCGGTACCTCGGGCTGTACGTCGGCCACGGCGCATACGCCCAGGTGCTCGTGCTCGCCGTCTACCTGGGGGGGATGGCGGTCGGCTCGGTCGTGGTGGCCGGCTTGTCGAGCCGGGTCGCGAGGCCCCTGATCTGGTACGCAGGTGCCGAGGGCGTGCTCGCGCTTTTCGGCCTCGCCTTCCATCCGCTCTTTCGACTCGTTTCGTCGCTCAGTTACGACGTGATCTTCCCGGCCATCGGAAGCGCCGGGCTCGTCGGCTCCGCGCGCTGGGCCATTGCGGGTCTTCTCATCCTCCCCCAGGCGATGGTCCTCGGCGCCACGTTCCCGCTGATGGCGGCGACCCTGGTGCGAATGGACGTGAGCAAGCCCGGCGCGGGCGTCGCCCTCGTCTACCTCCTCAACACACTCGGCGGGGCTGCCGGCGTCCTGCTCGCCGGCTTTTGGATGATCGGCGCGTTCGGCCTCCCGGGGACGAGCGTGGCGGCGGCCGCGCTGAACCTCCTCGCCGGGGGGCTGGCGATCGGCTTCGCGCTCCGGGCCAAGGCGTCGGCGTCCGAGGCGACGGGGGGCGCTGAACCATCCGGGGGCGCGGGACCGGAGCCGATCACACCCCGGTGGGCCTACCGCCCGCATCCGCTTGCCGGAGTGCTCCTCACCGTCAGCTTCGCGACCGCGCTCGCCTCCTTCACGTACGAGATCGGTTGGATCCGGATGCTCTCGCTCGCGCTCGGGAGCGCCACCCACTCCTTCGAGCTCATGCTGTCGGCGTTCATCCTGGGTCTCGCCGGCGGCGCGTGGTGGATTCGACACCGCACGGACCGGGCGGACGATCCGCTGCGCCTCCTCGGAGGCATCCAGGTGCTCATGGGACTCGCCGCGCTCGCCTCCCTGCCGCTCTTCTACATCGTCTCCTTCGACGCGATGGCCTGGCTGGTCCCGACGCTCTCGGCTCGCTCGGACGGCTACCCGCTCTTCAACGTCGCGCGCTACGGCCTCTCGTTGGTGGTCATGCTGCCGGCCACGGTGCTGGCGGGGATGACGCTCCCCGTGATCACGGGCTCCCTGCTGCGCGCAGGCGCGGGCGAGGCGGCTATCGGGCGAGTGTACAGCGTCAACACCATCGGGTCCGTAGCGGGCGCCGGAGTCGCCGGGCTCGTCGCACTGCCGTGGCTCGGTCTCAGGGGCCTGCTCCTCGCCGGCGCGGCCCTGGACGTGCTCGTCGGGCTCTGGCTGCTCGAGCGCTCCGCCCGGTGGGCTGGGCGGGGACTCCGCCTGGCAGGCGCCGCCGCGCTCGTGAGCGTGATCGCCTTCGCTTCAGTGGGTTACGGGCTCACGCTCGACGACGTGGTCATGGGGAGCGGCGTCTACAGGCTCGGGGACCTGCCTGGGGAGGGCGACCGCATCGGGCTCTACTACGCGGACGGGCGCACCGCCACCGTCTCCGCGCACGTCCGCACCAGCGACGGCCTCATCGTGCTGGCCACGAACGGCAAGCCCGACGCCTCCATCGGTCCACGCTGGCTCGTCGAGGGGAGGGACACGTTGCCCCAGCGGCCCATCGAGCGGGGGAGCGACTTCACGACGCAGGCATTGGCGCCGATGGTCGGGCTCGCGTACCGGCCCGGCGCGCGCAACGCGGCGAACATCGGGCACGGCTCGGGGATGTCCGCCACCGCGCTCCTCACGAGCGAGCGGCTGGAGCGCCTTGTCACGATCGAGATCGAGCCCCTGATGGTCCCGGGGTCGCTCGTCTTCCTGCCGGCGAACGGGCCCGCGATCGTCGACCCGCGCTCGGTCTACGTGTTCGACGACGCGAAGTCGTACTTCTCCTACCGGCGCGAGCGGTTCGACCTCGTGTTCGCCGAGCCGAGCAACCCCTGGGTCAGCGGGACGGCGAGCCTCTTCACGGAGGAGTTCTACCGGCAGGCCAGCGCCTTCATCGCCGAAGGCGGCGTGCTCACTCAGTGGATGCAGATCTACGAGCTGAACGACGAGCTCTTCCTCTCGGTCGTGGCGGCCCTCGACGCGGTCTTTCCGGCCTACCGCGCCTATCTCGTGGGCGACAACGACGTGGCAATCGTGGCTAGCGCCGAGGGACCTCTTCCCGAACCGGACTGGTCGGTGCTGAGCGCCGATCGCTTCCTTCAGATGACGGCCGGGGCGCCCCCGTTCGGTGCCGAGCACATGGAGTCGCTGCTGCTCTTCGACGAGACCACGCTGCGGCCGATCCTGCGTCGCGGCGTGCGCGCCAACTCCGACTTCCGCCCGATCCTCGACCTGGGCGCGGAGCGCGCCCGCTTCGAGCAGTCGATCGCGGAGGGCGTGTACAGCTTGGGGGTGAGTCGCGTCGACCTCACCCGGCTGCTGCGTGGAGACACGATGGGGCCCCTCCCCTACCACCCGGTACCCGCGTACGGCTTGAGCCCCGCCGTGCTGTGGGGGCGGGGCGCATGGTTGCGCGAGGCCCTTGCAGCGGGTGGGGGCATCGCACCCGAGCCATTTCCGGACTGGCAGAATTCCCTGGTCGGCCTCCAGGCCTTCCTCGCCTCCTCGCGCGAGCGCGCCCAGCCAGCGTCGTGGGCCCAATGGGCGGCGACCTGCGAGCGCGTCGCAGCCGAGCTCCACTGGGGCACCGTGGGATGGGCGGACACGACGTTCTACCGAACCGTCTACGACTTTCTCGAGCGCACGACCGCTCCCACGGCGGTGCGCGCGGCGGTCGACCTCAGGCACGGCCTCGCGCTCTTCGACTGGGAGCGCGCCGCCGGGGCGGCGGACCAGCTCGTGTCACGCATCGGGGCCGGCGAGCGGTGGGTCCTCCCCTCGACGCTCCTCGACGCCGCCGTGGTCGCCTACCTGCGAATGGGGCGCCCCACCGCCGCGCGCAACGCGCTCGATCTCCTCGGTCCGCTCTCGAGCCGGGAGCCCGGTCATCTGCGCAATCGCCTGCTCGACGCGCTCATCGCCGAGGCCGAGCAGGGCTCACCCTGATCGGGGTCCACCGCGCCTAAGCTTCGGTTCGTCCTAGTGGTCCGTGCCCGAAATCCGGTGAGCATCGAGGGTGGCGATGCGCCGCTCTGGCAAGGCGGGACGACGAGGAATAGCAGCGCTATTTCGAGGAGGAGCAACGCCGCCAGAGTGGATGCAGCGTCGCACGAATGCCATCGGATTTCGGGGACGAACCACTAGAGCGGGCCGACCTCACCGACTCCCGGAACGGCGATCAGGCGCCCGAGCGCACCGCGCTGGGCCGCGAGCGCTCGCACCGCCCAGCACGCCGACCCGCGCACCCGAGAGTCCGCCGTGAGGTCGACACCGCCCGAGGCGATCGCGAGCCCATCGAGCGACGAGCCGTCCTCGATCCGGATCGCGCCCCTCACGATCACGAGGCCGTAGTAGCGCGCGCCGTCGGAGAGCGTCAGGTCACCGTCCACGACGAGCGTGCCCTGGCCGGCTCCTCCGAGCACCACGAGTCCGGCCGGCGCGACGCGGAGCGGAAGGTGCGACCCACACGGTCTCCACGGGCTCTCGGGGTCGCCCCACCCCCACGCCTCGTCGAGCACGCACGTGCCGAAGCGCTCGAGCGGCTCGGGCGTACCGACCGGCCCGATCACGAGGTCGGAGGGTCCCCCGCGCGCCGTGAGCGCCTCGAAGTCGAGCAGCCCGAGGCGCGGTGCGCCCATCGTGTCGACCGCCGTCGCGAGCGCCGCGAGCGGCGCGACCGCGTACCGCCTCTCGAGGTCCGTCGCCCACGCCGCGCAGTCTGCCGCGGTGAGCGGCGGCTCGGGAGCTGTGGGCGTCGCCACCTCCAGCGACCCCGCGAGGCTGACAGGCGCGCCCGGAAGGACCGTGAGGGCGCCTTCCAGCGCGAGGACCCTCGCGAGCGGATCCGGCGACCACGCGAGCCGCGCGGCGCGCGTCGCTGGCCGCCCCGGGAAGCGCCCTTCGCCCTCGACGAGCCACGTCTCGGCCGCGAGCCGACGCACGGCACCCGCCCCCTCCGCGTGCCC
>Ga0214471_10004798_pt1 | contig 10431 bp, 8 predicted proteins | sample RVTome_5_FD_207665 | JGI IMG/M metagenome (GOLD analysis project Ga0214471, IMG submission 207665) | Soil microbial communities from uranium-contaminated site in the Upper Colorado River Basin, Wyoming, United States - RVT142D155 | ecosystem: Environmental > Terrestrial > Soil > Contaminated >... | reverse complement strand
CGGGAACCGCAGGCGCGCGAGGGCCGGCGCCTCCCCGCCGCCCATCCACTCCGCGACCCGCGTCCCGAGATACGCCGACAGCGCGACGCCGCTCCCGCAGTACGCACCCGCGAAGGCCACGCCGCCGAGGCGCGCCACGTGCGGCATCCGATCGAACGTGAGCGCCACCTTGCCGCCCCACGCGTACTCGACCCGCACGTCGCCGACCTGCGGATGGACCTCGAGCATCCGCCGGTGGAGGATCCGCGCCGTGCGCGAGACGCTCGTCGGGAAGAAGCTGACCCGACCGCCGAAGATGAGCCGCCGGTCGGCCGACACGTGCCAGTAGTTGAGGAAGTTCTTCGTGTCGAAGGCGGACCGGCCCGTCGGCGTGATCGACGCCGCCACGTCCTCCGGCAGGGGTTCCGTGGCGACGATGTAGCTGCCGATCGGGACGATCCGTCGGCGCATCGATGGCGCGGCGCCGTCCGTGTAGCCATTCGTTGCGACGAGCACGTCGCGCGTGAGCAGCGCGCCACGGTCGGTCTCGACGACGAACCGGCCATCCTGCTGGCGCCGGATCGCCCGGACCCGCGTTCCCTCGTGGAGTTCTGCACCGGCCCGCTCGGCCAGTCGGGCCAGGCCGGCGAACCACTTGCCCGGATGGATCGCCCCGCCGCCATCGATCGCGAGCGCGCCGTGGTAGAGCGGCGTGCCGAGCTCCGTCGCGAGATCGTCGCGCGCCACGACCCGTGCGGAAACGCCCACCTCCGCGAGCGCCGCGGCCTCCTCGGCGAAGCCCTCCGCGTGCCCCGGTGCCCAGGCCACCTCGAGGTGTCCCGTCCGGCGGAACTCCGCGTCGATCTCGTTCTCGCGAACGAGTCCGGCGAGGAACTCGATCCCCTCGGTCGTCTCGCGGAACAACGCGTGGGCGCGGTCGCGGCCGTGCCGGCGAACGAGCGTCGACAGCCCCCACTTGTAGCCGGCGTGGACGATCCCGCCGTTCCGGCTCGACGCGCCCCAGCCCAGCTCGTGGGCCTCGAGGAGCACCGTCCGCGCACCCTGGAGGGCGAGCTTGCGAGCGGCCGCGACGCCCGTGTACCCGCCACCGACCACGACGGCATCGGCCGTGTCCGGCAGCTGCCGGCCGCTCCGGTCCGGCAGCTGCGGCATCGTCGCGTGCCAGTACGGCCGCTGCTCATAGTCGCCGTTGAGGGTCGGGCTCGCCATCACCGTCGAGCGTAGCGCGGCAAGATGAACCCCGCGCGGTCGACCGGCATCAACTGGTCGACACGCTCGGGCACCGCGCAGAGGGGAGTCGTGGACATGAAGCTTCCGACAGCCGATGGTGCCCGACCCCGGGCCGTTCGCCTCGTCGTCGCCACAGCGGCGCCCCTCGCGCTCATCACGGTCGCGTGGGCGCTGTCGTCGGTGAGCGACCGACTCCTGTGGATCGGGCCGCTCGACCGCGCGGCGTTCGGGTGGGTCATCGTCGTACCGTTGTGGCTGCTCGCCCCTTCGGCCGCGGCCTTCGCGATGCGGCACATCGGGACGCACGCGTCGGTCGGCATTGCCGTGGCGGTTGCGGTGACCGCGGCCATCCCGGTGGCCATCCTGACCTGGCAGTCGGCCGCATATCCAGCGTGTCAGGCCGGAACGATCCGCACCCAGGCTGAAATGGTCGCGCCCGCCGCGACTATCGGGGCGATCGTCGGTGGCGGCCTCGGAGCCGCCTGCTTCGTGGCGGCTGAACGCTGGCGCGATGGACATCCGCGCGTGGCCGTCCTTGCCGGCGGCGCAATCCATCTCGCGACGAGCGCCGTCGCCTTCGCGCTGGGCCCGGTGTACATCATCGGACCGCTCTGCCAGCGGCCCGTGATCGGCTGATCCGTCAGGCGTCCTCGAATGCGAGGCGGCCGTCGGCGACCGTGAGGAGGACGCGGCCCGGCAATTCGCGGCCGATGAGCGGCGAGCGAGCCCCCTTCGAGGCGAGGGCCTCCGGCGTGACCGTCCAGCGGTCCGAGCGGTCGAACACGACGAGGTCCGCGGGCGCTCCCTCGACGAACCCGAAGGAGCGGCGGCGCGATCGGCCGCCCAGGATCGCGCCCGGACCGGCGGTCAGCGCCGCCACGACTCTTGCGAGCGGCAGCCGTCCGGCGTCGACCGCCGCGAGGAGCAGTCCGAGCGCGGTCTCCAGCCCGGAGATTCCGGGAGCCGCCGCGCCGAACTCGACATCCGTGTCGACCGACGTGTGCGGGGCGTGGTCGGTCGCGACCGCGTCGGCCGTCCCGTCGACCAGCGCCGCCAGGCAAGCGGCCGCGTCCGCCGCGGGGCGGAGCGGCGGATTCACGCGCAACCCCGGGTCGTACGGCGCCGCGACGGCGGACCCATCGGTCCACGGGTCGGCCCCCGCGTCCCATGCCCAACTCCGCGATCCGGCCAGCCACGCGTCGGTCAGGGCGACGTGGTGGGGGGTGACGTCGCAGGTCACCGGCAGGCCGGCCGCCTTCGCCCGCCGCACAAGCTCGAGCGCGCCGGCCGTCGACAGGTGCGTCAGATGCAACCGCGCCCCGGGCACGTCGCGGACGACGTCGGCGAGCACGGCGAGGTCCCGCGCGACGGCCGATTCCTCCGCCGCGGCGGGCCATCCCCGAAGCCCGAGCACGGTGGCCACGTACCCGTCGTGCGCCTCCGCGCCCGCGGTGAGAGCGCGATCCTCTGCGTGGTCGACGATCGGCAGGCCGAGGGCGCCGGCATACGCGAGCGCGTTGCGCAGGATCGCCGCCATGGCGATCGGCGCATCGTCGTCGGTGAAGCCGACCACGCCCGCGTCGGCCAGCTCCCCGAGCGCCGCCAGCTGCTCGCCGGCCCGCCCTACGGTGACCGCCCCGTGAGCGAGCAGCTCGATCGGCGACCCGGACGCGAGCGCCGCCGCGCGGACCCGCGCAAGGACACCCGGCTCGTCGAGCGCGGGCGTCGTATCCGGCATCGCGCAGACGGTCGTGAACCCGCCATGCGCCGCGGCCGCGAGCCCCGTCGCGATCGTCTCCGCGTCCTCGTCCCCGGGCTCGCGGAGGTGGGCGTGGAGGTCGACGAACCCGGGCGCCACGACGATTCCGCCGGGATCGACGCCGGCGGCCTCGTCCCCCTCGAGCCACGTGATCGCTTCGATCATCCCGTCGCGAACGACGAGCTCGCCAGCGCCCTCGCGCCCGGACACGGGGTCGACGAGCCACGCCCGGCCGATGTCGAGCTCCGCGATGACGGCCCCGACCTCCCCGGCCGCGAGCCGGTCGAGCGCGGCACCAGCCGTCATGTGCGCGTGCCCGCGAGCAGGTAGAGCAGCGCCATCCGGACGGCGACCCCGTTCGTGACCTGCCCGCTGATGACCGAATTCGGCCCCGCCGCCACGTCCGGCGCGATCTCGACCCCCTCGTTCATCGGGCCCGGGTGCATGACGACGACGTCCGGCCGGGCCGCTGCGAGGCGGGTGCGCGTCAACCCGTACCTCGCGGCGTACTCGCGCAGCGACGGAAGCAGTCCGGAGGCCATCCGTTCGCGCTGAATCCGGAGGGCCATCACAACGTCAGCGTCACGGAGGGCGGCGTCGATGTCCGAGGTGACGGTGAAGCGCCGCCCGGCGGCGCCGCGCGATGCCCACGCCTCGAACCCGCGCAGGAGCGTCGACGGGCCGCACAGCCAGAGGTCCGCGCCGGCGGCGGTGAGGGTCCAGATGTTCGAACGGGCGACGCGCGAGTGGAGCAGGTCGCCGAGGATGACGACCTTGCGGCCGGCGAGGAGCGCGGGGGACGGCTCGCCGGGCGCCGCCGGAACCGGTGGCAGGTGCTCCCGGATCGTGTACAGGTCGAGCAGCGCCTGGGTTGGATGGGCGTGCCAGCCGTCGCCGCCGTTGAGCACGGACCCGCCGAAGATCTCCGCGGCGAGGTATGGCGCACCGGATGCGGGGTGGCGCATGACGAGCATGTCCGCGCCGAGCGCCTCGATCGTGCGGACCGTGTCGACGAGCGACTCGCCCTTCGTGACCGACGACGTCGCCGCCGCGATGTTCACGACATCGGCCGACAGGTTCTTCGCCGCCACCTCGAACGACACCCGCGTCCGCGTCGACGCCTCGTAGAACAGGATCGTCACGTTCCGGCCGCGCAATGCCGGGACCTTGGCGATCGGGCGGGCGAGGACCTCGCGCATCGCGTCAGTCGTGCGCATGACGAGGTCGATCTCGTCGGCGGTCAGCCGATCGACGTCGAGCAGGTGGCGGTGCGACCACGGAACCGATTGTGTCTCGGGCGCCGCGTCGACCTCCGGCGTGCCGGGAGCGACGATGGGCTCGGAAGCGGAGGCACCCGCAGCGGCCATCGGCTCCGCGACGCTCATCCGACCGCTTCCACCGTCGGTGCGCCGTAGCCCGCGGGGGCCCGCTCGATCTCCACGCCGTCGGTCCCGTCCGTCTCGGCCAGGTGGACCCGGACGACCTCCTCGCGCGAGGTCGGCACGTTCTTGCCGACGTGGTCGGCCCGGATCGGCAGCTCGCGGTGGCCCCGGTCGACGAGCACCGCGAGGCGAATGGCCTGCGGGCGGCCGAAGTCGACGAGGGCGTCCATCGCGGCCCGGATCGTCCGACCGGTGTACAGGACGTCGTCGACGAGGACGATCGTGAGACCGTTCAGATCGAACGGCAGATCCGTCCCCTTGACCACCGGCTGCTGGGCGATCATCGACAGGTCGTCGCGGTAGAACGTGATGTCGAGGGCGCCGACCGGGAGCCGGACGCCCTCGTGCTCGTCGATCGACTCGGCGATGCGCTGCGCGAGGGGGACGCCGCGGCGCTGGATGCCGACGAGCGCAAGCCCTGCCGTGCCGGCCTGCTTCTCGACGATCTCGTGGGAGATGCGCACCGTGGCCCGGCGGATCTCGTCCGCCGTCATGATCTCGCGGCCGCTCACGGCTGCGCCCACCGATCGCGTGGCGCGCTCGGGCGCGCATTCGCGGATCGGCCGACGCTCGCTCCCGCGCGACGTGGCACGCTGCTCCTCCTTCCCGGCCTCGCCGAGCCGGTCCTTAAAGGGATGCGTCCCGAAGTCTACCGCGGAGCCGGCGCCGCGTCAGCGTTCAGTTCCGCGGCGGGGGCTCAGTTCCACGGCGGGGCTCGGTTCCGCGGCGGGGCTCATCGCTCAGTTCCGAGGCGTAGCTCACGCACGCTCCCCCAACGCTCGACGAGTCACCGCCGCCACGCTCGCTAAACCCTGCGCGCTCGCGTTCCCTTGCGCTCACCGCTCCACCGGCGCTCGCTTTCGTCATCCGCTCCTGGGGTGAGCGATCGTCACGTGACGAATCCTGCGAGCGACGACGTCAGCGGCGATCCGTGCGTGGGCGGAGTGAAGCTCGGCGCCGACTTTCGTCAGACTCTCGCCCGGCGAGCACGCGAGCCTGGAACTCCGTCGCGCTGCTCACTCCGCGAGCAGATGACGATTCGGACGCCCGAGGCGCTCACCTGATGACGCACGTGACGAAACTCGGGTCCTAGGCGTTGACGAGCGCTCACCCAGCGAGCGAACGACGAATTGGGCGGTGCGGCGTGCCGGTGGCCACGGGCAGGCGAAGCCTGTGGGCGACTCTGGCCGATCGGAGGACAGCGTCACGGCGGTGCGCACACCGCGGCGCGGGCGGCGGGGCGGGCGGCGGGGCGGACCGCGGCGCGGGCGGCGGGGCGGGCGGCGGGGCGGACAGCGGGGCGGGCAGCGGAGCGAGCGGCGGAACGAGAAGGGGCCCGAACGCCGAAGCCGATCAGCCGAGACAGGCCGCGTCAGTAGACGTAGACCGTCACCTGGGTGTTGCCCGCGTGCCACGGACAGCCACAGATCGCGAAGAAGTCCGGCCGATAGAGGTCGACGATCCGGGACGGCTTCTGCGGACCGTAGTCGTTGACGACCCGCTCGATGCAGCCGCCGTCGCCGCAGATGACGACGCGCGTGCCGCGTGGCAGCCGCATCGCGGTCGTGCCGTTGTCGTAGAACGTCGCGCCGCCGGTGAGGACCTGCTTCGCCGGCCGCAGCACGGACGACGCACCCGTCACGGGCTGGCGGACCTCCGGCTTGGCGGGCTCCTCGACCGACAGGCCCGGCTCGATGAGCGTCGCGGTCACGCCGAGATACCCGTCCGAACGGAGGGACGGGTCAAGCGTCGCGATCCGGGGCGCCTCGTCGCGATTCGCGGAGATGGTGACTTCATGGAACGACGCTGCCTCGATGGCCCGGGCGGAACTGGGGGTTCTCGAGCCCGCAAGACCTGGCAGCGCGACCAGTGCGAGGGCGGCGGTGAGCGCCGCACCCGCGACCACTTTGGGGGGTCGCACAGGGGTACCTTACGCGATTCGGCCCAATCCTGCCGGTTCGTCGGGGTTGCGCGCGGGTTGCGCGTGCGTGACGCCCGTGCGTGACGCCCGCGCAGAGCAGGATCAGCGGGCGATGACGACCGGGTCCGTCCCGGGCTGCGTCTCGGCCGATCCGACCGCATCACCGGACCACGCGAGGACCTGGATCCGCGATCCCTCGCCGTCCTGTCCGGGGGGTGTCGCCCAGGCGAGCAGCCCATCGGCCAGCGCAAAGCCGGCCAGCGCCGGCTGATCGCGGAGCAGCCGGTCCGACTGGTCGAACCGCCCGGTTTCCGGGTCGACGACGTACAGGCTGAGCCGACCGATCGACGGATCCGCCTCGTCAGCGATCCAGACCGCGAGGCGGGTGCCGGTCGGATCCCAGCGCGCTTCCCAGTCGGCGATGTGGCCCGCCTCGAGAATCTGCTCGGGACGGTTGGCCGAATCCGGCGACTCGGACGGCTTGCCGCCGGGATCGCGGCTCGCCGATGCGCCCGGCGAGGCCGTGGCGCGGCCCGTCGCGCGCGGCGACGCGGAGGCCGATGCGGAGGCCGACCCGGGAGACGGTTCGGCGGATGGCTCAGCGGACGGGTCGATCGGCGGCTCCGGGATGCCGATCGACCAGTCGGCGAGCACGAGCCGACCGATGCCGGGGAGCCACGTCGTGCCGGCCGCGTCGGCCTCGATCGTGCCCTCCCAGAAGACGGCCCAGCGCGCTGACGGGTCCACCGTCGGGCGCCACAGCGGGACGTCGAGGAAGACGGTCTCGATGCTCGTCACGGGGTCGACGACGAACACGACGGCCGTGAGGTCCGTGGGGGCATCCGACGGGGCCGACGGGTTTACCGACGGGGTGGCCGACGGGGTGGCCGACGGCGACGCGCTCCCGCCGGGCGACGCCGCGGCGTCCGCCTCGACCACCCGACTGCCGAGCAACTGGCCGCCGAGCCATTGGGCGAACACGGATCGGTGGTCGCTCGTGACCGGCCGGGCCTGCGCGTCGCCGACGTGCCAGAGATAGATGTCGGGGCCGTGCGAGCCATCGGCCGGGACCGCCGAGAAGGCGAACCACTGGCCGTCCGGCGCATAGGCCGCGGTGTCGCCGACGAGGCTGACCCCGCTGGCGATGGCCGTCGACCCGTCCGGTGACGGCTGGGGGCTGCCGGACGGGAGGTCGGAGCCGGTCGGCGTCGGGCCCGGCGAGCCGGACGGTCCGACCGTCGGTGTCGGCGGTGCCGTCGGGGTCGCCGTCGGGCCCAGCGTCGGGGTCGGTGTCGGCTCGGTCGTCGGGGTCGGCGTCGCCCCGGGGTCGACCGCCGCGGGCACCGGCACCACGTAGACCGTGCCACCGGTTCCGTCGCCCGGATCGTCGACGAGCACGAGTTGGTCCGTCGTCGGCGACAGCACGACCGCGGAGGGACCGTCGAGATTCGCGATCGGCTGCGATTCCGACTCCGCGATCGGCGCACAGCCCGCCTTGTCGCGGCCGGGGCAGACCTCGTCGATCCGGGCGACGTAGAGGCCGAAGCTGCCGTCGTCGCCCTGCCGGATCCACGCGACCGCACCGGCTGGGATTGGGATCGGCGTGGGCTGCGGAGCCACGGTTGGGCGCGGCGTGCCGCTCGGCGTTGCGCTCGCCGGCGGCTGGATCGGCGTGACGGGCACACCCCGCGCGAAGAGCGACGCGCCGACGACGACCGCCACGACGAGCGCACCGGACATGACGCCGAGCGGAAGCCGGGCGGGTCGGCGGCGGCCGGCCGAACCGCGCGATGAGCCGCCGGCGCCATCGGCCGTGGCTACCCCGCGAGACGCCTCCGCCTCGATCGCGGCTGCCGTTCTTGCCCACAGGTCGCGCGGTGGCTCCGGCGGACGCGCCCCGAGCTCACGGAATGCAGCCCGCTGGCCCGCGTACTCCGCCGCGACCGCGGCACACGTCGGACACTCGGCGAGATGACCGTCCAGCCAGGCAGCGTCGTCCTCGCCGAGGAAGCCGTCGATCCGCTCGGCGGCGAGCACGCGCGCCCGCTGGTGGGGAGACGCCCACTGGTCGCGGCGCGGTCGGTAGCGGCGCAGGTAGTTCATCGGCTCCGCTCCGTCGTGCGGCGGCGCTCCGCCTCGGCGTCGGCCGCCCGTTCGGACGCGAGGGCCTGTCGGAGGCTCTCGCGCGCCCGCGTGAGCAGGGCGCGAGCGGCGACGTGGCTGACCCCGAGCGCCTGAGCCAGCTCGAGGCCGCTCAGGTCGTGCAGTTCGGCCAACAGGAGGGCGGCCCGCTGGCGCTCCGGGATGCGGGCGAGGGCGCGCTGGAGGTCACCGGACAGGCGGGCGTCCATCGCGAGGTGCTCGGCGGACGGGCTCGTCCCGCGCGACTCGCCGGTCCACGGGAGGAACCGCACGATCTTCCGCCGGCGAAGCTCGTCGAGCGCGACCCGGTGCGCGATCTGGTACAGCCACGCCCGGGCGTTCTCCGGCTTCTCGAGCGTGTCGTAGTTGCGGTACGCCTTGACGAACGCGTCCTGGGCAAAGTCGGCGGCCAGCTCCGGGTCGCGGACCATGCGCACGAGGTAGGCGTAGATCTCCCCATGGTGCTTGGCGAACAGGTCCTCGACGAACCGAGCGGCGGCATCGTGCTCCCAGACGGCGCTCATCGCGGCGCCCCCGCCGGATCGCTCGCGGACGCCGAGCACGCCGAGCGCAGCGAGCACGCCGAGGTCGCTGGATGGCACGGTCTGCTCCACGAGCCAGAGACGGGGCGGCGGTCCCGTGTGTGACGTCCCCCCACGGCCCGGCCCCGGCGGGTCATCCGCTGCCACCGGACGCACCGTCCGAGCTGCCCGCCCGTGCGAGCAGCTCCTCCACCGCGTCCTCCGGCGAGACGGGGTTGACCGGCAGCCCGGTGCCGAGCTCCAGTCCGGCGATCTCGCGTAGCCGCGGATGGACTTCCCAATGCCAGTGGTACGTCGCATCGACCTGCTCACGAAGCGGCGCCGTGTGGAGGACGAGGTTGTACGGCGGCCCGTCGAGCGCGGCACCGAGGCGGGCGAGGACCTGGCGGAGCGCCTCCGCGGTGGCGGTGACGTCCGCGTCCGAGGCCCGCCCGAAGTCCGCCTCGTGGCGGCGCGGGACGATCCAGACCTCGAACGGCGAGCGCGAAGCGTACGGCGCGAAGGCGACGCTGTCGCCGTCCTGCCAGACGAGGTGGTCAGGTCGGCGGCTCTCGTCCCTGACCAGCCGGCAATACGGGCACTCGCCCTCACGGATGACGAAGCGGGCGGCACCGCCGAGTTCCTCCGCGATCCGATGCGGGATCTGCGGCAGGTCGTACAGGTCGAGGCACAGGTGGTTCGTCCGGGCGCCGGCCTGGGCGCCCCAGTTCTGGACGACCTGGAGGTAGTCCGTCTGGCCGTGCCCGCGGGCCTCGACGAGCGACGCCCGCGCGGCGCCGACCATCGCCTCGATCATCGTGCTCCCCACCGCGTGGAGCGGACGGTGCTCGCCCGGCGGAGCCACGATCGTTCGCCACGAGCCGGCCGCCCGGGCCTGGGCGATCGCAACCTGGGCGAGGCTCCGATCGAGCTCGTGGGCGTCGTCCTCCGTGCCGACGGTGTGGAACGCGAAGTCCTTGAGCACGCGGAGGCGAACGCCGTCACCGGCGGGAAGGCGGCAGTTCTGGCAATCGCCGTCGTCGTCGATCAGCTCAGCGGCGCGGGCGAACCGGTCGCGCAGGAACTCCCGGTCGACGACGGTGGCGACCCACCAGCCGGTGATCGGATCCTTGCGCAGCTCGAACAGCCCGGCCGCCACGTCAAGCCGCCCGACCGCTGAGCAGCCGCTCCAGCCGGGATCGGCCGGCAGTCGGGTCGGCCGACGGTGGAAGGTCGCCGGCCAGCGGTGCGTCGAGCGCGGCCGACAACGCGCGGGCGAAGACCGACGCCGCCGCGGCGACGGCCGGCGGCGCGTCGCCTGGCGGCGGGTGGGCGGGTCCGGCGGTCGGGTCACCGGTCCGGCGCGCCCGATCGAGCCCCGCGTCGAGCTCCGCGGCTACCGATGTCGACGCGACG
>Ga0214471_10004797_pt1 | contig 10432 bp, 5 predicted proteins | sample RVTome_5_FD_207665 | JGI IMG/M metagenome (GOLD analysis project Ga0214471, IMG submission 207665) | Soil microbial communities from uranium-contaminated site in the Upper Colorado River Basin, Wyoming, United States - RVT142D155 | ecosystem: Environmental > Terrestrial > Soil > Contaminated >... | reverse complement strand
TGTCCATCGCCGTCAACGTCCTGCTGCTGACGATGAAGGCCATCGCCGCCGCCGTCACGGGGTCCGTGGCGTTGTGGGCCTCGGCCGCCGACAGCATGCTGGACCTGACCGCCAGCGGGTTCGCGTACTTGGGCGTCCGGGTCGGGTCGCGGCCACCCGACGACAGCCACGCCTACGGCCACGAGAAGTTCGAGAGCCTGTCCAGCCTGATCCAGCTCGGACTTCTGTTCGTGACCGTCGGGGTCATCGCCAGCGAGGCCTTCGACCGGCTCCAGGGCGCGCCCGGCGTCTCCACCCCCGGCTACGGCGTCGCGGTCATCGTGGTCTCGATGATCGTGGACGTGTGGATCTCACGGAGGTTGCAGGCCGCAGCCGATACGTCGGGGGGCAGTCAGGCCCTGGCCGCCGACGCGCTGCACTTCGCAACCGACGTCTGGTCCAACGGGGCGGTGATCATCGGGTTGGCCGCCGCCGGCGCCGGGTTCCCGCTCGGTGACCCCATCGCGGCGCTCGTCGTTGCAGCGCTGGTCGCGCTCACGGCCATGCGACTGCTGCGCGACACCGCCGCCGTGCTCACCGACCGCGCCCCCGACGAAGCCACGGTGCGCAGCATCATCGACGTGATCCACTCGTTCCCGGAGGTGCACGAGCACCACACGTTGCGTGCCCGGCTGGTCGGCTCCCGCATCTTCCTGGACGTGTGCGTGGAGCTGGACGCGGACCTGACGTTCAAGCACGCCCACGACATCACCCACCAGATGCAGGACCGGCTGCGCCAGTCGGTCCCCGACATCGCGGACGCCGTCATCCACTTCGAGCCGACCGGTCACCCGCACCACCAGGACCGGGCCCACCACATGTACGGTTTCGATGCGCTGGCGGTCGACGAGCGGGGCACCACCCGCGAGGAGCGCTAGAGGAGCGCTAGATGCAGCTCGCGGAACTCCAGGCGCTCATGCGCGAGACGTATGGTCGGCAGGACCGCGCGCGCGGGATCGACGCCAGCTTCGGCTGGTTCGTCGAGGAGGTGGGCGAGCTGTCACGCGCGCTGCGGCGTGGCGACCACGACCGCCGGGTCGAGGAGTTCTCGGACGTGCTCGCGTGGCTGGCCAGCCTGGCCGACCAGGCGGGCGTGGACCTCGAGGAGGCAGCGGCCCGCTACGCCGACGGCTGCCCCAAGTGCCACGCGTGCCCCTGCGCCTGCGCCCACGAGATCCACTGAGCGCCTGGTCACATCGGACCAGGCGGGGCGGCCGAACGGCGTATGTCCGACCGGTCCGATCGTGCCGACACCGAGAGGGGCAGCCCCTCGATCTCGACCAGGCACAGGAGGTCCCGATGCGCGCCGTGGCCGGTCCGCTGCGCGACCTGGCCCCCGACGTGGCCCTGGCGGGGCTGGCGCTGGCCGCGTTGCTGGGCGCAGGTGCCGCGCTGGGCGTGCCGCTCACGCTCTACCTCGGACTGGTGACCGTGACCCTGGGGATGATGTACCTCGGGCGGCGGGTGCTCGGGCCGGCCAGCCGCACCGCGGTCGAGACCCTGGCCACGGGTGTGATCGTGTACGCGTCCGGCTGGGGCCCCGCCCTGGGACTGGCCTTCGTCGCCCCGCTGGTCCAGGCCGTGGGCCGCGGGGGTCCCCGGGCCGTTCGCCCTGCGGTCGGGACCGCTCTGGTCACGATCGGGTCGGGCCAGGCCGCGACGCACCTGGGTTGGGCGCCCACCTTCGTGGCCACGGCGGCGGGTCACGGCGTCGCCGCGGTCGGAGCGCTCGCCCTGGTGGCGGTGGCGCGACGGCTGCACCGGACGGTCGTCGCACGCGAGCTGGCGGAGCAGTCGCTCCGGCACAGCCGCGAGCGCTACCGCGCCCTGGTCCAGCACTCGACGGACGTGGTGGTCGTGCTGGACGACGAGGGCCGCATCGTGGAGCAGGGGCCGGCCGTCACGGCCTCGCTCGGCTACGCCACCCACGCGCTCGACGGGGCCGGCTACGCCACGCTGGCCCACCCCGACGACGCTCCCCGGGTCACCGAGGCACTGTGCGCGCTGGTCGCGGGCGGGGCCCTCGGCCTCACCGACGCACGGCTGCGTCGCGTGGACGGGAGCTACGTCCCGGTCGAGATCGCCTGGAGCGATCTGCGTTCCCACCCCGCGGTGCGGGCGCTCGTGGCGCACGCCCGGGACGTCTCGGAGCGGCGCCAGCTCGAGGCCGCGCTGGAGCACCGCGCCTTCCACGACGAGCTGACCGACCTGGCCAACCGGGCCAAGTTCACCGACCGGGTCGAGCACGCCGTGGCCAGGTCGGGTCGCCGGCCCCAGCGCATCGCCGTGATGTTCCTCGACCTCGACGGCTTCAAGCACGTCAACGACACGCTCGGGCACGAGGCGGGGGACGCGCTGCTGGCCGAGGTCGCGGACCGGCTGCGCGAGGCGGTCCGCGACGTCGACACGCCGGCCCGCCTGGGCGGCGACGAGTTCGCGGTGCTGCTCGAGGACCTGCGCGACGAGTCCGACGCGGTCCGGGTCGCCCAGCGCGTCCTGGCCGGGATCCGGCGGCCGATCGAGCTGGACGGCCAACCCGTGCACATCGACGGCTCCGTGGGCGTCGCCGTGTGGTCGGGGATCGAATCGGCCAGCCAGCTCCTGCGCAACGCCGACATCGCGATGTACAGCGCCAAGAACGGCGGCAAGGGCCGCTACGAGGTGTTCGAGCCGGCCATGCACGTGCGCGCGGTCGAGCGGCTCGAGCTCGAGCGCGAGCTGGCGGCGGCCATCGGCAGGGATCTGGTCCTGCACCACGAACCGATCTTCGCCCTCGACGACGACCTCGTCGTGGGCGTGGAGGCGCTGGTGCACTGGCGCCACCCCCGCCGCGGCCTGCTGGCTCCAGCCGAGTTCCTCCCGTTCGCCGAGGAGAGCGGCCTGGTCGTGCCGCTCGGCCGTTGGGTGCTGACGACCGCGTGCCGCGAGGTCGCCGCCTGGCAGCAGCGCTACCGGCCACGCCGTGACCCGCTCGGGCTGAAGATCGGCATCGCGGCCGAGCAGGTGCTGTCGGGCGACCTCGTCGCCGACGTCGCCCGGGCGCTGGCGGCCAGCGGCCTGGAGCCGGGCAGCCTGACGCTCGGGATCACCGGGGCCGCGATGATCCAGGACGACGCCGCGACGCTGCACGCGTTGCGCGAGCTGCGATACCTGGGCGTCCGGCTGGCGATCGACGGCTTCGGAGTGGGCTACCTCGGCCTGGGAACGCTGCAGCAGCTCCCGGTCGACGAGCTGCGGATCGACCGGTCGTTCGTCTCGGGCCTGACCGACGGGACGCAGGATCCCGCGCTCGTGCGCGCGATCATCGACATCAGCCGGTCGTTGCAGCTACGGACCGTCGCCGACGGCGTGGACCACGCCGAGCAGGCTGCGCGACTGCACGGGTTGGGCTGCGAGCTCGGCCAGGGCCGGTTGCTCGGGTGGGCGGCGGACGCCGCTACCACCGAGCGGCTGCTGTCGACGCGGCTGCGCTGCGTGCTGGACGAACTGGTCGACGGCACCGTCAGCCTGTGACCGCACCGGCTCGGGGCGGCCCCGGGCCCGTCGGGGGCGGCGCTCCAGGGCGGCCCGGGAGGGCTCGAGGTCGGCTCGAGGTCGGACGGGTCGGCTCAAGGTCGGACGGGGGCCGGCCGAAACCACCTCCTACGGACTAGTCAGATCGGGCGCCGGTGCGGGCGCAGAGGGTGGAGGACCGGATGGGTACGTGGGTGCGAACGGAGGCTGGTGACCGCATGCTGCGGCACCTGCCAGAGGTGCTGCTGACGCTGGCTGCGGTGACCGCGGCGGCCCAGACCGGCCTGCTGGTGGCGGTGCCGCTCTGGCTGTTCGCGTTGCTGCTCGTGGCCGCTGCCGGCGCCGTCAGCGTCTCGGCCACCTGGTTCCCTGGTGACTGCGACGACCGTCAGATGCACGCGCGCATGGCCATCCAGGTCACGGCCATCGCAGCGGTCGTCTACGCCACGGGCTGGGGCCCCGCCCTGTCGGGCGGGCTGCTGTTCCTCGTCGCCGACAACATCAAGCTGTCCGGCTCGCGCGCTGGCCGCGGCATGCGCGTCTGGGCCGGCGCGGCGGTCGTGCTCGGGCAGGCCGGGATCGAGCTCGGCTGGGTGCCGTCCAACATCGCGCTGCCGGTCGCCCACGGCATCGCCATGCTCGAACTGCTGGTCCTGCACCTGGTCGCAAGCCGCATCACGCGGATGACGCAGCGGCGCGAAGAGGCCGAGGCCGGCATGCGCTCGAGCGAGCAGCGCTTCCGCAACCTCGTCCGCTACTCCAGCGACTGCATCGTCGTCATCGACGGCGAGGAGCGCATCACCTACCAGAGCGCGTCCACCGAGCGGGTCTTCGGTTACGACGACGCGGCGCTGCTGGGTCAGCGCTTCCTCGACTACATCCACCCCGACGACCTCGAGAACGTCCTGGCCTTCGTCGCGGGCATGCTCGAGCAGCCGGGCTCCCACGGACTGATCGAGAACCGCTTCCTGGCATCCGACGGCACGTGGCGGACCGTGGAGTCCAACTGCGTGAACCTGCTGCACGACCCCGACGTGCGCGGCTGGGTGCTCAACACCCGCGACATCAGCGACCGCAAGGCGCTCGAGGACGAGATCGAGCACAAGGCCTTCCACGACGAGCTCACGAGCCTGGCCAACCGCGCGCTGTTCACGGACCGCGTCGAGCACGTCGTGGCCCGGACCGGCCGCAGGAACCAGATGTTCGGCCTGCTGTTCCTCGACCTCGACGGGTTCAAGGGCGTCAACGACACCATCGGCCACGCCGCCGGCGACGAGCTGCTCATGGAGGTGGGCGACATCATCCGCGAGGTGGTGCGGGACGCCGACACGGCGGCCCGGCTGGGTGGCGACGAGTTCGCGATCCTGCTCGAGGACCTGCGCGACCAGTCCGACGCCGCACGCGTCGCCGAGCGCCTGCTCGCGTCCCTGCGCGAGCCGTTCGCCATCCAGACCAAGGACGTGCGCATCGACGGCAGCATCGGGATCTGCGTCGCCAACGGCTCCGAGGGGCTGACCGCCGACGAGCTGCTGCGCAACGCCGACATCGCCATGTACATGGCCAAGAACTCCGGCAAGGGTCGCTACGAGGTGTTCGAGCCGTCGATGCACGTGGCGGTCGTCGAGCGGCTCGAGCTCGAAGCCGACCTGCACCGCGCCGTCGAGCGCGGGGAGTTCGAGCTGCACTACCAGCCGATCGTGGTGCTCGAGGACCGACGCATCGTGGGCGTCGAGGCGTTGCTGCGCTGGAACCACCCCGAGCGGGGCCGGATCGCGCCCGGCGAGTTCATCCCGCTGGCCGAGGAGACCGGCGCCATCATCCCGATCAGCCGCTGGGTGTTCGCCCAGGCGTGCACGCAGCTCGCCGCGTGGCACGCGGAGTTCCCGGCGGAGCCACCGATGTACATGAGCGTCAACCTGTCGGCCCGTCACCTCAGCTCGGGATCGGCCGTCACCGACGTCGCCACGGCACTGAGCGAGTCGGGGATCGACCCGAGCTACCTCACCCTCGAGATCACCGAGAGCGCCCTGGTCAGCGACACCAGCTCTTCGATCGAGGAGTTCCGCAAGCTCAAGGCGCTGGGCATCCGGCTGGCCATCGACGACTTCGGGACCGGGTACTCCTCGCTGAGCTACCTGCAGAAGTTCCCGTTCGACGTGCTCAAGATCGACCGCAGCTTCATCGACGGGCTGACCCGAGGGGAGCAGAGCCCGGCCCTGGTCCGCGCGATCGTCGAGCTCGGCCGGTCGCTCGAGCTCGAGACGGTCGCCGAGGGCATCGAGCACGCCGAACAGCTCACCCGGTTCCGGGAGCTGCGCTGCCACCTCGGTCAGGGCTTCCTGTTCGCCCGCCCCGCCGACCGCGACGCCATCACCGAGCTGTTGCGCACGCTGGCGTCCGGGGTCTTCGTCCTCGACGAAAAGGTCATCGACCTCGCCTGACTGAGCAGCCGCTACTCGGCGAGCAGGAGCTCGGCGATCTGGACGGTGTTCAGCGCGGCGCCCTTGAGCAGGTTGTCGCCGACCACCCAGAGGTTGAGGCTGTTGGGGTCGCCGAGGTCCTCGCGGATGCGCCCGACGGTCACCTCGTTGCGCCCGGCGCTGGCCAGCGGCGTCGGGTAGGCCAGCTCCTCGCCGTCCTTGCCGATGCCGTCCTGGATGTCCAGCCCTTGCGCGTCCCCGAGGGCCGCCAGCGCCGCGGCGCGCGACACCTCGGTGCCGAAGGTCAGCCGGGCCGCGATGGCGTGCCCGACCACGACCGGGACCCGGACACAGGTCGGGCTGACGCGCAGGTCGCTGATGTGCAGGATCTTGCGCGACTCGTTGACGAGCTTCCACTCCTCGTCGGTGTAGCGCTCGTCGGTGAAGGTCCCGCAGTGGGCGAGCACGTTGAACGCGAGCGCCTTGGAGAACGCCGTCGGCGTGACGTGGCGCTGCGCCTCGGCCCCGTTCGAGCGCAGCAGGTCGGGGTCGCCGACCAGCTTGGCGGCCTGCTCGATCAGCTCGGTGATCCCGGACTGGCCCGCGCCGCCGGCAGCCTGGTACGAGGTCGCGACCATCTCGCGCAGCCCGAACGCGTCGTGCAGCGGCTTGGCGGCGACCATCAGCACCATCGTGGTGCAGTTGGGGTTGGCGACGATCCCCTTGGGACGCCGCCGCGCGTCGTCGGGGTTGACCTCGGTCACCACCAACGGCACCTCGGGGTCCATGCGCCACGCGGAGTCGTTGTCGACCACCACCGCACCGGCCGCCACGGCCACTGGCGCCCACTCCCGCGAGGTGGCGCTCCCGGCGCTGAACAGCGCCACGTCCACGCCGTCGAACACGTCGGCCGACAGCGCCCGGACCGTTACCTCGCGATCCCTCCACGCCAGCTTCTTGCCGGCCGAGCGCTCCGAGGCGACGAACACCGGCTCGCCCGCGACCGGGAAGTCACGCTGTTCGAGCAGTCGACGCATCTCCAGGCCGACGGCACCGGTGGCGCCGACGACGGCGACGCGCTTGGGGGTGGTCACGGCGGGCGGCTCCAGGACACGGCGTTGCGTGAAGGGTGTGCGTGAAGGGTGTGCGTGCACGACCGAAGGTACCCGTCCCACGCCGCCGATCGGGTGTGCTCGTTGCTGCCATATGTTGCCGTGACGGGCACACTCGATCATGGGCGGGTCAGGTGGGGGCGGCGTCGAGCCCGAAGGCGGCGTGGATGGCCTGGACGGCGACCTGGACGTCCGCCTTGGCGGTGACGACCGAGATGCGGATGGTCGAGGTCGAGATCATCTCGATGTTCACGCCGGCGTCCGCCAGGGCGGTGAACATCTTGGCCGCCACGCCCGGGTGGGTCTTCATCCCCGCGCCCACCAGCGAGATCTTGGCGATCTCGAGGTCCACCGTGACGCCGCTGGCATCGACGTCCGCGACGAGCCTTCTGGCGATCTCGCCGGCCTTCGACGCCTCGTCGCGTGGCACCGTGAACGAGATGTCGGTGTGCCCGTGCTCCGACACGTTCTGCACGATCATGTCGACGTTGATGTTGGCCTCGGCCAGCGACGTGAACAGCGTCTTGGCCACGCCGGGCTTGTCGACCACGCCCTGGACCGTGATCTTGGCTTCGGAGGTGTCGTGGGCGACACCCGAGATGATCGCGTCTTCCATGTCTTCCTCCGGTCCCACCATCGTGCCGTCGGCGGAGCTGAACGACGAGCGGACGTGGATGCGCACGCCGTGGTTGCGGCCGAACTCGACCGAGCGGACCTGCAGCACCTTGGCGCCGCCGGCGGCCAGTTCGAGCATCTCCTCGAACGAGACGAAGTCCAGCTTCCGCGCGTCGGGCACGAGCCGCGGGTCCGCGGTGTACACGCCGTCGACGTCGGTGTAGATCTCGCACACGTCGGTACCGAGGGCGGACGCGAGCGCGACCGCGGTGGTGTCGGACCCGCCCCGCCCGAGCGTCGTCACGTCCTTGGTGTCCTGCGACACCCCCTGGAAGCCCGCGACGATCACGACCTGATCGCGGTCCAGCGCCTCGCGCACCCGGCCCGGCGTCATGTCGATGATGCGCGCGTTGCGGTGGACCCGGTCGGTGATGATCCCGGCCTGGGACCCGGTGAACGACTTGGCGGCGATGCCGCGCTCGTGCAGCGCGATCGCCAGCAGGGCCATCGAGATGCGCTCGCCCGCGGTCAGCAGCATGTCCAGCTCGCGGCCCGGCGGCTGCGGCGAGATCTGCTCGGCCATCGCCACCAGCTCGTCGGTGGTGTCGCCCATCGCCGAAACCACCACCACGACGTCGTTGCCCGCGCGCTTGGTCGACGCGATGCGGTCCGCGACGCGCTGTATCCGCTCGACATCACGAACGGAGGTGCCGCCGTACTTCTGGACGACGATGGCCAAGGGGGGCTGATCCTGCTCGGAGCTCGACAAGCGGGCCGCAGCGTACTGACACCGCCCAGCCAACCCGAGGTGGGGACACCCAGGTACGCCAGCCGCACCCGGACGCCCCCACCCCACGCGGGTGCTTCGCTGCGGCCGTAGGCTGCGCGGCGATGTCACGGACCGGTCGACCCCTCGCGCTGCTCGGTGCGCTCGCGCTGCTCGTCAGCGCGTTCCTGCCGTGGGCCGGCAATGGCCGCACCGGCATCGATCTGGGCCTGCTGACCTTCGGCGACCGGCTCGCCCAGCCGACCGTCGGCCTGGTGCTCGTGGCACTGGCCGCGGTGCCGGCGGTGGCGGCACTGCTCCACGACCACGGCTGGCCCCGAGGTCTCACGGGCCTGGCGGCAGGCGCGCTGGTGGTCGTGTGGCTGGCCGAAGGCCCGGACGGCGCGATCGTCCCCGGAGTCGCAGCCGCGATGGTGGCCGTGGGCCTGCTGGTCGCCGCGGCCGCGGTGGCGACACCGTCCCGCGCCCGGACCGCCCGCTACCCCGGCGCGCCCGATGGGCCGGCAGGAGCGCAGACTCCACCAACCCCGACGGCGCCCGCCCAGCAGCGCTGGTGGCACGGGGCCACCGGCTACGAGATCTACATCCGCTCGTTCGCGGACGGCGACGGCGACGGGGTCGGCGACCTGGCCGGCATCGCCTCGCGGCTGGACCACCTGGTCGACCTCGGCATCGACTTCGTGTGGATCACGCCGTTCTACCCCTCGCCCGGGCACGACCACGGCTACGACGTCGCTGACTACCGCGACATCGACCCGCAGTTCGGCACGCTGGAGCAGTTCGACGCCCTCCTGGGCCAGGCCCACGCGCGCGGCCTCAAGCTGCTGGTCGACCTGGTGCCCAACCACACCTCGCACGAACACGAATGGTTCCAGCGCTCGCGATCGAGCCGGCAAGACCCCTACCGCGACTTCTACGTCTGGCGTGACCCCGCACCCGGCGGCGGCCCCCCCAACAACTGGGTCAGCCATTTCGGCGGACCCGCCTGGACGCTCGACGAGGCCACCGGGCAGTACTACCTGCACCTGTTCCTACCCGAGCAGCCCGACCTCGACTGGACCAACCCGGCCGTCCGTGACCAGTTCGACGGCATCCTGCGGTTCTGGCTCGACCGGGGCGTGGACGGCTTCCGCGTCGACGTCGCCCACGCCCTGACGTACGACCCCGAGCTGCGCGACAACCCGCTGGTGGGCGATCCCCCGCCGCCGGGGGCCGGCCCGCGCGAGACCTTCGTCGCCTACGACCATCGCCACGACCTCGACCAGCCCGACAACGTCGAGATCTTCCGCCGCTGGCGGGCCATCGCCGAGGAGTACGACGCCGTGCTGCTCGGCGAGGTCTTCCTCCGGGACCTGGAGCGGGTGCGCCGCTACATCGCCGACCAGGACGGGCTGCACCTGGCCCTCTACATCGAGCTGGCGTTCACGTGGTGGGACCACGAGCTGCAGCACCGGGTCCTGCGCGACGGGGTGGAGGTGGACGGCTCGGGACGCGGGCTGGCCTACCCGGTGGGCAGCCACGACGACCCACGCGCGGCGACGCGCATGGGAGGCGGCCAGCTCGGCGCCGACCGGGCCCTGGCCTGCACCACCCTGTTGGCCGGTCTGCCCGGCACCCTGGTGCTGTACCAGGGTGACGAGCTCGGCCTCGCCGACGTCGAGATCCCGCCGGACCGCTACGCCGACCCGATCGCCGCCCGCAACCCCGGGACCGCGCCGTTCACCCGCGACGCCGTCCGGACGCCCATGCCGTGGAGCCCACACGGCGCCATGCTCGGGTTCACGACCGCCGACGACGCCTGGCTGCCCATGGGTGACCGCCGGCCGGACCAGACCGCCGAGGTCCAACGCGCGGACCCCGCCTCGCCGCTGCGCCGCCACCGGGACCTGCTGGCGGCCAAGGCCCACCTGCCCGACCTGACCGGGAATGCCGAGGTCCACTGGCTC
>Ga0214471_10004796_pt1 | contig 10432 bp, 11 predicted proteins | sample RVTome_5_FD_207665 | JGI IMG/M metagenome (GOLD analysis project Ga0214471, IMG submission 207665) | Soil microbial communities from uranium-contaminated site in the Upper Colorado River Basin, Wyoming, United States - RVT142D155 | ecosystem: Environmental > Terrestrial > Soil > Contaminated >... | reverse complement strand
AGCCGTCGCGGTTGTAGCCGTCGCGGTCGTAGCCGGTGCGGTCGTAGCCGGTGCGGTTGTAGCCGTCGCGGTCGTAGCCGTCGCGGTCGAAATACATCTCGCCGCGCGTGAGTGCCGCGGCGAACGCGTGGATTTCGCTTAGCGACCGGTGGCTGGCGAAGAGCCACGCGGCGTCCCCAGCGGAGAGCTTGTACAGCTCCGCCGCGTCTCCCTCGCCGTCTACCACCGGGGAGCCGGTGCGGACTTGGGCCAGGCCCGCAATGCAGTGCGTCGTGCCGCAGTGCCACTGCGACTGGTCCCAGCACTCCGGGTGCTGGAGGATATAGTTCACGTTGTCGGCGAGGAGCGAGGCTCCTCGCAGGTCGATCGTGGTGATTGTCACGTTCGTCTCTCCTCGCCCTTCCGCCGGGCCAGCGGCCGCGCTTGGAGGCGCGCGGCGGCCTTTTGTTAAACCTACTCAGCGGGCGCGAAGTGCGGCGCAACCACGTCCGAGCCGAACAGCTCTTCCGCGATCACGCGCAGCGTCCAGTTGTGAGCGGCCATCCGCTCGACGCGGGCAAGCTCGGCCTCAGTCAGCGGACGGCTTGCGATCTCTTCGAGCCGGCGGTTGAATTCGGCGGCGGAGACGCTCGGCACGGGCGAGCCGTCGCTCAGGATGGTGGGCATGGTTCGCATCATCTTCTCCCTCGATGGTTAGTGGTTGTTTCCGCGAACGTCGCGGGCCTCCGCCGTCTGACCCCGGCGGTGGCGCGCGGCGTTACTTTCGCAGGCGACTGCCGGTTACGCGGCGCGGCCCGCCGAGCGTGCGCACGGTGTACATATTGCCGAGGCGCTCGTACCCGGTAACGTGACCAGTGACCGCGGCCCCGACTCGGGGCGTGATTTCAACGTAGTCGCCGATTTGGATGTCGGCGTGTGGTACGGGCACGTGCTGCTGGTCTGACTGATAAGCAGCCATCCGATCGTCGTTTGTCGCCATCGTTCTTCCTTCGGGTTTCGCCCCTCGCGGGGCTTGGTGAGTGAATCCGTTAGCGGGCCGCGCAACCGGCCCGCCGGCGGAGTCAGTCGAGCATTCCGGTGATGTTGAATTCGTCCGCGATTTCGCTCGCAATGATGCGGGCGATCGTACTCTTGCCAGTGCCGGATTGCCCGGCGAGCCAGTACGCGCCGCCGGCGAGTGTTCCACGTCGGCGGCGGATTACGCCGACGCGCTTTTGCAGGGCGTCTTGCCCGATGACGCCGGCCCAATCTCGAGGCCGATATTGTTCGTAGAGTGGCTGCATTTTTGAATCTCCCAAGTGAGTGGTTGCGGCTAGCCCGCCGCTTGTCGACGTCGCCGGGCCATCCGGCGACGTTGTCTGCGTTTCTCATCGAGCCGCGCGGCCCGACGTTCGGCCCGTTCAGCCGCTCGCTGGTGCCGCTCGCACGTGCGCAGTGCGGCATCGATCGTTCGGTATCGGCGGCCATACGCGCCGACGTAGAGCCAACGGCCCGCATCGAGTCGGCAGGCGACGTGCCACGGCGCGTAGCTATCGCTTGTGCCGTGGTCGATCAGCGTGACACGGTAGCAGCCGCACTCGCTCACGTGGTGCGTGTACGTGCCGATGGCGGCTGGTTCGGTGGTGGGGTGGTGCCAGTTCATGCGCGGCCCTCGGCGCTGGCGATGACGGCGCGAAGGGCCTTGGCGGCATTGGCAGCTTCATGGCCGCGATCTTTGCCGTGGTGGTTGAAGATCAGGCCGTTAGCGCCTGGGTGGAGGACAAGCAGAGCCGCCCGGCACGCCTCCAGCAGTTTCGGCGCGGCCTTGTGCAGCCGGCACATATCGATGCGCCAGCCGATGCCGTCGAACATTCCGGTTCCCTCAGAGCACAAGTCGCACGGTTCCTTTTCGTCGTCAACCGGATTAAGGCAACAGCCGCATCCGGTGGTGGGCGCGTGCTTGCTCATGAGAATCTCCCTGAGTGAGTGAGTGTCGCGAGGCGAGCAGTGTATCGCCTCTACATATATATATACGCCCGAAAAGGCTGAAAGTCACGCACTTTCCGCGGAGATTTCAGAAATAATCTCGCCGCTCGACGTAACCGCCGCAACCGCAAGAGCTTACGTCACCGAATTATTTTCGGCGTGCGAAACGAGCCGCTCGACGATCTCGCTGCGGCTCACGCCAGCAGCCGCAGCAAGGAGGCCGAGACGCTCGACGGCGTGCGATGAGAGATAGAGGTTGAGCTTCCGCGGTGAGTCAGGCCGCCGCGGACGGCCTGGTGACGAGTGAGAGTCAGCAGCAGCAGCAGCGGGCATGGGCATGGCCTCGGTGAGGTGAGTGGTGTTGCAGGCTATTATATACGCCCCGCTTCGCCCCGGTTTCGCCCCTGTTTCAAGTGTCGAAAAAACCGACACTCGATGGGCAGGTGTCGAAAAAACCGACACCTGAAACCAGAATTACAGAAAATGGGGGGGAGGAAACTGGGGAGCAAGCGTAAAGCCAGCCGCAACAACACGTTACGGCGAGGCGAACATGTGGATAACTCGTCCATGCCGAGCGGTGGGGAGCGCTGACACCTCGGCACGACGCAACGTAAGTGCTGACGTTGCAACGAGTTACGACCGGGGGGGACCCCATAGGCCAAGGGGAAATCGATTGTCCCCCCCGGCCCGAATCGCTCAAGCGTATATTGCTATATCCCCCCATCTCTTTTCGGCTTTTCCTGCCTGTTAAGTTAGGCAAGCCCCGTGAGCGTCTGTAGCGTCTCGTTTACGGGCCTTTTTCGTTCGGTGCGTCCTTTTCAGGCCCTTTGCTTTGGCGTCGTTATACGTCCTTGTGGCGGCTCTGACGTGGTTGTTTGAAAGTTGGCCCGTTTGGACGCCTTGGTGGGCCAGTCCAAGTCGCAAGCGACGTTTTCGCGTTCAGGCATAGAGATCCGTTGATGCGAGTTGTCGCCGCGTCATTCAGTCTCCGACGAACGATTGGTTGAGTTTGCGGTGGGCGGTTGGCGTGTAGCGGGTGAGGCTGGCTCCGGTTCGGGCCGAAAGAGGTGTCGTAGCTGCGACGTGCAGGGGAATGGGGAACCGTTATTTCACTTGGAACGTGGTAGAAAGGCCGCAGTGTTTACGCACCGCCCCCCTCCCTTCCATTGAGTTTAACGTCGGGTCACTCTCCGAAACGAATCGGTCCACACGACGGTGGGATATTGACGACGATACCGCTTTCCGCCGAATTCCATGATGTCGGCTTCAGTGGCGTTCTTTTTCTCGCCGCGATGGGGTGGATGGTTTTTACCTTTTATTTCGATGAACCACGGGCGATGTCTCGCGCCCCCTCTCATTGAGAGGCCCCTCGCTTTCCCGATCGGCCTTTGTTGCACTCGACGGTAGGCAGCCGAACCGTTTAGCCTTTTGCCGCATCCGGGCGGCTATGTGGGCGATAACTTCCTTGCCCTTCGCTGGCATCGGCGTTTTCTGGTGTCCATTCGACGCTTTTGCCGCTATCTGCGATACGCGATGAGTTTTCCCATCGCGCAGACGATTTTCGTAACCTCCTCTGTCTGTGGCTGCACGTTGTTGACGAACCACTGCATGTAGCCGAACGGGATGCAGTGCAGGGGCCGGCCTCTGTATTTGCCGAACGGCATTTTGAGATGCTTTCCGGCCTTGAGCGTTTTGGCTGTGGCGATGCCGGACGTTTTGCCGCGTTTTTTCTTTTTAGAGCGGCGGACCTTGGAGCATTGGCCCGACGCCGCGGCTCTTCGCCCGATGTCTTTGGAGCGTGCTCTGGCCCAGTCGTCTCGTGGCATTCTCTCACTCAGCGTAAAAAGAAACCCCGCCAATGCCTCGACAGCGTGACGGGGTTTCCCGAAGGAATCGCAGTGGCGCGAATTCGTTTTGTTGGTTGTCGAGGTATGCGGGCATTCTGCCGCAAGCGCCGGCCCGTGTCAAGAGTTGTGCGGAAGTTTCTCTTTCGCCTTGTTCATGGCGGTTCCGAGAAATGGGCAGGGCCATTCTTCCTGGGGGAGTAATGCAAGGGCGTCGACTTCTTGCTTGAACAGGTAGAACAGACTTGCCGGGCAATCGTAGTCGATGTGGCCGCATTGGACGGGTTCGGACTCGATGAACTCCGCCAGCACGCCGAGTGCGGCTTTGCAGCCGCGGACGTAGCCCCTTTCCTGCCGGCTGAGGACGCGCTTGGGAGGGAGCTTTTTGACGATCTTGTGGGCGAGCGGGGGCTTCATGTTTCGCTTTTGAAAGAGAGGTTTTCGGTGGGGTTCAGCAGCCAGCTTACGATCTTGTCTCGGGCCGCCAGCGACTGGTCGACGGTCAACTCCTGTTGGTCGCCGGCAACTGAGAATATCCTGTTATGGCCCCGCATCCATACGACAGCACCGTTTCCGTTACTGAAAACAACAGCAATTTCGCTGGCCCGAATGCAGTTGCCGCTTGCCGTGATGAGAAAGTATTCCGTCACGCCGTGTTTTCCGATTCGGGAAAAAGTGCTCGAAAGCTGGAGTAGGTTTCGGTTGAATTCAGTGGGTATCGCGTGAAGTCTTCCCCCAGAAAGTCCTTCCTTTTCTGGAGGACGAAAGCCATGACTTTCATAAGCTCTTCGCGGGTGAATTCGATCAGCGAGACGCCCCAGAAAGTCATCGTGATCGGCAGTTCCATCGCCACCATTCGATTTCTTACGTGAAAGAGCTGCCCGTCTCGGAAAGCGTCGGGCTGCCGGCCTATCTCGTGCCGCAGTACGGTCTCGGCGAGGTCGAGCCCGTGTTCTTTGCAGAGATCCGCGGAGGCGATCAGTTCGGTTCGCTCGTCGTCAGTCATCGCCATGGTTCCTTAGTCGAATTTCGCTCTCCGCCTCGGTCCACTCGATCGGGACGTTACAGATGTACCGGCAGTTCGGCACGGCGTCCTCGAGAATCGCTCGCTCTTTCTTTCCGAGAAGGATTTCAGACGGCGTTCTTTTGAATTCCTTGAGAAGGTCAATCACGTCGTAGACGACACAGTTTGCCGCCGCCCGCCTTCCAAGTTGTTCGATGTCTTTGCGGGCTAACTTTACGATCGTGTCTTTCACGAGTTGAGTGACTTCAATCACGCCGTGTTCTCCAGAACTTGCAGCAGAACTTCGTTGATTTGCTGCTCGCCGTCGCGCTGTTTCGCGGCTTTGGCGTGGGTGGCGACGTCGTGCATGATGGCATTGATTTCCTCGACGGTCTCGTCCGTGAATCGATAGTTGTGGTTTCGGATGCGGGCCACCATGTACCAGTAGCCGTGATCGTCGCCCTCTTCGCAGATTGCCGAGTTGGGGTAGGCGGCGTCGTGAAAGGCGGCGAGCAGAGCGTGCTTTTCGGCCATGCTGAGGGTTGGCGCCTTGGAGTCCGGCTCGTGCTCAAACCCGCGACACAGGATGTCAAGCGGCACGGGCCGCAGGTAGCCGGTGATCTGCGGGCAGGGGGCGGCTTCGGGCTTCACGCCCCTCGCGTGAAAGTCGTCCCGTGGGGCGGCCAGCCGTTCGGCGTGGCATTCGGCGATCTGCTCGCGCCAGTATTCGTTTCCGAGCGACTCGACGAGCCGCCTGACGTTGGCGGCGACTTGTCGCGCCATCGACGCGCTGCGCTCGTGGATGGGGGTGGGATTGCTCATTCTGGTTCTGGGAAAAGTTCTCGAAAGTTGGCGTAGGTTTCAGTTGAAGAAGTCAGTGGGTACAACCCAATTTTTTCCCCAAAGAATCCTTTGTTTGCTCCACCATAATGAAAGCCACGAGAAGCGGTTGCTGCTGGCGCGCGCTCAACGTGGCTTTCGGGCAGGGGTCGAAATATATGGAGCGCCAGCAGCGTGGAGGAAAGTATCGCCGCGCGGTGGGGATTCGTCAACCTAGAGGGTAGTGCGCTAGTTTATTAAACTGCGATGTGCATTCGATTCACGGTCAACCTCAAATTAGCGCACTACAACCTAGAGTCGCTGCCGCAACCTGTCGGCGTACTCCTGCCGCGTGCCGGGCTTGTAGAAGCCCGTCTTGCGAAGCAGCGGCTTTTCTAGATCGGCGGCGTCGAGCCCCAGCGAACGAATAATGCGGACGGCGAGCTTAGATGTTTCGCTCTCGGTGGGCGACGCGGCTTGTGAGGCGAGCAGCGCGAGAAACTTGTCGCGGATGGGCTTGGCGGCGGGCGGTATGTCGTCGTTGGTGAGCGGGTTGGGGTAGCGGTCCATTTCCTCCTTGCCCAGCGCGTGTCGGGCAAGCCCGACGTTGAGCGCGTAGTATGCGCCGCGCTCCGCCTTGGGCGCTTCGCGGGCGACTCCGCTGATGTCGTTGATGAGCGATGCGTACTTCCGCATAGCCTTGAGTTCGGCCTCCAGTTCGCCGGTGGGCCGCTTGTACTCCTCCTCGACGTAGATTTCCGACTCAACCTGTCGCATCTCGGAAAAGAATTCGCTCACGCTCCTGGTGTAGTCGCGCTTGATGCTGAACGGCCAGACGGCGTCCCGCGCCTCGCTGGCGTCGAGTTCGGCGCTCCCCTCAAGGCTCCGCACGATGTTGTCGTACAGCCCGCCCGTCACGCTGGAGAACAGGTGATCGAACTTGGCCGGCGAAAGGCCCGTGTAGTCGGCCCCGAGAATCGGGGCGAGCGTCTTGGCTGTGGCCGTCGTGTAGCGCTTGTAGCGGAGCGAGGGCGGACGGTTTTGCAGCGAGGGGCCTTCGATCGGCGTGTCGTAGAATCGGTTGTGGTCGGTAAGCAGTTCGGCGGCCACGTCGAGTCCGGCCACGTCGGGACCCGGCAGGACGCTTACGGCCTGATACTGGAGGGCTTCGATAAAGTGGTCGCCGCCCTCTTCGAACGCGGCGTTGAGAGCCGCCTCCAGCGTGAACTCGAACGCGCCGAAGAAGTCCCCCTTGGGCAGACGCACGATGGGGTTGCCGTCGTTGTCGGTGAACGTCCAGTAGTCTCGCATGAACATCGGCTGCTCTTTGTAGTCGTCGTCGTCGTGCCGCAGCAGCCAGTAGCCGGTAATGGCGGCTGCGCGCAAGGCGGCGTTGACAAGCAGTCTCGACGCGCGGCGGTAGTCGCCGGACCGGAAATCAGCCGCGGCGTAGCCGATTGTGCGGACGGCCCGATCGATGCCCTGCATGCGGGCGTTGATGAACGTGGTGTAGTAGTTGAGGTGGCGGATGAACCGCCCCGCCCGCTTGAAGTTGATGGTGGCGTCCATGCCGGCCAGCACCGCCCGGCGGATGACGCTGTTGGGCGGGCGATCCTGCACCCACTTGCCGCCCTGCTCCGTCTCGAAACGGCCCGTCTGCTTGTTGAGCCGGTATCCGTAGACTTCAAAGACGCGCTCCATTTCCGTGAGACGCGGGCCGAGATCGCTGATGGTGATGAAGTTGCTCACCTCGTCGATCGAAGTGCCGCCCCAGTGCCACAGGTTGCGGCCCGCGCCGACTGCCGTTCCCAATGCGCTGCCCTCCAGCGCGGCGGGGGCCGAGCGGCCCGCGTCGGCGAAGGCATAAATTGGCCCCAGCGCGGCCCTCTTGAAACGGGTCCGCTTGCCGTGCGCGATGTCCTCCAGTTTGGCGCGTCGCATGTAGTCGTACCAGCCGAGCCGGGTTCCGAGCCGCCCGCCTCCCGCCTCGAAAAACTCCATCAGTTCGTTGGTCTTTTCCACCGCCCCGGCGAAGTCGCGTACTTCGCGGGCGAGGGCTTTAGCGCCGTGCTTGAACGGCCCGGCGACCGACTGCGCGCCCGGCTGGGCCTGAATCAGATACTGGTTGTAGTCGCGGACGATGTTGCGGAGTGCGAAGGCGACGTTGACGCCGACTGCGCCTGTTTTGCGGACGCGGTTGATGCCGCCCAGGAATTTTGTGAACCAGCCCGTCATGTGCGGGTTCATGCTCTGCACCGCCCGGAACAGCGGCTTGGCGACGGTGTACAGCACCGGCTTGCCGTGCTCGATGACGCGGACGATGACGTGCGTGTCCGTCTCCCCCACGGCGAACGACTTGCGCCACGTCGTAATCACGGCCCCGGCGTCGACCTCCTCCTGCTCCTCCAGCAGTTCTGCGGCGAACCGCTGCACGTCGGCGGCGTCGTCCCAGTTCGGATGCGCCACGTCCCAGCGGTCGGCGAGCCACGCCAGGTCCTCGGGCTTGGGGAGATCGCCCTGCCTGAGCTTGTCGACGAGCGTGCTGCCGCGCGCCGTGGCATCGTCGACGGCCCCCTCGTCGACGAGTTGCTTGAGAATTTCGCCGATGGTGGTTTTCTGGGGGAGCTTGTCGATCTCGCCCGGCTCAAGTTTGTGCATTAACTCGCCCATGCCCTCCTTGTCGGCGATGTCGCGCCCGATCTGGCTGATAACCATTGCCTCCATCGCCCGCCGGTAATACTGCTCGGCATAAGTGATCGTGGCTTGCAGCGGCGAGAGATGGGGGTCCTTCGAGCCCTTTTTTGAGCGGCGGCGGACGGGCGAGTCGAATTCCCGCTTGTCGCCCCGCCCGAACACGGCCCGTTCGAGACGGCCGATTCTGCGGCGCATCAGCGGGATGTACCATTCGAGCTCGCGTTCCTTTCCCTCGCCCGTCATCCGCTTCACGTCCTCCGCCGTGTGCAGGCCGGCGTCGACGAGCATGTGCAGCAGCCCCTTGTGGAAGGCGCGGACGGTGCGATGCGCGGCGCGGTATCGATCGGCCTTTCCCTCCCGCTCCATTTTGGTGACGGTCTCCACGGCGTCCTCCAGATTGACGCCGGTGTCGAAGTCGGGTCCGATTTTTTCCTTCGCTTCGACGGTGAACTGGGCCGACATGAACGCTTCCAGTTCGCGGATCTCTGCCGGCGACAGGCCCGCGAGGGCCTCGGTGAGCGACGGGCCGACGATGGCGTGAACGTCGCCCAATAAGTGGACGCCATTCTTGATGGCCTGCTCCGCCTGCTCCAGCGACGTGAATGTGAACACCTGCAGCATGGTGTACGCCTCGGCCTCGTCCAGCCCGGCCCTGCGGTAGGCGCGCCATGCCTGATAGGAGGCGTCGAACAGTTCCTCGTAGAGACGCGCGAAGCCGTCGTTCAACCATTGCGGCATGCGCTTCCCCCAGCGGCTCATCAGCTCGACGGGCCGCCGGCTCTCGCGCCACTGCTGGGCCAGCACGCGCTTGTACGCGCCCTGCCGCTTGTAGCGATCGATGAGCGCCTTCGTCGTGCGGTAGGCGTCTCCGAACTCGCTGGTGAGGATGTGCTTGTTGAACCAGTCGAGCGTCGTCTTGAGGTTGACGTCGACGGGGTTGCCGTGCTCGTTCAGTCCGGCGTCGTAGAGCGTGCCGCCCTTGCTGAATCGATGGGTGGCCCACAGCCGGGCGAACTCGGCGAACCCCTCGCCGGCGTCCAGCCGCGTCTGGTCGTAGTCGAGCGATTGCAGTTGGGCCAGCACGCCGGGCGTGATATGGTCGGAGAGCGGCTCTCCCAGCGAGTCGAAAAGCTGGAGCTTCTTGTCGACGTGGTGCGCCGTCTCGTGGGCCAACAGCGCTAGGTCGCCGAAGAATCGCCCGCGGGTGCGGACGATTTCCTTGAACGTGTTGTAGAAGGCGGCGATCGTCGGCGGGACGGTTCCGCGGAACTCGGCGACGCCGAACAGCTTCTGCATGGTCCGCTGGATGTCGGACTGCGAGACAGGCTGCCGCCCGGCCTCTTCAGGCGATTCCTCCAGTTCGGCGGGGATGCGCGGCGTGCCCCGCGACGGGCGAAAGGCGCGGCCTTCACTCGTCGGCTTGACGACGGCCTTCACGTCGATTTCTGGCGCCCTGCTCGGGTGCAGGCCCGCGAGCATGAAGACTGGCTTTTCGACCTTGTAGGCGATGACGCTGCCACCGTCGCTGCCGAGTGCGCTGATGCGGTAGGAATCCGGGCCGGTGATGCGCGTCAGATAGGCGAGATTTTTGGCGTCGAACGGGTAGGCCGTTTCACCTGCTTGAAAGTAGGCGGTATTGCCGGAGTCATCTTCGATGGCCCCGAGCAACTGCGCGTCTTCGGCTTCGCCCGTGAGCGCGTCCTGCCAGAATTGCTGTACTGTCTTCACTTTGACGTGCCGTCCGGTATTTGGCTTTGCCAGCAACTTCGCGTTCGCGGGACTGACGGCGGAGGCGGGGACGATGGCGCGCCCGTCGCTGAACAGTTCGACGCCTCCCTGCATCGCGGATTCCGCATCGACAGTTGCGTTGCCGTCCCACCCGGCCTTGATGCCGGCCCCCTTGGTGACGAGCGGCTTGAGACGCTTGGGGAACGAGAGCCCCAGCGCTTCGTCGACCGCCGCCGCGTCTTCCTCGCTCATCCCGGCGAATTCGCCTTCGGTTGGAATCTCGCCGGCGAGAACTTCGTCGATGCGCTCTTGCTCGACTTCACCTTCGGCGGGCGCGGCGGGCGGCGTTGGCCGCGATTCCGGTTCGCGTTCGATGCTC
>Ga0214471_10004795_pt1 | contig 10432 bp, 11 predicted proteins | sample RVTome_5_FD_207665 | JGI IMG/M metagenome (GOLD analysis project Ga0214471, IMG submission 207665) | Soil microbial communities from uranium-contaminated site in the Upper Colorado River Basin, Wyoming, United States - RVT142D155 | ecosystem: Environmental > Terrestrial > Soil > Contaminated >... | reverse complement strand
CGGTCCGGTTGCTTGACTGCACGGTCGAAACGTCCCTTCGAGGCAATGATGACCCGCTCGGTCACGTCACGCAGCACCGGGTTCTGCGGCGAGCGGAAGGAGCCCCATGCACAGCTCCCGGCGGCTCCCCTGGCCTTTTGCCAGATCACCTCACCGCGTAACAGCATCCCCAGGTCGTCCTGGAGGATCGAGATCACGTCCGCGGACAACGATCGGTACGGCTTGCGGCCGAGGTTGGCCACGTTGACCGCCATCCGACCGCCCGGCTCCAGCTTGGCGAGACATGCCGACAGCACGTCGTGGAGCATCTGCAGGTAGTCGACATAGCTCGAGGGAACATGACCCGCAGCCAGGTCCGTCTCGTACTCCTTCCCCGCGAAATAGGGCGGCGAGGTCACCACCAGCGCCACAGACGAGTTGGCGACCTGGTCGTCTGTCATGTCCCGGGCGTCCCCACAGAAGAGCCGGTCGATGACCACTGGCGGCGCCACCCCCTCGTCAACGGAGACCACCGGAGAGATGAAGCGCTCGTAGAACGACGTCGAGTCATGTGACTCGCGCTTGCCCGACCCGAAGCCCGACGTAGCTGTGGCCAGCCGTCTCTTTGCCATCGACGGTGAAGTTACCCCTGTGGCGCGATAGTGCCGTGTCATCCCGGAGCGACTTCAATTGACACCCTGCCATGAAGATCGTGCTGCCCGAGGACCGACCCAAGATCGAGGTGCCGATCAAGGACGGCCGCACTGCCACGCTGAGCCCGGTGCTCAGCTCCGACCGCGAGTTCTTCGAGAAGGGGATCGACGCCCTCTCCATCGAGAGCCGCTACGCCCGATTCGGTCAGGGCGTGGCGCATCTCACCGAGTGGGAGCTCGACTACCTGAGCGATGTCGACCAACGCACACATGTTGCCTGGGGGGCGGCCGTGGATGGCCAGGTGGCAGGTGTAGGGCGATACATCCTGCCGGCCGACGGGGGCTGTCCCGAGCTGGCGATAACCGTGCTCGACGAGTTTCAACGCCACGGTGTGGGCACCGCCCTGTTTCGGGCGCTGATCGCGATCGCCCGGGCCGATGGGGTGGGCGAGATCTGTTTCGAGGCCCAGTCCGACAATCGTGCAGTGCTCCAATTGATCGGCGAGATGGAAGTCGCACCGTTCCTGGACGGCGACACCATTGAGCGGCGCTTGCGTATCGGCGACATCCCGGCCACGTCGCTCGACGCCGAATACCTCGCCGTCATCGACGAGGTCAGGCGCTAGTGGCCCGTCGCGCCCTCCTCCAGGTCGAGCGAGGCGGAGTTGACGCAGTAACGCAGACCGGTCGGATTCGGCCCATCGTTGAACACATGACCGAGATGGCCACCACAGTTGGCGCACCTGATCTCGGTACGCACCATCCCGTAGGAACGGTCGACCTCCTCGTCGATGGCACCCTCGGCGAGCGGCTCGAAGAAGCTGGGCCAGCCGCTGTGCGACTCGAATTTCGTGTCCGAGGAGAACAGGCTCTCGCCGCATCCGGCACAGCGGTAGACGCCTTCGGTCTTTGCGTCCCAGTACTTGCCGGTGAAGGCACGCTCGGTCGCTCCCTCCCGAAGGACCTGATACTGCTCCGAGCTGAGCTTCTTCTTCCACTCAGATTCTGTCTGTGGCATGTCGGTCATCGACTCTTCCTATCGGCTATTCAACCCGAGGCGGCTCTCTAATCGGTCGATGAACACCGCTTGGGCCGGGTTGAGCTTGCCACGCGCCACCTCCGGCGTCATCCACCGGACCCGATCGACCTCCGGGTATTCCCATCCATGGAGCGTGAAGGTGCCTGGCTCGAAGGTGTCGACGTCGAAGTCAACCTCGACAGCCCATGCGATCACCGTCTTCCGCGACCTGAGCGTCGTCTCACCCAGCGGGACCCAATCCGCTTCGGGGGCCGTCCAACCGGTCTCTTCCTCGAACTCTCGGGCTGCAGCCGACAAGTCGTCTTCCCCCTCCCTGACCAAACCCTTGAGCACGGACCACGCGCCCGCATCCCTCTTGGCGAACCACGGACCGCCCGGATGGCCGATCAGAACTTCCAGATGAGGGTTGACACGGTATGGGAGAAGACCCGCAGATCTCACGGCACCCGACATTACGCTTGATCTGTGACCGTCTTGGCCACCTACTCGCCGGGCGACAAGGACCTGGCCACGTTCGACGCAACTCTCCAGCTCGGTGAGTCAGAGTCCCTGGGGGTCGGGGTCAAGCGAGTGACCATGGAGCAGCTCGAGCGCGCCGCGGCGGGTTTCTTCGACGGCGAGGTCGATTTTGGGGGCGCCGTGCACGAGTCGAGAAAGTCGATCAAAAGGGTCCGTGCCTTGTTGCGCCTGATCCGTGGTGAGCTGCCCCGCAAGGTGTTCGACTTCGAGAACGGCACCCTTGGGGAAAACGGTCGGCTCATCGCCGAGATCCGATCGGCACAAGGGGTCCTCATCGCCGCGACATCCATCAGGGACCTCTACGGCGATTTGCTGGCGGACGAGACCTTTCTCGATCTGACACGACGTCTCGAACGTCGCCGAGACCTCACCGAGTCGAAGGCGCTGGAAGATCCCAATCTGGTGGGGCGGGTGGTTCGAGGCTTGGAGCGCGCCTACCACCGGTACTCATCGTGGCCCACGGACCCGGATGCGAGAGAGGTGTACGGCATGGGGATCCGTGATTCCTATGAGGCGGTCGGGCCCGGACTGTCCAGGACCTACACGGATGGACGGCACAACATGGTGCGGGCCTATCGACGCAGTGGACCTCACGATTTCCATGAATGGAGGAAGAGGGTCAAGGATCTGAGACATCAGATGGAGTTCCTCGCTCCACTGTGGCCTGAAGTGGTCGTGGGCACCGCGATGACCTTGGAACGGCTCGGGGACCTCCTCGGCGAGGATCATGACCTGACCGAGTTGGTGGCTCTGCTGCGGAATCGGCCCGATCTGTGCCCCGACCCTCGTGAGAGATCTCTGCTCCGGGCCCTGGCTCATCAGCGGAGAACCGAGTTGCAGACGGCAGGGGAGATCCTCGGTCGGCGCGTCTATGCCGAGAAGCCCGCCGGGCTCGTCGGTCGCTTTGGGGAGTATTGGGAAAGCCGCAAGCTGGCGATCGGGGGCCCGCTCGACACGGTCGTCGTCTATTAGAGGTGCCGGGCGCCAGGTATCCGAGCACACGGACGGGGAATCCTGATCCGATGTCCCGGGTTGACCCGAGTACACCCATCAACCAGGAGAGTCTCAAATGAGTGATCGCGGACGCGTGAGGGTCGAGCCCGGAGCCAAACGGGTCCGGGTGATGCTTGGCGGCGAGATCGTTGCCGATACCCTCAGCCCCCTATTGGTGTGGGAGGTCCCTTACTTCCCCACCTACTACTTTCCTGAGGTCGACGTGAGGACCGATCTACTCGTCGAGACCGGGGAGACGCGAAAGAGCCCAAGCCGGGGTGAGGCCTCCCAGTACTTGGTGAAGGTCAACGGCTCCGAAGGCGCCGCCTACTCCTACCGCGAGCCCAGCGTGGAAGAGCTCGCCGGTCACTTTGCCTTCGTCTGGGACACGATGGGCCACTGGTTCGAGGAGAACGAGGAGGTCTATGTGCACCCCCGGGACCCCTACACCCGGATCGACATCCTCCCTTCCGGTAGGCGGGTCCGAATCGAGGTCGATGGGGTGACGGTGGCCGACTCGACCAACGGATCCTTCCTTCATGAGACCCATCTGCCCACCCGGTACTACTTACCGAAGACCGACGTCAGGATGGACCTCCTCACCCCGACCGACAAGGCCACCCATTGCCCGTACAAGGGGACCGCGCGCTACTGGTCGGCCACGACCGACGGTCAGACACACGAGAACCTGGCCTGGGCCTACGACACCCCCTTCCCGGAGTCGCAGAAGGTCGCCGGTCTCGTCGCCTTCTACAACGAGAAGGTCGACATCTACCTCGACGAGGTCCTCCAGGAGAGGCCCAAGACCAAGTTCTCCTAGGTCAGATGTAGCCTCGCCTCCATGCGTGTCGTATTGGCGGCGCTCGTGGCTCTCGTGTCGTGCACGTCATCGATCGACGTGCTCACCGAGCAACATCTCCAGGGGACGTACGTCCATGACACCGGTGAGGAGATGAGGTACCTCGTCTGGCTGCCCGACGGATACGGCGAGGACCGGGACAAGCGTTACCCGCTCATCTATTTCCTCCACGGCAGTGGTGACGACGACTACGACTCGACGTTTGTCATCAGCTTCGGCCTCCCGGCGGTTCTCGCGTTGGGAGAGCAGCCGGATAACTTCGACTTCGTGGTCGTCTCACCTCAAGCCTCACCACAGACCACCTGGTACACGGGGAATCAGCCAGAGGTGGTGGATGGCCTTCTCCAGAAGGTCCTGGACACCTATCTGGTGGATCCCGATCGGGTGTACCTCACCGGTCTGTCGATGGGCGGCTTTGGATCGTGGCACATCGCCAGCCGTCATCCGGAGCGGTATGCAGCGATGGCCTCGCTGTCCGGGAGTGGTTTTCAGCAGGCCCCGATGCCGCCGGCGGAGCTCGCCTGCCGGCTCACGAGCGTTCCGGTATGGGTGATTCACGGTGAGCAGGATCTCATCGCCCAGTTCGAGCCGGTCCGGTCACAGGTCGAGGCGTGGGAGGAACTCTGCGACGCCGAGGTGAAGTGGACGACTTATCCCGACGAGGGCCACTTCGCCACCTATGAGATCGCCTACCGCGACCCTGCCTTGTACGACTGGTTTCTCGGCCACTCCCGCTAGGGGCGAAACGGGCTCGAGGGACGTAGGCGAGCGGATTGACCGTCGTCGAACTGGACCTCGCCGACACATTCGGAAGCCGCGGTCACCTGGTCGTTGGAGAGGCCTATGACGGTCAAGAGTGCTGTGGTCTCCTGTTCGGTGCTCATGAAGCTGAGATCGGGTTGACCCAGCCTGGTCGTGCTCAATCCGGACAGACGCAGATAGATCGGTGAGTCGACCGTGGGGAAGTCAGGCCCCGCGGCGAAGAAGGAGAGCTCGCTGTCGACCAGGGTGTCGCCGGCATCGGGACAGTCGAGCAGGAGCTTGTAGACGTGCGGGCCGGCGGTCCAGAAGCCGGGCTCGAACTCGTGGGAGAATGCGATCGCCCACTGCTCCGCGTTGAGGTCGTCTGGGAGCGAGGCGGGTGGGAGGTCGATTCCCTGAAGTGGTGGTGGCTGGTCACATGCCACGAGTAGCAGGACCCCGGCGAGCAAGAGGCGACGCATCACTCGATGCTAAATCGCGGGAAGGGAGCGGAGCTCGGGTGGGCCGCCCGCGCCACCGTCAGTCGATTGCAGTGGCGAGCTCTATCACCGTGAAGCTCGCCCCGGTGGGGTCGGTGATCCCGACGAATGTCCCGACCTCGGCGACTTCCATGGGGCCAAAGAGGATCTGACCTCCGTTCTCCATGGCGGCCGCCATCGCGTCGGTCGCGTTCTCGACCGCGAAATAGACCCCCCAGTTGTTGGGGATGCCCTCCGCCGGCGGCGGCATGGCTCCGGCAACAGCCCGGTCCCCGATCGAGAGCGTGGTGTATGGCCCGCTCAGCCCTTGGGAGGTCTTGTGGGTGAATCCCAGCATCCTCTCGTAGAAGGGGAGAGCCGTCGGCAAGTCGTCAGAAATGAGCTCGTTCCAGTTGAGCCCGCCGTGCTCGTTGACGATGGCGGCACCGAAATGGGTGCCTGCCTGCCATATTCCGAACATCGCTCCGGTGGGGTCGGAGAGGATGGCCATGCGTCCTGCGTCCGTGACGTCGAACGGCTCGACGAGAGCGGTGCCACCCGCCTCCTTCGCCCGGTCGACGGCTGCATCTGCATCGTCGACCGCGAAATAGGTCGTCCAGACGCTGAAGGGCTGTTCGTCGGGTGCCGCTCCGATACCGGCGGCGGGAAGACCCTTCTGCAATGCCATGCGGTATGGGGTTGTGCCGGTCTCCACATTCTCGAGCTCCCAACCGAAAAGCGCAGAGTAGAAGGTCCCCGCTGCCTCGACGTCGGTCGCGGCCAGGTCGCTCCAGCAGGGCACGCCTTCGGGGTAGCTGTGTCGCGTTGGCATGGTTCTCCTGTCTCTGCGTTGACCGAACGCTAGGCGGCCCGCCACTAAAGCTGACCTGTGGCGGCGCGCTCGATCTCTGCGAGGTAGCCGGGAGTGTCGTAGCGCTCGAGGAGGAACGCCTCGGCATAGCCCGGAAGCTGGTCCCCGACGATGTGGTGGGCGAGCAGGTCTGCGGCGCCCGCCGAGACCATCACCCCGAACCCGGAGAGCCCTGCGACCAGATAGACGCCTGGCACCATGGTCGGCCCGATCAGCGGCCGATTCTCGACCGTCTTGGTGTAGTAGCCGCCGTCGACGAACGACTCGGGCATGCGATCTCGGTATGCCCCCAGCCCGGGCACCATCGTGGTGAGCCCCCTCATGACCACCTCGGGATAGAGAGGATCCTCGAGCAAAGGCCAGACCGGCTCGACGACCTCGTCGTGATACTCCCAAAGTGCGACGACATATGGTGAATCGGGGCCGCCCTCGGGTCGGAAGTGGCAGAACATCGGCATCTCGCCTGTCAACTCACCGCGACCCATGGAGGTCAGCTCGGCCCTTTCCGATTCGGTCCAGCCGATGAGTTGAGGGTCGCTCCAGATGGTCATCGGCGCACCGCGCGGGACCACTCCCAAGTGGTCCTTGAAGATGACCTTCAGATGGAGCTCGGAGAAGAGTGGCAGCTCGATCCCGGCCATCGCGGCCAGCCCGCCCGACATCGGGCCGGCGGCGATCACCACCGCCGGCGTTGCGATGGTCGAGCCGTCGGAGAGGGCGACCCCGTCGCCGATTGCGGTCACCTCGGCTCTGACAAGTCGTGTGCCGGCGTCGCGGGCCCGATCCAGCATCCATTGGCCGAGGCCCTGGGCGCTGAACCAGCCGGCGCGACGGAGACGGATCCCACCCACCGCATCAGGGGTCAGGAACGGGTACTCCCGAGCCAGCACCAAATCGTCGAGGATGTCGGCCTCGGCGCCGAGACGCCGGATCATCTCCGTCTGCTCGACCAGGTCGGAGAAGGTCCCGCTCTCCGCGGTCGCGAATAGATAACCCCGGCGATTCAGCCCGAAGTCGGTCTCCACTGCGATTTCGTCGAGGAGGTCGATCGATCGGTTCATCAGATCGACCATCGGCTTGTTTGGCCACCAGTTCCGATAGCACTCGGTCGACTTGTCCGAAGTCAGGGTCAATGGGGGTCTCGGGTCGACTATCACCACCTCGCCGAGACCATGCCGGACGGTCAGGTGATAGGCAGCTGACACCCCGGCGATGCCGGCGCCGACGATGACCACGTCGGCAGTCATGCTCACCGGTTGAGGTGTGCCTTGACCTTGGCCGCCACGGCGTCGGGGGTGAGCCCGAACTGCTCGGCCAGCACCCCGGCTGGCGCCGAGGCCCCGAAATGGTCGATTCCGATGCTGAGCCCCTCGTCCCCGACGACTCTCTCCCAGCCGAACACAGAACCGGCTTCGACCGAGACACGTTGCGCCGCGCCGAGTACGGCCTCCCGGTACTCCTCGGGCTGTTCGAAGAACAGCTCCCAACAGGGGAGGCTGACGACTCGGGCCGAGATACCTTCGCCCTCGAGGAGGTCGGCGGCTCCCAGCGTCGTGGCGACTTCGGAGCCTGTCCCGATCATGGTCACGTCCGATCCTTCGCGGACCACGTACCCGCCTTTGTCGACTTGACCAGGGGGCAGCGTGGGGAGATCCTGTCGGGTCAGGACGAGTGCCGTGGGCCCGTCGGTCCGATTGAGGGCGATCTCCCAGGCCCGGATCACCTCGTTGGCGTCGCCTGGGCGGATCAGCCAAAGATTGGGCATGGCCCGCAGCGAGGCGAGGTGCTCGATCGGCTGATGGGTGGGTCCGTCCTCACCGAGGAAGATCGAGTCGTGGGTCCAGACCCAGATCGATGGGATCTGCATGAGCGCCGATAGCCTGACCGCCGGCCTCATGTAGTCGGAGAAGATGAAGAACGTGGCGCCATACGGCTTGAGACCACCGTGAATGGCCATGCCGTTGACAACGGCGCCCATGGCATGCTCTCTAACCCCGAAGGCGATGTCCCGGGAGCCCGGATCGTCCTTGGAGAAGAGCCGTCCCGGGTCGATCACGGTCTTGGTCGACCCCGCCAGGTCGGCGGCGCCTCCTATGAAGCCGGGTGCCTTCTCGGCGATCTCACTGAACAACTTGCCAGATGAAGCTCGGGTCGCCAGCTTCTCCCCGGGCTCGAACCCGGGACCGTCCAGGGTGACCCGGCTTGGCGCATGAAACCGCTCCCACTCGGTGGTGTCGGCCGAGTCGAAGCGCTCCCGCCACTCGCCATGCGCTTGACGTCCCCGCTCCATCGCCACTTTGAAGAAGGCGTATACGGAGTCGTCGACGTAGAACTCGGGATCCAAGGGATAGCCCATCATCTCCTTGGCCAGCTTCACCTCCTCATGGCCCAATGGCTGGCCGTGGGCGTCGGCGGTGTCCTGCAGGTTGGGGGCGCCGTGAGCGATGTGAGTGTGGCAGACGATCAGGGAGGGCCGGTCGGGGTCGGCAAGCGCCGATTGGATCGCCTCGTCGACAGCGGCCCGGTCGTGTCCGTCGATGTCCTGGGTGTGCCAGCGGTAGGCGTCGAAGCGCTTGGAGACGTCCTCGGTGAAGGTGATGTCGGTCGAGCCGTCGATTGAGATCTCGTTGTCGTCGTACAGATATGTGAGGCGGCCGAGGCCGAGGTGCCCGGCCAGGGAGGCGGCCTCGGAGCTGACCCCCTCCATCAAGTCACCGTCGGAGACGAACCCGTAGGTGTGGTGGTCGACGAGCCCGGCGCCGAGCCGTGAGCGGAGATGGGTCTCGGCGATGGCCATCCCGACTCCCGTGGAGAAGCCCTGACCAAGCGGGCCCGTGGTCATCTCTATCCCCAGCTTTTGATCGATCTCGGGGTGGCCGGCGGTGTGACTCCCCCACTGACGGAAGTTGCGGATGTCTTCGAGGCTGAGCGGGAAGCCGGCGAGGTGGAGGAGGGAGTAGAGGAGCATCGACCCGTGGCCGTTGGAGAGCACGAAGCGGTCACGGTCCGGCCAGTCGGGGTGGTCCGGGTCCACCCTTAGGTGCCTGGACCAGAGGACGACTGCGATGTCCGCCATCCCCATCGGCATCCCCGGGTGCCCCGAGTTGGCCTTCTCCACCGCGTCCATGGCCAATGCCCGGATGGTGTCGACCGCGAGTTGCTCGGTGGACGGCGTGTCAGGCATTGGCGGCGAGCGTACCGCTGACTGCTGCCTTTCCGCGCGGCCAAATGATCACATTTGATCGCCGCGGCATTAACAACGGGATCATCAACCGGGGCGGCAGTCCTTGCAGGCCCGGAAGCCGGCTTCCTGGGCGTCGGAGATGGAGTGGAAGTCGACCACATTCGACGGCTTGGAGCGGCGTATGCCCCCGCAGGTGGGGTGGCAGTAGATCCCGGTGCTGGCGTTGGCCCGGACCCGGACGTGACGCGAGGCGAGGTCCTCGAGGACATCCGGTTTGGCACCCTCGTGCTCCAACAGCTCGATCTTGTAGTGCGGCCCGCCGAGCGAGTAGTTGCCGATGTGGCCGTCGGTCCTCACCACGCGGTGACAGGGGATGATGAGAGGGATGGGGTTGCGAGCGACGGCAGACCCCACTGCCCGCACTGCCCTCGGTCGTTGGACTTCGTTGGCCACCCAACCGTAGGGGCGGACCTCGCCCTTGGGAATGGTGGCGGTGGTCCGCAGGACCTCCTGCTGGAACCGGGTCACCGAGCGAAGGTCGACGGGGAGCTTGCCGGGTGTGCCCCGTTCGATGGCCTCGGGGATGTGCCTGCGCCACGCCGAGGGTGCCTCGGCGGGCAGCAGGACCTTGCCGAATCGCTCGGCGTAACGCTCCTGGAAGCCGTGTACGATGTCGAGAGACGAGACTCCGTCGGGGTTGAAGGTGACCGCAACCGGGCCGATGGCCGAGTCGTAGAACTCATACCCCTCGGCCAGACCGGTGCCGAGGGCGACGCCCTCGGTGAGACCGGGGGGCGCCTGCCCCATCAGTGCCTCCAGTTGTGACTCGATGCTCATTGCTCCTCCTCGATTGCTACGCGTAGCCGGGCGAGGGCCCGGTGCACGTCGGCCTTGACGGTCCCCTCGGGACGGCCTGTCGCCTCTGCGATCTCAGCGATACCCATTCCGACCAAATGGCGGAGAACGACCGCGGTGCGTTGATGACGGTTCAAGGTGCCGAGACGCCGATCCCACGCCGTGCCGTCCATCGGCTCGGGGTCACTGCTCCCCACCTCGGTCATCTCGACATAGATCGGGCGCCGTGAGCGGTCACGGAGATGATTCCGCCCCAGGTT
>Ga0214471_10004794_pt1 | contig 10435 bp, 6 predicted proteins | sample RVTome_5_FD_207665 | JGI IMG/M metagenome (GOLD analysis project Ga0214471, IMG submission 207665) | Soil microbial communities from uranium-contaminated site in the Upper Colorado River Basin, Wyoming, United States - RVT142D155 | ecosystem: Environmental > Terrestrial > Soil > Contaminated >... | reverse complement strand
GGGGTGTCGTCGTTCCGGTGGCACGCGACCATCCCGGGCCGGATCGGCTGGCTCGAGGTGGATGAGATGTCGCGGCTGTGCTGGGCTGACTTCTACCGGGCTGACGGTCTGGCGTCAGCGACGTGTGTTCCCGGCAGCGTCGATGAACTGGTCGGGTTCGACTCGACTGGGTTCCTCGTGGTCGATCACGCCAACCGCAGCGTGAGTCGCTTCGATGCCACAGGACAGAGGCTGCGCAGCGTCCCCGGCACCGATGCGTTGATCGGACCAGATGGTCAGGTACTCATCGTCGACCGGGATCGAGACGGAGGCGGCGCCCGTTTCTCGTTGGCCGACTCGGACCTGGCAAGCGTCACGGACCTCGACTGGGCACCAGAGAATGCCGCAGGCGAATACGGCTTCGTGGCCTGGAACCCGACCGCCCATCCCCGAGAAATCGCCTTCCACACCTGGGCCGACGAGGACGAGCTATACCAGCTGCAACGATGGACAATCGACGGGACGCCACGAGGAACAGTGAACCTCAGCGGACGAGTCTGGGACGTCACCTGGGACAGCACCGGGCGATACCTCCTCGCCCCCGGAGTCCTCAACGAGCGCGACTCCGTGCTCCAAGTCTTCGACACCCGCTCCATGGACCTCGTGTTCGTGCACTACGACAACTGGATCCAAGACGCTGAACTCGTCAGCCCCGCCCCCTGCGAGGACGCACAACACATCGTTGCCGCATTCACCGGACGGCTCCCCGACGGGGTCGCGCTGATGACGCCTCAGATGGTCGTGTCGCGGGACGCCACCCTCGAGTCCTGGTACTTCATGACCGCCCGCGTCGAGGGAGGACCGTTCGGTGGAGAGCTGGCCACCTGGGCGCACCCCGGGTTCGACGGCAGGACCGTGGATACCACCAACACCCCGAGCCTCGCAGTGCCCGCCAACGACGCCGCCGCTTCGCTCGGGTTCGGGATGACGACACTCGATCCCATCACCTACGGCGTCGACAATTGGCTCCAGCTCGACGGCGCGACCGCATCCCAGCGATGCCTCCAGCTTGCCGGTGACTAGGGCCGACAGCCGACGGAACCACCCTGCACCCGATCTGTCGTGTCGCGCCGTTGCTTGCCAACGGGATTGCCGAGTTCGCGCTCACTCAGGGTCCTCAGCCAGCAGCAGATCGACTTCTGCAAGGAGTGTCGGAAGGTTCGAGGTGGTGAGCTGCCACACGAGGAAGCTGTCAACGCCGGCGTGTCTGACACCAGAGGGCGGGGAGAGTTTCGGTCTGTATTGGCCTCGGTGCTCGGAATGAGTACGCCGGGTCCCTCCAATGAGTAGCGGCTCACCTGTGGGGACCGCGTACCCTTCAACGTATGTCCATGAGACGTGTTGCATATGTTCTCGCATTCATTGCGATGACTGTCGCTGCCTGCGGGGGCGGTGCAGGATCTGACGACGCGGTCACCACCGCCAGGCCGTCGGGCGGGGCGGGCAGCCAGAGTACGTCGCAGACCACCGAACAGGCAGGGGTCGATGCGGCTGTCGCCGGCGCCGCAGACGTTGTCGACAAGCAGGAGCCGGGAAAGGGGATCGCCAAGGTGGACGGTCTCGAGTACACCTTCGACACCCCCGGCGGCTTGGACTGTGCCGTATCCGCCGACGAGTTCAGCTTCTCGTTCATCATCGGTAACAACGAGATCACGTTGGGCGGTGGTGCCAGCTCTACGAGTGGTGAGTGGTTCGGGAGCATGTCCCTGATGATCTTTGGGGAAGATGGTGTGACCCAGTATTCGGCCGACCTTCTCGACAACCCAGCCGGGATCGCGGTCGACGGCATTAGCGTCTCCTACTCGGGCCCGATGCTGCGCTATCCGCCGGCCCCTGCAGGTCAAATCGCCGAGCCCGAAGCCGCTGGTGACGGGGTGTTCAGCGCAACCTGCGCCTGAGACGGTCTGCAACAGTCACCCACAATCATCCTGTCGCGATGGGCTGAGGTCGCGCTCTGAGGTTTGCTCGAGCCGGCCCTGCGAAGCTGGTAACAGCGGCGTGGAATGCCGGGCGACTCTCGACGATGCCATCCCTCTGGCCTGAACGCGGTAGTCACCCAGGACGAGCGATGTGCTACCATGTCGCACATGGAGACCATCGGGATCCGTGAGCTGCGGCGGTACGCAAGCCGATGGCTCGCCCGAGTGAAGGCAGGCGAGACGTTCGTGGTGACCGACCGAGGCCGGCCGGTCGCCCGCCTCTCACCGGTCGCGGAGAGCTCCGGGTATTCCAGCCTGGTCGCCGAGGGAAGGATCGCGCCGGGCTCTGGGCGCAACCTGGTCGACGTGCTCACCGCGCTCGACGCCGACCTTCCTCCCGACGACGGGCCATCCGTGACGGATGCCCTGGCGGACCTACGGGCCGGCGAGCGCTAGATGGCGATCTGGTATCTCGACACCTCGGCTCTGGCCAAATTCGTGCGCCTGGAAACCGAGTCCAGGCACCTGCGACGGTGGCTGGCGCCCAAGCGCTGGATCATATCGGACCTCCACCGAACGGAACTGCGACGGGCCGCCGCCCGAGCCGGAGGGCGCGCCCCGGCGCGTGCCGACCGGCTGCTCGCAGAGAGCGACATCGTCCGCATCGACGCCGACACCTATGACCGCGCCGGCCGGCTCGCACCTGCGGACCTGCGGTCACTCGACGCCCTCCACGTAGCCGCGGCCATGACCCTGGGTCCGGATTTGGCGGGCATCGTGGCCTATGACGAGCGCCTGAGAGAGGCTGCAGTGCTGGCAGGAATCACGGTGGCCGCTCCCTCGTCGACATCGAGCTGAACCCTGCGGAGCATTCCCAAGAGGTCCGCGTCGCGTGCCCCGCCGCCGTCGCCACCACCGCAGGAGGACGGGACCGGCACGACCACGGACGCCGCTGCGAGCCAATCGACCGATCGGGTGGATCGGGTCACGGCAATCCTCTAGAGCTAGCAGTCGATGATCTCGGACGGAACCTCTAGGTCGTAGCTCACCTCGACGGTCCCAGTGGCCCCTTCCGGCCATTCCTGTTCCAGGATCAACGACCCGCTGATCCGATCGCCCTCACGTGTGAACGGAACCGAATCCATGGGGGTCTTCGTCTCGCCGGGGGACGGCGCTCCGCCGAGGTACCAGGCGCCGTCTTGGTCGTTGGCTGCCAGGGCGCTGAACTGCTCCGCACCCTCTTCGCCCGAACGCGAGTATCCCACCTCCACGGTCTGCTTCTCGTAGTTGATCATCTCGTCGCCGCTCGCCGCGAATCCCTCGTCGATGCCGAAATCGACGTTGAGACCCTCCATGCTCGCCACGAGGGCAAACAGCGACAGATCGTCTTCGTGTGGGGGACCGCCGAAGCTGAACGGATCACACCGTCCTACCGGAACCCCCTCGAATGTATCGCCGTCGACTACGAACGTGCCGGATCCACCCGCCTGGAAGCCGATCCCGGGATCGGCACCCCCATCGTCGCCCCCGCCGTCGTCGCCCCCGGCGCCATCTCCCCGGTCGTCGCCCCCGCCATCGTCGCCCTGATCCGATCCGGCGTCGGCGGGCGCCGGGGTGGTCCTCGACCCGCCGTCCTCGATGTCGCCTGCGCCGCCGTCGTCTCCACAGGCCGCGGCCACGAGTGCCAGCACGGCCACCATCACAGCAATTCTCGCCCGCACGCTCTGCCTCCCCACGAATCGAACTACAGGCCTCGACGAGCGGCCGAACCCACGAGGCAGGGCCTGCTCCTCGTGACCATATGCCACCGTCCGCATCGCCGAGCTACTCATACGGACCTCGCGACCTACTCATTGGGGCGCGCGTCATGAGGACCGGCAACGGTGGAGGGGGCCTCGCTGCGCCGCTCGCGAACGATCAGCCGCCGGACGAGGGGTCCTGTGATGAGGCCTCGTACACCTGCCACTCGCCGGGAAGGCCTCGAGACGGTGGAGACGACGGTCCTCGGTCGGCTCCAGGCTAGAAGCGGGCCACCACAACCACGAGCTACGAGTGGTCGTTCACATGCCCTCGCCTGGAGCGAGGATCCCGCCCAGCTCCTCGCGGCCGGCGACATCGAGCTTGCGGTACACCGATCTCAGGTGGTTGTCGACGGTTCGCACCGAGATGAACCGCGACTCGGCGATCTCGGCGCTAGTCATGCGCGTCGCCGCGAGCGCGATCTCGGCCTCTCGGTGGGTGAGCACCTGGGGCCTCTCCAGCAATCCGGGAGTGGCGGCGGCCTCGCAGCTCGACTCCGAGACACGGGAGCGCAGCTCATAGCGGGCCGCGAGTGACGGCTGCTCGTCGATCACCAGGCCCGCCGCCTGCCCCCACGCCTCCGCCGCCAGGAGCACGGCACCCATGCCGGCGAACTCCGCGGCGATCGACGCCAGCTGCAATTCGTCGGACGCCACCAACGCTTCACAGTGGCGACGCATCGTCGCCAGTAGACCGGCGCCGGGCATGCGGGGCAAGGCCGTCAGGTGATCGATCACCCGCTCCGGAGATCCGAGCCTCACCACGTCGTGGAAGCACATGGTCGCCCACGCGAAGTGTTCGCCCTCCGCCGCGTTCACCCCTGCTTCGATGAGGATGTCCTGCGCCCGCTCGCGGTCCCCTGCGACCACCGCCGCCCAGGCTCTCCCTCGCCCGACCCAGACGGCGAGACGGGGGGCAGGAATCGCCAGCTCCAGGCCGGCAACCGATCGACCGGCTCGCGGATCTCCCATCTGGCCCAGCGCCAAGGCGAGCACTCCCCGGATCTGCGGCTCGAGCCCGAACGGATCGGCTTCGGTGTACGCCTCGAGGCCGAGGCGGGCATTGCGGGCACCGGTGGCCAGGAGACCGGCGAGGTCGTAGCTCAGCCCGGACGCCGAGAGCCAGGTGAGCATCATTGCGGTTCCCCGGTCACCGCGGCTCAGTGCGCCCTCGGCGAGCGACACCGCCTCGGCGATCCGTCCTGCGTTGAGCAGGCTCTGGAGGTGCATGACCTGGATCTGGTCCTCGGCGAAGGGAAGGTGCTCCTTCACGCCGGCGGCCAGCGTAACTGCCCCGTCCACGATCTCATCGAGACCGTCACAGTCGCCGACCATGGCTAGTGCCACGGTGAGCGTCACGTACGCAGCCGCTTGAGGGACGGCGCCGCTGGCGCCGTCCCTCAGCACCGCTCCCGAGGCGGACATGGAGTCTCCGAAGTCTCCCCGAATCGCCGAGATCATGGCCCGCTCGTTGTTCAACCGCGCCCGGAGCTGGTCGTCGTCGACACGCGACGCGACCTCGGCCAGCAGGTCGCGGGCGTCGGCTATGCGGGCCAGTCCGAAGCCGAGGTTCTGCGCTCTGGCCGACGCGATCTCCCCGAGGATGGTCGTGTCGTCCGGGTCACGCCCCCGGAACACCTCCTCGGCTTCGGCGAACCGCTGTTGGTAGCTCAGCGAGCGACCGAGCACGAGCGCGGCTCGATCATCATCGGTTCCCAGCGGCCGCACCAACTCTTCGGCCAGCGCGGGATCATGACGCACCAAGGCCTCCACGCCTCCGGCGATGGCCACCTCCGGTGAGGCGATCTCTCCGGTATCACGTTGCCACACGGCCACGCGGAGCGGGTCGGGGGGCCCCGCAGCGGCGATACTCGCCTCGACGAGCGCACGATGCACGGCACGCAGCCGACCGCTTCCCGTGTTCGCCGTCAGGATCTCCCCGTACAACGGGTGGTCCGGGATCACCGACGCCACGCCGGCGGTACCGTCGACGATGGCGACGAGCCCGCGGTCCTCCAGCTCGGCCAGCGCCTCACGGGCCACCGACGGCACCATCGCCAGGGGAAGCGGAGCACCGACAGCTACCATCTCCATCGCCGGTCGCAATCCGTCGGGGAGCGCCTCGAGTCGGGACGTGACGAGGTCCGCCAGGCGCGTCGACTGTGCCAGGGCACCCGACTGGATCCACGTCCCATCCTCGTTCCGGCTGAGGGTCCTCCCCACCGAACCCTCGATGAGCTCGTGCAGAACGAGTGGGTTGCCCGCCGCGAGCTCCCACAGCTCCTCTTCGAGGCCGGCGTCGATGGGGCCCAGCCTCGCCTCGGTGAGCGCTCGTGCCCGATCCCGGTCGAGTGCCTCGACGTCGATTCGCTCGATCACACCGTTGGTCCAAAGACCGACGAGGTCGGCCTCCATGGCCGCACCCGTGCGCACCGTCAGGCAGATGGTCGCCGCCTCAGAGGACACGGCGCTGATCAGGAACGCGAGGGACTCCACGTCGAGGTGGTGGGCGTCGTCGACGGCGAGCACGAGACCGCTCGCAGACCTTCGCACTTGGAGCGAATCGAGGGCACGACCCAGCAACATCAACCGATCCTGGGTTGGTGCGCCGGGGAGGAGCTCTACGAAGGGAGCGAAGGGGATCGATCTGGTGGAAGCCGCGGCGACGGCGCGGATCAGGGTCATCCCGGCTCTCTCAGCCCGATCTCCCAACTCGTGGAGGAGACGGCTCTTGCCGACGCCGGCGGTACCCAGAAGGGCGATACCGGTGCCGGACTCGATCAGGCCCAGGGCATGAGCCAGATCGGACTCGCGCCCAATCAGCGGCCACTTCACGACGAGACCCTACGGGAAACGGCATGGTCGCGCCCGTGAAGATGAGTAGTCGGCCGCCTCACAATGAGTAGGCGGCACCGACGGTCTGAGCGATAGGTTCCTGCGGTGCAAGGGGGTGCGACGGCTGTGAGCAGGCGCCTACTGTCGATGGTCCTCATCGGGTCGATCGTCGCGACCGCATGCACGAGCGACGACGACACACTCACCACGACAACCACAACGCCGGCTGCCACCGAACCCGACGGCGACGGTGCCGCGCCGGGCTCCCTCATCGACGCCGTCTTCGGCACCCAGGCGGTGCAGGACTTCGTCGTCCACATCGACCTGGCGCGCCTGGGGGACGACGGCCCCGAGAGCTTCTACGCCGAGGTACTCGATGAAGCCGCGTCCGGGGCGGCGGCAGCAACCGAGCTGGCAGGTGGATTCACGCTCTCGCCGGTCAACAGCCTCACGGGTCACGTGGTCGACTCGGAAGGTGATCCCCTCCCTAGCGTCTCGCTCGACTTCGGCCTGTTCGGGCTCACCGCGGAGGCCTTCGACGAGATCAGGGCGAAAGCATTGTCCGACGCGAACGGCAGCGGCGACGGTGGCCTCGTCGAGATCCTGCAGAGCATGCCGAGCGGCGGCAACGTCTTACTCCTCGAGTTGGTCACCGCCGACCCGTCGAGTCGCCACACCCACCTCAGCCCGGGGGATCGGGTCGGATTCGACCTCGGGTTCGTCGACGAACTGAAGGTCGGCGACCCGCTCATATCGGTGGCGATCTTCGGCCAGACGATCCCGGGCTTGCCGGAACGCGAACTAGGGATGAACCCTTACGAGCTGTTCGCCTACCGCTGGAACGTCGGCCTCATGAGGATCCTCGGCGACGAGGGAGCCTCGGTGGTCGTGGACGAGTCGTTGACGGTCGTGGAAGGTTCGGAGCTCCTGTCGCGAGACATGAAGCAGACCCTTCTCGACCAAGCCTTCCAGACCGGCGCGGATGCGGCCTATGACGAGACCGTGGAAGAATTGGACGACGTATTCGACGTACTCGATGATGAACGTATCATTCTCCTGGACAGGGCCTCGGGCAGCAAGATGCTGTGCATCGACATCGACTTACCCTGCGAGTTCGTCCACGTCGTAGCTGAGCCCTACCTGGCTGCCGCCGTGATGTTCGGAGGTCTCGAGGCCTGCTTCGCTCTCGCTGTCGAGTTGAACCGCCGCAATGCGGAGGGCGGCATCAAGGTCGACGAGATCAACGAGAGAGGAAGGGAGGAAGGCGACCTGCCGTTCGACCTCTTCGGCGACGAGCCCCCGGCGGACGTGCCTCCCGGGGGTGTGTCCTGCTTCGAGCCCGAGCCGCCTGAGCCGCCCATGACCGGCACCACCTTCGGGGACGTCCACGTCGCCACGTTCGACGCCCTCGGTTATGACAACCAGAGCGTCGGGGAGTTCTGGGTCTTCGACAACGGCACCGTCCAGGTCCAGATGCGGCTCGAGCCCGTGGAGGGCTCCCAGGGAGCGTCGATCGTCACGGCCGCGGCCGTGGGGGTTGGGGGGCACACCGTGTCGATGCACCCGATCGGTGAGACGTGGATCGACGGGGCCGAAACCGCTCTCGAGCGAGGCAGGCCCTTCGACCTCGGTGCTGCCGAGCTGTTGCGGAGTCCAGGCCACTGGACGATCGTGACCGCCGATGGGACCGTCGTCGAGGTATCCGACATCGTGGCACTGACGACGGACGCTCTCATCGTGACGATACGCCCGTCGGCGGTCCCGTCGGTCGGGATGTTCGGGTCAGCCGACGGCAATCCGGACAACGACCTCGTCACCCGCGACGGGATTCAGCTCGAGGCTCATACTCGTTTCGATACCGAGTTCTTCCATGCCAGCTTCGTCGACTCGTGGCGCATCACCCAGGAGGAGTCGCTGTTCCACTACGGACCCGGCGAGAGCACGGAGAGCTTCCTGATCGAAGGCTTCCCGCAGAGCTGGTTGACCGTTGCCGACCTTCCCGAGCTCGAGCGCACGAAAGCGGAACGCCTCTGTGGTGAGGTGGGAGTCACGAGAGAGGATCTCCTGGCGGCTTGCGTGTTCGACGTCGTGGTCACCGGCGACCCGGCGTTCGCCTACCAGTCCTTCCTGGTTCAGGCGACCACCCCGGGACACGCCGAGGTCTCGGGCGACGGAGGGAGCCAGGTGACGGTGGGCGACCTGACGCTCGACATGGACGATCCTGTCGCGACGTGGGAGTGCGCCGTGGCCGAGGGCACATTCTTCGCTCAGGGCGGTCTCCGTGAAGGCGACGACCTCTATGAGTTGGCGCTCGAGTACTACGACCCTGCCGCAAGCGAAATCGGCGAGGAACGCCTGACGATGACCGTCTTCCTCAACGGCACGCCGCACGCCTGGATGCTGAGCTGGCTCGACGTCCCGACCGGCACGATCGAGGATCTCGCGTTCGACGGGTCGACGCTCACCGCGACCGGCACCGCCTACCTCAACGATCCGCCCGACCCCAGCCTGACGCTCTTCGCGCCGATTCCCGCCGGAACGCCTCTCCAGGCCTTCAGCGTGCAGGCGACGTGCGACCAGTGAGACGCCACACAGGTTCCGCGGACTCCAAGCTGTGACGATTCAGTCGGGTTGCGGCAGTCGCCGTGGTTGCGGCGGATGTGATAGTCGACAAGCCATGCGTTGGCTTGGGCATGGAGCTGGTGTCGACCCATGAAGAGCCGACGGTGGAACGCCGGCCGCTAGCAGTCCCCCGAGGATTGAAGGAGCCGAACCGGTCGACTCAACCGGTAGCTGAGGTCACGTCCTCCCTGCTATCGCGCCCAACCGCGTTTTGATCCCGTTGGCAAACCGGGCACGCGGCATCGCGCCCCGGACTCCGTCAGTCAGGGCATTGCTACGGCTCGCTTTCGTCGCATCAGGTGGTTGACCACGTACTTGGCATCTGGCTGTACCCCGGTGATGGTTTCCGACCACACGGCGTGCAAGAAGAAGAGGCCGAGGAAGTAGAGACCGGGCTGGCTCTCAACGATGCCGCGGGTGTGAATCGGCGAACCGTTCTCTTCGAAAACCGGCAGGTCGATCCAATCGAATCCGTGGTGGTAGCCGGTGCACCAGATCACGTTCGGCACGTCGATGACCTCGCCGTCGTCGGTGATCGGTTTGCCATCCCGGACGCCTTGAATCCGGCCGACACGGCGAACGCCGGCGCTCTTCAGCTCTTTCGGACGGACACGCACGAGAGGGGGACCCGACCTGAGCATCTTCGGCCTAGCCCGCCGGCCCATCGGCGTGGAGGTGTTGAGTACCTTCACCATGGCGAAACGAACAAGCCTGGTTCCGATATGCCGTCCGAACCATCCCTCCAGGGCGAACGGAATCGCACCCGCCTTGGGCGCGCCGGCAACCATGGTCGGGTGCGTTGCCGCAACGTCGTAGGCGATGTCCGCACCTGAGTTCCCGAGGCCGACCACCAACACCGGCCCGTCTGCGAGCTGCGACGGATTGCGATACTCGGTTGAGTGCGTCTGCAGGATCGAGAGGTCGAGCTCCTCAGCGAATGCCGGAACCTTCCGCTTCTGATAGTCGGCCATGGCGACGATGACGTTCGCGCTGCGAAGCGTTCCGCTGGTCGTCTCGACGACGAACTCGTCCCCATCGCGTGACACGCGTTCGACGCGAACGCCAGAGCGCACCGGGAGCTTCATATCCTTGGCGTAGCGCTCGAGGAAGTCAGCCACCTCGTCCTTGCCGATGAACTCGTTCGTGTCGCCCGGGAAACGCATGTCGGGAAGGCCGTTCATGAACGCCTGCGTGAACAAGCGGAGCGAGTCCCAGCGGTGA